>Ga0209018_1001528_pt1 | contig 18256 bp, 20 predicted proteins | sample YNPBryBLVA2012_FD_185814 | JGI IMG/M metagenome (GOLD analysis project Ga0209018, IMG submission 185814) | Anoxygenic and chlorotrophic microbial mat microbial communities from Yellowstone National Park, USA - YNP Bryant BLVA 2012 (SPAdes)... ...
GGTCGATCACCGCATGCCGCCGGATGACCGCGATGGGCTGCCAACGAGCGTGGCAGTTGGGGCAGTCGAGCACGTGTTCATCGGAGGCAATGCCGCAGCAACTCCGCCCACGACAGGCAGGATGTGCTCGGCCGCCAGGACGGCTTGCTCGAGCTTGGTGCGCCAAGTTCGCGCGACGGTCGCAGCAACGACGCGTCGCCGGTGGGCATGCGCGGCTTGTCGAGATCGCCGGTGCGCTGGCGCCCACGTTTGCCCTCGCGAGCTGGCGCCGAGTCGAGCTCACGCTGCACGGGTCCGAACGGGCTCGCGTCTGCGGCCTCCAGGTCGTGCTAGGAGACCGCCCGCTGTCGTCTGCGGCGTGGGGCGTGCGGTTGCCGCTCGACCCGGGCGAGTACCACGTGAAGGTGTCCGCACCGGGAAGGAAGCCGTGGTCCCACGCGGTGAAGGTCGGCGAGCGTGGGGGAGCGCAGAGCGTCGAGGTACCCGCGCTCGAGTTCGATGAAGCCCCGCGCGTCACGGCTCCGCCCCCGTTCGCGCCTTCGACCGCGCCGTCGCCGGTACCCCCCACGATGGTCCCTCCGCCGCCCAGCGAAGCCGAGGGCTCGCCCGTTGTCGGTTACATGGTCGGCGGCGTCGGGCTCGTCGCGCTGGGCGTGGGCGGGTATTTCGGCTCGAAAGCCATGTCGGCCTGGAAAGACCGCGAGGAGGAATGCGACGGCAACTCCTGCACAGTATGCGTCATGGAGTTCGACGCCGAGACCAATCGGTACGCAAACGACTCGAATGTAGGGTTCGGGGCTGGCTTGGTAGGCGTGGGGTTCGGGGCGTACTTGCTTCTCTCCCGAGGATCCACCAACGAAGCGCGAGCCACGCGGTCCGGGCCGCCCATCGCTGGCGTCGTGCTCGACGGCAACGTGGCTCCGCGGCGCGTCGGCGCGAGCGTGAGCGGGGTTTTCTGATCCACTCGACGTCGACGGCAAGCCGCCCTCCCCATGTCTTGCCTTTCCTGCGCGCCAATCTCCGCGTCTCGGTCGCGCTGCTGTCGTGTTTCCCCCGCCCGACCCGGGGCGTGGTGCACGGGTGGGCCTTCGCTAGCATGGTCGTCATGACCTGTCGCCGCAGCCCCGAGGGCCAGAGCAAGACCGTAGAGACCGCGCTCGGGCGGAGTTTGCTGCGCGTGCCGCTCGAACTGCCAGGGCGGTCGTCTTCCGAGAAGGACCGGGAGAGAAGACGCCAGGGCGAGGCAGAAAACGATGGGTACGTGCATCTGCGTGAGGCCATCGCCGACGACGATGCGAGGGCTCTCGCGTGGATGGTGGCGTTTCTCCTTCTCGGTTTCGGAGCCGTGGTGATCGCGGTCCTTGCCTCCTCCACACCGCTGCGGATCGCGGCGGGCGCGATCGCCGCGGCGTTGACGCTGACCGGGATGCTTCTGCGGTATCCCCTCGGCACGATCGGCGTTCGACGGGAGCTTGCGTGGTTGAAGTCGTTTGCGTTTGCGGTGAAGGGATATTAGGAAGTCCTCCGAGGCCCGCCTGAGCCGTCGTGCACGATCGGCGTCGTGGTTCGTTTTCGGGACGAGCGGAGCGTGTCGGAACCCGCGACGCTGGGGGCAGCGCGGACCGGGGTGAACGGGTTGGCGCTTCGGGTCGAGAAGGACACCGTGCGTTGGGACAGCCCGGGCATCGAATCCTCGGTTCGGAATGGTCCCACAAACGGTGCGGTCCGCAGATGGATGGGACGTGTCATCCTCGAAGTGCTCGCGCCGATGCACGAGGGCTATCCGATCCTGGAAGCGTGTTTCGAGCGTCAAGAGTGAAGGTCGGATCGGCCGGGACTGCGCCGTGGACCATCCGACTGCGGCCGCGGATCGCCGAATTGCCCATGCGGTCCAGCGCCCTCGCTGGAGGGCAGGACACGCAATCGACGTTGGCACCCGTGCGTCGATGAATCGAAACCCACCACGTTGACTTGACGACGGTCCACGCCAACCGTCTCAGTCCATGTTCGTGGTTGCGTCGGCGGCCACGTCTGCGAGCAAACGCGCCAGCCCAAACGGAGGCATTCGGGGCACACACACCTGGCGCAGCGAAGCAGCGTCACACGCGCGTGGCAAGCATCGAGTCTTCGTTCGGCGGGGCCGCAGCGCGCCCTCGAAGGCATCGCGGAAAGCCGGCGCAGCGTAGGAACGTCTCTTGTGGGGCAGCCGCCAACGCAACGTTCCACCCCGACAAACGGCAGGGGACCCAGCAACAGATGGTGCGCCCTAGGCTGCGCGCGCACGCGAGGAGAGACCTGCTTGGTGCGTGCTTCGTCCGGATCGTGATCCATTGCACCGGCGAGGCGACGCAACGCAAGGTTCGCGACGTGCGCTCGATGTCGCCACGCCAGTGCGTGACACAGACGATCCTACGGTACCTGGAAGTCCTCGAAAACACCCTGGATGCGATACGTCCCATCGACTCGTCGCACGACAAAGATGATCTCGTCGCCGAAGACGCGGTCCACGCCGATGCGGGTGGTGGTGATGGGAACGCGCACGAGCATGTCATGGACGGTCATCAGGCCGGGTCGAGCGGGTCGATCGCCGACCAGGTCATCGAGGTCGTCATAGCGGTACATCTCGATGTTGTTTTCGAGGAACAGGGGGGATCCGCCGAGCGTGCGGTAGTCGATCTTGCGCATGCGTCGATCCCACTGCGCCTCTGCGGGCTGACCTGCGGCTGCACTGGTGGGCGCGAAGGTAGCGTCAGCGGACAGGGTCTGGCGCAGCGCGGGCATGTCACCGTGACGCACGGCATCGAAGAACGCGCGCACCACGGCGACCGCGGCGTCTGGTGCGGCGGGCTCCTGGAGGGCAGCGACAGCGAGGCCGGTGGACGCGGTGGGTGTGGGCGGCGGGATGGCGCCCTCGAGGTCGACCGCAACACCGTCGGGTTTGCGTGGCGGTGCAACGGACGATGCCGGTGCGGAAGGGAACTCGATGGGGCGCTCGATGGTGCAGGCCTGTGCAACGAGCAACGCACCGATCGGGACCACGGCCGGGATCGCAAGCCGCCAGCACCCGGGCCCGGGGGGATCAGATGGGTTCGACGACGGGTTCTTCAAGACGACCGAACACCACGGTAGCGCGGTCGGGCAGCAGGTTCCAACGTGGAAGCTCGTCGGTGAAGCCGCTGGCCACGAGGGTGAAGCGCACGCGCGCCATGTCTGGCAGGCGGATGCGACGCAGGCCGTCCTCCGGCAGCAGGGCTTCGATGTCGGCCTCACCGCGCACGGCGCGCCAGGCGATCCCAGCATTGCGGTTGAGCACGGCCAGATACTCGCCGTTGGAAACCATGAAGCCTGTAGGACCGGCGTCGGCCGCGCCTTCTTCCTCGCAGAGGCGGTCGACCAGCGCAAGCGTCGACCGCAGCGCCGTAGTGACGCCGGACGCGGTTGCCGAATCCCGGAGCGCCCCGGCGTCGTGAAGGAATGACAAGAACAGGTAAAACAGCAACTCGCTATCCGTCTCGCCGCGTACGTTGCGCTGCAAGAAGTCAGGGATCGAGGAGGTGAGCCGATCCCGAAGCCGGTCGAACTGCGCCACCTCGCCCGAGTGCGCGAACAGCCATTGCCGGTAGCGGAACGGCTGGGTGTTCTCGGTGCGCGGTTCGCCCTGGCCGGCTACCCGCACGTTGCCCACGAGCACGTCGGCGCGCACGTCGCGTGTCAGCGACGCCACGTCGATGACCGCGCGGTCGTCGACCGGCCGGCGTCGCAACAAGACATCGGCGCCCTGGTAGAAGCCGAGCCCCCAGCCGACCCTTCGAGAGCCGGTGTGGACCTTGAGCGCATCGGCTTCGACGTCGAGGACGCGCGAAGCGAGATCGGGGCGGTTACCGATGAAACCGAAGAGACGAGACATCGACTCCTCCGGCGTGGCGCGGAAAAAGGGGGAATGCAAGCCAAACTGCATGTCGCGTGAAATCGCGGAGCGCGTTTGCGCGGCGGAGCATAGGCCCTGGTGCTCGTCGTGGGAAGGGGCTGGCGAACGACCGCGCGATTCCGGAAGGCGGCGCGTGCTCTGCGAAGGGCTGCCGCCTTGTCTCCGTCACGACCGTTCCACCGAAAAGCGTGCATGAACCGACATGTGGCGGAGCGCGTCACGACGGCGACGGTCCGCGTGGGGGAAGCTTGGCCAGCAGGCGTTCGGTGCGATCCAGGACGCGCGCGTCCCAGCGCTTCACGAGGGCGCGAACCCAAAGGGGCGCCGTGACAGCCACGGCCAACGCGGGCACCCACCAAGACACACCAACGACCATGCATCTCCGTAGGTAGATCGAGGCGGGCAATGGGGCAAGGATGACCTGTTGGGCAGGTCGGGCAAACGTGGCGGTGCGCTTGACGGTCGCATCGTCGCGTGATGTGATGCGCCAACGTTTCTCCGATGGGTGGGTAAGAGGCGTGGATCGCAAGGACAAGGAACGCGTTCAGATCGAGGTCGTGCAGCGGGTCCTCGACGCGGTCGGTGCCGAGCCGCATCGTGTCGAGCAAGCCATCTTCGACACGCTCTACGAAGAGCGGCGACGGCTGGAGACGGAACCGGAGGGGCCCGTGCGTAGCGAGCAAGCCGCCTTCTACGATCGGGTGCACTCGGCGACCTTGCATGCCGATGCCCGCACGCAGCGGGAACTGCTCAGGGAGATCATTCGTCGATTCACGGAGGAAGTGACGGGGCACTTCGACCCGCGGGTCTATGCGCTGGCGACCCGTGTGGCGCCGACGGGCCTGAACCTGCTGCTCAACGCGATGAGCCCCATCAAGCTCCTCGAGGCGATCCAGGGTGGATCGTCGGACCTCGAAGAGCAGTTCGAGGTGACGGGGCATGTGCAGGAAGTGACGAAGCTGGCAAAGATTGGCACGCTGGTGGTGGTGCCCACGCACTCGAGCAACCTCGACTCGATTCTGATGGGCTATGCGATCTGGCGCCTGGGGCTCCCTCCGCACCTGTACGGTGCGGGGCTGAACCTGTTCAGCAACAAGACGATCGGGTTCTTCATGCACAACTTGGGGGCCTACAAGGTCGACCGGCGCAAGAAAGCCGAAGTCTACAAGAACGTACTCAAGACGTACGCCGGCTGCAGCATGGAGCTCGGCTATCACAACCTGTTCTTTCCAGGCGGCACGCGAAGCCGGTCGGGAGGCGTGGAGCAGCGCCTGAAAATGGGATTGCTGGGCATGGGGCTCGACGCCTACGTGCACAACCTCATGGCGCGCAAGGCCAGGCCCGACATCTTCGTGGTGCCCTGCACGATCAACTACGAGCTGGTGTTGGAGGCCGAAACCCTCATCGACGACTACCTCAAGGAGGCGGGCAAGGCCCGCTACATCATCGAAGACGACGAATTCTCCAAGCCCAAGATCATCCTCGACTTCGTCAAGAAACTGTTCTCCCTCAATTCGAAGATCCACGTGGTCGTCGGCCACCCTCTCGACGTGTTCGGCAACCGGGTGGACGCCGACGGAACGTCGCGCGACCACCGGGGGCGTCCCGTGGACCGCACGCGGTACGTCGTGAAGAATGGTGCGCCCGCGTTCGATGAGCAGCGCGACGAGGAGTTTACCCGAGAGCTGGCGCAGGTGATCGTGCAGTCGTACCGACGGTACACGATGGCGAAGACGACGAACGTGCTTTGTCGGGTCGTGTTCCAGTGGCTGCGGGAGAAGTCCCAGGGTCAGGACCTGTACCGGATGCTTCGCACGGGCGGCCCCGAAGAGAGTATCCCGGTGCCGGAGGCCTATGAGCGAGTGGACCGCATGCTCCGCGCGCTGCGTGGCCTCGCCACCCGTGACCGCATCCTGCTCGACCAACCGCTGCGCGAGTACGACGTGCCGGCCCTCGTCAACTACGCCCTCGCCCACCTGAGCTCCTATCACCGGCGTCCTGCCGTGCAGCGGCGCGGCGACCGCCTCTTCCACATCGATCGCAACCTCATCTTCTACTATCAAAACCGTCTCGAGTGCCACGCGACGGACCTGGCTGCGGAGTCGTCATGAGTGCTGCGTCGGTCGACCTGTGCATCGTGGGAGGTGGCAGCTTCGGCTCGGCGCTTGCCTTGGTCGTCGCAGGGCGGGGCCGTCGCGTGCGGATGTGGGTCCGCCGCCAGGAGCAGGCGGACGAGATCAACCGAGAGCACACCAACAAACCGTATCTGGAGCAACGACGCCTCCCTGACGAGGTCAGCGCCACGTGCGACATGCAAGAGGCCGTGGCGGGCACACCTGTCGTGCTGATGGCGGTCCCTTCCAAGTCGTTCCGGGAGGTTGCCAGGAGTGTGGGCGAGCACATCCGGGGCGATCAGGTCCTCGTGCACGCAACCAAGGGCATCGAGGTGCCGACCTTCTCGCGCATGACGCAGATCCTGCGAGAAGAAACGTGCGCGCTGAAGATCGGCGTGCTGTCCGGTCCGAACCTGGCTGCCGAGCTGGTGCAGGGGCATCCGTCCGGCGCCGTCATCGCGTCGCGCTACGACGAGGTCGTGCGGTCGGTGCAGGCCTTGTTCGCGGGAGCACATCTGCGCGTATACGGAGGTCGCGACGTGGTGGGCGTGGAGTTCGCCGGTGCCTTCAAGAACATCATCGCCATCGCCGCAGGGGTGGCCGATGGCTTCGGCTTCGGCGACAACGCGCGATCGCTGGTGATCACGCGCGGTCTGAGCGAGATGGCGTTGATGGGGTCGAGCCTCGGCGGAGACGTCTTTACGTTCGGTGGTCTTGCTGGTGTCGGCGACCTGGTCGCCACGTGCAACTCGAAGCTGAGCCGCAATCATCAGGTCGGAGAGCGCCTGGCGCAGGGCCAGGACCTCGACACGATCCTGCGCGGCCTCAGGTTTGTGGCCGAGGGGGTGCCGACGACCGACGCGGTGCATCGGCGGGCTGCCTCCATCGGCCTTCGGCTGCCGATCTGCGAGGCGGTGCATTCCGTGCTTTTCCAAGGGTGCAGCGCCACCTCGGCGATGCAGATGCTCATGACTTTGCCGGTGGGCGATGAGCTCTCGGCGCTTCGATACCGATGACCACTGCCGACCTCTGCTACCCGTTGAGTGTGCTCGATGACCGAGCGTTCGACGCAAGCTACGCCGGCCCGGTGTTCATCTGGGACATCGACAAGACGTACCTGGCCACACGCTTTTCGCAGCCGAAGTACATGGTGCGGATCCCCATCGAGTTCGCCGTGGACAAGCGGGCCATCCCGGGAATGCCCGAAGTGTTGCGCGGCATTCGCAGAGGCACCACCCCGGTGTTCGCCTGCGCACCGTTGTACTTCGTTTCGGCCAGCCCTCCCCAGCTCCGTGGTGTCATCGCGCGCAAGATGCTCCTCGACGGCGTCGAGTACGATGGCATCACCTTCAAGGATTGGGCGAGAACGTTGAAGCAGCGCCGCCCAGGCCGCCTCAAGGAACAGGTGGGATTCAAGATATGCGCGTTGCTCGAAGGCAGACGCCGTCGGCCCATGGCGCGCGAGTACCTGTTCGGCGACGACTACGAGAAGGACGCCGTGGCGTACTCGATCTACGCAAGAATCGTCAGCGCGCAGATCTCCGGAGCGGCGCTCGATGACGCCCTGGCCGCGGAAGGCGTCAAGCCCGATGACCGCGCGTGCATCCGGGCCATGCGCGATGCGCTTCCGCGCGAGCTCGGTCCGGTCGAACGCATCTTCATTCACCTCGAGAAAAAGTCCGACCCCTCAGACTTCGCCGCCTTCGGCCCCGCCCTGCTGCCCACGCGCAACGCCTTTCAACTCGCCCTCGCGCTCGCCGAACTGTCCCTGGTCGACGTCAAGACCGTCCGCGAAACCGCACGGGCGATGCAGGCCACGGCCACGTTCGGCCGGGTAGACTTCGACGACCTGATTGCCGATGCGGTCGAGCGCGGACTGGTCTCCGTGGACAAGGCGCGCGACCTGCTGCTGTAGCCTGCCCGGTCTGCCCCCGCACACCGACCAACGGGGCCTTGCAGGGGTGGGGAAGCTGAGGAATCCCCTCGTTTGCGTTTTCGTGGTCGCTGCCGTGCGCGTGCGCGGCGCGACGATGCGCAGCAGGCCGTAACCCAGCGACGCACTCCCATTGCCTGCCATGCCTGTCGAGCGCGGAGTCTTCGTGCACGCTAGCGCTGTCCGCGCACGCTCACGAAGAAGGGGGCTTCTCAGATGGGGAAGGGCTCGGCGAGACCGGCTACCTGCTCGCGCGAGGCCGGGTGGACTGCTCCGATTCCGGAGGCTGTCGAATCCGAGAACAGATCGGGCGACTTCGGCCGGTGGGGAAGGGGCAACACGGAATGCGGAATGCAGAATGTGCCAGGTTCGGTTGCGACGAGCGGCCGGGCTGGGCACGGCGTGCGACCGGACGGCGGTCGACACCGGATGGGCGTCGGCCCGTGCAGGCAGCAGGTGAGGCAGACCTGCAGCATGTCGACATGCGCCCCTTGCCATGGCCTTCGGTTGGACAGCGTCGGAGCAGCGTCCAGAGATCCTGAGCGCACATTGCTGACCACCCGCATCGGACGACGTGGCCGGCGCAGCAGACGATCCGGTCCCGTTCATCTTGTTGGTCTTGCAGGGAGGGAAGCGCTCGTCGGCTTCCGACGGAGCAGCGGTTGCCGCATCTACGCGGCGGGCCTCGGCGACCTGCCGGGGTGTGCACCGACGGAATTTTCGCCCGGACCGAGGTTGTCGGAGGTCATTGCCGGGCGATATCACGCAACCGAGCCGGCACCTCGGCCGATGGAATCGCCGTGAAGACCAGTGCCCTATGCCCACGGTTGTCGCATGCGTGCGCGGCCATCCTGATACCTCCAGCCGGCGTGGCCTGCATGCAGGTTTCGTCGCTGGACAAGACGGAATCGGAAACGACGAGCGTGCAAGTTGCGCTGGACCCAGCCCCTGATGACCCGCTGCGACTGCCCCCGGTCGTGCAGTTTCATCTTCGCGCCGATACCGGCCAACCGCTGCCCGAAGCGCTGGTGGTTCGAGGCGAGATTTCCAAGAAGGATCTCCAGGCCTGGGCGAGTGGAGAACCGAGCCCGTCGCTGCTGCGTCGAACGGTGACCGCGTGGTCCTGGACCGGCGCGGAGGGAGACCTGGTGGTAGCGCCCACTGAAGCCTTCGAGGCCGGAGAGACCGTGTCGGTCGCGCTTCCTGCCATCGGATGGACAAGGGCCTGGGCAGTGGAAGCCGACGACCTGCCACGCTGGGAACAGGTGTGGCCGGCAGATGGAAGCGGCTGGGCGGCGTGGGCGGTGTGGTGTGCGTCGTCGGCGTCGACAGGGTGGGCCGAGGCCGCGGAGCAGGAACGGTGGCTGGGGGTTGGACCCACCCGCGGGCTGCTGGGGCAGGGCATGTTGCCCAGCTTCGGCGAAGACTGCGTACGCTGGACGCCGCAGGGCGAGCTGCTGGGCAACGTGGTCATGCCGCCTCCGTTGGTGGACCTGGGGCAAGGGCGACGTGTGCGGATCGCGCCGAAGCCGATCGAAACAGCCACGAAGGCGTCACCGCCGACCCGGCCGCCCGCTTGTGCGGAAGGAATGGTGGAAGCGGGGCCGACTTGCGCCAAGATTCTCGACGACCGTGTCTTGTTGTTCGGCAATTCCAATCCGGCACTCGTGGGTATCGAGATAGCGGGAAAACGCTATTCGGGGATTCCGACGCAGCAAGTGCCCATCGTGGTGAAGGGGTTGGCCCCCGAGAGCCTGCAGGAAGGACGGATGGTGTTCGTGGACGCTTGGGGACAGCAGTATGAGGGGGCCGTGAGCTGGCGCATGGCAGTTCGTGAACCGCACGTGGTTATCAACGAGGTGATGGCGAATCCCGCAGGAAAAGAGCCGGACCAGGAATGGGTCGAGCTGTACAACGACGGGCAAGATTCGGTGGATCTGGGAATGTGGCAATTCGAGGACCTCGGCCTGGCGGCTGTGCTCCCGTCGTTCGTCCTGGAACCCGGTGCCTACGTGCTGGTGGTCCACGACACGTTCGACGCCGCAAGCTGGGCGGACCGCCCTCCGGCAGCCGGAACACCGCTGCTGCGCGTGCCGCATCTCGGAAAATCCGGCCTGTCCAACTCGGGGGAACCGCTCAGACTCGTACGGGCTGACGGTGTCGTGGCGTCGACCGTACCCGCCTTGGCGTCGCCGCACGCATCGGCTTCCGTGTCGAGAATCGTCCCCGATGCATCAGATACACCCGGTTCGTTCATGTTCTGCACGGACGGTGGAACCCCGGGGGAAAGCAACGACGCCTGCATCCGGTGACCCGTACCCGTGCGGACCTCGTTATGCTGGCGTCGGCAGCGATATCCCGCTACGCTGCCTGTCCCCGGGCGGGTTGTTGCGGAAAAGGCTGCGACATCCCGCAAGGACATTGGCAGAGGATCACGACGATGCCTATCGAACGAGACGTCAAGCTTCTTACTGCATCGGACGTCGCCAAGCTGTGCGAGGTCGATCTCAAGACGATCCACAACTGGGTCGATCGAGGCTGCATTCCGCACTTCCGCACGCCGGGGCGTCACCTCCGTTTTCAGGCAATCGACGTCGCGAACTTCCTGCGCGAATGGGGGTATGCGATTCCGCGGAGGTTCTACGCGGAGATCGCCAAAGCGGTGATGGTCGTCGGAGGCAAGGAAGCGACGAACGCGGTGACCAAGGCGGCAGGCCAGACCGCGGCGGTCCAGACCGTCAGCGACCTGTACGACGCGCTACTGCGGGTAGGTCAGGAGCCAACCACTGCCGTGGTGCTCGACCAGGCCACCATCCAGGCGCACGGCGCCGACGTGATCGTGCGCGCGGTGGCGGCGCTGAAGCAAGCCTACGCGATTGCCATCATCGGCCTCGGCGCCGACAAGTTCGGCCTCGCCGAGAAGGCCGACATCCTGTTCATTCCGATGGGCGACACGAAGATGCTTCGTGCTGCGCTCACAGGCGACGTCAAAGACAGCGCGCAGGTCGAAGAGGGCGTGGTGCCCCCGCCGCCTCGGCAGCGGACCCGGCGCGTTCGATCGCCCGGCAAGCGGGTCGTGTAGCCACCCACGGATGCGATGACCGCCAGCGCGGGGGCAGCGTCCACGCACGGCTTCTGTCCGCCTCGTGCTCGTTTCGGCGCACTGCTCGCACGTGGTGTGCGGCTCGATAACGCACACCAACCCGTCGGTGTCGGCCGGTACCGCAAACCTCGAGACGATGATCGAAGCGCGGATGGAAACGAGTGCGCATGCACGCGAACGCCAGGTGTCCGTGCTCCTCGCGTCTCGACGACCCGGCCGCACGCGGTGCAGATCGGAGGCCGCTGCATGCGATGAAGCCAGCGCAACCGTTCCGGCAGGAACGCGAAAGGTATGGCAAGCTGGCGGGCGGCCGTTGACCAGGAAGCGCTGTCCGCCGGTGCATCGACAGGCGATCGTAGTGGAAAGCGCGGTATTGCACCGACTGGGAGAGCGGCGTGCTGGCGTACGACGACGTGTTGGTCGCCCCGGTGCCGGTGCGGTTCGACCGAATCGGGTCGGGTGCGCGTGTGCGGGACGCAGGCGACATGGCGTGTGCCGATCATCGTTGGACACGGCACAGAAGCGCACTGCTGGCGGGAGCCTGGGAAAAACGGCAAGCCGCGCGACCGGGCTACGCGGATTGGAGGGCCTTGTGGGCTCGCCGAGCGATGCGAGCCTTGGCGCGGTCGGCCGCCTTCTTGTGGATGACACCCTTGGATGCAGCGCGATCCACGGCCGACGCCACGGTCTTGATGGCAGCCAAGGCGGTGTCCTTGTCGCCGCTGGCCACCTGTGCGCGCGCTTTCTTCAAGACGGTTCGCGTGGCGCTCTTGACGGCGCGGTTGCGTTTCGTGCGCTTGATCCGCTGCCGGTTGCGTCGCTCTGCGGAAGCATGATTTGCCATGATGCCTTGCTCTCGATCGAAGGAGTCACTTGCCCGCTGCTCGCTTGGCGTCGGGCTTCGTAGGGTCGTAGCCTTCCGGATGCACCGGGAAAGCTGGCGTGAACGAGCGCCCGAAGCGGCTCTTGTTGGACTTGCCGTTCGTCGTGCGCTTGCGATGGCGAATGCGTTCGGTTTGCTGCGTGCTCGATACCATGACCTCTCCGTACCTCGCCGTCGTCACGCGACAGCTACAGGGCGGCGCAGTATTAAGCGAGCCGCAACTTCTGTCAACGGATTTTGCACGCGCTCGCGACGCGCTCCCTAGGGGTTCTGGCTTGCTCGCCCGGCATCGACCAAGACACCCGGCGGTTCCTCGCCAAGCCCCTTGCAACATCGGAACCCGGTCTGACGGTCCGAGTAGCGCTCGTCGTGCGAGGTGGTGTTGGCGCGGCACCGGTTCCGCCCTGTCAGCCACCAGCCGCCGCGCAGCTCGGAACGGTTCGGCGCCTCGCGAAACGGACGAGTCACCCATTCGTCGACGTTGCCAACCATGTCACGCACGCCAAAGGGGCTCACGCAGGACGGATGCGGAGGCTCACGCAGGTCGTCGCCTGCGTGGGTCTTGCCGTCGCGCAGGAGCCGGTCGGTGTTGCACAACGACGGGCTTCGCTCGTAGCCGTAGGGGTAGGGAAGCCCCTGCTCGCCCTCGCACGCGAATTCCCACTCGACGTTTCGGCACAGGCGCTTGCCCTGCGCCTGGCAGATCTTCGATGCCTGCTCCCACGACACGCCGCTCATCGGAAGCTGCTCGCCCTTGGCGCGGTATTCGTCGCGGTCGATGCAGAAACGCATGTGGCGCTTGCGCGTCGTGCACGTCGACGGCTCCTGGAACTTGGCGCAAACACGCTTGCGCGGCTGGCCGATGGGATCGTCCCACCGGAGGCAGACCTGCTCGTACAGAAAGCAATGCTCGCCTTGCACCAACACCATGTCTTCCGGGCAGGGTGAGTCCGCGGTGGAGGTCGCCGGGGGCGCAACCGCCTCGTCGGTCGCCTCCGTTTCATCGAGATCGCCCGCAAGACCGTCTGCCCGATCCACCTGCGTAGCAGCAGGTGCAGGTACCATCTGCGGGGACGCCAGAGACGCCTCGGTCGGACTTCCCTCCGCCGCGGGACCGCACGTCGCAAGCAGCGTCGTCACGCACGCGGCAGCCAGAGTCGAAAGCGCTGGTCGCAGTACCATCCTGCCGTCGCATTACCGCTACGCGCCCCTCGCGGCCAAGTCTTCGTAGAATCGACCCGACGATGTATGGTCGCGGTTGGAGGATGTCGACACATGGACAACGAGGTTCTTCGTACGGGTGTGGTCGGAGCGGGTGCCTGGGGCACGGCTCTGGCCGACCAGCTTGCACGCAAGGGGCATCAGGTGGACCTGTGGTGCTTCGAGGCCGATGTGGCGGAGGCGATCGGGCAGACGCGGGTGAACGCCGTGTACCTGCCAGGGCACACGCTCCATCAGGCCGTTCAGCCCACCACGGATCTGGGCAAGGCCGTGCGTGGCAAGGACATGGTGGTGGTCGCCGTGCCCAGCCACCATGTGCGACGCATCGCGACCCAGCTTCGCAACGATCTGGGTCGCACCACGATCCTGGTGAGCGCCTCGAAGGGCATCGAGAACGACACGTTGATGACCATGTCCGACGTGTACAGCGACACGCTGGAGTCGAACTTCCACAAGCACTTCGCCGTGCTGTCCGGGCCGTCGTTCGCCATCGAGGTGGCGAAGGGGATGCCCACCGCAGTGACGGTTGCGGCGTGGGACGTTCGCACCGCGGTGCGGGTGCAGCACGCGATCTCGACGACGTTCTTCCGCTGCTACACGAGCACGGACGTGATCGGAGTGGAGATGGGCGGAGCGCTCAAGAACGTTGTGGCCATCGCCGTGGGCGCGATGGACGGCATGGGGTTCGGGCACAATACGCGAGCGGGCCTGATGACAAGAGCGCTCTCGGAGATCAGCCGGATATCGGTGCGGATGGGCGCCAACCCGTTGACCCTGGCGGGGTTGGCCGGAGCCGGGGATCTGATCCTGACCTGCACCGGCGACCTGAGCCGAAACCGCACGTTCGGGTTCCGGCTGGGCAAGGGCGAGAAGGTCCACGACATCCTTGCGAACCAGAAGCAGGTGGTCGAGGGCTACCTGACCTCCAGATCGGCCTACCACCTGATCCGGCAGCTACGCGTGGAAGCCGCGATCTTCGAGCAGATCTACCACTATCTGCACGACAACGAGCAAGGACGGCCGATCTCGCACTTCGTACACGAAGTGATGAACCGCGAGCTCAAGCCCGAGGTCTCCTACGCCTGATCAAGGACGGATGGTGACGCCGACCGAATAGGAATCGCGCGTGAACGGGCCGACGCTTGCCTTGGACAAGGCGGCCTTGATGCACCCCGCCGCGCCGGTCGAGGCTGCAGGACCCGACACGCTCACGCTCTTGACACGTCCGTTGGAGCCGAAGACAACGGTCGCGCGAGAGGGCGCGTCCATGCCCGCGACGCAGCCCTTGGCGGCGCCCATCACCGCACCGAGCGCGCCTTGAATCGCGCCCTGCGAGGGTGCTTCCGGGATGGACCCGGGGGCTGGCCCGGCCGGGGTGTCTTTCTTGTCCGCGGCCGGTTGGCTGGTGTTGGCGCCGACCGCGGTGGCCATCGCGCCGCCCAGATCCGTCGGCGGAGGAGCAGCCTCCGGCTCCTTCTTGCCGTCTGCCGCCTTGTCGCCGGCTTTCTTGCTCTCTTCGCCGCGCGCAGCTCCCTTGCCCACTTCCGTGGCCGCACCACCGCCACGTGTGCCGCCAGGCTCGTCGTTCATCGCCAGCGTCGTCGGCGCCGCACCCGGCAGCGTCGCCACAGACGCCGCCTCCGCGGCTGCGGGCCGCTCCGTCTCCGCAACAGCCGTCGTCGTCACCGCGGAAGCAACCGCCATCGGCGCCGGCTGAGCGCTGTCCGCGACGTCCGATGGCGAGCGCTTCATCACGAGGAAGAACGCCGCAGCGATTGCTGCGATCGCCACGACGCCGCCACCGAACAGGGGGATGACGTGGGAGGACCTGGACGCCGCGGCCTTGGGCGCCGCGGGCGCGGCGGCTGCCGGCTCCTTGTCCTTGTCGTCGTCGAACAGGCTGCTGGTACCTGGTGCGGCCCCAGAGTCGGGCAGAGACGCCTGGCTCGCCCGAACGGCCGCGAGGTCGAGGATCCCCGAGTCCGACTCGCTGGCCTCCGGGGGCCGCGATACCAAGGCAGGCCGCGTCGCAACGTCCGGCGACGAAGCGCGCGCTGGTGGCGGTGCCTGCGCTGCGTCCGCAGGCGCAACGGGCGGGGGAGGCGCCGCGCTCACTCGCTGCGCGATGTCCTTGAGAGATGTGCGCTTCTTCTCCGAACCTGGTTCCGACATCCTGACCTCACTCGGTCCCTGCTTGACCGGATCCATCCGCCCTTCATCGGGTTCCGCGGGCAGCGGCGCCACCAACCACGCATCCTCCGCCCCGCCAGGCGGCGTGTCTGCAATACCTTCCAGGACTCGCCCCGCAAGATCGTCCCATGCGGAGTCAGGTCGACCGGGCACGGGCCAGTCCCGGAGCCACGCATCCAGCTTCGCATCGAGCTTGTTGGAATCGTTGCTCATCGGCTTGCCTCCGTGCTCTCCCCGAACCCCCGCCCGTTCATGTGCTCGCGTAGCTTCCGCCGCGCTTCGTGGACACGCCAGGCCACCGTCCCCTCCGGACAACCGAGGATCGCCGACACGCTCTCGTGCGGGAGCCCCTCCACGCATACCAGGATCAACGTCGTGCGCAGCGTCTCGCTCAGTCGGTCGATCCCCTCCGCCAACGCCATCGCCACCTGCTTGTGCTCCGCCGTCGTCGCCGGATCCGTGCTGGTCGACGCCTTCGACGCCAGCCATGCTTCGACCCGCGGATCGTCGTCGTCCGCGGTCTGCACTCGCGGCTTGCGCGTTCGGATGATGTTCAGCGACAGGTTCACCGCGATCCTGTAGAGCCACGTGTAAGGCTGACTGTTGCCTTCGAAGCGCGCAAGCGCCTGCCAGGCCCGCACGAAGGTCTCCTGGGTGACGTCTTCCGCATCGGCCGTGTCGCGCAACATGTGGACGGCGAGGCGAAAGATGCGCTTGTGATGCCGACGCACGAACACCCCGAATGCGTCGCGGTTGCCCGTGCGGGCTCGTTCGATGAGCTCGTGGTCGGTTTCGTTTGCCATGCCGGTGCCTGGGACCGCACGCGGGGCTGTCGGCCAGGGAGGAAGAAGCCGTAGCACGTACGATCAAGACGGGCACGATAGTCGAACACGCCCAATTGGACAATTGAACCACCGCGTTCTTGGGGGACCGGCACGACGACAGCCCGTTGGGACCGTGATGCACCCGTGCCGCGCAGGACAACAGGGCATGACAAGCGCCGGGCAACCCCGCACGAGAGCGACAAGCACGGCCTACACCGCATCCCCGTGCTCCTTCCGACCTGCAACCCCCGCCGACGGCTGAACCGATACCCACTCCTTGCGTCCGCGCGCAACGAACTCGGTTCCAGTCAGTCTTGGCGGGTCCAGGTGACGTCGTACGTGTTGGTTCGCCCGGCGCCCGTGACCCTGGCCTGGCCTTTGAGCTCGCCGGGGCGCGTCTGGCGAAGCGTGTACTGGATGACCCAGCGCGTGGACGGCACGGTAACCTTCACGTTCAGCACGATGCCGTTGAAGGTCGGCTCGCTGTAGACATACGGATCCCCACTGTTGCAGTCCGCCCCCGAGAACCGCAGCGTGTTGCCGACCTGCTGGATCGCGACCTTGTCGGAGCAGCCGGCTCGTCCAGCAAACGATTCCACCCAGACGCCCTGGAGCCCCGGACGTGCCGTGCCAGCCGGGGCCGTGGCGGTCGTCTCGGTCCCGCCCCGCGACCATCTGACATCGTAAACGTTCGTCGACCCGCCGCCGGAAACTACGGCCTTGCCCTCGAGTCTGCCGGCACTCGTCTGTTGCAGCCAGTAGTTGATGACGTAGCCACTGCCAGGAACGACGGCTCTTGCGATGAGCATGCTCCCCTCGAACCGAGGCGCCTCGTAGACGTATCGGGTGCCGTCGTGACAGTCCTCGCCGATGAGCACCAGGTCGGAGCCCTGGTGTCGGATGTGAACCTTGTCTGCGCAGCCCGTCCGAGTGCCGAACGTCTCCGTCCAGTGACCTGCCAGTGCGCCGGTGCCGAGATCGTCGGGGATGGGTACTTGCGGCGGACGATCGGGCTCGACGCTTTCGTGGGTGAGGGTCTCGCGCGGACGACCACCGCCGGCATCCGCCGACGGACCGGAAGGGCCGCCGCCCAGGGATTCACGCTCGAGCCGGACGCTGCCGGCGCACCGTTCGCCATTCCACGTGGAACCTTCTGGGCATTAAGGTGCGGACGCCGTGGCAGGAGGGGGTGCGACGGCAGGTGGGGGGGCTGCGACAACAGGCGGCGGTGGCGCCGGAGCTTCGGGCGGCGGTTGCGAGCCGCCGCATCCCGTCAAGAGCACAACCGTCGCAAGAGCGGTCACCAAGGGCTGGAACGTCATGGCCGCAGTGTACCCGACGCACCGGGCGGTTGCCCACGACGATAGGCATCAGCCGCCGGGGGCCCGTGCGGATGGACGCGGGGCAGGTGGACAACAGCGTGCAAAAGCAAGGGCCCGCACGGCCGACCGTCCGGGACCGCGCCCCCAGGCCCTACGACGGGGTCCGCTCGAGCACGGCAGACTTGGCGGTCGTGTCGGCGTCCAGGATGGGAAAGCGACGGCGGTGGAGTCCGCCACAACCGCCACCCGAGCCGGTGGCCGATGACTCCTCGACGGCATCGGGTGTCGACCGAGGACCGTCAGGCTTCGAGGCGCCCCCACACTGGAGAGGCGAATGGATCGTGGTTGTGGCGCCAGCATCCGGGACGAGCTTGCAGACCGGACGCGCCGGAGAGCCTGCTGCCTCGAGCCGGGCAACGACCTGCTCGCTGCGGAGCCCCATCCCCCTCTGTCCCAGCGGAACGCCGAACGACGCTTCTGCCTGGCCTACGTCGGTCCGTTCCAGCGGGGTAGGTCGACGCTGCCCAACGCCCTCGTGGGGATGCGCGTGCTGCCGGAAGCAGTGGTGCCCCTGACCTCGGCCTTGACCGTGCTCCGGTACGGTCCCTGGCCGGCCGCCCGCGTTCGCATGCGAGGCGAGGACTGGACGTCCATCGCGCTCGATGACCTGCGCGCGTTCGTGACCGAAGAGGGGAACCCGCAGAACGCCAAGGGCGTCGAGGCCGTGGAAGTCTTGCT
>Ga0209018_1001529_pt1 | contig 18255 bp, 17 predicted proteins | sample YNPBryBLVA2012_FD_185814 | JGI IMG/M metagenome (GOLD analysis project Ga0209018, IMG submission 185814) | Anoxygenic and chlorotrophic microbial mat microbial communities from Yellowstone National Park, USA - YNP Bryant BLVA 2012 (SPAdes)... ...
AGTTAGAAAAACCATGACATCTACAACCCAAAATCTTCATGATCTTATAGATTCAGTCATCTGCTCCATATGCCAACCTTTACCTGCTTAGCTATAGCACTCGCAGAGGGACATCCCCCCCTGTACTTGATTCTCAGCAATTTTTTTATCCTAAATCATATAAAATCGCTGTAAATTAACCAACTGAACTAATTAAAACGCATCCGGCTCCAAACCCTGTTCAAAATGCTCCCGCTTGGTGTAAATGGGAATAAAACGGTGGATAGCTACGGTTTCCAAAAGTACCAAAATCTGCGGTTGGGGAGCCACCAAAAAGGTTTTGCCGCCCAGGGCTTGAATCTGTTTACTACAACTCACCAATGCCCCCAACCCCCGACTGTCCATAAAATCCACGGTACTCAGATTGATCCCCACCATCTGCGGTTGACCCGCCACCAAATCCAAGCACTGCTGTTTGAAGGTTTCCGCCGTCGCCGTATCCAACCGGGTCAGGGGAATTTCCACCGTTTGGGGAGGGGAACCAAATCGTTCCTTGGTAATTGGGGTGAATAAAATACGTTCCATAGTTTGAGGATACTCCAAATGGGGTTTTAATTTTTTGAATTTGAGAATTTTAGGGTATTTTTTATCTTTTTACACCCTTACCCCAACCCCAACAACCCCTGAACCACATCCCCCGCTTCGACGGGTTCCGGTTCCGTTTCGCTGTCCGGGGGGGGCTGGGGAGCCAAATAAATCAACCGATCCCCCGCTTGGTACGCCATATCCGTCGTCACCACTTCCAAAAAATGATGTCGCTGGCGCAATAAGGGCAGGACATGGGGGTCATCCAGTGCCCCTGCCGTTTCCCCCAGGCGAGTTTCCGCCAACCGCACCTGCCCCCGTTCCAGGGCTTCATTCCAGTCCCGCAGTACCAACCGGGGATGAAACGCACACCGCACCTGGGAATGGTTCGACCGTTGCTCCTCCGGCAATACCGCCACCACCCGGGGGGGATAAAATTCCTCCGCCACCCGTTGCGCCAACACCAGATTCACCTCCGCATTTTTGGTCAACGCCAGGAATGTGCCCATGCTTCCCATCCCCGCCTCCGCCAGCACCTCCGGGTCCAGGGCACTCCCCGGAATCGCCCGCAGATTTTCCCGTTCCGCTGCCCGACAGTCCTCCCGGTTGGTATCAATCAACACCACCGGCTCCCCATGCTCCTGAAATAACCGAGCCAGCAGTCGCCCCAGGGGATTACTCCCCACAATCACCGCCCCATTCGTCGCCTCCGAACGCACCCCCAACAGTTGCGCCACCGCCTGCGCCGTCACCCCCGGCACCACCACCGTGAGAATGATGGTCAAAAACACCAGCCCCTTCACCGAATCCCCCCCGTTCAACCCCCGGGCGGTCAACACAATCGAGAACAGGGACGCCACAGAAGCCGAAACAATCCCCCGAGGCGCAATCCACGCCAAAAATGCCTTTTGCCGCCAATTCAGGTCACTATTCCAGGTCGAAACCAGGATATTCAGCGGGCGCACCACCAACATCAGCACCACCACCGTCCACAACCCCCCCCACCCCAACATCCCCAAACTCGCCAGGGACAAATCGGCGGCTAACAAAATAAACAACATAGACACCGCCAGGGTGGTCAATTGCCCCTTAAACCGGCGTAATAACCGTTGTTCCGGGGCAGTCAATTGCAGGACAATCCCCGCCACCGCCGCCGCCATCAACCCCGACTCACTCTGCACCCACTGCGCCAGCCCATACAACCCCCACAAGCCCGCCAACACCGCCAAATTTTTCAAATCCTGACTCGGGACACTCTCCTCTCGGAATAACCAACTCAACAGCCAGCCCCCCGCCGCCCCAATCCCGATCCCCAGCCCCAGCCGAGTCCCCAACCCCAGGACAATCTCCGTCCAGCCCGTATCCCCCGTCAGGACAATGTTCAACACCACCACCGCCAAAATCGCCCCCACCGGGTCAATCAACACCCCCTCCCCCTCCAACAGGGCACTCACCCGGCGGTCCACCTTCACCTGCCGCAACAACGGCCCAATCACCGTTGGCCCCGTCACCGTCACCAACGACCCATACAAAAACGCCAACGGCCAGGGAAACTCCCCCAAAAAATGCGCCGCCACCCCGCCCCCCACCAGGGTAATCAACGCCCCCACCGTCACCAAATTCTGAATCGTCCCCGACACCTGCCCCAACTCCCGCAGGGAAAGATTCAACCCCCCCTCAAACAAAATCAACGCCACACACAGGGAAATCACCACCTCCAGCCCCGTCCCCAGGGATTGGGGTTGCAACCAACCCAGCACATCCGAACCTAAAACGATCCCAAACAGTAATAAAAAAATAATGCTCGGCACCCGGAGCACATCCGCCAGCACCTGCGCCCCAATCCCCGCAACCACCGCCAAAACAATCTGTAGGGTGAGGGACAAAGAATCGGTCATACCCGTTTCACCCCCCAACCCGGGGCAACCGCCTAGCGTTCAATGCTGGATAAAAACACCGGCTCCACCCGAATGGCCACCAACCGCGCCGGACGGAGCACCAAAAACTCCCCCTGCAGACCCCGCACCGGCACATTCACCAAATCATTCGACGAACTTTGTGCCATCAACTCCCCTTGGTACCACTTTTGGAACTCCTGGATCGAGCCAAAACGCACCTCTTCCCGGTGACCCCCCTCCAGGAGCAAATGCACCAAATATTCGTCAGCAACCCTAGGCATAGGTTAGGCTAAATAACAGTTATTCAAAAGCCTACTCCACAATCCTCCCCAGCGCAACACCCGGAACCTTCCCTCCCCCAACACTTCATATAGGAAGAGAACATCCAGACATTACGTTGCATTACCTGGAGCCGTCCTGCCCCATGCTCAGCCGTTTGACCCTGCCCCTGCTGTTCTGCCTCCTTTGCCTGAGCCGTCCGGTTTGGGGACAAACCCCCTTAAGCGAGGACCGGATTCAACGGTACGCCCAGATCGTGCTGGAATTGGAACCTATCCGCCAAGCCCACCTGGAAGAAGCCCGCCGGTTACTGGGCACCATTAACACCAACGGCAACCTCTGTGGTGAACGCAACCTCCCCGCCCCCGTCCAAACCGTCTGCAATCGCTACTTTGAAAAATCCCAACGGCTGGTCGAGCAGAGGGGTTTAACCATCCAGGAATTTAATCTGATCACCACCCAAGCCCAACAGGACCCCACCCTCAGCAAACGCATCCAAGATGCCATGCTCCGGCAACGCAAAGGATTTTGAAGCCCATCCCCAAACCTATGGTTATCCAGGTGTACTCCTGTTCACAAATATCACAAATAAATAAGGGCACCTCTATCAATCAATTCAAAGTTAGCGGTCGCAGGGGGCGCCCCCGCCCTTTCCAGAATTTGGTTCCAATGAAGCTGAGAGCCGGTGGGTTTACAGCCCTATCCCGTAACCCCTTAAAAGGCTGTACGGTTGAGACCCCATTAACCCTCTAAGTTCCCATCCCCGAAGCCACAATCATCGAACCAATCCCCGTATCGGTGAAAATTTCCAACAATAGGGAGTGGGGCAAACGACCATCCAAAATATGCGCCGCCTTCACCCCCTGCGCCAGGGAACGGACACAACAATTCACCTTGGGGATCATGCCGCCAGTGATAATGCCCTGCTCAATCAGTTGCCGTGCCTGTTGAATGTTTAAGAAATGATACAACGTCTTTATATCTTGGGGGTCATGTAAAATGCCCGCCGTATCGGTGAGTAAAATTAATTTCTCTGCCCCCAAGGCCGCCGCCAATTCCCCCGCCACCGTATCCGCATTAATATTAAAAGCCTGCCCCGTTTCATCAGCGGCCACACTGGACACCACCGGGATATAGCCCCCTTGGATCAGGGTTTCGAGTAAATCAGTTTGCACATTTTTCACCTCGCCCACAAAGCCCATATCGTCGGAACCTTCCGGGCGGGCTTGGATCAGATTCCCATCCGTGCCAGCGATGCCCACCGCCTTACCCCCGGCTTGGTTGATCAACCGCACAATTTCCTTATTGACCCGCCCCACCAATACCATTTCCACCACCGCCATCGTCGCCGCATCGGTCACCCGCAGGCCATTTTTGAACTGGGGGGCAATGCCCAATTTATCCAGCCAGGTGTTGATTTCCGGGCCGCCCCCATGCACCAAAATCGGTCGCAAACCCACGCAGGACATGAACACCACATCGCTGATCACCTGTTGTTTCAGGGATTCTTCCTTCATGGCCGCCCCGCCATATTTGATGACGATGGTGCGGCCGGCGAATTTTTGGATGTAGGGCAGGGCTTCACTGAGGACCCGTACCCGGTCTTGATTGGTCAGCATGGTCAGGCGCAAAAATTTTTAACAAAGTTTCCGATTTAGCATACCGGATTCTGGGAAACTAAAAATGGGTTGCTGGTTACGAAACGTTCATTTTCTCATTTAGCTCCCGTTCTCATTTATGAGTAGCGATACCATCTTTGGCCGCATTATCCGCCGGGAAATCCCCGCCACCATTGTCCACGAGGATGACCTATGTATCGTGATCCAGGACATCCACCCCCAAGCCCCGGTGCATTTGCTGGTGATCCCCAAGGCACCCATCCCCCGCATTTCCCAAGCCCAGCCGGAGCATCAGGCCCTATTGGGGCACCTCTTGTTAACCGCCCAACGGGTCGCCCAAGCCCACCACCTGACCGAGGGCTACCGCCTCGTGATCAACGACGGCCCCCAAGGCGGCCAAACCGTCTATCACCTCCACCTGCACGTTCTAGGGGGACGGGACATGGGCTGGCCTCCCGGCTAGAAAAAAAATAAATATAAAAAACTTGTAACAGTCCTTCGCAAAACCCTACCAATCGGCTAATATACCTTCAGGGAGTAATCCCTACCAACTGTTGTTTATTGGACTTATACGACCATGACTGCAACTCTGGAACGTCGTTCTAGCGTCAGCCTGTGGGAACAGTTCTGCCAGTGGGTGACCAGCACCGAGAACCGCCTGTACATCGGCTGGTTTGGTGTGTTGATGATCCCCACCCTGCTGACTGCCACCACCTGCTTCATCATTGCCTTTATTGCGGCTCCCGCGGTGGACATTGACGGGATTCGTGAGCCGGTGGGCGGTTCTTTGCTGTACGGCAACAACATCATCACCGCGGCGGTGGTGCCTTCCTCCAATGCGATTGGGATGCACTTCTACCCGATTTGGGAAGCCGCTTCCTTGGATGAGTGGCTGTACAACGGTGGCCCTTACCAATTGGTGGTTCTGCACTTCTTGATCGGTGTGTTCTGCTACATGGGTCGGGAATGGGAACTGTCCTACCGTTTGGGGATGCGTCCTTGGATTTGCGTGGCCTACTCTGCCCCTGTGGCGGCGGCGACCGCTGTGCTCCTGATCTACCCCATCGGGCAAGGTTCCTTCTCTGATGGGTTGCCCCTGGGTATTTCTGGTACCTTCAACTTCATGCTGGTGTTCCAAGCGGAGCACAACATCCTGATGCACCCCTTCCATATGCTGGGTGTGGCCGGTGTCTTTGGTGGCGCTCTGTTCTCCGCCATGCACGGGTCCTTGGTGACTTCTTCCTTGATCCGGGAAACCTCTGAAAACGAGTCCCAAAACTATGGCTACAAGTTCGGCCAAGAAGAAGAAACCTACAACATTGTGGCCGCCCACGGCTACTTTGGCCGCTTGATCTTCCAATATGCCAGCTTCAACAACAGCCGGTCTCTGCACTTCTTCCTGGCCGCTTGGCCGGTGGTGGGGATTTGGTTCACCTCCTTGGGCGTGAGCACCATGGCCTTCAACCTGAACGGGTTCAACTTCAACCAGTCTGTGGTTGACAGCCAAGGCCGTGTGATCAACACCTGGGCGGATGTGATCAACCGGGCGAACCTGGGTATAGAAGTGATACACGAGCGCAATGCGCACAACTTCCCCTTGGATTTGGCCGCTGGTGAGCCGGTGTCTGCTCCTGCCATCAATGGCTAATTTCCAAGCCATCTGAGGTAGAGACAAACGTTAACAAGATTAAAAACTTAAAATGCCCCCAACCCTGGGGGTGTTTTTTTGTCTGCCAACCTGTAGTCATTAACGGGTCAGTTGTTCAATCAGTGCCCGATGCTCAGGAAAAGTTTGGATTAACTGTGCCCGTTCCCCCAGGTCAAACCGGGTAAAACTAAACCCCGGACTCACCGTACAGCCACACCAAACCCATTCCCCCCCAGGGACCAAGCGTGCCGCCTGCCATACCCCCGCCGGTACTACGGCACAGGGCTGTTCCCCACTCAGGATGTGGCAGTGATAATCCGGGTTAAGAGTGTGCAATTCCAGGGCATCCCCGCCGTACCAATGCCAAATTTCATCCCCCTGCTGCACCCGATGCCAGGCGGAAAAATCCCCTTGGCTGAGTACCCAGTAGATATGCGTACAGGCATTGTAGTAACTTGTGCCTGAATCTTCTGGCAGGGAAACCTGGAGGGGAGAGCGATACAGTTCCCGGTAGTAGCCGCCTTCCGGGTGGGGTTGCAACTGCCAGCGGGTAATCACTTCCTGGGGGTTCATGGGGTCAGTTCCATGAGTTCTTGCCACACCTGCTCCGGGTGGGGGGCCTGCAAAATTGGGCGGCCAATGACCAGATAATCCGCTCCGGCGGCCAAGGCAGTTTGGGGGGTACAGGTGCGTTGTTGGTCATCGCTACCTGCCTGCCAACGGATACCGGGGCAAACGCACAAAAAATCCGCGCCCAGGTTTTTTTTCAAACTGGCAACTTCCCAGGGGGAACAAATCACCCCCGCCAACCCCGCCCGGTGCGCCACCGCTGCCCAGTGCTGGATGTAGGCATCCATGTCCAAGCGGCTGGCAAATTCCTGGGTAAATTGCTCCCTGCCCGTGCTGGTCAACAGCGTCACCGCCAACAAACGCAGGGAACTGGGGGCGACCGTCGCTTGGGCTTGGGCAAGGGCCAGGGAACCGGCCGTGGCGTGCAGGGTCAAAAAATCCACCCCGTGTTCCATGGCCACCTGACAGGCTCGGGTCATGGTTTGGGGAATGTCGTGGTACTTCAGGTCCAAAAAAATGGATTTTCCCCGCCGTTTGAGTTGGGTGAGGATGGGGGGGCCAGCGGCGGTAAACAATTCCAATCCCACTTTCCACCACTGCACCCCAGGCAGGCGTTCCACCCAGGTCAGGGCCGTGTCCGCATCCGGCACATCCAAAGCCACCATGATCCGGTCAGCTAAGCTGGTCGGCTTCATCGGGAATTGCAGGCCCAGACGGTAATTTTACAACTTGGGTCATTACAGAGTTGCAGGGCGGCCTGTTCGGCTAAATTGCGGGTTTTGCCGGTGCCCAATCCACTGCGGTTCACCCCTTCCGCCACTGCGCCACAGCCCCGATTGAAGGTCAAAACCACCCGACAGTCAGCGCTACCGCATTCCTGGAGTGCCTTTTGGCTGGCTTGGGATGGACTTTGCCAGTCGTAGCTATAGCCAAACCGACTGCTTTGTTTACTCAGGGCAATGGCCCCAAAGGCTTCTTGGGCGTGGGCGGGCAGGCACCAGAGGCTCAGGGGGAGCACGATCCAAAACCAACGGCGGCGGAACATAGGTGTTGAGGCGAACGATATACCAACAGGACGGGTGGGAAAAACCTGAGGTTCCTGAACCAGGACAGATACAATAGGGCTAGGTTTTTCGTCAGTAACATTCCGGTAACATTATGGTACTCCGGGTGGGTTCCCCGCCGCTCAATGTCGGTAATATTTTGACCTTCAGTTTGCAGGTCTATCGCTGGCACTTTTGGCGGTATCTGTGGTTGTCCCTCCGGGCCTATGCCTGGGTGTTGGTGCCGGTGTACGGTTGGGCAAAATACAGTGCTTTGATGGGTGCCTTGTCCCGGTTGGTGGTGCAACAATTGCGGGGGGTACCGGAAACTCCCGAACAGGCGGTCACCGTTGCGGACCAAAAAAAGTGGGGGCTGTTGGGGGCGGGGATGTTGTATGGTCTGGTTTCTGCCCTGATGCTGGGGGTCATGGGGGGGGTGGGGCTGTTGTTGACGGTACCGCTGGCGCTGTGGTGGGAACGGCAGGGGGCTTGGGAAAACCCTTGGATGGGTCTCGGTTTTGGGCTTTGGGTGTTGGTGGTGGCGGTGGGGGTGCTGGTGGGCTGGACGTGGTTAGTCTTTCGCTGGCTGTTGTATCCCCTGCCGTTGGTGATGGAAACGGGGGTTGGGCCACTCCGCAGTTTGCCCCGCAGTTGGCAACTCACCCAGGGGTCGGTGGTGAAGATTCAATTGGTAACCTTCATCGGCGGTTTATTACTTCTGCCGTTCCAATTTCCGGTGCAAATGGTGATGAATATGGTACAGATGATATTGCTCTTTTTTGCCACCTTAATTGGTACCATTATCACGATTATTTTGGGGGCAATTGTGGAGGAACCAGCGGTGGCGGGTGTTGCTTTTTTTGTGCCCCTACTACTTGCTTTTGTGATGCCTGCCCTACTGGTGGGAGCGGTGTTTGCCCCCTATTGGCAGGCGGTTTTAGCGGCCCTATATCACGAATCCCAATGCCAACGGGAAGGTTGGGGTCTGGTCTTACCCTCCCATGACCTATGACCAAACCATTTTGGCGCAGTCTGAAAATTGCCACGCCGGAGCATACGGAACTGGAATTAGTGTTAGCCGGGCCGGGGAATCGGGTGTATGCCTTGGTGGTGGATTACGTCTGTTTGGGATTGGCTTTATTAGGGGAAGCGATTTTAATTTATGCAATTGTTGTAAGTGGATTTTTAGATAATTTTGCTGACGAAAATGGGGATATGGGCGGGGCGTTGCTTTGGTTGGCGGCGTTGAGTTTTTTGACAGCTTTTTTAATTTATACGGGCTATTTTGTGTTCTTTGAAACCCTATGGCAAGGGCAAACGCCGGGGAAAAAACTGGCGCATATTCGGGTGATTTGTGACGATGGCCGACCGGTGGGTTTACAACAGGCGACCCTACGGACATTACTGCGAATTGTGGATGATTTACTCCTGATTGGCGCCTATTTTGTGATTTTTGGGCAACGGGAAAAACGGTTGGGGGATTTTGTCGCTGGCACCGTAGTGATTCAGGAAGCGGTGGCGCAAACCCAAAGCATCCAATGGCCAGCGGGGGTCGAGGAAGTGGGGCAGGATTTACTGCCGATTGCCAGCCAACTTGCCCCGGAAGAGCTTGTGATTTTGCGGGAATATGTCCAGCGATGTGGGCGATTTCGTCCCGCCGTGCGGCAACAGTTGGCACAGACACTTGCCCAGCAATTTCAAGAGCGATTGCACACTTGGGATCATGGGGCTGAACCGGATCACTTTCTCCACGCTTTGTACTGGGCATATCAACAAAGGTCGGTATTGTGAATTGAATTTTTGATTGATTGAAGGGCACCTCTATGTATTGTCACCACTGGCAGATTATTTCGTTGAGATACCCATATTATTGAGAACCACAGACGGGGGCGGTGCCCCTGCGACCTATTTTTAGAAGTGCCCTAAATAATCATATTCCCGATGCCTATTAAAGTTGGGGTTCCTGACGCAGATAACTTTGGATAAATAAATCTAAATCTCCCGCTAAAACCGCATCAATGTCGGGAGTTTCTGCTTTGGTACGCACGTCTTTAACTAATTGGTAGGGATCGAAGACATAGTTGCGAATTTGATTGCCCCAGGTGGCGGCTACCGCATCCCCGCGAATTTGGGCGATTTCCTGCAACCGTTGTTCCTGCAAAATGACTAATAATTTAGCTTTTAATAGAGCCAGTGCCTTCTGTTTGTTTTGCAACTGGGAGCGTTCCTGGGTACACCGCACCGCCAACCCGGTGGGCAGATGCACAATCCGCACCGCTGTTTCCACTTTATTGACGTTTTGCCCGCCTTTGCCCCCCGCCCGGGACGTGGTAATTTCCAGGTCGGTTTCGGGAATTTCGACCTCCTCCACCATTTGCTCCGCCAGCATGGGCATCACTTCCACGCCCGCAAAACTGGTCTGCCGTTTGCCGTTGGCATTGAAGGGAGAAATGCGAACCAGCCGGTGGGTGCCCTTTTCCCCCCGCAGATACCCGTAGGCGTACCGTCCCTCGATTTCTAAGGTGGCGGACTTGATCCCCGCTTCTTCCCCCTCCGATAGGTCGGTCAGGCGCACCTTGTAGCCCTGGCGTTCGCCCCAACGGGTGTACATTCGCAATAACATTTCCGCCCAATCCTGGGCATCCGTGCCCCCCGCTCCGGCATTGATGGTGAGTACCGCCCCCTGGGCATCGTAGGGTTGGGACAGTAACCGCTCCAATTCCCAGCGATTGAGTTCTTGGTCTAGGGTGGTTAAGACCTGCACCGCTTCCTGCTCCAGGGCGGCATCCGGTGCGGTTGCCAATAATTCCACAATCGCCTGACAGTCCTCGATGTGCCTGCGCCAGCGGTGTAATTGCTCTAGGCTGGCTTTGGTGTCATTGAGGGTTTGGAGGGTGGTCTGCGCCCGTTGGGGGTCGTCCCAAAAATCCGGTTGCCCCGCCACTTGTTGCAAATCCCGGAGTTGGGCGGTCAAAGCCTCCGGGTCAAAGATAGTCCTGGGCATGACCCAGGCGGGTGTTGAGTTGATCCAGTTGGCGTTTGAGGTCGCTCAGTTCCATCGGTGTGGACAAGATGTGGGTAAAAATAAATTTAGGTCGGATAATTAATATATCACTCGGAAACCCATTTGGATAGCTTGTGTGGGGTAGCCATCTGTAGCAATCCTAAATGAGAATAGAATTAAAAGTTGCAGAGGGCACCTCTATCAATGCAAAGTTAACGGTCGCAGGGGGCACCCCCGCCCTTGGTTCTGGGTACTATGGGCATTCCCACGATGGGATTTGTGATTGGTTCAAATAAATAGAGGTTCCCATAAATCATCTGAAACTACGATAGTATCGCCAAATGATCACTATGGACATTTTGTCCCTAGCCTATGCACCATGATAGACAAAGAGAATTTTATGTTAAATAACCACGGTTCATAGGTTTGTCCAATGGCTGTCCCCACCCATGACCCTACCCCTTCCTCAAGCCAACCCGTGATGATGTATCGGGGTCGCCCGGTCGTGACCCCCCCGGACAGTGGCGGGCTACGGGAAGTTGACCTGATGTCCAAAATTCTCCAAGCCAATACCCTGGAGCAGGCGGGGGAAGTGACCCAAGCGGCGCAATTGTACCAACAAGTCCTCCAGCTGGATACGGAGGGCACCTATGGGGCGATTGCGGAAAAAGCCTTGGCGGCGTTGCAGAATACGGGAGCACTGGCGTTGGTGGTTGCCGATGCGTCACCCCCTGGGGAGAGTGGGGTTATTGATGCGGAAATGAGCGTGCCCCAGGAATCTCCCTGGCGATGGTTGCACCAGCGGTCAGTGGGGTGGAAATTTGGACTGGTGGTGGTGGTGCAGGTAGTGACGATTCTGGCGTGGCTTCCCCCGGCAGTGACACCCCCTGCCAACCAGACCCCGGCGGTGACCCAGACCCGCACCAGCCAAGTGACCTTTGCCAGTCTTTTATTTTTGCTGAACTTGTTCATCCTGGGGTGGTTTTGGCGGGAGGTGGTGGTGCCCCTGAAGCGATTGACCGGGGAGGAACCCGCTGATGAGGTGGCGAATGAGGTGGAGCGGTTGACCCAGGCGGTGGCGCAATGGCAACAACAAGCCCAGCGGGCGGAGCAAACCCTGGCGGAACGGAGCCAAGCCCAGGCGGCGGAACTGGCCCGGCAACGGCAGGACAAGGAGCAATTGCAACAGGAAGTGATTAACCTGCTGTTGGAAATCGAGGGGGCCCAGCGGGGGGACTTGACCGTGCAGGCACCGATGACACCGGGGGCGGTGGGGTCAATTGCCGATGCCTTTAATGCCACGATTGCCAGTTTGCGCCAGTTGGTTTTGCAGGTGCAGGGGGTCGCCAACCAGGTGCAACAGGTGGCGCAGGCGGGGGCGGCATCCATTACCCATCTGACCACAGCCGCCCAAACCCAGCGGGAACAGGTGCAGGCTTCCCTGGAGACGGTGGCGGCGATGAACCAGTCCATTGCCCAGGTGACGGAGTTGGCCCAACAGGCCGCCGAGGTAGCCCACTCCGCCCGGTTAACGGCGCAGGCGGGGGATGGGAAAATCAACCAAACGGTGGCCAGCATTGAAGGCTTGCGGGCAACGGTGGCCATGACCGCCAAAAAGGTGAAACGGCTGGCGGAAGCCTCCCAGGAAATTTCCCAGATCGTGGGGATTATCTCCGCTATTTCGGAAAAAACCAATTTGCTCGCTTTTAATGCCTCGATTGAAGCGACCCGGGCGGGGGAACATGGGCAGGGGTTTCGGGTGGTGGCGGATGAGGTACGCCGTCTGGCGCAACAGGTGACGGAGGCGACCCGGGAAATTGAACAGCGGGTGACCAACATCCAGGAGGGGACGGGGGATGTGCTCCAGGCGATGGAAACCGGCACCAGTGAGGTGGTGGCCAGTACCCAACTCGTCCAATCCACTCGGGAGACCCTCCAAGGACTTGCCCAGTTGAGCCAGGACATTGACCAGCTTTTGCAGGAAATTGCCCGGCAAACCCACGCCCAGCGGGAGGCTTCCCAAGCGGTCAACCAGCGGATGGAGGAGGTAAATGCCATTGCCACCCGGACGGCTTCCGAATCCCAGACGGTTGCCCATTCCCTGGAGGATTTGTTGGCGGTGGTGGCGAACCTGCAAACCTCTGTGGCCCGGTTCCGGCTTAGCCCATGAATTTCGACCCCCAAACCGACCAGTACCAAAACATTCTCCGGGAGGTACGTCAGTGCTTCCTGACCGAAGATGCCCCGGAATACATCCGCACCCTGGTGGAAGGCATCCAGCACCAGCAACAGGGACAGGCGGTGGACATGACGGCGATGATGCGGGCGGCGCACTCGCTCAAAGGGGGGGCGGGTCTGTCGCAACTCACGGACATTAGCCAACTGGCGCACCGGTTGGAGGACCTGTTGGAAGCCTTGAGTCAGCATACCCCCCCCGCCCAGGACCCGGTTTGGCCGGTATTGGCCCGGGGCATTGACGAATTAGCCGCCCTGCTCGCCCAGGCGGAACATCACGACCAGGTCACCGCCAACCCGGAGGTGCTGGCCGCCCTCGCCAGCGTTACCCTGTCCCCTTCCCAGTCCTTGGCACCCACCCCAACCGCTACCCCCTCAAATATCGTGGCGACCGCCCTCAATGAGGATTTGGAAGCCTGCTTAACGGCAACCGCCCAAGCCCTGGCACAACCCCACCCGGAGGTGACTGCCGTAGTACAACAGTTGGTGGATGCCTGCACCCTGTTGGGGGAAACCTTGGACTTGCCCTGGCTGGTGGCGGCGGTGCAACCCTTGGCGACCCAATCCCCTACGGAAGCGTCAATTCCTCAGATTGAGGCGACTTTGGCGCAAATTCGGCAACAACGGTCGGCTTATTTGCACCCTACCCCCCCGGAACCGGAACCGCCGTCCCCCGACCAACCCTTGACCACCGTCCGTTTGCCCCTGGAGCGGTTGGAAACCCTGGCGAATACGGTGGGGGAACTGCTCATCCGCCACGAACGCCTGACCCTGCACCAGGAAACCCTCCTCCAGACCAGCCGCACTCTCAACACTCTGGTCAGCCAGTCCCAACCTCTCAGGGAAGCCCTGCAAACCCTCTACGACCAACTGGCGGTGAATTTGACCCAACCCACCCTCAGCGGTGAATTTGACAGCCTGGAATTGGATCAGTACAGCCAGGGGCATTCCCAACTGCAAACCCTGGAAGAAACCCTCCTGCGGACCCAGGAAATCCGGGCTGACCTGGAATTGACCGTGCGGGAATTGGGGGAAGAACTGACCCAAGTGCGCCAGGAATTGGACCGTTTGTATCAACAAATCACCCAGTCCCGTCTGGTGCCCTTCCGCCACCTCGCCCAAGGATTTTTGCCCCAACTGCGCCGTCTGAATCAGCAATACCATAAGCGGGTGGAACTGAAAATCAGCGGGGAGGACGTGCTGGTGGACCAGGTGCTGTTGGAACGGTTGCGTACCCCCCTGACCCACCTGGTGAATAACGCCTTTGACCACGGGATTGAATCCCCAGCCGAGCGCACCGCCCTGGCAAAGCCCCCCACCGCCACCATTCACCTGCGGGCAGAAACCCAGGAAAACCAGGTGGTGATTACGCTCCAGGACGATGGGCGGGGCATTGACCTACGCCGGGTTTATCAGCGGGCGGTACAACTGGGCTGGTGTACCCGTCCCTGGGGGCAGATGCGGCGGGAAGAGCTACTGGATTTGATTTTTCGCCCCGGTTTTTCCACGGCGGCTCAGGTGAGCGACCTCTCCGGGCGGGGGGTGGGTTTGGACATTGTGCGTACCCAAATCCAGCAATTGCGGGGCGTGATCCTGGTGGACACCCAACCCGGACAGGGGACGACCTTTACCCTGCGTTTGCCCCGGGGGTTGACCCTCCTGCCCCTGCTGTTGTGCCGCAGTCGTCAGCGTACCCTGGGGATTCCCGCTACGGCGGTGCTGGATATTCTCGCCATTCCCCCTGGCACCCCAACCCTGACCTGGCGGGGGCAGGAATTACCCGTCGTGTCCCTGGTGCAATGCTTACCCTACCGTCGTCCCCCCTCCCCGGAACCGGAACCAGTGGGGTTAGTGCTGGGGCAAACCCAACCCGCCGTTTACACCGTGAGTCAGTTGGTGGGGGAGCGGCAGTTGATCCTCAAATCCTTGGATGAAACCGTGCCCTTGCCGCCCTATGTAGCGGGTTGTACGATTTTGGGAACCGGGGAAGTGGTGCCCGTGCTGATTCCGGGGGAACTGGCTCCTTTACTCACCCAAACCAGCGTCCCCCCCGTGCCGGTCACAGTTGCCGACCCCACCCCCTACATTCTCATTGCGGAGGATTCCGTGGCGACCCGGCAGTTGTTGGAACGGTTGCTCCAGCGCAGTGGCTACCAGGTACACAGCGGTCGGGACGGGCAAGAGGCTTGGGAATGGCTCAGCCAAGCCACCCACCGGGTGGGACTGGTGATTTCCGATATTGAAATGCCCCGGTTGAACGGGTTTGGTCTCCTGCAACGCATCCGCACCCACGACCGCCATTACGCCCTCCCTGTGGTCATGCTCACCTCCCGAACCGGCGACCGCCACCGCCAAAAAGCCCTGAGTTTGGGAGCCAGCCATTACCTGGTGAAACCCATCGTACCGGGGGAATTGCTCACCGTTGTGGCGGCATTGCTCACCAAAACCGCCACGGCTGAACCGCCTCTTCCCCTGCGTAACTAGGTTGTGTTGATCTTATGGACACCTCTATTTATTTGAACCAATCAAAAATCTCATCGTTGGCATAGCCACATTACCCAGAACCAAGGGCGGGGGTGCCCCCTGCGACCGCTAACCTTGAATTTATGAGGGTGCCCTACGGTTACATTTTTTTAGGTCAGGAACCTGCCAGCTTGATTGAGCCTTTATGATCATAGGTGCAACCTAAGCTCAAGCAACGCCCCATGCGTCCTCAGCATCTTGCCCTGCTGGTCACCCTCACCGCCAACCCTATGGTGGGAACCGTCGTTTTGCCCCCTGCCCCTCTAGTCGCCCAAGCCAACCTCAGCAAAGCCCAAATCGCTGAAATTGCCGAAAAAATCACCGTTTTGATTCAAACTCCGGCGGGTTCCGGGTCAGGGGTACTCATCGCTAAGGAAGGGGATGGCTATCGGGTGCTGACAGCGTGGCACGTGGTGGAAAGCATCAAAGCCGGAGAACAAGCAGACATCACTACCCCAGATGGCAAAACCCATCGTATAGACAACCGCAGTATTCAACGCATCCCCCAAGTGGATATGGCAGTAGTCAGCTTTCGCAGTGGGGGGAACTATACCTTGGCGAAATTGGGGAATGATTTAGCAGTGAAGCGGGGGATGGAGGTGTATGTGGCGGGGTTTCCTTTGCCGGGGCGTGCCATCACCAAGCCCGTTTTGCAGTTCACGGATGGGACGGTGACGGCGAGTTCGGAAACCCTGCTGACGGACGGCTATGCCCTGACCTACACCAACAATACTCTGCCGGGGATGAGTGGTGGACCTGTGCTGAACCAACGGGGAGAGGTGGTAGGCATTCACGGGCGGGCGGAGGGACGTTATCAACGCACAGGGCAGGAAAATGTGGCATTGAAATCCGGGTTCAACCTCGCTGTGCCCATCCGCACCTACACGGCTTGGGTGAATAAAACACCTCTGCCAACGACCAACGTGGCAAAAACGGGGGAACAGTTTTTTATTTCAGGGAACCAAAAGTATGAACAAGGGAATTTTCAAGGGGCGATAGCGGACTACAATCAAGCCATTAGAATTGATCCGAATTATGCCTTTGCCTACTACAATCGGGGGAATGCCAAATATGACCTCAAAGACTATGCAGGGGCGATAGCCGACTACAATCAAGCCATTAGAATTGATCCGAATCTTGCCCTTGCCTACAACAATCGGGGGAATGCGAAACGTAACCTCAAAGACTATGCAGGGGCGATAGCGGACTACAATCAAGCCATTAGAATCAATCCTAATGATGCTCTCGCCTACTACAATAGGGGGCTTGCCAGACATAACATCCAAGACTATCAAGGGGCGATAGCGGACTACAATCAAGCCATTAGAATTGATCCGAATTATGCCTTTGCCTACAACAATCGGGGGGTTGCTAAATATGACCTCAAAGACTATGCAGGGGCGATAGCGGACTACAATCAAGCCCTTAGAATTGATCCGAATTATGCCAAAGCCTACAACAATCGGGGGAATGCGAAACGTAACCTCAAAGACTATGCAGGGGCGATAGCGGACTACAATCAAGCCATTAGAATTGATCCGAATTATGCCTTTGCCTACAACAATCGGGGGATTGCGAAACGTAACCTCAAAGACTATGCAGGGGCGATAGCGGACTACAATCAAGCCATTAGAATTGATCCGAATCTTGCCCAAGCCTACAACAATCGGGGGAATGCGAAACGTAACCTCAAAGACTATGCAGGGGCGATAGCGGACTACAATCAAGCCATTAGAATTGATCCGAATCTTGCCCAAGCCTACTACAATCGGGGGATTGCGAAACGTAACCTCAAAGACTATGCAGGGGCGATAGCCGACTACAATCAAGCCATTAGCATCAATCCTAATTATGCCCTTGCCTACAACAATCGGGGGATGGCTAAAATTGATTCCAATGATCGTTCGGGTGGGTGTGCCGATCTATCTCGTGCGATCAGTTTGGGTGAACAACTAGCATTTAGGAATTATCAACTATTTTGTCGTTAAACACTCTTTGCTCTTCACCCCTTCTGCTCTCCAAGAGGAGAATATAACCATTTCAATATTTATTATCTATTCTATTCATAGGCAATGCCTCTATAGGCTATACAACCGATTAAAGGGTCACGGGATACGGTTGTAAACCCACTTGTTCTAAATCTCATTCAGGTCAAGCCTTAGAAACACAATTTTTTGTATCCTTTAATTTGTGAACAGGCTGTATCATGGCAAATAATATCTACAAATAATCTAATTTCTTACCAACCATGATTATTGGTCTCACGGGGGGAATTGCCACAGGTAAATCCACCGTCACTACCTATTTAGAAAGTCAATACAACCTCAAAACCTACGATGCGGATACCTACGCCCGCCATGCGGTTTTACCAGGACAACCTGCTTTTACTGCCATTTGTGAACGTTATGGAGCCTCGGTGCTGACCCCAGATGGACAATTGAACCGGGCATGGTTAGGAAATCAAGTATTTAGCAACACTTTAGAACGGCGGTGGCTAGAGCAACTCATTCATCCCCTGGTACGGCAACAGTACGAAAAAATATACCAGCAATTTAACACTACGGATGCGCTGGTGGTATTTAGCATTCCTCTGTTATTTGAGGCAGAAATGACCGATTTAGTCCAGCAGGTGTGGGTGGTTTGGTGTACAACGGGGCAACAATATCAGCGGTTAATGGTTCGCAATTCTTGGACTCAAAGGCAGTGTTACGACCGGATTAATGCCCAATTGCCCCTATCTCTAAAAATGTTATGGGCGGACAAACTTTTGGACAATTCCGGGAAATTGCCCCATCTCTATCAGCAAATTGATTTTTGTATGAGAGAATTGCTATAAGGCACTTCTAAAAACTTCTAAAAATAGATTGTCCCG
>Ga0209018_1001535_pt1 | contig 18205 bp, 14 predicted proteins | sample YNPBryBLVA2012_FD_185814 | JGI IMG/M metagenome (GOLD analysis project Ga0209018, IMG submission 185814) | Anoxygenic and chlorotrophic microbial mat microbial communities from Yellowstone National Park, USA - YNP Bryant BLVA 2012 (SPAdes)... ...
CGCACCGAGCAGCGGGTCGAGCAGCTTGCCGAGGCGCAGCATCGCACCGAGCAGCGGGTCGAGCAGCTTGCCGAGGCGCAGCAGCGCACCGAGCAGCGGGTCGAGCAGCTTGCCGAAGAACAAAGGAAGCTTGCCGAAGCGCAGCAGAAGACGGAGCACGCGCTTCAGCTTCTCGCGCGTCAGGTCGGCGGGCTGTCGGACAAGCTGGGCGGTTCGTTGGAGGACCTTGCGATCGAAACGCTGCCCTACGTGCTGAGCGAGGCGTGGGGCATGGAAGTGACCGACTGCGGGCGCGACAGCTTCCTGGTGGATGGCCGCGAGCTGGACGTCGACCTGGTCCTACGCGGCACGATCGGTGGTGCGCAGGTTGTGGTGCTGGGCGAGGTGAAGGCGCGTCTGACGGCACGCGAGGTCGACGCGTTCCTGCAGCTCGTGGAGCGGGTTCGGACCGTCGTGGGGTGCGACGACGTGAGGGCGGTGTTCTTCGGGTTCCAGGCCAACCTTGATGCGCGTGCGCGGATCCGCGAAGCGGGCGTGGCGATGGTGTTTTCCAACGGACGATTGCTGTAGTCCGGGAGTGTAGGGCGCGTCACCTGTCGGCGCGTTGGGACAGGTCCGTGGCTTGGGAGCAGGAAGGCCCGAGCGGCGCCGACGCGGGCCGAGTGTCTTCGCCGTGCTCGTCATGGGTGCTGTCTCGGGGTAGGCTCGCGTGCGAGGCAGGAGTGTCGGACGGCAAGTCGTTGGCGGAGCGATTCGAACGGTGGAGCACCATGCTGCTTGTCATCGTGGTCGGCCTGGCCTACCTGCCCTCATTGAGCGCGGGGTTTCTCAACTGGGACGACCCGTGGCTCGTTGCGGAGAACCAGGTCCTGGCGCGATCGAGCCCGTCGGACGTGGTGGCGATCTGGACGGACCTCACGGTGCAGCGGCGCATGCAGCTTGGCGCGGAGTATCTGCCGGTTCGCGACATGAGCCACGTGATCGAGTCGCATCTGTTCGGATTGCGACCGCAGGCGCTACGCATGGTGAACCTGGGGCTGTACCTGGGCGCGATCGTACTGCTTTCACGGGCGCTACGCGCGGTGGCTCGAGATCCGTGGGTCGCGGTGATCGCGACATGGGGGTTTGCGCTGCATCCGGTGCACGTGGAGAGCGTGGCGTGGATTGCGGGGCGGAAGGACGTGCTGGCGTTGCTGTTCGTCGCTGCGGGGATGTGCTCGTATGCGCGGCGGGGCAGACGTGACGGGTGGTGGACGGCGGCGAGCTTTGCGCTGGCCGCGCTGTCGAAGTCGATGAGCGTGGCTGCGGTTGCTCTGCTTCCGGTGCTCGACGTGGTGGCGGATCGGAGGCCGCGTTGGTCCACCATCGGGGCGGCCTCGCTGGTGGTCTCGGCGATGCTCGTGCTGCACTGGATGGTGGGCAGGACGGTGGGCATGACCACACCGCTTGCGGGGGGAAGCCACATGGCGGCGGCCGCGACCATGGGGCCGGTCTGGCTCGGGTACCTCGCGTGCATGGTGTGGCCGGGGTCGTTGAGCATCGTGCACGACGCGCCCAGCCGCACGTCGTTCGATCTTGCATCGGCAGCAGGGTATCTGGTGCTGGTGGTGTGGGGGGTGCTGTCGGTGCTGGCGTGGCGCCGGTCGCAGCGAATCGTGGCTGTTGCCTTCGTGGTCTTCATTGTTCCGCTGGTGCCTGTGAGTCAGGTGCTGTTTGGGCTTCAGAACCGGATGGCGGACCGCTACTTGTGGCTCAGCGTGCTTGCTGCGGGCCTGTTGCTGGCGGGGCTCTGGCAGACCCGTCGCATGGTGGGCGCGTTCGTGTCTGTGGGATTCCTTGTGATGTGGATGGGGGCAACGGCAACTCGTGCGAACCTGTTTGCGTCCAGCCAACGAGTGTTTCAGGACGCGGTGGGCAAGACGAAGCTGTCGACGGTGGCGACCTACCAACTCGCGCAGGCCTGCGAGGAGCAAGGGCGTTTCGATGAAGCGATGGCAGCGTACGAGGAGACGTGGCGGCGGTTCGATGTCAACGTGCGCGAGCATCCTGCGGACGTGGCGCTCCAGTCGGAGGCGGCGCGCCGGGCGACGAACAATCTGGCGCGGCTTTGGGCGAAGGCAGGCGACTGGGAAGCAGCGGGGCGGGTGCTGCGTCGGGGGCTGGCGTACTTTCCGGATGACCCCAAGATGAGGGGGAACGTTGCGAAGGTCGATGCGCATCCGGGCGAAGGGGCAGGGGAACCGAAGCGTTGACGGGTCGCGGCGTGAGGGGTGCACGTGGTAGACGGGGTGGGATGCACTGGGATCCGAAGCAGTACGAGAAGTTCGCGGCGCAGCGAGCCCAGCCATTCTACGACCTGCTGTCGCTCGTTCGGTTCACGCCGGGGATGAGGATCATCGACCTGGGTTGTGGGACGGGCGCCCTCACGATGCTGCTGCGGGACGCTTCGCCCGGAGCGTCGATCGTGGGGGTGGATGCGTCGCCGGAGATGCTTGCGCACGCGGTTCGAGACGTGGCGGGCGTGAGGTTCGTGCAGGCGGACCTTCGCGGCTTTGGCGAGGAGGGGGCTTACGACCTGGTGCTATCGAACGCTGCGCTGCACTGGCTCGACGATCACGCGAACCTGGTGCCCAGGTTGATGAGGTTGGCAAGGCCCGGCGGACAGATCGCCTGGCAGATTCCGTCGAACCATGTGCACCCGGCGCACGTGCTGATTCACGAGGAGTTGGTGGCGGAGGAACCGTATCGCTCGATGCTCGGGGGGTGGAAGCGGCCGACCACGGTCTTGCCGGTGGATGAATACGCCCGACTGCTGCACAGGTGCGGGGCGAAGGACATCGTAGCGTTCGAGAAGGTCTACGTGCACGAGCTGGACTCGGTGTCGTCGGTGGTGGACTGGACGCGGGCGACGACGTTGCTTCCGTATTGGGAGCGTATGCCTGCGGCGTGGCACGAGCGGTTCTTGGGTCGGTATCGCGAGCTATTGGTGGAGCGGTGGGGAGGGGAGCGGCCGTACTGCTACACGTTCCGGCGGATCTTGCTGCATGCGCATGTCGGGGCACACGGCGACCCGTCCGGCCTCGGGTCGGGCGAATCGTCGCGGTCGCAGGTTGCGTAAGCCGAGTTCTGTTCCGCGGCCTGGTTGCCCGGGCTGCGGTGGTGATCATTCCTCTAGGGTATCCGTTACCGGACACCTCGATAGCGGCCAACCCCGGGACTCCGGGCGGGCAGCCCTTCCGCGTCGCCTTCGCGTCGCGTCGTCCCTGTACGCGGCCTTGCTCCGAGTGGGGTTTGCCGTGCCATCGACGTTACCGCCGATGCGGTGGGCTCTTACCCCGCCGTTTCACCCTTGCGGCCCTCGAGGGGTTCGCGGTTTGATTTCTGTGGCACTTTCCTCAGGTCACCCTGACCGGGCGTTACCCGGCACTCTGCCCTGTGGAGCTCGGACTTTCCTCCCGCCTTGCGGCCGGCGATCACCTGCAACGCTGCGGCGCTGGCAGTCTAGCACAATGGGGGGCGTAGGGAAGGGAGCGCGAACAGGCAGGGGGCGTGTTGGGTCCGGCTGGGGGCCAACTGCGCCGAAGCGGGCCCTGCCGGCTGGCCACCGACCGGCACGTGCGACGGCTTCGGCGTCGACGTTTGCATGGGCCATGGGCGTTCGCGTGGGGTGGAGGCGGCGTGGCAAGTCATGCGGGGGACACGAACCGCATGGGGACGCAACGCAAGCGATCCGCAGGGGTGGCGGGCAAGGATCCGAACGAGCTTGCGGCGCGGTCCCGACGCTGGGAGGGTCTGCGCGCCTTGGGACTTGGACCAATCCAGGAGATGCGTCATGAAGAGCGTGCTGATCGTGATGGGATCGGACTCGGACATGGAGCAGATGCGTCCTGCGTGGACGGTGTTGCGGGAGCTCGGGATACCGTGCGAGGTGACGGTGGCGTCGGCGCATCGGACGCCGGAGCGGGTGGTGACGCTGGCGAGGGAAGCGCGGGACAGGGGGTGCGGGGTGGTGCTGGCGGGGGCTGGTGGAGCGGCGCATCTGGCGGGGGTGATTGCGGCGCACTGCACGCTGCCGGTGGTAGCGGTACCGATTGCGGTGGGCACGCTGGGTGGAATGGACGCGCTGCTATCGGCGGTGCAGATGCCGGGCGGGGTGCCGATTGCGTCGGTGGGAATAGGGGGAGCGCGCAACGCGGGGCTCTTTGCGGCGGCGATTTTGAGCGCGTCGGACGATACGGTGGCACGGAAGCTTGCCATGTTCCGGGAGAACCAGGTGGCGAAGGTGGGGGAAGCGGATCGGCGGGTGAAGGAGAAGCTGGCGAACGAATGGGGGGATTGTGGTTGACTTGGGTGCTCGGTCCGCGATAGCTCGCTGCGGTAGCGGGTGGGCCTGCGTGGTTCCTCACACGGCGCCCAGGCTCCGCGCGAAAGAACCGGTCGTAACCATTCCCCTTCAGGCCGGGGCCCTGGTCTTGTAGGCTTGTTTCGCATGCCGGAAGACGTCTTCGAAATCGTCGGCTCTGTCGTCGGCGGCGCGTACAACGTGGAGGCCGTTGTCGCGGAGGGCGGCTTTGCCGTCGTGTACCGGGCCTATCATGGAGCATTCCACGCGCCGGTGGCGCTCAAGTGCCTGAAGGTCCCGAACGTCAAGGGGGCGGACCAGCGCGAATTCCTCGAGCGTTTTCGCGAAGAAGGGGAAGTGCTGTTCCGTCTGTCGATGAGCATCCCGGCGGTCGTTCGTCCTTTGCACGTCGACGCGTTCGAGAACGCGCGCGGAGTGTTCATCCCGTACATGGCGCTGGAGTGGTTGGAGGGCGAGTCGCTCGACGTGCTGATCGCGCGTCGGCGGGAGCAGGGGCTTGCACCCCTGAGTCCCCGGCGTGTGGTGCGTCTGCTTGCGCCCGTGGCGCGCGCGTTGGACCGAGCGCACAAGTTTCCCGGGCCGAACGGTCCCGTTTCGATCATCCATCGCGACCTGAAGCCAGACAACATCGTGGTGGCGACGGTGAACGGCGAAGAGGTCGTCAAGGTCCTCGACTTCGGGATTGCGAAGGTCAAGAGCGTGGCGTCCCAGGCTGCGGGGCGGATGTCCCAGGACGGAAGCCAGGCAGCGGTTCCTTTTACGCCAGGCTATGCAGCCCCGGAGCAGTGGTTCCCGAAGCGATTTGGGCAGACGGGGCCCTGGACCGACGTCTGGGGGCTGGCGCTCAGTGCGGTCGAGGCGATGTCCGGCAAGGCGGCGATCGACGGGGACCACGCGGCGATGATGGGGACCGCGGTGGACGAGAAACGTCGTCCGACACCGAGAACGGAAGGGGTGCAAGTACCGGACGCGGTCGAAGCGATCTTCCGCCGGGCGCTTGCGGTGGATCCGCGGGACCGGTATCAGGACGTTGGGCGGTTCTGGGATGATCTCGAGGCAGCGCTTGGGATACCGCGGATGGCGGGGTACACGGGGATGGGGCCGCAGCCGTATCGGGATCCGCGCAGCGAGGGGCCGCCGCCCGCGTTGGAGGAGCGCATCGAGGCGGCGGATGCGCAGCAACGTGAGCACCAGAGCATCCGGCCGCCCAACGTTGTTCTGATGAGCCATCGTCAACGTGGGGCCGCGACGGTGGAAGATCCGGCCGGGGCGGTCTTGCGTGCGCCAGCCGGGATGGTTGCGGCAGAATCGCTGGAGGTGCCGGACCTGGAGCTGGGCACGGCGGCGCCTCCATCCCAGAGAAGGTCCCAGGGCCGTGCGCGACAGGACATCGAAGTGGCGAGCGAGCGGGGGGAGGAAGCACGGCCCCCGGTGCCCTCGTCCGACGGACTCGAGCTCGAGCTGCCGAAGCCGCCGGATCCTCTGCGAACCAGCGCGGTTTCGATGTCCGCGGCGAGAGTGTCCGGGTCGATGCCGGTAGGTCGTCCGGAGCCTTTGCAACCAGGACTGTCTCCCTCGGCGGCTCCGGGAGTGTCCGTGCCGGCCGCGGCCGATGCCCAGGTTTCCGTGTCCAAGCCACCGACGTCGGTCCAGGGACCAGCCGTATCCCAGGTTGCCCGAGGCGCGGCGGGCGAAGTCGAATTCAAGCCCGTGGCGGGCGCGGAGTCGAAGATCGATCTCGCCGTGTCCCCCGCGGAGGTGCGGCGCATTTCGAACGCGCAGATGCGCGCGGTGCGTCCTCCCGCGCCGGGAGCCGGGGGGCCGGCGGGCCGAGGGTCTGGGGCCATGCCCGCCGTGACCACGTCGGTTCCCATCGATCTCGCCACCCCCCCGGTGAACCGGACCGGGCAGCAGCGGGCGGCCCCAACTGTCGCTGCCCTTGCGCCGTCCAAGCCGCAAAGAAAGATCGCGCTCCCCATTGTGCTCATGGTGCTGGGGCTTCTGATTGCCATCGCCTACTACATCAATGCGAGCGCGGGTTATGGTCGGTGGGCGTTGGGGCCGGTGCCTGTCAACTGGATCGCAGCGGTGCTGGTCGTGTCGGGAGCCGCACTCTTGCTGGCACGGCTCTTCTGGCAGATGGAGGACTAGCCCGTGCCGAAAGCTCGGCAGTGTCCGCGGGACGAGTCGCTTGCTGAGCACTTCACGCTGCAAATGAACGCAGCGACGTCTCGGCTGGGCGTGTTGAGCGACATCCCCATCGCCTTCGCGGTTTCGGCCGTCCTCGTGGTGTCCTTGGTGCTCGTGGACAACGTCCTGGTCCCGCTGGGCCCTGCCGTGATTGCGGCAACCGCCGTTGCGCCGCTGCTGGTCTGCGCAGTGGCGTACGTGGCGCTGCGCGGAGCGCGGGCGCGGGTGGTGGCGTGGATCGCGACGGTACCTTTCCCCATCGAGAACGTGAACGCCGTGCTGTCGGGGGCAGGCGAGTTCTTCGTGCTGGAGTTTCGCGAGGGAATGCCGGACCGCGACCTGGTCGTGCAGGCGATCGAGTCGGTGTGCCCGGCTGGGTTCGTCGTGGAGCAGGACGAAACGCGGCGGTCGATGTCGGCGCGGTTCGGGATCGAAGACTCGAGGCACAACCCGTTCGGCACGGCACATCGTCGGTACGCGTGCATGCGGAAGCTCGTATCAGGGCCGTTGTGCGATCTGCACAAGACCCATCCGATCGCGATGCTGCGGTTCTTGTGACCAGGCGGATGCGCAGGACTACTCCGTGGGCGCGGGCTGCGCGCGTTGCGCGGTGGACCGCACGCTGGAGACGTTGCGGGCGTTCAGCGTGCGGGCGAGCCATGCTTTCCAATCCGAGAGCGAGACGTTGGGGCGGGCGGGGGTGTTGCGCCAGACGGCCACGAGCCTGGTTCTGGGATCGAGGGAAGCTTCGCGGTCTTGTCGTGCGAGCCATGCCGTGCCGCGTGCGAGGTCGTCGGCGGTGGCTGCGCCTTGGGCGAGGCGGTCGAGCGCAGCCCGGACCTGGGAGACCGCGGGATCGAGGCTGCGATCTGGGCCTCGAATATCGATCACGAGGGCCGACATGTGGGGTCCGCCTGCTGTCCGTGCACTGGCCTGGACCCGTCCCCCGAACGATGCGAGGGTGCGGGCGAGCCAGCCGTCCTCGCCATTGAGCGCGGCCGCGACCAGGTCGAGCATGGTGGTGGAAGCGGTGTCGGGGACGGGCACGGCGACGCCCAGCATGGCGCGTGGCGGGTTGCCGAGGCTATCGACGGTGACGTGTTGCGCTTCGGGTGCGGCAAAGGGAGCAACGGAGGTGCAAGCGCGCGGCGGTCCGTCGGCGCGCACCATCCAGCGGTCCAGCGCGCGAATGGCGGTATCGCCTTGCTTGGCGTCGACATTGGCGAGGACTGCCACACGCACGGGACCATCGGATAGGGCTGCCCATCGCAAGTCGACGGCTGCCGCGCTGGCCTCGACGACGCTGCCGCGAAGGCCGAAGGGAACGAACCAGGAAGGGTGGTTCGGGCTCAGGACGCGGGCCAGGGATCCGAGGATTGCAGGGAAGGGGGCATCGCTCGTGTCGGTGAGCGTCAGCACGGCGGAGCGCGCCCTGCTCAGCTCACCTTCCGTTATCCTCTGGTGGATGAGAGCGTGGGCGGCGGCGTCCGCGACACGGCGAGCCAGCGAATGCGGACCTTCACCATGGCGTGGCGCTGCGTGTGCCACGATTCCAACGCCGTCCTGAGCGACCCAGGGTTCGAGGGTGACATCGTCGGCGAGGACACCGGATTGCGAGGCGGCGACCGCCGCCAGGGCGGTGAGCCCTGCGTCGGTTTCCGATTCAGCGAGGACCCCGCATGGGCTGGCTGCCAGCACCCAGAGTTCTCCCTGCCCGGGTTCGACACGCACGCGGGCTTCGACCACGCGCCGGTCCCAGGCAGCGTGTGCATTCCTGTAGCTCGCGGCGAAGCGTTGAGCCGAGGTGGTGACGAGGGTGTCGATCGTGTCGGCTGGAGCGGAGGGGGCAAGCTTCGGAGGTGGAAGCCCCAAGGCGATGGCGACCCTGTCAGGACCGGGCTCGAGGCGTGAAGTGAGCGACCACCATGCTGCCAAGGACGCGGCTTCGCGGGGGTCAGAGGCGCGGAGAACCTGGCGGCCGGCAACGGATCCGTCTGCGCGCACCTCGGTGAAGGAGTTGTCGAGCTCGTTGACGACAAGGGCAGCGGTTCTGGCGGCGTCGACCTCGATGGCGGGGCCAGGTCCATCGTGTTTGCGGTCGAGCACCACGCCGAGGCAAGCACCTCGCGGACGAACGGTTGCGCTGATGCGGGCCAACTGCCAGCCGGAGGTGGCGGCGAGCCGAGCGAGCAGCGGACTGTCCTGACTGGCTGCCCGTTCCGCAACGGTCGTTGCGGTGAATGCGTCGCGCATGCGAATCGCGAGGTGCAACCTGGCCGGCGCGTCGGGCGTGGCAGGCTCGGCGTAGGCGTCTACGCGATCTTGGTCCGGCCATGGATCGGCTGGCGGCGCACCGGACGTCCACACGGGGCCGTCGATGACCTGACGAACGAATGCGTCAGCGACGGCCTGTGTCCCCACGGCAGCGAGGGAGATGCGCTCGCGGACGTGCGAGAGCTTCCTGACCTGCTCGAGTCGTGCGAGTCCGTCGGGAGTCCTGGGGTCGAACCAGGGGTCGGTCGGAAGCGCGCCAAGCTCGCCGGTACACTGTACGACGGGCAACAAGGCAGGCGAGTCGAGCGGCCGAGCCCGCAGGGCCGACAGCCGGAGGGCGACCAGACCTGTCGTTGCCGCCGACGCGACGACAGGGGACGCGAGGGCTTCGTGGAGGCGACGAACGACCGTGGCAGCCTCTTCGGGGCTCGCCACGAGAGCGAAGACGCGGTAGCCGTCGCGGTCGGCCCGGCTCTGCGCGGTGGTGACGCCCGCGTCGCGCAGCCTGGCTTCGACGAGGGCGGCCAGTGCGGTCGATGCGATGCCGTCGCCATCGGTCAGCACCGACGCTGCGACTGCGGCGAGGGGGTCGCCGCCGCGGACGACGGTGGTGACGACGGGTTTGTTGGTCGCGGTGTGCACGGCGATCTGGCTGGTGCTTTCCTGGCCGAAGGTTGCGACGGCAGCGGGCGAGGGGGGCAGCCGAGCGGGGGGTGGGGTGCATGCGGTGGGGACCAGGGCGAGCGCGGCGAGCGCGAGGGGGAGGCGCTGCCTGGGAGCGGGGGCACGGCGGGCCTGAAGGTTACGGGAGGAGGTCTTTCGCAGCCGCATTCGATGACCACAAGCGGAGCGGTCCTAGCATGGGGTTGCACGAAAGGCCATCGAGGCGGGCGACGGATGGAGAGGAAGACCGCAACGCGGCCGATGCGCAGACGAGGAATCCGACGCACGCCAGGCCGGCCGAACGCGCTGTCGATTCGGCCGGTCGCGCATGGTGCTTCGAGGGTGCGGGATGCGCGGGCAACCGCCTACACACAGAGAGGTCGACCGAGTCCGGCTGACTCGGGTGTGCGACGGTGCCATGATGACAGGGATGTCCTCGGCCCGAGCGGACGTGAAAGTTGGATTCGCATGCAACAACCGGTGCTTGTTCTGCGCGCAGGGGCACAAGCGTGAAGGTTGCGCGCATGTGCCCTTCGAAGAACTGGTGGCGCGAGTGGAGAAGGGGCGGGAGACGAGCGACGAGCTGGTGCTGACGGGTGGTGAGCCGACGATACACCCCAAGCTCATCGATGTGATCCGCCGTGCGAAGCAGCTCGGATACCGGCAGATCCAGGTGCAGACCAACGGGCGGATGCTCGCCTACGGCAAGCTCGTCGACGATCTGGTGGCGGCTGGGGCCACGGAGTTCTCACCGGCATTGCACGGGCATACGGCCGATCTCCACGATTCGCTCACGCGAGCGCCGGGGAGCTTTCGCCAGACCGTCACGGGCATCCGGAACGTGCGTGCGCGCGGGCTCCCGATCGTGAGCAACAGCGTGGTGGTGCGTGCGAACACACCCCATCTGCCCGCCCTGGTGGAGCTGCTGGCGCGTCTTGGTGTAGGGCAGGCGCAGCTCGCGTTCGTTCATCCGGTGGGCACGGCGTGGGAGCTGTTCGACGAGGTGGTACCTCGGCTGTCCGACGTGGTGGGTCCGATACGGGAGGCACGCGCGGTCGCGCGCAGGTTTGGCATGAGGCTGGTCACCGAGGCGGTGCCGTACTGCTTTTTGAGCGGGATGGAGGAACTGGCGGTGGAGGAGCACATCCCGAAGACGACGGTGATCGACCTGGATGGCAAGCCGTTCGACTACTCCAGGTGGCGTCCGGCGGAAGGCAAGGCGCATGGGCCGCCGTGCGAGGTTTGCGCCGAGCGCATGAGGTGCGAAGGACCGTGGCGCGAGTACCCGGACAGGTACGGCTGGGACGAGTTCGTGCCGGTCGAGCACCGGCCGAAGAGCCAACGGGAGGGTTGACGCGGGCTTGTCCGCGCGCTTGCGCTCGTGTGCGCCGGGCGATAGGCAGGGAATGGTCCAGATGAAGCCGTTGCAGCGGTCCCTTCCCATCACCATCGGTGCCGGTGTTGCGTTCGCCGCGATGCTGGCGGTTGGCTGGATCCCGTTGTTCGGCGGCCCTGGGTACGAAAGCGCGTTGGCCGCTGGGCTCTTGCTGCCGTCGACGACGGCGATTGCGACGGCGCTCGCGGTGTCGACGGAGCGCACTGCACCGTGGGCGCAGTTCGTGCGCGGCGTGGAGGTCGCCGTCGTGTACTCGGTGCTTGCCTACGCGACGATGCTCGTGCACGGCGTGCGGGTCGGGTTCTGCGACGCGACGGATGGGACGGTGCTGTTTGTGCTGGGGCCTTTCTGCGGCAGTCTGCTCGCAGGTGCGTGGGGCGGGATCTGCGGCGAGGTGGCGGGGCGTGTCCATCAGCCGTGGCGTCGACGCATGGCAGCGGTGCTCCTGGCTCTGCTTGCGCCAGCGCTGGGCGTGCTCGTGAGCCTGTGGAGGTTCTATGCGAGCCCCATGGTCTTCGCCTTCGACCCGTTCTTCGGCTTCTTCTCCGGCACGCTGTACGATACGGTCGTATCGGACGCGATCGACCGGCTTGTCACGTACCGGGCCGGGTCTGCTGCCACGCTCCTGGCTGCGGGGGCCGCCTCGTCGATGTTCCGCCGACTCGACGACAGCCGGCTGCAGGTCGTGCCGTACCGCCATCCCGGTGTGGCGTGGTTCGCCGTCGTCGCTGCGTCGGCATCGATCATCGTGACGGCCGAGGGCGACCGGCTGGGGCATTGGCAAACGGCGGAGAGCATCAAGACCGCGCTGGGTGGGGTAGCGTTCGACGGTCGATGCGAGATCGTGTATCCACGGTTCGTATCGAAGCCAGCGGCCGAGCTGATGTTGCGGGACTGCGGCGAGCAGGCAGAGCAGGTGAGAAAGTGGCTCGATGCTCCATCGCCGCCGCCGATCCGCGTCTACCTGTTCGCCGACGCGCAACAGAAGCGCGAGCTGATGGGGGCATCGCGGACGGCGATTGCAAAGCCGTGGCGCAACGAGGTGTATCTGCGTCTCGATAGCTATCCGCACCCGGTCCTGGGGCACGAGCTGGCGCACGTGATGGCGGGGGCCTTCGGTTCGGGCCCCTTCCGGATCGCTGGTTCCTATGGCGGGCTTGTGCCGAACCCGGGGCTGATCGAGGGGGTGGCCGTGGCAGCCTCGCCGGACGATGACGTGTTGACACCGGAGCAATGGTCGGCAGCGATGCTGCAGATCGGCGTGTTGCCGAGGCTGTCCGATGTGTTTGCGCTGGGCTTCCTCGGCCAGAATTCCGACGTGTCGTACACGGTCGCCGGCGCCTTCGTCGCCTGGTTGCGCCAGCAGAAAGGCCCGTACACGATCGCGACGTGGTACTCGGGCGAGCCCATCGAAGCCGTGGCGAATGCCTCCCTCGGCATGCTCGAGGAGCAGTGGAAAGCGACCTTGCCCAAGGTCGAGCTGCCTCCGCAGGCGATCGAGGTCGCCCGAGCGCGCTTCGAACGTCCTGGTGTCTTCGGGCGCACCTGTCCGCATGCGATCGACAGCTTGAACGCACGGGGGCGTGCGCTCGCAGGCGACGGCGACTGCGCGGGAGCATGCGCGGCGTTCTCCAAGGTCACTGCGCTGGATCCCCACGACGTGCCCTCGCGCTTCGGGCTGGCCGCCTGCCTCCCGCGGACCGCAAGCATCGACGACGCCCGAAAAGCATACGAAGCCATTGCCGCCGACGAGACGTTGCCGTCGGCGCAGCGGGACAAGGCGCGAGAGGCGGTTGCAGACCTCGACCTGATGAGCGGCCACGCCACGGTCGCGGAGAAAGCCTACGAGCAACTCCTCGGACGCGCCCTGAACGAGGACCAGCTCCGTACCCTGGACGTCAAGCTCCGGGCTGCACGCAATCCGGAGGAGACTCGTCCCATCGTGGAGCTGCTGCTCGGTGCGCCTCAGCGTTCGCCTGAGCCTCGTCTTGCTTACGCGCTTCTGGGCAAGTGGATGGCGGATGCACCGTCGGATGGTCTGCCCGCGTATTTGATTGGACGCAACCTGGTGTCGGCGGGGCTGTGGTCGGAATCAGCGGCGTTTCTCGACTGGTCGATCCAGCGGCGTCTGCCCGAGGCAAGCGTGCAGCGGGAAGCATTCCGGCTGAGGGTCATCGTGGCGTGCGCGCTGGGCGACCATGCGACGGCGCGCAAGATGTTCCTGCGGTGGAAAGCCACGCCGGGCGTGGTCGGCAACCGGGCGACCGTGCTGGAACGTCGCCTGGGGTCGTGCGTGGCACCGCGAGGCGATGAGCGACCGGAGGCGAAGTAGGCACGATTGGGGGACAGTGCCCCGGACAGGGACCAACGCCGACCGCCATCCCGCCCAGACAGGTACCCGTTCTGCGGCTCCGGATCGGGTACCACGCATCAGGTGGTAGCCGTTCTGCGGCTCCGGATCGGGTACCACGCGTCAGGTGGTACCCGTTCTGCGGCTCCGGATCGGGTACCACGCGTCAGGTGGTAGCCGTTCTGCGGCTCCGGGTCGGGCACCACGCATCAGGTGGTACCCGTTCTGCGGCTCCGGACCGGGTACCACGCGTCAGGCCGTACTCTTTCCAGGTACGGGGCCACACGCCGTGCGGCATGCGTCATGGCGTCCAACGCCCGGACGCGGGGCTCCGTCATGCGGCGTGTGGGCCTGTCGGGGCCGCGCGCCTTGTTGTCCCGCCCCTTTGCGGGGGCTGCCTTCGATGGGCGGCGGTTCTGGTGGTGTGCTCGGTCCGGAGCGTGGGAGGCAGGCGCGGGACAGCGGGAAAAGGATCAGGGAAGGAGTCCGACGACGTGAGCGCACCAGGCGAGGTGAATGGCGCAGAAGAGGGAGAGGCCGAGGTCGGCGGCGAGCTTGCGCGGATGGTGCAGCCTGCGACGAGGCCGAGTCTGCCGCACGACCATCGCGCCTTTCCGAGCCACGAGTTCCAGGAGCGCTGGGGGAGCAGGGATGGGACGGAATGAGGGCGTGTCCTTCATGGCCGCTCTCCTTGTTGTAGCCGATCGAGCTGTGCGCGCAGCGCTTTTCTGGCACGCGACAGGCGTTGCCGCTGCGCGTCGGGATCGAGTCCCAGGATTGCCGCCACCTCCGATGCATCGAGCCCATCGACGGCATGAAGCAGCAGGATCTCGCGGTCGGAGGGGCGTAGCCTTTGCAAGGCGCGATGTCCAAGTCGACGGCGGTTTGCCCGGCAACGGCGACCTGCTCGGGCGACGCTTCGCAGGACGCGAGGGTGTCATCGTGGTCGACGACCAGCCAGCGGGATACGTCGACCCAGGCCCAGCGTCGATGGCTGCGGTATGCGTTCCGCGCGACGGCATACAGCCAGGGGGCGAGGCGTGTGTCGGGGGGCAGCTTCACGGCATGCCGAGCCAAGGCCAGCCACGTCTCCTGGAACAGGTCTTCTGCCAGCTCCCGCTGACCGCACAGGCGCAACAGGAACGAATAAAGGCCGTTGCCGTGCAGCGCGACCGCCTCCCGATAGGCATCGTCATCGCCCCTCCGCAGGCGTTCGACCAAGTCCGAGGGCATGGGTGTCGTCCGGCATAACGCACGGACTTGGGCAGCGTGACAGAAAAAGATTGGTCGTCACGCGGCGGCGCGAGGTGCGTTGAAGGGGTCGAGCGCGGGCACGATGTCCGCGAGTCAGGAGGACGACATGATGCAATTGCTGCGTGAAGGCGGTTGGGGGATGTACCCGACCATGGTCTTCGGTCTGGTGGCGGTGGGCGCTGCGCTGCGTTTCGCGATTCGCGCCGATCCGCGGCTTCGTGGCTTCGTCGAATCGATGGCGCGGGCCGTGACCTTCTTCGCCGTCACCGGGTTCGTCACCGGGATCATCTCGACGGCAAGCTACGTTGAGGCCCACGACCTGCGCGGGTGGGATGCACTCATGACGGTGTTGGAAGGGACAAGGGAGTCGTTGCACAACCTGGCGCTGGGCTTCACCGTAGTGTCGCTCGTGCACCTGGCGGTTGCGGTGGGGCGCCGTCGCTACGACGCCCGCCAGCCCCTCGAGAGCGTGGCGAGCTCATGACGGCGGACATGCAAAGGCACGTTGCGTACCCCGCCACGGTGAGGTCTGGGCTTGACCCGCTGGTCGGACCCCGTGGAGCCCCGAGTAGGTACCGTGCAACCGGCGCGCTATCAGACAGAGAACGACGAGCCGCAGCCGCAGGTACCCGTGATGTTGGGGTTGTTGAACTTGAACCCGGAGCCCGAGAGGGTTTCGACGTAGTCGATCTCGGTACCTTCCAGGTATTGAGCGCTGAGCGGGTCGACGAAAAGACTGATGCCGTTCGATTCGAACGTCTCGTCCATCTCGCCGGCCTGCTCTTCGAAGTACAGGTCATAGGAGAAGCCGGAGCACCCGCCTCCGATGACCCGAAGTCGAAGTCCTTGTCCCTCGAGGTTCTCGGCCTTGGCGATCTCCTTGACTTTCTCGGCGGCTTTTTCGGTGAGCGTGATCATGAAGTCCTCCTCCGGGCCGGCAGAATGCCGCTCCGAAGTGTTCCTTGGGATGCCGCGGGCGGACCCGCGGTTGCGCCTGGATGCGACGGTCTCAGTATAGAGACCATCAGGCCCCTCCGCCAGGGCTGCATCGATCAGCACACTTCCCATGCCTTCATGCCTGGGCCACGGCCCCTATGTTCTGACCATCCTCGACGTCGACCCGCGGGCCGTCGAGGATCGTGTCCGACGAGCGCTCTTGTACGGTGCGCCGGCCGAGGCACCTGTCGCCGGGGTGCTGGCGAGATTGGCGCGCGCCCTGGACCACGCCCGAACCCTGCCGGTCCCGCGTGCTGCGGTCGCGTGGTGGGACGCATCCACGCTGCCAGCGTGGTTTGACGGCATCGAGTTGCCAGGGATCGGAGCCGTGGCTCCGGACCTCCGGCGCCTGTCCGCCTACGTCGTGACCCTGGGCGACGCGTGGGACGCGGCGCTCGCGCGGTACTGCGAGCAGGACGAAGCGGCTGCGGGTTGGTTTCTGGACCAGGTCGCCGCCGGTTGGATCGACGAGGCGGCACGGTGCCTGGAGCGAATGCTCGAAGCGCAGGTTGCGCCGATGTCGTTGGCGAGGACGCGCCGCGTGCGTCCGGGCTACCGCGGTCATCCGTCGCTCGATTGGCAGGCGAGGATTTGCGACGCCACCGGCGCCGGTTCGATCGGGGTATGCGCCCTCGAATCCGGGGTGCTCGTCCCGGCCAAGACGGTCACCGGGTTGCTCGGGTGGGTTCCGAATTCCGCTTCAACCGCGTGAGAGCTGGTCGACCACGGACCGCGCGATCGCGAAAGCCATCCGGTCGGTTTCGCGCTCCCTGGCGTTCGCGTACTCGTTGGACCGAATGCGTCGCGCCAGCACGACAAGCAGACGGTCGCGTTCCGGATCGCCGAGAATGCGCACGGCCGTTCGGATTGCCTGCTCTCGCTCCTCGTGTGTCACGCGCATGGACAGCCGGTCCGCACCGCCTGCCAGACTGCTGCGCCGGCGGCGGACTTCCCACTCCCCATGCGACAGCCAAAGTGCGACGACGTCAAGACCTTCGTGGCCGGTTCCGCCTGCCGGTTCGCGGGCCGGGCGCGCGCCCTCTGTCCTGTCCTTCGTTGCATGGGCCGGGCCTCGCGCAGACGCTGCGACGTCGCGCTGTCCGACCAGCTCGTCTGCCCGTGGCGTTGGGCTAGGGTGAACGCCCGATGGCGGTTCCCCGCGTTGACCGGTAGGGTCTTCGACGTGCTTGCTTTGCGATCGATGTTCCGGCGTCCAGCACTGTGGAGTGCTTCCCTCGGCGCCCTGACGACCGTCGCGCAGCGGTCGGTCGCGCAGGATACCGAGGGACCCGTAGGAAACGCGTCCACCGTGAGCGAGGCTCGGGCCGAGACGGTGGTCGTTCGCGGGAAGGCATCGGGGCGCGGCAAGGCCCCGGGGCGGGCCACGTCGAAGGTCAGCCGGGCGGACATGGAGGAGAGGCTGCCACGCTCGGCCCCGGACGCGCTGCGCTACGAACCTGGCGTGTTCATCCAGCAGACCGCGCATGGTCAGGCCTCCGCATTCGTGCGGGGAAGGACCGGGCAGGAGACCGTGCTGCTGTTCGACGGTATCCGGTTGAATACCAGCACGTGGCGGCAAGGTCCGAACCAGTACTTCTTCACGGTGGACTCGCAGACCATTCACTCGATCGAAGTGGTGCGAGGTGGAAGCTCCACGCTGTACGGATCGGATGCGATCGCAGGTGCAATCGATGCCCGGCCGCGGGAACCCACACTCGATCTTGGGGCCGACGGGCCTGTGGTGCGCCCGCGCGCCACGATCCGCTATGCGTCGGCGGACGATGCGTTCGGCGAGCGTTTTCAGTTGGATACGCAGGCTTCGCGGCGGCTGCGGCTCCTGGGCGGCGCGGGCTACCGGGTCGTGCACCGCCTGGAGAGCGGCGGGACCGTGCGAAGTCCGGTGACGGGGGAGATCCCGCAGGTTCCCGCCTTCGAGGCCGACGGCCGCACGCAGCTCGGCACTGGGTATCGGGAGATCACGGGCGATGGGCGGATCGTCTATGGCATTGCGCCGGGCCAGCGATTGGTCGCCGCAGCGTATGCGTACCGTCAGTACGATGCCCCGCGCACGGACCAGTGTCCTCCGCCCTTTGCGTCGCGGGACGAGTGTCTGCGGTACGAGGAGCAGTTTCGCACGCTCGCGTACCTGGCCTACGATGGAGACGGCGGCGAGGCGGCTCGAACGATGCGCATCGCGGTGTCGTATCAGCGGCAGCACGAGCGTCGCCTGCGGGAGCGTCCGCGGTCGTTCGTGAACAACGGAGGACGCGATGACGTCGACACCTTCGGGGTGATGGCGAAGGTGCGGACCGACCCGTTCGTGCTGTTCGAGGGCGTGTCGGCAAGACTGACGTACGGTGGCGATGGGTATGCCGACCGGGTCGCGTCTGCAGCGTGGACCGAGTTCACCGATGTCGGCATGGTGATCCACGGTTCGCGCGGGCAGTATCTCACCGGGTCGCGGTATGCGCAGGGCGGCGTGTTCGCGCAAGTCGAGACAGACGTCGGAGCGTGGCTGACGCTGCGAGGGGGTGGCCGCGGCGGTGTGGCCGTGGCACGGGCGCCGTCCGACCCGGAGTCCGGCACGGCAGGGGTCGACCGGTCCTGGCAGGTCGCGGTCGGCCATGCAGGCGTCGAGGTGCGCCCGCTGGATGGCGTGGCCGTGCTCGGGAACGTAGACCGGTCGTTTCGGGCTCCGAACCTCGACGACCTGACGTCG
>Ga0209018_1001536_pt1 | contig 18199 bp, 13 predicted proteins | sample YNPBryBLVA2012_FD_185814 | JGI IMG/M metagenome (GOLD analysis project Ga0209018, IMG submission 185814) | Anoxygenic and chlorotrophic microbial mat microbial communities from Yellowstone National Park, USA - YNP Bryant BLVA 2012 (SPAdes)... ...
CCCGCCGCACCCCCTCCCGTGCCCGCCGTTCCCCCCGCGCCCCCTGCTGCGCTCCCAGCTCCTCCCCCCGTGCTCGTCGAACCCCCCGATCCCCCATCGACCGCGCCGCCCGACCCCGATGCCCCGCCCGTGCCCCCGTTTCCGCCAGAACCCCCCGAATCGCCCGCCACCCCGGCCGACCCGTCCTGCCCGTCGCCTGCGTCCGGCTCAAACGCCACGTCATCGAAACCGAGCAGCGAAGAGCACGATGGCATCACCAGAGCGACGCCCAACGAAACCAACCAGCCCCAATTGCTTGTGCCGCACGATCGACGCGAGTCACGGACCATGGTGCCTCCCAGGTTGGTGAAGAACGCGTGCAAACGGTCCACCCATTATGGCTCGGAACGGAGCCGCGATCACGCCGCAACGGGCACGACCGCGAACGGGTGTCGGCCCTACCGACCCACCGCAGACGCTCCGGCAGGATCCGGCGAATCGGTAGGGTCGTCGGAATCGGTCCGCTCGTCGCTCGCCCCCGGCTCGACTTCGATCTCGGTCGGCACCTCGACGTCGTCGTCCGCAGTCAGCGACGACCTGGGTAGGGCAGGGGGCGGCGGGGGCGGGAGAGGCACCACGGAGTCGACATGGTCTGGCCCGCCGAGCGACTCGACCGTAGGAAGACGCGAAGGGTCGGCGAGACGCCACGCCACGACGGCGATGAGCACGACGGCCACGATTGTGCCGAGTGCGGCGGCGACCACCCATTCGGTGCGAGGAAGAGGCACCGCGATGAGACCCGGCGGACGTCCGGCCGCGTGAGGCGCGCCAGCCGCCTGCGCCGCGTTGGCGTGCACAACCGCCATCTGCGCCTCGCAAGCCGGACAAGCCGCCCCGGCCTCGGCGCTATCGTCGAGCCACGCCCCGCAACGCAAACATCGGCCCGCCAAGCTGGTCTCCCTGTCAGCGATACTTCTTCAACAAACCCGTCTTGTCGTTGAACTCTCTGATCTTCTCGTCCCACTCGTGGGCCGTGTGGAACTGACGCGTCCACCATTCGTCGTCGTACCACTGGGCATTGAGTTCCTCCACGGTCTTCCCCTGCTGCTCGACCCAGGTGAAGTACTTGAGGTTGTGCATCCGCTTGCGGTCCCAGTAACCGAGTTCCTGCATGCGGTCGGTGCCCTGCCCGAGCAGGCGGCGGTCGAAGTCGGCGCCGGCTCGCGCTTCGTTGTACTCGCCTTCCAGGTTCCGATACTCCACGAGACGGGACTGGTACATCTCCATCGAGTCCGTCGCGACCGTGAAGATCACGTCGTTCGAACTCATTTCGTAGAACTTCGCCATCTTGATGGCAGTCAGCATGTTGGCAATGCCGGAGATCCCGAGCAGGTGGAGCCTCTCGACGATCTCCTTCGGCACACCTTGCCCGGAAAGGTACATGTGGCCGGCCGGTTCGTTGAACAGGCGCATGACTCGGATGCAGTCTTCGTCGGCGATGTCGACGACGAGGTCTGTGTTCTTGAGGTTGTGAATCCAGGGGACGTGCTTGTCACCGATGCCCTCGATCCGGTGTGCGCCAAAGCCGTTGTAGAGCAGGGTGGGGCATTCCCAGGCCTCCGCGGCAGCGACCTTGACGAGCGGGAATCGCTCCTTGAGGTATTCGCCCGCACCCAGCGTTCCGGCGGACCCCTGCGTGAGGGCGACCCCCGCGAAACGCTGCCCGGCAGACTTGTTTTTCAGGAACACCTCTTCCATCGCCTGTCCCGTCACCACGTAGTGCCAAAGCGCGTTCGGCATCTCCTCGAACTGGTTGAGGTTCACCACGGTGTCGCCGCGCGTCGCGAGCAGCTCCTTGACTTTGTCGTAGATCTCCTTGACGTTGCTCTCGCTGCCGTGGGTGGCGATGATCTCGGCGCCCACGGACTTGAGCCATTCGAAGCGCTCCTTCGACATGCCCTCGGGCAGCACGGCGATGGCATCGCACGCCAGCAACACCGAGTTGAACGCCCCGCCGCGGCAGTAGTTGCCCGTCGACGGCCACAGGGCCTTCTGGGACGTCGGATCGAAGCGCCCCTCGATCAGGCGGGTGACGAGGGGGCCGAACGTGGCGCCGACCTTGTGCGCACCGGTGGGAAAGAACTTGCCCAGCAGCACGAAGATGCGGGCGCCTACGCCGGTCAGCTCGCGGGGCAGCTCCAGATAGTTGACCTCGCCGAAGCCTCCGCCCTTCGCAACCGGCTCGTTCTTCCACGTGATGCGAAACAGGTTGCGCGAGTTCAGATCCCACAGCCCGATCGTGCGCAGCTCGTCCTTGATACCTTGCGGAATCCGCTCAGGATGCACCATCTCTTCGAACGTCGGAATGATGATGTTGCGCTCACGGCATCGCTTGATCGTGTTCTCCAGAACCTGCTTCGGATCTCTCATCTCAGCATCTCACTTTCCTTGCACGCACCACGTCTCGGGCGCTCCTGACCTCAACGCTGCTCCGGCCCGTCCGTCGCCCCATCCCGCACGGCCTGGTTCAACGCTTCGACGTCTGCCGGGATCGGCGGTGGCATCCGAATACCCTTGGAAGCCGAGGCGATGTCCTTGAGGCCGTGACCAGTCACCAGCAACACGACGTTCTCGCCGGGAGAAACCAGCCCCTGCGCCAGCGCTGCGAGCAGCCCGGCATGCGCGGCCGCCCCGGCCGGCTCCGTGAACACCGCCGCGTAACGCGCCAACTCCCCTATCGACTCCACGATGGCGTCGTCGCTCACCATGACACCGGCGCCGCCACTGCGGCGCACCTCCCGAACCGCCAGCAACCCCGCCCTGGGCGCCGCTACGCAGATCGAGTCCGCCACCGTGTGCGCGTTCGCCGTCGTTTCCAGGGGCCCCCCCGACCGAAGCGCCCTCGCAATGGATGCCGATCCCTCCGCCTGGACGGCAACCAAGCGAGGGAGCCGATCGATGGCGCCGACTGCGAGCATGTCCCGGAATCCCTTGGCCACGCCCGAAACAATCACACCGTCGCCCGTGGGCACCACGACCACGTCCGGTGCCCTTCCCAGCGCCAGTACCATCTCGAATGCCGAGGTCTTCTTGCCTTCGATGGTAAACGGGTTGAACGCCGTGTTGCGGTTGTACCAGCCGAATCTGCGCGTGGCCTCCAACGACAACTCGAACGCCTGGTCGTAGGTGCCGTCGACCGGCAGTACCTCCGCACCGTAGCTCAACATCTGCACCAGTTTGGCCGGCGGCGCCGACGCCGGAACCAGGATCACCGCGCGCTGTCCGAGCGACGCCGCGATGCAGGCCAGCGCGGTCGCCGCATTGCCCGTGGAGGCCGCGACGATGGTCTGTTCGCCGTACTCGGCGGCCTTCATGCACACCAGCGCGCTCGCCCGATCCTTGTACGACGCGCTCGGGTTGCGCGTCTCGTCCTTGACGAACAGGCGCGGCATGCCGAGGCGACTGCGCAGCCTCGGCACGTCGAGCGTCGGTGTGTCGCCAACGACCAGCGGGATGCGCGGCGCGGCTTGTCCCACCGGAAGCAACGACCGAAATCGCTCCAGCCCGATGCGGTCGGCCACACCCAGCGCATGACGCCACCCGTCGCGCAGCGCGGACGGCTCCCAGACGACCTCGAGCACGCCCCGCGTCGCTCCGCCCGGCTCCTGGAGTACGGCACAGGCAGGACAAACGTAGCGTACGGCTCGCTCCTCATAGGCACGACCGCATTCGGTGCAGCTCAGCCGCCAAGGACTGGAGGGGTGGAACGTCATGGGTGGCGCTCGCTCCTCACGCCTTCCGGTCCAGCCGGGCAGCCAGCTTGTCCGGCAACAACGCGGCGCCAATCACCGCCGTGACGAGGTGATCCACTTCGATGTACTCGCGTGTCGTGTGTGCAAGCTCCTCGAGCCCAGGCGCGAATCCGATCGTGGGAATCCCGAGCCGACCCATCGTCGCCACCCCATTGGTGGAAAACACCCAGCGCGACACGCGAGGACGTGTCCCCCGCGCTTCCTGGACGGCCTCCACCGCCGCCTGAACCAGGTCATGGTCCTCCGGCAATACCCACGTCGGGAAGTACTTCTCCTGGGCCACTTCCTTGCCCGTCCACGCCTTCGCCTCGTGCCGCAGCACCTCCACCGTCGCATCGCGGAAGTTCGGCAGGGACCGGATCTGCTCGATCGCCAGGTCCATCGTTTCCCCCGCAGTCAGACGCCGATCCAGGAAGATCTTCGCCGTGTCCGGTACCGAGTTCAGCGACGGTGTCTTGACCTCCATGAACGACACGGTGATGGTCCCCTTGCCGAGGAAATCGTCCACGGCAAGGCGCTCGTTGAGCTTCTCGATGTCGAGCAGGATGGGCGCCATCTTGTAGAGCGGATTCACACCCTTGTGGCAGTGTGCAGCGTGCGCCGAAAGCCCTTTGGTGGTCACGGTCAGCTCCACCCTGCCGCGGTGCCCGCGGTATACGTCCAGATCGGTCGGCTCGCCCAGCACCACGTAGTCCGGCTTGACACCCTCGTTCTGGATCAGGTGCAGCAGGCTCAGCCCATCGCAATCCTCCTCCATCGCCGACCCCACCACCCAAACCGTGCACTGCCTGGCAAGCCCAAGCTCCTTGATCAGCTTGCCCGCGTACACCGTGCTCGCCATCGCGGCCTTCTCATCGACCACGCCTCGCCCCCAGATCTTCCCGTCCTTGAGCTGCGCATCGAACGGATCCCGCCCCCCCCAAGCCTCCCGATCACCCACCCCCACCGTGTCGATGTGGTTGTCGAACATGATCTTCACCGGCCCGCTCCCCACGCGTCCGATGACATTGCCCACGGCGTCGAATCGAACCTCGTCGAATCCGACGTGCTCCATCTCGGCGGCGATGCGGCGCACCACCTTCTCTTCCTCCGACGAGAAGCTCGGGATGGACACGATATCGCGCAGGAATTGGACGAGCGCTGCTTCGTCACGCTGTGCAAGCTGGCGTACCTTGTCTGCGGTCATGGCATTCTCCTGAGCCGCCCCTCGTACACCGCCTGAGCCGGATGGGGAAGGGGGCTCACGCCAGAAATCTCCCAGCCGCCTTGCCGGACCGCCCGCGCCGTCGCCTTCCAGATCAGCTACAATCCGCCTTGCACTTGTTCTGGAGGCACTGCGCCGCCGCCAGGGCCGCCGATGCCGCATTCGGATACGTCGAATTGCACCCGTCCCGGCACGTCTGATCCGCGCAACCTTGCATGCAGCCCACATACGCACCTGTCGTGGGCTCGCCCAGCACCGCTCGCGCCTCCGCGCAGCATTGCTGCTTCCCGCACGCCTTGCACGGCCCGTCCTCAGGCACCACCACGCACACGCTGCACTGGCTCACCGCGATGTTCTCGGCCTGGCAGCCCGACGAAACCGGCACGCCGTTCGAATCACAGGTCACCGTCCCCGTCGTGGCGGCGCACTCCAGGAAATCGACCGCCTGCGCCTCACAACCCGGATACGGCGAGAACGTGCTCATGCAGCCCGCCCAGCAGTTGGCCGCCGTGGGCCCCGCCGAACAACCCGCCTCCACCGTCTTGTCGCACGAGTGCTGGCACGCCTCATCCAGCGACGGTCCCTGGCTGCCTCCCAAACCCCCCTGACCAGCATCGCCGCCGGTCTCCCCACCCCCGGTCCCCGCTTGCCCGCCCTCGCCACCGGTCGCTCCCGTGCCGCCGGCCCCCGCCTGGCCGCCCGAGTTCGCCGGAGGCCCACTCGACGAATCGTCTCCCCCGCAACCTGCCAGGGTCAAAGTCCCGCATACGATCACCCGACAAGCAAGCCGTGCACTTCCGACCATGTCCTTCTCCCTTGTGGTGGTCAGCACCCTAGCCGCGTCCCCGGTGATTGTCGACCCGCCATCAGGAGTCGTGCAAGGCGCGCCCGTGGCCCGGATGCCGCCCGTAGCTCACGCCGCCGCGCTGGCAACCGATGAATCCAGGCTCCAGCACGACGGTGGCCCATCCGGCCCCAACACCAGCGCGCTGTGCGGCGCGATGTCGATGAAACGCCCTGCCGCGTGCGCTGGATCGCTATAGACCATGCTCACCCATGGCGGCGTACGATACGATGCGGGCATCCGGTCGCCGAGCATCGTGTCGAGATCGCGGGGATTGTTCACACAGCGGAACGCCAGCCGTCCGCCCGTGCGCGCAGCCACGAGGAACTCCCCATTGCTGGCCACCACGTTGACCGCAGGCAGAGAAGCACCGGCTTCGCGCGCGATCCGCCGCGCCGTGACGAGGTGCTTCCGAACCGCCGCGGCGGCGCAAGGCGCATCGACGCCGCCGTCGAACAACGCCCCAGCCTCGTTCAAAGAAGCCAGAAACAGCCTGAACAGCAGCTCGTGCACCGTGTCCGCCTGCAGGTTCGCACGCAGGAACTCCGGTAACGCCCTACGTATCGCCGCGCGCAGCCCTTCCGTTGACTCCACCGCTCCGCTGTGCGCGTACAGCCAGCTTCGATAGCGGAACGGGAACGTGTCCCCGGCGCGGCGCGATGCGCCTGAGACGCTACCGTAATGGCCGATGAGGCAAGTAGCCTTCAAGCCGCCCAGAACCTGGCCCATCGGAAGCGCGCTGCGCAGGTCCGACGGACGCCGCCGCAGCAGCACGTCGCCTTCGTGGTGGAAGCCGATCCCCCAGCGCAGCCCGCCATCGCCGCTGCCGAGGTTCAGACTGCCCACGCTCGCTTCGAGTGCTGCCGCTCCGATATCCGCGCGATTGGCGATGAACCCGAACAGTCCCGACACGATGAACCTCCACGTTCTGCGAGGGGGAGATGCCACGGGAACCCGGGGAAAGCGGGCCCCATCGCACTGCACCGCATCGCTGGCTCGTGTGCCAACTTTTTGGCACACGCACCGATGCGATCGGTGGGGCTCAATCGTACTCTGTGGTGCGCCCGTCGATGTTCCCTTGTCCCGCCGGCGCGGCTAGCATGCGCCCATGTGGACCGTTCACTTCGACGCTTCCGGCGTCGATGTCTTCCCCCTCCTCCCGTTTCTAGTCGCCTTCGTCGTCTCCGCCTTCACCTCGATGGGCGGCGTCTCCGGCGCGTTCGTGCTGCTGCCGTTCCAGGTCAGCGTTCTGGGCTTCACCGGCCCGGCCGTGACGCCCACCAATCATCTGTTCAACGTGGTCGCGATCCCGTCGGGCGTGTACCGCTACGTGCGCGAGCGCCGCATGCTGTGGCCGCTCGCATGGGTCATCATCGTGGGCACCGTGCCCGGCGTCGTCGCCGGGTCGCTGGCACGGATCTACCTGCTTCCGGATCCACGAAATTTCAAGCTGTTCATGGGCCTCGTGCTGCTGTTCATCGGCGGCAGGCTCGTGAAAAAGGTCTGCACCCGGCGCGGCTCTGCCCAGGCGACGGCCAGCGGTCAGCTCGACGTCCACGTACGGCGGTTCGACTGGCGCGCCATCGAGTATGAGTACGAGTCGCGCAACTATCGCGTCTCCAGCGTCCAGCTTGCCGCGCTCGCCGTGGTGATCGGCGTGATTGGCGGCGCCTACGGCGTGGGCGGTGGAGCCATCATCGCGCCGTTCTTGGTCACCCTCTTCGGCCTGCCCGTGCACACGATCGCGGGCGCCACCCTGCTCGGCACTTGTCTGACGTCCATCGTGGGCGTCAGCTTCTTCGCCCTGATGGGGCCCATGGCCGGTAAAGCGTCCGTCGGTCCAGACTGGGCGCTCGGCCTACTCTTCGGGCTCGGCGGGGTCTGCGGCATGTATACCGGTGCGCGTCTTCAAAAGCGCACCCCTGCCCGCGCCATCGAGAGCATGCTGGCCGTGATCGTCGTGGGCCTGGGCATCTCGTACGTCGCGGGCTTCTTCTTGCGCCGGTAAGAATCAGCTCGATGCGCGGCCTTCCTTGAAGTGCCGACGGCACACGGAGACGTACCGATCGTTGCCCCCGATCTCGATCTGCTCACCTTCTCGCACGGCCTTCCCCGACGAGTCGACCCGCAGGACCATCGTCGCTTTCCGGCCGCAGTGGCAGATCGTCTTGATCTCGATGATGTTGTCTGCGAGGGCCAGCAGCCGAAGGCTTCCCTCGAAGAGGTTGCCCTGGAAGTCCGTCCGGATCCCGTACGCCAGCACGGGGATACGCAGGTCGTCGGCGATGTCCGTGAGCTGGTAGACCTGAGCCGACGTCAGGAATTGCGCCTCGTCGACCAGCACGCAGGCGAGTTTCCGCACCGACAGCACCGCACGCGTGATGGCCAGCAAGTCGTCGGCAGCGGTGAACGCGGTAGCCTGGGCTTCCAGGCCAATGCGGGACCGGATCCGTCCCACGCCTGCGCGGGTGTCGAGGGCAGGGCACAACAGCAGCGTATCCATGCCCCGTTCCTGATAGTTGTAGCTCGACTGCAGCAGGATCGTGGACTTGCCTGCATTCATCGCTGAGTAATAGAAGTAGACCTTGGACATCGCGCCGTGCCTTACTCCGCCGCAGCGGGGACGTCAAACCCCGAAGCATGGGTGCTGTTGCGTCGCATCCTCGCCGTGGCGGACTGACGACGCCGTGCTACCCATGGCTCCAAGGAGCCTGAGCGATTACCTCGTAAGGAGTCACCGGCGCGTCGTCTTCTTCACCGCCGCGGGCATGTCGGCCGAGAGCGGCGTGCCCACCTACCGAGGAAAGGGAGGCATCTGGAAGGAATACGACTACGAAACTTGCGCGTGTCAGCAGGCGGTCGAGCGTGACCCCGCACGGAGTTGGGATTTCCACAACTACCGCCGAAAGCTCGTGGCCGCGCGTAGGCCCAACCGCGGTCACCAGCTCATTGCGGACGCCGAAGCGGCACGCCCGGGGACCACCGTCGTCACGCAGAACATCGACGGCCTGCACCAGCTCGCGGGAAGCCGCAACGTGCACGAGCTGCATGGGAGTCTGTGGCAAGTCCGATGCGACGCTTGCGGCGCACGCCGCGAATACCGAGAGGCACCGCCGGTGCAGATGCACTGCCCCTACGGCCTTTGGTGGCGCCCCGACATCGTATGGTTCGGAGACTCCTTGCCCGGTGAGGTCATAGAGTCTGCCATGCAAGCGACCGAGCATTGCGATCTGCTCATCAGTAGCGGGACCTCCGCCTTGGTCTACCCCGCCGCGCAGATGCCGCGCTACGCACGGAAGGCCGGCGCGAAATTGGTCGAAGTCAACCCGGAGCCCACGCCCATGTCCGCCGCGTACGACCTCGTGATGCACGACAAGGCGTCCGAATGCCTTGCCAGGCTATGTGAGGGAACCTGAAACGACAGGTGCCGTCACGGCCCGCAGCCGCGCCAGCACGCCTACCGACAAGAGGAACCGTACGGCCAGGTCACCCGAGTACCCTCCAAGGCGCCCGGTTGCCTGGCACCATGAACCACGGCAACCCGAGAACTCGATATCGGAAGTGGTTACGTTGGCGGTGCACGCCCATCTCTCGCATTCTCTGGTCGCATTCGCGTCGCTCGTCGTGGGGCGCTCTGGGTCGGGCAACGTAGCGCGCGAACGTGGTCATGGCCTGCTTCCCGTGGCCGGCAGCCGGGGCGCCGACGATGATGCGCGTGGCGCGCCGGAGGAAACGAGCGGCATCGGTCCGCGCACCGATGCGCTTGGAACCGACGACGACGGGGCCGCGCGGGGTGGTTCCGCGTCCGGTGGGTGAGGCGCAGGCACGGTCGCGCCAGGTTCGAACCTGCAACGCATCGACCGCCAACGCAGCCCGCCTGCCGGTGCAGGCATGAACAGCCACGACTGGTCCAGGGTGCCCGCATTGACCAACGCGCTCACGCTCCCGGGCGTCGTCGATGACGCAATGGTGTCGTACATCGACAGGCACGCAGATCCCTTGGGGCCATAGACGACGGCATAGTCGCTGAGCAGCACATAGACCGCGTTTCGCTCGCCGTGCACCACGATGGGATGTCTGGTGTCGTGCTGGGAAGGCACGACAATCCGCAGCGAGCCTTTGCGATCGGCCGCGGTGCAGACACGGGGCGGGTCGCCCAGGTCCGATTGGGTCGGCGCATCGGACAGGGCCGCGGCGCCGGTCGACGTGTCGAGGCGCAGAAGCTGCGCGAATCCGGGATGAGTCGGATGCGTGGCGGTGAAGACCATGCCGACAAGGGAATCGCCCTGAAACGCCCAGGTCAGCGTGCTGCGGAACCCATCGGCCAGCGCCGTACTCGGCAGCAGCGCAAGGGCGTCAGTGGTCCACCTGTCGCCTGCTGCCGGACGTTGGCGAAGCACCGCGTTGCCATCCAGAATGACGCTCATGAATATGTCTTTGCCACCCGTTCGTACGACGTAGTCGCGATGGGACACGGGGCGATCACCGTAGCCCCGGCCCGGTGGATCGGGCAGACGCACCTTGCGGACGCGGCCTCGTTCATCGACGAGCAGGGCCTCCCGGGAACCCTCGCCGCAGGTCGCGTGGGGGCAGAGAAACACACCGTCATCCGCCACCGACAGCATCTGCACGTTCGCCAGGCTCGCCTCGCCCCGGCGCATGTCCGCGATGTCTCGTGGTTGCATGGGGCCGCCGTCCGGGATGGTTGCGCGAAATATCTTGCCCTTGAGTTGGTGATCCCACGCGACCTCGACCTGGCGCATGGGGCCCGGTCGGACTCCTCCGGCCGGATCCTTGTCGTACCGATAGCGAAGGGCCGCAATTCCTTCGGCCTGGTTGCGGACCTCGTAGGCCGAACTTTCCCCGATGCCGGGCGCAAGCAGAGACATGCGTTGCACGCCGGCCGACGACGACATCGACGCATGCAGCACGTCTACAGCGGCCTTGGCGCGGTCCACGACGAACGTGGACCAGGCAACGTCGCCGCGGTCCGCGTCGAAGGCGTCCACGTTGATGTCGGCACCCGCTACGTCCGCTCCCGAAGCCTCCACCACGTCGCAGACGATCGGCGTCGGACGATGCGTCGGACGTGGGCTCGTTGCAACGGTGGATTCGAGTGCGCCGCCCACGCCGCTGCCCCAACCCATCCGCGAGAACGACTCGCCCACCAGGCAGCCCTGATCCACGCACACGACGGCTGGCACCGTGTACGACGCGGCTTCGTGCTTGGGCAACCGCCCCGCAGGCTGGAAGGTCGCCCCGCCGTCCGTGCTCTCGAAGATGCGCCCGTCTTCCTGCGCTATCGCCAGCCCGCGCGCGCCCACCGCGGCCAGTCGCTGGTACTCCGGGGCCAGAATCCGCGACGAAACCTGTCTCCCGTCTCCGTCAAGCACCATCCAGGCGATCCCCGACCCGGTCGCCGCCACCACCGACAACCGGCCGATTGCGTCCACCGACAACCCGTCAGACCCGATGGATACCATCGTTGGGGCCGCCGCCCTGCTGTCGGATCCCGCGTCGGCGCTGGCCCTGGGCAAGTCGAGGGCCACGGCGCGGAACGTCGCGCCGTCGTCGTCCGAGATCAAGACGGCAGGACGACGGTCCGGGAGCAACACGGCCGTGGCGTACAACCGTTGGCCATTCGGCGCGGCCACGATGTGCCCGGGACGTCCGAGGACCGGCGGCAGCTTCGACGGCTCCCACGTGCCGACACGCAAACGCTTGCTACCCGGCGACGGCACCAGCCTCAGCGGTGCTCCCGGCGCGCACAGGCCGCGTGGCTGCGGCTTGCAGGCACCCGTCACCAGAAGCGTGCCCCGGCTTGTAACCGTCACGTGCGTGTCTTCCTCGTCCGCAACCAACCCGGTGGACACCGACTCGAACGTCGCGCCCTCGTCGCGGCTCACCAGCAGCCGCAAGGCCGGAAGCAGCACGCTGTCTTCCTTTGCCGACCGCGACATGCACACCAGTGCAATCGTAGAGCCTCCCCCACTTACCCGCATTCGCCGGCAATCACTGCTGCCCCGGATCGGCGTGCGTCGCGTGCGCCCCGACAGTCCGCCGGACGCAAGCTCCCAAACACCCTTGTCCCGGGACGGTGGGACTGCTTCGTAGTACCGTGTGCCGACGATCGCCGCGCGCCCTTCCGCCACGGCCTGGGCGCTAGGGCCCGGCGCCACGTCGGTCAGCAGGTCCATCGCAGGGGGCTCGATGCGGTAGTCCACCTTTCGCGCGACCGGCTCTCCCCCAGCTTCCCAGATGATCGACTTCTCGTAGCCGCGCGCGACCAGGGCGCCGCCCGCCTCGAGCATCACCTCCGCCGCGCCGACCGTGTCCACGTCCGCTCGGGCGAAGGTGACCCCGCCATCCTTCGATACCCACAGCGATTCAGGCGAGGCGAGCATCATCGCGCGTCCGTCCGCAGCGACCTGCGCGGCCACGATACGCGCCGAAACCCCCGCAACAGGCGTGAACGTTCGCCCGCCGTCGTCGGACCGAACCGCCGTACCGTCGTATCGCATTCCGAAAATGAGCTTGCCCGCAGCGGTGGCTCCCCAGATCGCCGGGTCCGGGCGCGCCTGCGAAACCAACGGCCCCAGCGGTGTCCCGGACCGGTAGATGCTGCCACGCGCTCCGATGAAAGCGAAGGCGTCCGGGGCTGGCCGCGCCACCGCCACCAGATCCTCGTCTGCCAGCATCGATGCGGCCTCCGCATGCCCTGCATGCGTGTCGACGAGCCAGCGCTCCCCGTGGTCGCCGACGAACAGGCGGACGCCGGGGCCAAGGTCGAGGCGCGCGCGCAGCCGGTGCGGTCGACCGGGGTGGTAGTCCCACGAAACCGTCGAGAATGTTGCGTCGGCAGAAGAGGCGACCGGTGGCGTCGGGCCGGCCACGGGCGGGGCTCCGCGCACGCAGGAAGCCGCCCAGCCAAGCGGCAGCAGCCCCAAGACCGCAGCGATCACGCCGCTGATTCTCACCGGTTCACCTCGCGCGCAAGCATGGCGGCAGGTTACACAGATCCACGCTCACGCGGAAAGACCTTGCGAGCGGTTCGCCGCAAACCTCGTCCGACCCTGCGAACGCCGAGCCATGACATCCGGCAACGACCCCGCGCGAAGCCAGGTTCACGTGGTCGATCCCCCATCCGAAACTTCCCTGCCGCGTAGCCTCGCACGTCCCGCTGGTCCCGATGCTTGCGTCATGGCGCGCCCGACTCCAAAGGGACGACAGGACATCTGCCAACCCGGAAGCATCGTCGCGGACCGCGAGGCGTTGCGCACCGCCTCCCTCGATCTCGCCTGGCTATCTGGCGCTACCGGTCGGTTTCGGCCTCGATGCCGCGGTGGCAGCCAGGAACATCGCCGGGAGCGCGTGGGCTTCAACCAGATTCTCCGGCAGCCCAAAGCGGGCGCAGCGCACGTCCGGCGGCTCCTCGAAGGCGCTGTCCGTCGATACGTTCCCCGCAGCGGACAACTGTGTCGTGCATCCCGTGCACCGCGGCTAACGTGAGTGATTCGGATATCCTCCTATCGGAAGAGCTGCGGGCGTCGTCCCGCTTGCCCGTCGACCGTTGCCGCGCCGACATCGAGGTGCGACGAGCGCCTCGAGGTCGTCGACGGCCCAGCCGCTTTCGCGCGCAAGTTGTGCGGTCGGGCTCTTCAGGAGTACCCTGCGAGCATGCGTTTCCTGTACGCCGATTCCGAGCCGTTCCCGCCCAACTATGACGCCATCGCCGCCATCGAGCGCTGCGTCGTCCACGGCGCCCGTACGATCCAGCTCGACGACGAAATCCGCGTGCTACGCATGCAGGCGCGGTCCGCTCGGGAGGCGCGGCGCAAGGCCGTCGAGGAGCTGGAGTCCTTCCATGCCTCGGTCATGCAGGTGCTCGGGCTCAAGCTCCAGGCACCGACGGACTCCCCCGCAGCGGACTATGCGCGCCGGCTCGCGGACCTGGCCGCTCAGGTCGTCGAGGAGTCCAAGCAATCGTCGGCTGCCGCTGACGAGCAGGATCTGCAGGTGGAGCGCCGAGAGGTCGACCGCCGCCGGGGCGAGGTGCGCGCGGAACTCGAGGCGCTGTTGGCCGCGGTTCGCCTGCCTCTGGCCGATGTGAGCGTCTCGATGCGAATGACCGACATGCGCAACGATCTCTCCGCGGTATTCTCCCACCCGGGCGGTATCGTCGCGGCGTTCACCCTCGACGCCTCCAAGCTGGTCGAGTGGCGACAGCCTCGCAAGGTGGGGGAATTCGCCACCAACGTGGAGCTGCCGGTGAGCGTGAAACGCGGATGGTTTTCCAAGTCGGTCCACCACGAGAAATCTGCCATCGACGACTCCATCATAGGGAGCTTCCACCTGGGAGCCCGCCGTTCCGAGATCCGGCTACGCCGCAAGCCGGCGGACAAGGACTCGCTCGCGATCATCCTGCAAAAGAATGACGGGCAGGTGACCGCCGAGCTTCACTACCTCGACGACCCGGAGGCGGAAGAGCAGCGCATGCCCCTCGACGCACCCGCCGTCGCCAACCTCCAGCGCTTCTGGGACGGCCTGCTGCAAGCCTTGGGACCGGCCCTCGCCGCACGCGAGAAGCTGCAGTCCGTGGCGCTGGCAGGCGAGGACGTTGTCGCGCAGGACCGCGGCCCCAACCTCGTGGACCGCCTGATCGCCGACCTCGCTCCGACCGCGATGGAGATTGCGCGACGTACGCCCAACGGCTCCGAACTCATCCTCAAACTCGAGAAAGAGGGCGGCCGCCGCGAAGAGATCTACGTGCGCAAAGCCGATCTCGCCGCTCGCCTCGAGGGGCTCGACCCGACCCAGCGTGCGCGCTTCGCGCCCCTCGGAATCCTCGACGAATCCCAGCGGGATTCCTCGCCCTCCGTCGAGTCCTCCGAGCTCGCAGCCGACGACGTCCTCTCGCAAACCGAGCCGTCGTGATGGCGCCACCATGGCGCCCGTCGCCCGCGCGGCAAGGGCTCCGGCCCCTCACGCAACCCGCGGTGCAGGGGCGGCTGCCATCGCGCGCATCGTTGCAAGCCGCCGCCTGCCCACGCACGCTGAACGAATCCCATGACGAAGAAGAGAAACCGCATCGCAGCCCCACCCAGGCGTGCTGGTCCGCCGGCCCACTGGGACGATCCCATCGTTGCCCACGACGTCGCGACCGGTGATGTCGCTGCCCACGAGCCCGACCCACCTCCACGCGTGGTCGTGGCCTTGTTCGGCGACCTGGGCAACTGGATTCCGAAAGGTGAGCCCCCAGACCGCACAGCCTGGTTCCTTGCCCAAGACGATGCCGGGCTGGTGGAGATCTTCGACCGGCTTCCCGAACGGGCGATGCCACCGCAGGCCTCCCGCGCCATCCTCGCCGGCCTGCGCTCGTTCGCCGTCGACCAGAGCGTCACCTTGCAGCGGTACATCGGCCCCACCGGCTCGATCCACTACGGATTCCACGTCGACGCGACCCTCGAGCAGGTCGTGGAGTCCTTCGAACAAGACGGGTTCGAAGTCGTCGATGCGGTGCGAGACGGGCGTGTGTTGGTCGTGCCGGGAGATGACGGTTGAAGGTCCGGTGACGGTTCGCGCAGCGTTGGGCACGTCATGCGCGTGCCGCGAGCACGGCGTGCGGGTCGACGTCGAGCAGGATGCCCACGCTTTCGCGTGCGGTGCCACGAGTGAGGCACATACATGCGCGGGCACCCGGCGCAGCGCAGGCGGTGTCGGCATCGGGTGCGCGGTCGGTCGAGTCGTGCACACCGGCTGGCGAGGGTGGGCAGCCGCGAGGCAAGTGCCTGGCGCGGGGCCTGGGGAGTCGCGAAGGCACGCTGGTTGCGACACGACATGCCCGGGTCGGAGGGGGACAAATGCGCAGCCCCCCATTTTCTTGCAACGAACCCTCGCACGAAGCCCGTTTTCGTGCTACCAAGCCGCGCTCCAAAAATCACGGTGGCCTCGTCGTCGCCTGAACCGAATGAGGCCACGCCTACTCGAACCAGCAGGATAGGGTCCATCTTCGCATGAGCAACGCCGCCCGCCAGCATGCACCCGTTCCATGGAATGAGCAGCCTCGCGTGGATGCAAGCCAGCTTCCCGCCGAGCGTGCTCCACGCGCGTCCATCCTGGGACGCGACACCACACACCACGACGACGCGTCGATCGCCGACGACGACATGGACGTCATCGATCGGTCCACGCGCGTTCGCATCGCAGGTGCGACGATGAGCCAGAACGACGCCTCCGAGCGCCGGACCATGGTTCACGTGGCACCGTTCGAAGAACCATCCGACGACGAGTACGCGGTGACGTCGAGCGACCCGCTGCGACTGTACTTGAGGAAGATGGGCACGATCCCCCTGCTGACGCGAGAGGGGGAGGTGGAGATTGCGCGCCGCCTCGAGCAGGGCCAGCAGCAAGCGCTCGCCGCGCTGTTGGAGTCACGCGTAGCGGTGCAGGAGATCATCGACCTAGGAGAACAGCTCAAGCGCGGGAAGGTGCGAGCTGCCGACCTCGTCACCGACGCGGAAGACGACGACGACTGGGACGAGGAAGCCGGATCGCTGCGCCTGATCAAGGCGATCGATCAGCTCGAGCGCCTGGCGAAGAAGCTCGACGCCGCGCGGACCGGCCGGAGCAAGGGCCCCAAGGGCAAGCGCACCCCTGCGAGCGACGAGCAGCAGATCCGCGCGTCGATGGTCGAGAACCTCATGAGCATGCACTTGAACAAGAAGACGATCGACAAGGTCGTTGCAAAGCTCAAGAGCATGATCCGCCGTGCGGACCGAGGCAACGGCGCGCAGGGTACGGACCTGGACTCCAGCATCGACATCCGCGAGCTGCGTGCGACCTACGAGCAGATCCGCAAGGGCGAGCGCATCGCGGACAAGGCCCGCGCCGAACTCGTCGAGGCCAACTTGCGCCTCGTGGTCTCCATCGCCAAGCGCTTCGTCAACCGTGGCCTGCCGTTCCTCGACCTCATCCAGGAAGGCAACATCGGCCTGATGCGCGCCGTCGAGAAGTTCGACTATCGTCGTGGATACAAGTTCAGCACGTATGCGACGTGGTGGATCCGCCAGGCCGTCAGCCGCGCCCTCGCCGACCACGCCCGCACCATCCGCGTGCCCGTGCATATGGTGGAGACCATCCACAAGATCACCCGCACCTCCCGCGCGCTGGTGCAGGAACTCGGCAGAGAGCCCACCGCGGAGGAGATCGCCGAGAAGATGGAGCTCCCGGTCGACCGCGTGCGCGCCGCCCTGCGTACCGCCAAACAGCCCATCAGCCTCGAAACGCCCGTCGGCGACGAGGGCGACAGCACCCTGGGCGACTTCATCGAGAACACGAGCGTGGTCAGCCCGAGCGAGGAGGTGTCGACCGGGCACCTCTCCGAGCGCGCCCTGCAGGTGCTCGATACCCTGACGCCTCGCGAGGCGCAGGTGATCAAGCTCCGCTTCGGTATCGGCTGCAGGAGCGACCGCACCCTCGAAGAGATCGGCGAGGAGTTCAAGGTCACCCGCGAGCGTATCCGCCAGATCGAAGCCAAGGCGCTCGCCAAGCTGCGGCACCCCAGCCGTCGTGCCCAGCTCGCCGGATTCCTGGAGAGCTGACGGCTTCCCCAAGCCTTGTAGCACCATCCCGTCGATTCCTTGCGACACGGCTCGTGGTCGCGCCGGCAACGTCTTTCCGTGCTGGTGTGCGCCAACTCCAGGCGCCTGGAGTTCGGACTGCAGGCGCCTGAAGTTCCCAAACCTTTTACACGAGCGCCTTGCGCAATGGTCTGCACTCGCAGCCTCGATAGCGGTTGCTTCCTTGCACAGGTCCCTTCAATGCGAGAATCGGGGCGGTTGCACCACGACCGAAGTGGTGGTGCACACCGTTGACATGGGTCGTGCCCAGGCTGCTGCCGTGCGCCATCAGCCATGCGTCGACGGACTGGGTTCCGAGGGGCGGAGCGTGGGACACGAGCAACTCTTGCCCGAGCCCAAACAGCCAAACAGCTCCTCGCGGGTGAGGATCACGTCGCCGAGCAGCGATCCGAGCACACCGAGCACGCCGCGGCACAGCCAATCGGGCGCCCCGAACACGACGGACCTGGATCCGCACGCTCGGGCGAGCAACTGCACGTACTGCCGGCTTGCTCGAACCGACGCGAGGAGCCGGAGACATGCCGCATGTCGGGGGGCCTTGCTCGATTGGTCAGCGCGTGGATGGTCCAACCGCGGTGGTGGAGTTCGCGGGCGACCGCCGCGCCGGTATCTGATTGGGGCTTCGAGCACCGCAACCTCGACGGCGTCGACTCGCTCGGCATCGACGAGATTGCCTACGGCAAAGGGCACGAGTTCATGACGCTCGCGGATGACATCTCCG
>Ga0209018_1001538_pt1 | contig 18194 bp, 19 predicted proteins | sample YNPBryBLVA2012_FD_185814 | JGI IMG/M metagenome (GOLD analysis project Ga0209018, IMG submission 185814) | Anoxygenic and chlorotrophic microbial mat microbial communities from Yellowstone National Park, USA - YNP Bryant BLVA 2012 (SPAdes)... ...
GGTCAGCACGGCGACCACAGCTTCCAGCAGGCGGATGCCATCTTCGTATCGCGCACTGCCACAAGCTTGCGGAGCTTGAAAACGTCGAGACAAGGCCCCACACCCACGGCAATCCTTGCGCGAACGAGTTAGTCGGCGCGATCGGCATGCCCCTCGGCCAGCCGGTCCACGAGGTCGTGGACCAGGGCGAGGAACGCTAACGGCCGCGGACGGCGCGATGTTGCGGAAAACTGCCTCGTCCCAGTCCAGGTCCACGTCGCCGTCAAGGTCCACGCCCACGCCCACGTTGACGTCAACATCGACCAGGAGCCAGCGCCGGCGGGCGGGCTCGCGTGTCCTGCGGTGCGGGTTGGGGGGAGCGCCGGTGAGCCCCGAGATCCCTGGTTGGGGAACCGCGCCCGCTGCGGCTTCCCAACTCGCCTCCCACCGTGCTACAAGGAGGCATGTTCTCTCGTAGAAAGGTGCTGGGGTTGGCGGCGCTCTCCGCGCTCGCTTCTGCGTGCGAGGCCATCGGCCTCAAGGCCACGGTCGTGTCCACCAAGACCGTCAACGGTCAGACGACCACCAAGGTCCGAGAGGCCAAGAACTGGCAGGAGTTCGAGGAGGCCATGGGCGAAGTTGCCACGGACTTTTCGGACTTCGCCAAGGAAGTGGGAGCCACCACCGCGGAGCTTGCCAAGAAGCTGGTCGACGTGCCGCCGCAAGGGCAGGTCCAACTCGGCGCTTTGGCGCCTTCGCTCAAGCCCTTCGAAGGCGACGTTCGTTATGACTACATCAAGGTCGCGCGCATGAATCCCGACGCGAAGTACGACTTCAAGTACGTGCAGATCGGGATGCCCGAGTACGACAATTTCTTCCGGGCCTCGGCCGAGATGTATGGCGCCGCCTACCAGCTCCAGGAGACGGGACGTCACGTTCTGCTCGCGTCCTACAAGGTCAAGGGCGAGGATCCGCCCCCCGATGTCGAGAGCGGCAAGAAGAAGTTCAAGAAGGGCGAGGTCGACTCGATCGCGTCCCAGCTCGGCGAAGAAGAAACGGCCAAGAAGCTCGCACTGCTCTGGACCACCACGGCCGAGCTCGGTGTTCAGCTCGCCGCCAAGGCCGCCGAAACAGCGCAGGCCGGTATGGCACTGGTCGCCAGCGCCCCCTCCCAGATCGTCAACCCCAAGCTCGTGCTCCACATCAAGCTCATCATCAAGGGCCTCGAGCAGAGCGTGAGCATGGTGAAGGACACCGGCGGCCTGCTCGCTGATATCGTGTCCTGATTCCCGCACCGAGTGCTGCAAGGCGTGGAAAGACGACGCGCACACGCGTGCGTATCGCCGTTGGACGCTCCACAATTATCGCGATGCTGGCGGCTGCTTCGGGTAGGCTCGCAACGATCCGCGCTGCACGTGCGCTGCTTGTTTGCCTGCCGATCGCCTGCTCGGACGGGTGCAAGCGCAACCCGACCCCAGAACCGCCGCGTGATGCTTCTCCGCCGCGGGAACATGCCTCCGCCGCAAGCGCCTCGGCGAGCCCTGTCGTCGCACCCGAAACCTCCGTGCTCCCGTCCGCCAGCGGGCAGCCCCACGGTGGACTCGATGTCGCTTTTCTCGTCGCTGCCGATACCCACTTCGGCTACGGCAGGCCCATCGACGACGACGCTCCCATCGACCGGTCCCAGGCGATGGGCATCGAGGTCGTGCACGACGCGATGGTGCAGCAGATGCGCGCTCTTCCGATGCGAACGTGGCCTGGGCGAAAGGGAGGCAAGGTCGGGCGCCTACGCGGGCTGATCGTCGCAGGCGACCTGACCGACGACGGCTCGCTCGACCAGTGGAATCGATTCCTCGCGTGGTATGGGCATCGCAACGATGCCTGGAACCTGGGCATTCCGCTGTTCGAAACGGTCGGCAATCACGACCGCATCCGCGGCGAGCAGATCGTCGCCGAGGTCACCCGCCGCCATGGCGGTGAATACTACGCCTTGGATTGGGGCGACCTTCACGTCTCCGTCCTCGGCGAGGCGCCCCATGAGCGCTCTCTCGCCTGGCTGCAGGGCGACCTGGCTCGTGTCGGCGCTCGGCGTCCCGTCGTCGTCGTCTTGCACTACGCGCTCGACGGGCCCTACTCCGTCGATGCATGGCGTGGCGCCGGCGGCCCCTACGACCAGCTCCGCCAATCCTTGCAGGGCTATCGCGTCCTCGGCATCTTCCACGGCCACTACCACGTAGCCGGCAGCTACCGGTGGAACGGCCTCGACGTCTACCGCGTGGGCTCCGCGAAGTATTCACACCACGCCTTTGCCGCCATCCACGTGACCGACGACACCATGATGGTGGCGCTGTGGAACACCGACACCCGAAGCTGGTGGTGGTGGCATCAGAAGCGTATCGACGTCCCCGGGGACCGGGGCACCAGGCACATCGTACCGTTGGCGCGTGTTCCGCCTCCCGAGATGTCGGGGCAGTGAGCCCGACAAGTCTACCGAAGTTGCGCGCGCTCAGCGGGTGGGGCATGCCAGCGTCATGTCCCGCCCGCTCCAACATTCCCACTGCTCCTGGTGCGGAGCAGCTTTCCCCCCCGCGCAGCCCTGGCCTCGGACCTGCTCGTGCTGCGGGCACGTCTCTTACCTCAATCCTCTGCCCGTTGCGGTCATGCTGCTTCCCGTCGACAACGGCGTGCTGTGCGTTCGGCGAGACATCGAGCCTGGCCGAGGTTTGCTGGCGCTGCCGGGCGGCTTCATCGAACGCGGGGAGAGCTGGCAGCAGGCTGCCGTAAGGGAGCTGCGGGAGGAGACAGGCGTCGTGGTGGATGCCTCGGACGTGCGGTTGTTCGACGTCCACAGCGCAGCGGATGGTACGCTGCTGGTGTTTGGCCGGGGGCCCAACGTTCGGCGACAGGCGTTGCCCAGGCTTGCCCGCAACAAGGAAGTGAGCGAGTGGGTTGTCGTGGACGCCCCCTTGGAGTTGGCGTTCTCGTTGCACACACATGTCGTCGCCGAGTTCTTCCACCGGTCCGCGGCGCTGATCGCGTAACGGGCGGCCATCGGCCCGGCGTGGTACACCCTGCGCCCATGAACCGGCGAGCAGTTCACCGCCGCACCAGCCTTGCGGGCGCATCCGCCATCCTGGCAGCTCTTGGCGGTGCTTGCGCACAGACCGTCGCGGGCAGCCCCCCGCGCTCCATGCTTGCGGCGTCGTCTGCACGGCCGCCGGACGCCGCATCCACCACGCTCACGAACGCCCCGACCGCACCGATGTCGTCACCATCCCCCCCGACGGTTTCGAGCACGGTCGCGCAGCCTCCCACCTCCGCAACCGCGTCCGCCGACTTCCCGCCCGAGCCTTGGGCCTTCCAGGATCCCGTCCCTGGCGCCGAACGCCTGGCGTCGTCGCGCGCGACTCGCTTCGGGGGGCATGACGCGCGCGCAATGTCGCGCGGAGTTGCGTAAGCGGGGACTCCCGGTCCGAATCGTTGCGCGCCACACTCAAGGCGTCGCGACCCCCTTGCGCCTCGAAGGCCCGCTGCACGGTGTCCGCTTCGCTGCCCCCGGCGACAAGAGCGTGCACGGAATCCTCGACTGCCGCCTCGCCCTCGCGCTCGACGACTTCGCGGCGATCCTTGCACGCCATGACGTCGCCGTGGTCCATGTCGACAACTTCTACCGGCCCGGCGCCCGCTTGCCCGGCAGCCGGCGGTTCAGCCAGCATGCCTACGGGCTTGCCGTCGACATCACGCGCTTGGACCTGAACGACGGCCGGGGGCTCGACGTGGAGCGGGACTGGCGGGGGCTGGTAGGGGAACCGCCCTGCGGCCCCGACGCGCACCCGCACGAGCCTGCCAAGGAGACCATCGAGCTTCGTGATGTGGTGTGCGAGACCGCCCGGAGCGGGGTATTCCACTTCATTCTCACGCCGGGGTTCGACCAGGCACACCGCAATCACCTGCACCTGGATCTGCAGTGGAAGGCGCCCGGAATGAGCGTGCGGTGAGCCTTCCTATCCCATCCGGGCGACCAGCTCGCGTGCTCCGGCGCGGAAGCGAATCACCTGCTCGCCAGTCCCACCTGCCACCCGAAGCCGCCCGTTCGCGAACGACGCCCCGGTCATCGCCATGATCGCGTCGATGGTGGCGTCGCACACGCCGACCTCGACGTTCAATGCGCTGTCCCTCGGGTCGAGTTCGAAGGATCGAATGGCGGCGCGCACGGCGTCGAGCGCGCGCTGCGCAGGGGAGGTCTGCCAGGCGCTGCCCAAGTGGTTGCGCAGGTCCCGCTGCAAGAAGCCCGTCACCATCTCGTCGGCAAGCAGGTGCAAGGGCAAGCGGCGGGTGCTCGTCGCCGAGAACACGTTGTCCCAACCTGGGCTGTAGCTCTTGATGTCGACCACCGGGGTGCCGTCCACCAGGTCCAGCGGGTCGACGTGCAGCAACAGGCCATCACGACGCAGCAAGGCAGTCGTGGACAAGGCGATGGGGTTGGGGCGGGCAGGGGAGCGTGTCGCGAACACGCCCCAGGGGGGGGCGTCGCGCGCGAGCTTGCGCGGCGACGCCATCTGTACTGTGCGGTCGGCCTTGTGCAGGAAAGCCAGCACCACGATGTGCGATGAGCGTTCGATGTGGTCCAGCGCCTGCTCGTAGGCGCGGTCCACCTCGATGGTCGCCGGACCGCCCTGCAGCGGTACGTCACCAGGCTCCGACCAGGGCGATCGGACCCACCCCACGGCGACCAGGCTGCCGGTCTCTCTCGTTGTCATGGCTTGATGTCCTTGCAGCAGCGGAATCCAAGATGGTAGTTTGCGTGGCTGTTGGGGTCCATCACCCGGCTGCCGTGCCAGTCGGGCGCCCGCCAACGGCAGTCATCCTTGTGCGCTTCGTAGCTGGCGAAGATGAACCAACTACCCTTCATCTCGGTCCAGCCGACCCCGCCCACGCTGCCCAGCTCCGCCGGCTTCATCGGAAGGCTCATGTGCTCCGCGGCATTGCCGTGCTGGTCGTAGACGCCAAAGGGGCTGACACATTCGGGAAACGCCCCAGCCGGGAAGGTGTTCGACCCGCATCGTTCGTACTCGCTCGCCACGCACTTGTCGGACTTGTGCCCGGTCGTGGCGCATTTCTTGTGGTCCTTGACCGGACCGTAGGCCCACCGGACCCAGCCGTTCTTCTCGTTGTTCATGTTGTGGGTGCCCGACATGTTCGCCCGCGCGAGGTTCCACGCATATTCCTGCTCGGGCGGCCGCAGGTCACCGTAGCAAGCCCCTTCCCATTCGTGCGCGTCGCACAGACGCTTGCCCAACGCCTTGCATATCAACTGCGCCTGGAATGCCTGCACCCACGTCACCGGATACTCGCACGCGATGTTCGGAAACTCGAACTGGTCGATGCACACGTTCGCGTCCTTCTCCGTCTCGCCCTTTTCCCGCGCGTAGATCGCCACCATGTTCGGCGCTCCGCAGACCTCGCTCGCCGGCGCCGTCCTGACCTTGGCGCGGATGGCACGGCACTCTGCCCTCGTCATTGGATGCTCGGTCACCTTGGGATTGCCCTGGCCCAGCCTCGGCGCCTTCGCGAAGATCTTCCGCAGGGCGTCGATCGCTTCGTCGGACACGTGAAGACGCTCGCGTAGCTTGCGTAGTAGTTCGGCCCGGTCTTCCTCCAGGGTCGCAGGGGTCGAGTCGTCCTGTGCGGTCCAGGGAGGTTCGGGCGGCGGCTTGTGCATCCCGTCCAGCATCTTCGCAGCGTGCGTCCGCATCTGCGCGAGCGCCGGACCTATCGACTCCGCCCGCTCCGACCCGCGGCTCCGGCCACACCCTCCCAACCCTCCAGCCGTCCACGACGCCAGCAGCACGACCGTTGCCAGTCTGCAACCGCACTGCAAGCGTGTTCGACGGCACAGCAAGGAAGAAGAATCCGACACGGCGCCGCTGATAGCATGTCGAGTGGCGTCGGACCAAGCCCGCCGCGCCGTCCACCTCGCCCGTCCTACGGCCTTGTCGCGTATCGGCGATCTCCCGTTCGCGCATCGATGCAAGCGTGGGATGGAGGTCAGCGCGATTCCGACGGGCCGGGAAGCGGCACGGAACCAGGCATGGCGGGCCGGTCCGAAGCGTCGTCGTTTCGCTCGTTCGGTCCCATCCAGCGCATACCGCGACAGCGTCCTGGGCCGGCACGGTCGACGGCCAAGGCGAGGCGACGACGCTGGTCCGGGGTAAGATCCGCGGCGAGCTCGATGACCGCTCCATGCATCGCCTGCTGTGCCTCGCCAGCTCTGGAGCGAAACTCGGCCAGGTCTGCCGCAGCCTTGGCTGGGTCGAACGGGTCGGCTCGCAAGGACTGCGTCGCCCGATCCCGTGCCTCCGCCGCAGTACGCATGCGGTCTGCGATGTCTGCCTGATGGCGAGCCCATACCCTGTCCACCGCGGGTTTGGCCTCGGGTCCGAGTACACGGCGCATCCGGTTCATCGAGAACGCACCCGGCTCGAAGCTCGCGGGCGCAGGGCGAAACCACCGTCCGGCAAGCACCCCGCCGAGGAACAGATTCGCGGCCAGGGACACGACCAACAGCACCGAGCAAAGCTTGCCGCGCGGAGCGATCATGGCTCATCCCCCAAGTACGCATAGCCAGCGAACACCAGATCCGAGACGTCCAGACCGGTCGTCGTATCGTCGCCAGTCTGCAGCTCGTACGGTGCCCAAACGCCCACGGCGATTCCGAGGGCCGCAGCGGTCGTCAAGGCCGCGGCAGGACGCCAGACCCCGCCAAACGGCCAGACCGCCGCAACCAGCTCATCCAGCCGATCCCGCAACGACCGATCCCGCCCCGGAACGCCTGCGAGGATCCGGCGCCGAAGAGCGTCCGATGGGTGAATCGAAGCTGCCTTGTCCAGCTCGCCATCCAGCTCCGCTTCCGCGCGGCACAGCGCCTTGGCCTCGTCGGATGCAGCCAGCAGCGCTTGCGCAGCGTCGCGCTCGTCTTCCGGCCACGCGCGTGGGCTGGCTCCGTAGCACGCTACCATTCGGGCGAAGCGCGTCATCGTCATCGGTTGCCGTGACGTTGGGCCGTTCATCGAACCTTCTCCTGCGCGGCTCGTGGACGCTTCATGATTCTTCCTCCGACACCGGGCCACCGGATTCGATCAGCCGCCCGCGCAGGCTTCGGCGTGCCCGTGCCAGCAACGACTCGAGCGCGTCGATATGCACGCCCATGATGTCGGCCGCCTGGCGATTGTCGAGCCCCTGATAGTACACCAGCACGAGAGCCGCCCGCTGGCGCTCGGGCAAGGACTGGATCGCATCGTGAATGGCGCGCTCGGCTTCGTGCCGCTCGATCTCGCTGGGAGCCGACGGCCGCGAATCGGGGTCGTCGGGCGGCTCGCTCAGGCGAACCTCGCGCCGTGACCGAAGGCGGTCGATGCACAGGTTGTGAGCCACCCGGTGCAGCCAGGTGCCGAGGCGAGCCCTGGGCTCCCAGGTTGGTGCCTGGCGCCATAGCCTCAAGAAGACCTCCTGCGCAACGTCCTCCGCCTCCGCTACGCTCCCCAACATGCGATACGCGAATCGGGTGATCGATGCCAGGTGGGCGTCCACCAGCCGCTGGGCTGCGCGGCGGTCCCCCTGCGCTACCTGCCGGATCCACTCGGCCTCCGCGTCGGTCGTATCTCGCGTGATGGGGGTGGAGCCAGCACTCATGGCAATCTGGGCGAGTCAGCGGTCGAGCCGACGAACAACGGCCGGGCGGAGACCTGCCTAGCATCGAAGACCATCCTGGTTCACGTCAACGGCGCATCGGACCGGGGCGTGCCGCGCGCAGCTCGTCCCTCGTCACCACGCCGTCGTGATTCGCATCCACCCTGTCGAACCAGCGGGCCGGCATCGCGGAGAACTCCTCCGACGTCACCGTGCCGTCGCCGTTCGTGTCCGCTGCCGGACCCTTGCCGCCAGGTCCAAGTCCCTGGGGACAAAACGCCCTCATCTCATCCATCAAGAGCTTGCCGTCGCGATCTGTGTCCACTTCGTCGAACATCGCCGCCATCCGCGGCGGTGCCTCGTCCCTCGAAAGCTTGCCGTCACCGTCACGGTCCAGCTTGGCGAAGCGATCTTGCATCCTCTCCGCACGGTGCGCGTTGCGCATGGCTGTCAGCTCGCCCTGGTCCAGCTTCCCGTCATGGTTGGTGTCCGCCTCCGCGAACCTTCGAGCCCTGTAGGTGTCCGCTTCGGCACGGGTCAGACGGCCGTCGTGGTCGGCGTCGGCTTGCTGGAACACCGCCTCCATCATCGGACCGCCGAACCCGCCACGCCCAGGTCCTCTGCCGCGCCCATCGGCCCTGCGGCCTCCCCCCGGTCCGCCCGTCCCCCGGCCGCCCTGCGCGTGCCACTCCTGCGTCGTCACGATGCCGTCCCTATCGGCGTCGGCGTGCGTCACCCGCTGCACCACGTGCGTCGTGAACTCGTCCGCCGTCACCTTGCCGTCGTGGTTCGCATCGAACATCTCCACGCTGGGGCCTCCCCGCCGTCCACCGCCGCGCGGCGCCAGGGCCGGCACCTCCGACGCATCCAGCACGCCGTCTTGGTTGGCATCAGCGGCGGCAAACCGCTCCGCCGCGGCGCTTCGGGCCTCGTCTGTCGTCACCTTTCCATCGCTATTCTTGTCGACCTCTTCGAAGCGGCGCATCCCACGACCCTGGTTCGGTCCGGCGCCCATCGCCGAGAGTGTGTTGCCGGAGGATTCCGCAGGAGACGGGGCTGCCTGGCTGCATGCGGCGAACGGAAGCATGCCGAGCACGGTTGCGAACAGAATCGATCTGCTGGTTTTCATCGTTTCCCTCACTGGAAAAGGCCCTGGGGGCCGGGCTTGTGTCGTCTTGATCCTCCAACGGACCAGCCCCGGTGATTCCGTCGCTCGGCGCGCAAGAATCTGATCGTCAAGAGGGGTCAAAGGGACGGCACCTCAGGTTTGACATGGTTTGATGGAAGGGCCTGCGCGACCGGTCGGTACGATGCGGTGGTCGAGGAGGCACCCAGGGCTGCTCCGGCACGCCCAGCGTGACGACAGGGGCGGCGCGGCCTCAAAACAGGAAAGGAAAAACCAATGGAAACGAATCGAATGGCAGGTCCCAAGGGCAAGGTTCGCGGCTTCTTCAGCTTCTTTTTCCTGCACCTGATCTCGCTGGGGTTCTACAACGTGTTCTGGTGGTTCAGCGTGGCGAGGGAGGTGAACGAGTTCCTCGGTGAGGAGCGAATGAGTGGGGTGAAGATGGTGTTCCTTACGCCTCTGACCCTCGGGATCTATGCGCTGATATGGCAATTCCGGGATGGTCCCCGAATCATCAAGGATGTGCAGAGCCGCGCTGGACTGCCGCCCAAGGCGCCGTTTTTCGTCGGACCTTGGCAGTTCCAGAACGCCCTCAACAAGGTCTGGAACGCGCTGCCCGCCTGACCCGGACGCCTTGCGCACACCAGAAGCGCCCGCCCGAACACCCCCGCCCCCATCATCGTTCTGGACACACACGCGCGTTCCGGCTCCAATCTGCAATCATGCAACCGGGCCGGTCCCCCGTCGTCGGACAAGCACACCGAGATGGCACACCGACGAATGTGACCCGGAGCTCCTCGATGCGCAACGCCAGATCCCGTAGCAGGAAGCCGGCCGCCGTTCGACTCGGCGGCACAATCGAGTTCATGAGCCTGGTGTGGGCGCTCAATCATGCGTTAGAGAAGACATCCAAACGCATGGAGGCCACGGTCGGGATCACCGCGCCCCAGCGCATGGTCCTCCGAATCGTCGGCAGATTTCCGGGAATCGCGCCGGCTCGTCTCGCCGAGATCCTGCGCGTGCACCCCGCAACCCTGTCCGTCGCCCTCAAGCGACTCGAAGCGCGCGGGCTCGTCGAGCGCCAGCCCGACCCGGATGACCGGCGCAGCGTCCGGCTCTCGCTATCGCCCGCAGGACGCTGGTATGACGTCCCGTCGGATGCGACCGTCGAGAGCGCGATCGAGCGGGCCCTCTCCAGGATTCCAAAGACGAAACTGGACATCACACGCGAGGTGATCCAAGTCGTCATCGACGAGCTCGACAGGCAGGCGTCGCCCGCCACGTCCTGAGCCAGCCATGCGCTTTCGCTCTTTGCCGAAGGTCATCGTGACCAGCAGATCCTGGGTTGGAAGCGACGTTGAAGCCGAGAGCACCAGAACCATCGACAGGCTGCCACGAGGCCAGGCCCATGGGAGCACCGAGCCCCACGACCACGCTATCCTGTCCCCGCCGTGCCTCGCTATCGCTGTCATCGCGTACGCGAAAAGCACACCTCGCACCATGACCGCGAGGTGCGCGACCAGCATCGCCTTCGATGCGTTGGGCAGCGCGCCAACCTGGGTCCCCAAACCGGTCCGGAGAAACACGACCCACGTCCGCGTGAACACGAAGTGCCCTCGGAACGTGCGGACCACGACGCGCGTGCATGCCAGCACGTCTTCGCGGGCGGCATCGTTGCCGCCCAGTATGCACGCCGTCACCGTGACAGCCACGTAGAGCCGTCGGCGCTGTCTGCCGCTACCGGGAACAACACAACGAAAGCGAGCTCGCGTTGGACAAGCTCGAAGTGTACACGAATCGCCCTTGCTATCGGCGTCGCGTGTCGGCTTCCCGCCGCTCCGCGTGCATCGCCAGGTCCGGCACCACACGCTCGAGTTTCGAGAGAACGGTAGCTTCCACGAGCCGCCAGAGCGTGTCGGTGTCTTCCACGTCTGCCAGGAAGCCGAGGGGGATCTGAAAGCCGCCCTTGTCCGCTCGTCCGCCGCCGAATGGGGTGCCGCTGCGGTCGGTGCCGAATGCCGTCTTCAGGAACACCGCCGGATCCACGCTTGCGCTGTTCGTGCGCAACGACCCGTCGATTCGGTCCCCCACGATCCCGAACACCAGCGCGGTGTCGATGTCCTCGCGCCGGTGGATGTAGTCGGCCACGCTGGCAATGGAATCCCGATCACCCGGAGCCACACGCCCCACCCCGGCGATTGCGATGTCGCGCACGACCAGCATGTTCGTCAGCGCCCGGCGCAGCACCGTCATGGTTGCAGCGCTGATGGTTCGGCGCCCCACCTGCTGCAGCACCTGCGCATCACAGAACGGGCGCACGTACGCTGCTGCGAGGAAATCCGCCGCCGTCGCCAACGCGAAGTCGTCGGTGTCGGTCTGGATGCCGAAAAGCAAGGCTGTTGCCACGCGCATGTCATCAGCGTTTGCGCCTGAAAGAGGCGCCAGCCCGTGCTGCATGTACTCCGCGTAGATCGAACTCGACGCTCCGATCGAACCGCGAATATCTGCGAACTTTGGTTCCATACGCACTGGACCCCGGTGATGGTCCACGATGGTGAGCAGCTCGAGGTGCGACGGCAACGTGATGGTTGGCTCTGGCGATGAGCTGTCCACGAGAGACAGGTAGCGGAAGGGGGTGAGGCCGGCTTCGTCGGTCACCTGCAGCATGTTGATGCCCAACAGCTTGCACAGTGCGCGGTTTTCGCGGTGTGAGACAGGCAGCACATGACCGATGGTCGCCGGCACGCCAAGGCTCTCGCAGATGCGCTGGTGCGCCAGGGCGCTCCCGATGGCGTCGGGATCCGGATGGCCGCTCAACAGGATGATCAGCGGCTCACCCCGCGCCGTGCGGAGCGCTGCCGCGAGCTGTTCGTGGAGTGACGTCGGTTCTGTCATGCGTGCGCGAGCGTAGCGCAATGCGCCTGTCTGCACGAGAGGGCCCGGCTTTTCCACGGGGGGCGTGAAGGGCACCCGCGGCGCAGCAGCCGCAGCTAGGGGGACGGCAGCGTGGATGGCACGGCAGCGCTCGAATCGGCAGGCGCGGCAGCAGGCGGCACGATCGACTGCTCGATTCGCCTCGGCAAGCGTTCACCCGCGCGCCAGCGCAACCCCGCCGCCTGTCCGTCCCACACCTTGCGAGCGAGCCCGCCCCCGTCCGAAACGAGGTAGATGCCCGGCCCCTTGCCGTTCTTGTCTGGAGAGAAGAAAGCCACGGTTCGGCCATCCGGACTGCACGCCGGCGACATGGCATGGGCGGCGATCATGCGCGAGCTTCCGCTGGTCAGGCTGGTGATCCGCACGTTCCAGCCCGAACCGGCACGCACCATGTACACCACCCGGTCCTCCATCACGGTGGAGCAAAACTGCGGCATCGCAGCCCACATGCCCGGCGGCGTGATGCGCCTGTCGCCCAGGTAGATCGTGAACGGTCCCTTCTCCGGACCGAGCGCGTGCAACACGCGGCCCGCGTCATTGACGGACGGCGACAGGGAAGTCTGGTCCGGCCCCATCGGAACCTCCGAGAGCGAAGCGATGGACGTGCCCACCCACGAATGCACCATCTTGCCGACCCCCATCGACAGCACGACGTGGTTGCGGTTCGGGGAGAACGCAATGCTTTGCACGTAACCTGGCACGTTCAATTCGACAGGCCCGACCTCGCGCTCCTTGAACAGACGCAGCTTGCCCGCTGCGTCCTCCGCCGCGTACCACACCTGGCCGTCCTTGCCGAAGTCCGCCCCTCGCGCGATCGACCCGAACCCGCTGATCCGACGGCCCCGCTTCCCATCCGGCATGACCACGCGAACCGAACGCTCCCCTCTCGTCGAGGCATCCGTCATGACCAGCATGCCCGACATGTTGCCGCGTATCCCCGTGACATCCTCGAGGATCGCATCGGCCAGGACGCTTGCTGTCATCGCTTCGCTGCCTGGGTACTCGGTCAGCTCGCGACGGCGTACGGTCTCTCTTTCCTGGGCGTGATAGGACGCACTCCACGCGACGGGGAAGTCTTGCGGTCTGGCGTTGCGTCCGACGACCACCGCGGCGGTTGTCAGCGCCGGCCATTTCGACCGATCGGGAAGGCCGGAGGACAGTCCCATGGAACGGGGTGCGGGCGTGGTGAAAAGGCCTGTCAGCTCGAGCTCGGACCGTACTGCGTCTGCGAGCGGCGCGTCCGCTTCGGTCGCTGGAACCACCACGAGGACCGGGAGCTGACTCACCGCCGTGGTAACCTCGACGACCTCCAGGTCTGGGCTAGGAGCGGCGTTCTCGGCACCTGCGGTACCGGGCATGTCAGCAGGCTCCACCTGAGCCAGCGCTGGCAGGGCGAACAGCGCCACCAGCGCGCCCGCGCACGGCGCCCAGCTCGTATGAACACGGTTCGATGATTCGCTCACTGCGGCCTCACTCGGGGCTGCACGAAGTGGTTGATGAAGACGGGCGGAACCCCGCTGTCGTCGGGAGGGGCCGGAAGCGTGGCTCCACTGGCCTGGATAGCGGCCATCGAACGTTTGACGGCGTCATCGAAGTCCGTATTCCCGCTGGATCCCATGAGGGACCAACCCGTCACCTGTCGATCGGGCGAGATGTTCACGACAACGTTCACGCTGAGCCTCGGGCCATCTTCAGGCAAGTCGACACCATGCAGGTTGAACCGCGCGCCGAACCACCCGGCGAGAATGCTCTTGTACTGAGGGCTCATCTTCTTCGGCCCAGTGCCCTGCCCGCCTTCCACCCCATCGGGCGACCCGAAGGCAGGCTCAACATTCTCGCTCCCGACAGGCGTGGTCGGGTCCGCGTTCCCGCTGTTGTCAGCCGTGCCTGCTTCTTCCGGCGCTCCGGCGTCCCCGTCGAACGTGGAAGCGCTCGAACTGGCTGCGGCCGTTGTCGTGGGGATGGTGTCCGGATCCGGTGGCGGCCTGGGTGGCGCACGATCCGGTGCCTTCAGCTCCGGGGCTCTCGGAATCTCGACGTGCGACCCAAGCCCTTTGCCGTCGTCCTTGCCGTGCGGTTGTCCGAGTGCTGGCTGAAGGTCCACGTCGATCAGCTCTCGGTTCTCCTGGTAGGCACGAACCGCCGGGGCAGCGATCAACACCGCCACCACGACCATGCACAGATGCACGGCCACCGAGAAGAACCCGAACCCTACGTTGCGGACCAGGCTCGCGGCACTCGCTTGGGTCGACACTCAGCTCCCCGTCTTGATCTTGATGTCCACACGCCGATCCTTGGACCAACCCTCCTCGTTGGTCCCGGTCGCATCAATCTCGCCTCGCGAGGTCACGTCGAGACGATCTCGCTCGACACCCAACGACCCCAGTGCGGTCCGCACCGATTCGGCCCGGCGGCCGCCCAATGCGAGGTTGTAGTCATCTTCCCCGCGCGGGTCTGCATGCCCTACCAATAGCAGCGTCTTGCCCTTCAAATTGCCGCTGTTCATGCACTCCGCGAGCGCCACGAGGGCGTCCTGGTACTCGACCTTCACCCTCGCAGAGTCCGTGGCGAAACGCGGCGGCTTCACCGCCGGGCACAATTGCAAGATCTCGTCCGAGATGCCCAACCCCGTCGCGCCGGTCTCCTTCTCTGCGTCGTCCACCGCCTTTTGCTGCGGCTCCGTCAGTTGCTTGCCAGGCCTGGTCGCCGTCTCCTGTGCGGCGTCGTTCGCCGTCTTCGGTGGCGGGTCGTCGCCGCAAGCCGCAACCGCGGAGACGGAGAGCACCAGCGCTGCGAGGGGGACCAACCTTGCCATGATCTGACCTCCAATCGGTGTCGTTGCACCGTCGATTGAACCAACCACAGATTCACGCGCCGCCTCCGTGCCTCGTGTCCCGAGGACACCGCAGGACCGGGCCCGAAGGATGCGGGTATGACACACTAGACGGTCGGATCATTCCGCCGGTCCGTGTGCCCGGTGGCTGTAGCGCAGATCACCGCGCGGGAACAAGAGAACGGAGCGCATGGGCAACCGCGGACGGTGTCGACGGATCCGCGCCACGCATGAACGGCCGCAGCCCTCCAGTGCCGGTCAGCCGCCCATCGACATACCGAGCAGGGTCGTTCCGACACCGACGGCAAACCCGATGATCAGGGCAACCAGCGTGATGACCGCGACCCAGAGCGGGCGCACCCCTTGGGTGCGGGTGATCGTGACCAGCGGCGCGTCACCCGATTTCAGGGTGGACTCGAGGCTCGACGGACGCCCCTGTGCCGTGCCGACGACCTCCACGTTCGCGGCGGAAGGCCGCGGCGGAATCGACCCTGTCGCGGGCATCTGCGGGGAGACGTGGGGTCCCTCACGCGGTGCCGGAGCCGGCGCAGCGTCCAACACCGCGGCCACCTGCTTCTGCACGTCGATGGACCGGAACTCGGCGGTGGGCAGCGGCGCCGCACCAGCCAGCGCTCGCGCCGTGGTGAGCAGTGCCCGTGCCATGTCGTCCGCGCTCGCGAAGCGCGCCGCTGGATCCCTCGCCATCGCACGCGTGAAGAAGTCGTGCCAACCCGCCAGATGCGGCGCCACCTGCGTGATCGGCTTCGGATCCTGCGTCAGTACCGCCGTCAGCTTCGCAAAGTCCGTCGGCGCGTCGAACGCCTCCTTGCCGGTCACCATCTCGTAGAACATCACGCCGACCGACCAGAGATCGCTGCGCGGATCGACCGCCTTCGCGTTCTTGATCTGCTCCGGGCTCATGTATCCTGGCGTCCCCAACATCACGCCGGTGCGCGTCTTCGACCCCATCCCACCCGCGGCATCCATCACCTTGGCGATGCCGAAGTCCAGCACCTTCACGGTGTATCGCCCCGATGGATCCGGTACCATGAAGATGTTGTCCGGCTTGAGGTCGCGATGCACGATGTTGCGCGCGTGGGCGGCGACCAAGGCCTGAAGCACGCCGTACACGATCGGCGCAGCCTGCGCCACCGGGATGGGGTGGCCCGGCTTGACGTACTCGCTCAACGGGATGCCCTGGAGCAGCTCGATCACCAGGTATGGAGTGCCATCCTCCGCCTGGGTGTGCTCATAGACCTTGGCGATGTTCGGGTGCTGAAGCTGCTGCGCTGCATAGGCCTCTGCGAAGAAACGAGAGAGGATCTGCGGCTCGTTGACGAACTCCGGGTGCAGCATCTTGATCGCACGCTGCCCCTGCCCCTGCAGCCCTTCCGCAGCGAACACGGAACCCATCCCGCCTTCGCCCAACAGCCGGATGAGCTTCCACTTGCCGTTGAGCACGGCGCCGACCATGGATTCGGAGCCTGACATCGCCTTGCGAATCTAGCGCCCCGCGCTCGCCGGCGCGAGTGCGAAACGCCTGACCCCTCCTCCTCCCCCGAAGGGTCACATCTTCAGCTTCAGGGGGACCAGCGCCATCCCCTCCACGCTCGATGGCTCGTACAGCCATGCGTACACCGCCATCGACGAGACCACCCGCCGCGTGTACCCCCGTGTCTCCTCATACGGGATCGATTCCACCCAGAGGTCGAACTCGTCCGTGGTCCGGCCCGCGAGCCATCGCTCCGTCGCGCCAGGACCCGCGTTGTACGACGGTATCGCCAGCGCCGGTGCGGTAGGGAACATCGACCGCAGACGAGCCAGTTCTCGTGTGCCCAATGCAATATTCACATCAGGCCGCTCCAGGTCCTGCCTGGTGACGTTCATGCCCAAGGCCTTTGCCGCACTCTGCGCCGTGGGCAGGATGAGCTGCATCAGCCCGTACGCGTTCGCCGCCGACACGACACCGGCATCGAAAGCCGATTCTTCCCGCATGATGCCGTAAATCAGCGGTATCGGCACCGACGATCTCGCCGACTCCTGCTCCACGACCTGCAAGTACGGCCGCGGATACGCCAGCTCCCACGCGGTGCGCCACCTGCCCTTGGGCGCATGCACCGCCCACCGCGACGTCATGGCCCGCGCCAGTCGGTAGGATTCCTGCGTGGCCCCCGCCCGCGCGTACAGCACGCTCAACGTCCACCGTGATGCGTCGTCGTCGTCCGCTACCTCGATGGCCTGAATCTCACGCTTCGCATAGCCGTTCTCGCCCAGGCGCAGCAGCTCTACCGCCCGCGTGAACCCGGGCACCTGCAGCGCCGGGGGAATCCCCTCGACCAGCGGCCCGTCCCGCTCCGCTGCCTCGCCCTGCACGACCACCGCACGCGCACGGCTCGGATCGCTTGCCTGCAAGCGCGACAACGCGAGCACCGCGTAGAACGACCAGGGATGATCGAGCACCAACCGCTCCAGGGAACGCCACGAATCGTCCGTTCGCCCTGTCGCTTCATACGCCCGCGCCAGGTAGTATCTGGCTCGCCCCCCGGTCCAGAAGTCCTTCTCCCGCGGTCGAAGCTCCAGGCTCTTCTCCAGCGGCGCGACCGCCTGCGCCCACCTGCCCTCACGCACATGATGAAAGGCTAGCTCGAACAACCCGTCCTCCAGCATGTCGCCGTTCGGATAGTCGTCCGCCATCTTGCTCAGCAACGCCACAAACCGAGGTTCGTCCTGCATACCGCGTATCAACCTCGCGGTGCGAAGCCTCGCGTCGTCGGCAAGCCGATGACCCGGAAACTCCTTCTCGACCCGGTCGAACCACGCCAGCGCTTCGGTCGCGCGGCCAAGCTGCGCTTGCGTCTTCGCCCCATTGTAGAGTGCCCGCACGAGCTGCCCGCCGTCCTTCGCACAGCTCACAACCGCTTCGCCCCAGGCATCTACCGCCTGGTCACGCTTTTTGCGATCCCGGCCCAACAACTCCGCGCGAAGCGACGCCGCACGACAGGCGATCGCTCCCACCCTGTCGGCCTTCGACAAGCTCTTCCACGCAGCCGAGGCGTCTTCCAGCGCCTCGATGGTCCGCCCGCTCGCAGCCCATTGCTCGGCCCGCTCGACCCGATCGCTCGCATCCAGCGCCGAGAGCCTGGCGCCCTCATCCGCGGGCAGCCACGCGATCGCCACCCGATCCAGCTCGGCCGCCTTCGCCGCCGCACTGGACGCCGGTGCATGCACCATCACCCGCCGTACCAGCGCGTGCGCCTCGCGCGCCCTGGTTTGTTCCCTCGTACCTGACAGCAACCACGACGCCAGATTCACGGCTGCCTCGGCCCAGCGCGCACGCGGTCGGTCGCCCGCAAGATGCGCCCGCCATAGGTCCGCTGCCTTGTCTGGCTCCCCCATCGCTTGCAGCTCGTCTGCCAGCAGAAGCGCCGCACGCTCCGCGATGGGCGTCTCCGACGAGATCGCCGCGAGCCGATCCCGCGCTTCGGCATGCTTCCCAAGCTCCGCGTACAGCGACCCCGCCTGCAGCCTCGCGTAGTCCGCCAGCACGAACGACGGCTCCTGGCTGGCCGCGTCGAACGCGGCCGCGGCACCCTGCCTGTCGCCCGCGTCGCGCAGCGCCCCGCCCAACAGATA
>Ga0209018_1001539_pt1 | contig 18194 bp, 15 predicted proteins | sample YNPBryBLVA2012_FD_185814 | JGI IMG/M metagenome (GOLD analysis project Ga0209018, IMG submission 185814) | Anoxygenic and chlorotrophic microbial mat microbial communities from Yellowstone National Park, USA - YNP Bryant BLVA 2012 (SPAdes)... ...
AGGAGCCCGAGCAACCTGATAAAGAGCTAACGGGGAGCTGGGTCAACAACTGGCCGCAAAAACCGGGGCCCTCCGGGGCATGGTGCTCGGGAGGGTAGTAGGGAAGGCGTGAGCTTTCCGAGATGAGGACCACGAACGCGGAGGTGAGGACCATGACGTAGCGAGACCGAAGCGGCAGGACCGCCGCTCGTAGACCTCGGTTCGAGGCGTTGGGCGAGGCGAGGCTACGGGCGGCGGGACCGGCACCGCGCCAGCGAAGCGCGACCGCCAGCACCGCGCCAGCGAAGCGCGATTGCCGGCACCGCGCCAGCGAAACGCGACCGCCGGCACCGCGGCAGCCACACAAACCGGTGGAGCACCGCCGAACCGAGTGGCCCCCGCGCCCCGGCAGCCGGGGGCGACGCCGTGGACTGCCCTGCGTATCGTGCTCACGATGCGCCGTCGCTCGCCCATCCCCTTCCCAAACCGGAAGCCGTACGCCACGCCTCCCCCTCGTCTCGACTCGCTCACAACCCTTCTCACCAGCACACAACCCCGTCCTCCACAAGGCTCGCCCAAGCGCCGCACGCCGCACCCCAGGCCACGGGTAGATGGCCGTGCAAACGCTCCGTGGCACGCCGTGCACCGGGTCTCTGCCGCACCGATGCTTCCCACACGGACGATGCCGCCCCAACACGAGCGTCGACAGGAGCGCCGTTTTCCACAACGGATGACCTGACGCGTGCCAGCACGCTCGTACCGGCCCGTCATGCCTGACGAACGGCAAGCGTGAGGACGCCGAGGAATGGGCGAAGTTGGCAGAGGAGCCGTAGCGCGCCATCGATGCGCTCGCCAGCGACCTCAGCGGTGCGCGCGACGCTCCCGTAACCTTGCTCTGTGCGCGCGGGATGACGCCGTGCGCATGGCACTCGATGCGTACTTGGCGTCCACGAGCGAGGGCTCCAGCGCGGCGCACGAACCGGTCGGCTTCGAGGGGTCTGCCAACGTCACACCCAACCAGGTGACAGCGTCGAGCGCGCTCGTTGCCTCTGCATCACCCGAGCCACCTCACGGCATTCCGACAGGTGCATCCCCCGCGACCAGGCTCGCGGGACATGGGCCCCCCGCGACCAGGACATCGAAACCCCCTACAAGGACACCCACCGTAGCAACCAGGACGTCGAGAATCCCGACCAGGACAAACGAAATCGCAACCAACGCACCATGATCCGCGGCCAGGACGCAGAAAACTCCGGCCAGGACGCAGATGTGTCGTTGAAACCGAGTCGGAACGCGCCGTTCGATGTCCTGGCGAGATACCGGACCGTCCTGGTCTGGGGATGTCCCCATCGCGCCCCACCTTCTCGCTGTCCTGGGCGAGCACACGATATGCCAGGGCGATTGTGCTTGACGTCCGAGCCGTGGACGGAACAATCCCGCGCTGTGGGTCGAGCCATGCTCGAGTTCGGGAGGCAATCGATGAAAATCACCGATCAGGATGTGCTGCGATGGGCCGATGAGGCGAAGTCCTTTTCCGCCGAGTTGAAGCTTCCCCGGCCGTTTCATGTTCTTATGGGTGAAGCGGTCGACGCGGCCAGGGAATTCACCGTCCACTTCCAGCCGGAGAAGGATCCGCAGACCGGCCAGGTGACGCGCCGGGGCTTGCGCAGCGTAAACAAGCCCGGCAAGGTGCGGCTTCCGCCATCGTCCGGCGAAGACCTGCTTTCCATCCAGCGTGCTTGCCAGCACGCGCACGGTCAGTATCTGTATCTGTCGGGTTCGGTGGCGCAGCAGGACGTCATGGCTCGCGCGAAGTTCCTGCTCGGCGAGATCAAAGCCGTGCTGCAATACTACCTCGACGACGGGGTCAAGGATGAGAACGATGCGGCGTTGTCGAGCGTGGAGGCGGAGCACGCGGAAGACCCGCAGACTGCCGACGCGATCGCCGGGGCGCTGGACGACTACGCAGGGCTTGCGCGCCCGTTTGCCGACCAGCTCGACGGGCTCGCGGGGTTCGAGGTTGCCTACCTGGACGAAGCGGCAACGACCGCGGCGCAGCTACGGCAAAAGCCCGCCAGAGCCGCGGCCTTGTCGGAGGATGCAGCGGCGTGGCTCGCGCTGCGCAACCAGCTCACGAATCTGCTGTACGACCGCGTGCGTCGAATCCATTCGGCCGGCAAGCTGGTGTTCCGCGACCGGCCCGACATCGCCCGCAAGTTCGCGAGCGGCTACGAGCGAGCTCGTCGGGCTGAGGCACGCCGCCGCGCCAAGGCAAAGGCCGAGCAGGCGAAAAACAGCAGCGCCGGTGCAGTCGGCGACGACGGGTGAGGCGCCCTGCAACAGCGCCGGCCAGGTGCCGGCTTCCATGCGCGACGTTGGAGGACAAGTCCAGGTCGGGCAACGATTCCCGGTTGCTCCGTCGCGCCCTTCGTGCCGTCGTCTATCCGTAGCGCGTTTGCCAATGCCTGCGTCGGATCGAGGTCCGCGTGACCAACACCGCAAGGGCGTCAGTCGGCCTCACCGACGACACCGTTGCGGACCAACGCGTCGACGGCGTCGCTACCCAATCCCAGCTCGGCGAGCACCTCGCGCGTGTGCTCTCCCTCCCTGGGTGCCGTCGCACCTGCTTGCCCGGGTGTTCGGTCGAGCCGCGGCGCTGGCCCAGGCTGCATCAACCCGCCCGGCCCCTTCACCATCATCCCTCGCTGCCGCAGGTGCTTGTGCTGCCCCAGTTCTCCCAGCCCGAGCACAGGCGCAACGCAAGCGTCGGTACCATCGAATGCGGCGCACCACTCGTCACGTGTTCTGCTCTTGAACCTCGCAGCGAATGCCGTCCGCATCTCCGGCCATCGGCTCGCGTCCATCGGGTGCCCGAGCGTGGCTCCGTCGATGCCCAGTACCCTCAACAGTTCTGCGTAGAACTGCGGCTCGAACGCGCCCACTGATATGTACTTGCCGTCCGACGTCTCGTACACGTCATACCAGGGCGCACCGGTGTCGAACCAGTTGCGTCCGTGTCCGTCCTGCCAGACCCCCACATGCCGGAGGTAGTGCAGCGCAACGGACAGATACGCAGCACCTTCGACCATGGCAGCGTCGATGACCTGACCCAGCCCGGACCGCTCGCGCTCGAACAGCGCCATCATCACGCCCAGCGCGCACATCAAACCTCCGCCGGCAAAGTCCGCGAGCAGGTTGGCCGGCGGTGTGGGCGGCTGCCCGGCTCGACCGCAGAGCGACAGCGCCCCCGACAAGGCCACGTAGTTGATGTCGTGCCCTGCCATGGCCGCAAACGGCCCGGTCTGCCCCCAACCCGTAAGCCTCGCATAGACCAGCCGCGGATTGCGCTCTAGGGCAACGTCCGGCCCCACGCCAGCGCGCTCCAGCACGCCGGGACGGAACGGGTCGAGCAGCACGTCATATCGGTCGATCAGCCGCAGCAGCACCTCGCCCGCGCCGGGATTCTTGAGGTCCACGCGGATCGACCGCTTGCCCCGCCCCGTCGGATCGCCGGGGCCACTCGAAAAAAGGCCTGGCCGGAGCCGATCGACACGCACCACGTCAGCGCCGAAGTCGGCCAGGATCATGCCGCAATACGGCACCGGCGCCAGTCCCCCGAACTCCAATACGCGAATCCCATGCAGTGGTCTCATCCGTCGTTGTCCCCTTCTCCGTCGTACCACCTTTCGACCCGCGCGCAGGACCGCATGCCTCCGGAGATGTCGGCTGGGTGGCGGTTGTTTACCTGCGTTGCCTCCCTGTCGATCCCGGAGCCTGCCTGTCACCTGGGCTGGACGTGCTGCTCGACGCCTCCTCTCCGAGCATCATGCCGCCGTGGAGCGCCAGGTGCGCGAACGCGCATAGCACGAGCGCGTGCGAGATGGCTCCCTGCCGGAGCATCTGGGGAATCCGGTCCAACGGAACCGTGTCCACCTCGATTTCCTCGGCCGGGTCCAGATCCAGGTCGGCGACCCTGCGCGCACCCCGCGCGAGATAGGTCCACGTCCGATTGTTCTGGATCGCCGGGTTGGGCTCCACGACCCCGATTGCGGTCCAGTCGTCCGCCGCAAAGCCAGTCTCCTCCAGCAGCTCGCGACGTGCGGCCTCGATCGGCTGCTCGTGGGGCTCCACGACGCCGCCTGGGATCTCGGTGCCGATGGCAGCGCTACCATGCCGGTACTGACGCACCAGCACCACATGCTGCTCCGGGGTGATGGCGACCACGTTGACCCAGTCGGCGGCCTCGAGCACGTAGAAGTCGTGCTCGGAGCCGTTGCGGGGCGCCCGCAGGCGATCCCTGCGCAGCTTGAAGATGGGTGTGGTGAATGCTTCGACAGACGAGACGACATGCCAGGGAGTCATCGGGCCCGAAGCGTAGTACGATTCCCCATCGCCGGGGGGAGACAATCCACGCCCGAGGGAATTCGGCCTACCTGGGGTTCGTTTCGCCGGCACCACGTGCCACGCCCCTCTCACGCGTATGCGCGCCAACGCTGGATGCACGAGGCGAGTCGGGCGGTGGGCCGTGGTTCGTCGGCAAGGATGGTCCACCGGCCCGCATGGCTTCGTGTCGTTGGGACCCCGGCCGAATGCGCCTCCACGCCGGCACCGTGCCGCGTCGGATGGCGCGCGATGATGGCCGGTGCGTGCCCGCAGCCGCCGCCATGGTCTTCATGAGCTACGGTCCAGGCTCCGCGCGCCGGGCGAAGCGGGGAGACTGACCGACGAACGACACGCCGGCCACCGTCAGCGACGCCGAGGCGGCCACGGCAAGACCGATCCTCACCACGGCGTCCGCTCGGGACGACCAGGCCGTGACTGCCTTGCCATGCTCGAACACCGTCGCAAACAGCGCGGACGCGATCGCCACGCCCAGCGACATGCCCAGGTTGCGCGCCAAGGCCATCACGCCCCCGGCGATGCCTTGCCGATGCCGTGGAGCAGCGCCCATCAAGGCGCTCGAATTCGGTGAGATGAAGACGCCCGTGCCGGCGCCCAACAACAACATCCAGGACGACGGCTCCAGTTGCCCAGCCGTCGGCCAGTTCCACGCGAGCCCTGCCATGCCCAGCGCCGTCGCCACCATGCCGATCACGGCGAGCCAGCGACCCCCGATCCGGTCGGAGATCCAGCCCGACGCCCACGCGAGCAACGCCATACCAGCCGCCTGGGCAGACAGCACGCGTCCAAGGACGTGCGGCGCCATGCCCTGACCGTCGCGCAGGGCGAACGGCAGCATGTAGATCGCGATGAACAGGCTGGCGTAGTTGAGCATGGCCCCGACGGCTGCGCTCGAGAACACCATCGAGCGGAACAGCCTCAGGTCCACGGTCGGCTCGCGCATGGCAAGCTGCGTACGGATGAACACCGGAAGGAGCACCACGGATACGACGGCCAGACCGATGGTGGCCGGGTGGCGGATACCCCAGGCGGGCCCCTTGGTGCAGACCAGCAGGAACGACAAGGTTCCTGCCGCGATGAGCAGAGCACCGGTCCAATCGAACCGCGGGCGCATGGGCGACGCTGCCCGCTTTGGAATCAGAAACAGGCAGGCGACCACCACGACCAGCGCACCGGCGAACATCAGGTGGAAGATCGAACGCCAGCCGAGTTGCCGCACCATCATGCCGCCCACGGGCGGGCCGACGGTCAGCCCCACATAGAGCGCGGTCGACATGAAGCCGAGCGCGAAGCCCCGCCTGCTCGGCGGCACCGACTGCGTGAGCAGCGCGGGCGAGGTCGACATCACCAGCGCCGAGCCCAACCCTTGGGCGACACGCGCCACGATCAGCGCGGTCGCGTTCGGAGCCAAGCCGCAGGCGAGCCCACCGAGCCCGAACACGACGGAGCCCCACAGGTACATCCTGCCATGACCGGCGATGTCGCCGAGACGACCCGCGGGCAACAACAAGACGGTGACGGCGAGCAGGAACGACAGAACGAACCACGAGGCGCTGGACGGGTCGACGGCGAACTCGCGTGCGATGTCGGGGAGGGCGACGTTGATGACGCTCGATGTCATGGCCGACAGCAGTGCGCCCACCGAGACGAGCAAGAGCAAAGGCCAGGCGGTGGTCTGCCCGGCGGTCGCTACCGGCTCGGCCGACGATGCCGTCATGGTCCGATCCGTACCACGGTGCCGCCCGACTTGACGAATACCCCATGCCAGTCGGCAGGCACCTGCGGGGAGGTGAACTCGAACAGCCACGCTGCGTCGATCGGCGCGAGGTTCACGCAGCCGTGGCTGTGCACGTGCCCGAAGTCGTCGTGCCAGAACGCTCCATGCAGCGCATAACTCTTGTGGAAATACTGCACGTAGGGCACATCGTCGATGAGATACTCCGCCCCGATCTCGTCGCCCGACATCCTTGTCGACACGTGCTTCGAGAAGATCGAGAACAGCCCCCGAGGTGTCGCATGGGTGGTTTCCGGGTCGCCCATGTTGCCCGTGCCTGTCGACACGAGCGTGACATACACAGGCTTCCTGCCGCGATACGCGATCAAGGACTGGTTGCGAATGTGGATGTCGATCCACTTGATGTCGTCGCTGTCGACGAACGTGGGCGGTTGGGCGGGTGGCTCCACTACGACCAGCGATGCGTCGGCCACCCAGGTACCATCGCTCGACTCCAGGAGGCGAGAGCCGGCATGCTTTTTTTCCTTGCCGGTCAGACGCAGCCCGACGCCGCGGTTCAGGCGGACTGTCTCGCTCACCTTGCCGTCGTCGGCGAACCTGTAGCCGGTCGCGGACACGCCTCGTACGAACCCGACAGGCAGCCCCTCGTCGTCACCCAGTTCGATCCCATGGAAGGCCGACGGTTGGATCAGACGAACCCGGTCGAGGGCGATGAGGTCGAGTTGCGAGGAGATGGCAAAGCGGCGCCCTTCGGCTTCGAACCACGACTGCAGCGCCAGCCGGGTTTTGGGCTCCGCCCTTCCGGTGTGGAACTTGAACCGAAACCGTGGCTCCGTGCCCGGCGGGCGGGGAATGCGGTCGCCGTCCAGCAGCGCTTGCGGAGGCTCGATGGCATCCCCCAACAGGGCGAGGTTCGGGTCCGGGCTGGCCTTGGCCGCCGCGATGCTCTGCGTCACGTCGGCGCCTTCGATCCGGCGCATGTCCTCCAGCTTCGGCAGCCGGGCGTAGTAGAACGGTACCTGCGCCTTGACCGCGGCGTACACGTACGGCAGCGGCTTACCGCGGGCAGCCGGGCGTGCGTAGGCCAGCATGCGCGCCCCCGGGTCCAGGGTCGCGTGGTCCCCGTTGCACACGTAGCCTTCCGGCTTCACCGCGTACCATCCGTCCTTGCATCCATCGGTCCCGACGGGGTCGTCGCTGCGCAGCACGGCGTCGCCTACGCGCAAGTAGCCCACGACCCGCCCCCGGAGGCTCGGCACCGCGCGAACGTAGGTCTGAAGCGCCAGGGAATAGAGGCGCTTGTCGCTGAAGACGGGCAACGCTTCCCCGGCAGGCGCGGCCGAACCCGAAGCGGCAGGCGCAACCGACGCTTCGGTGGAACTGGACGGCGCCCCGGCAGCGGACGACACTTCGACGGTTTCGGACATGGCTGGCGCGGCGTCGTGCCTGGACTGGGCCGGGCCTTTTCGCGCGCAGGACGCGATGGCGCCGAGGAGGATCCCGCCTGTGCAAAGCAGGGCGAGCACAGCCATGAGGGGTGTTCGGGAGCGCATCGCGGGCCGCGGTCTACCACGACCGGCCAGGGCGACAAGAGGGATGACGCTTGCATGGCGGACGGGGAGTCTCGCATCCGCGCAAGACGCGATGCGCGTCCATTCAGCATCGACTCGAAATCGCGTCACCGTTGCAGGGGCATGCTTCGTGCTTAGCAGTAGACTGCAGGAGAAGGACCATGCTGCCCCCATGGATCATCGAGCAGTTGAGGGAACGCGAGAAGCGGCGACGAGACCACACGCCGCAACCGCAGTTGGAGATCCCGGTCCCGGACGTCGAACCGGACCGCAAGAGCGACCAGCCGGACGAGCCTGGTGTGACCATCATCCCGCTGTGGGGCTGACACCTCGCGCTTTTTCGGCCCACCGGAACGGGCGCCGGCGTTCCGCGTGGCGTATTATCAACTCTGCAACCGATGCGAACCCGCGCTCATCCGATCATCCTCCTGCTGTCTTGCGTCACCTTCTCCGTGGCATGCTCCGGAAAGACCTCGTCGACCCAACCCGCACCGGAGCATGACGCCGCCGTCCTGGGAGGCAGCGGCGGATCGGGCGGCTCCGGCGGGTCGGCCACGCACGATGCGGCCTCGTGTCCCGACGATCTGGTCGTGCGCACGGGCCTCGAAGCATGCCGTGCCGCCATCGCCTCGTGCGGCACAGGCGTGTGCTATCGCATCGCCAGCGAGTGGTATTGCGGAACCCCCTGCCCCTGTACGCTCCCTGACGGCTACCGGTGCGTGACGGTTGGCGGCATTCTCACGTGCGTGCCGGATAACTTGGCGGGGTGTCTGGATCTTGACGCGGGTAGTGGTGGAGCTGGCGCTGGAGGAGGGGGGTCTGGGGGCGGGAACGGGGGAACCGGCGGGAGCGCTGCCGGTGGGTCTGGTGGATGGGGCGGGAGCGCCCCGGATGGCAGCGCGGGGGCAGCGGGCTCCTGCAACGGGAATCCCTCCTGCAACGGATCGACCATGCGTTATTGCAGCAACGACCAGGCTTCGCTGCTGTCGTGCGGCCCCGGCGACCTGTGCCCGACCGTCACGGTCTGCACGTCGAACTGTCCGTCCTGCGCCTGCCACATGGTTCCGCCTGTCAATGGTGTACTCGACGGCACATGCGACACGTGCACGAACGACAACCAATGTTCGCCAGGGACGGTGTGCAAGGAGAATCCCATGTACCCGGGCTCTGGCGCGCGAACCTGCGTCATGGGGCCTTGACGCTGCCGTTCGTGTTGCACCGGCCCTCGTCCGCACGGAGCGTAGCATCGATCACCCTGGTAGCCCTTCGCCATGCGCATGATCGGGATCCATGTTGGTATCGTTGAGACCGGACCCTGCGCGTCTCGGCCTCTGTTGTCCCCGGCGAAGAAAGACATCGGCGCCGACCGGGCGGGGCCGCCAACGGACGGAGGTTCTGCGGTCGAGCGGGGCGGCGTCCGGCTGGTGCAGTCGGTCGCGGTCGGGGAGCCGCTCGGGGCGACATGCCGGCTTCGGTACCGCCAGGTCCTGCGCCGTCGGTCGTTCCAGGCGTTTTGAGATGTGCACGCTCTTGCTTCTGCACCAGGTGATTCCGGCTGTGCCGTTGGTGGTCCTCGCCAACCGCGACGAGATGCTTGCCCGTCCGTCGCTCGGCCCACGCCTGGTCCGTCGCGAGGTGCGCGTCTTCTGCGGTGTCGATGCGAAAGAGGGCGGGACGTGGTGTGGGATCAATGATCGCGGCCTGTTCGTGGGGCTGACGAACCTGTCGGTGAGGGAGCCGGACCCGGCGCGCAGGTCCCGCGGGTTGCTGTGCCTGGACATGCTGGCGCAGGCATCGTTCGACGAGGTGCGGCGTTCGGTGGAATCGATCGGCACGGACGTGTACAACCCGTTCAATCTGGTGGTGTCGGACGGCCAGCGAGCGCTGCGAGTACGATATGACGGGCGCGCGACGGTCGAGATGCTGGGGGCGGGGGTGCATGCAACCACGAACTGGCCGCGGGGCAGCGGAGGAGACGCAAAGCGTGTGGGGGCGGAGGCGCAAGCGGCGCGGGTAGCGGGGGCGCACGGCGACCTGCGCGGCGTGTTGGACGGGCTCGCTCGGGTCGCGGCGACGCACGAGCGCGGCGGTGATCCGCGGGCGAGCATCTGCTGCCACGCGCCTGGCTATGGCACGCGTTCAGCGACCCTGATCGCGGTGACGGCTTCGGGTGAGGCGGTGTACTGGTACAGTGACGGACCGCCGTGCGAAGCGCCGTTCGAGGACAAGACGCCGCTCATGCGGGCGCAATTCGCGCGATGACGACCGGGGCTCGTGCGCTCGGCGCGTCTTGAAAGCATTGACGAATCCCCTGCCCGTGCCGTACGCAAACGGGTCAGGAGAGGAAGGACAGATGGTCAAGGCGCTTCGCATCGTCGTCACACTGCTGATGGGATCGACACCGTGCTGGGGTCTGGCAGCGTGCGGATCGTCGGACGGCGGGGCGGTCGGGGGTGCCTGGGGTGGTGGCGGGCAGACGGGTGGCAGCGGAGGGGGCGGGCAGGTGCCTTGCGATGGCTCCGAAACACTGGATCTCGACGGCGTTTTCGCGCTCGATGCGAAGTTCAGCTTTACGTTCGGCAGCCGACCTGGTGGAGCGGTGACGGTCTGCCCGGTGGATCAGACGAGCGAAGGGAGCTTTCTGGGGCTCGTGCGCATCACGCAGCAGGCGGGGTCGACGTCGATTCAGTCCGAGGCAGTGGTGTGCACGCTCCAGTTGCCGGTGATTTCAGCCGGCGTGGGCGAATGTGATCCGGGCGCGACGAATCTCGTGTACGCGGGGCTCGAGTTTCCGCAGTCGCTCATCGACGCTTGTCCCGTCGCGGCGCTCGCTTCGTCCGTGGGCACGCTGGCCGGGCTGGGGAAGGGGTCCGGGTTCGCGTTGCAGCGACTGACGTTCACGATCGGCACGGACAAGACGGGCGACGCGATGCCTACGTGGCAGATGGACAAGCCGGGCTGTGGGATGTCGGACATCCAGGTGGGGCGGACCGAGCAGTGCTCGCAGGACTGCGTGTCGGACTGCGGCGGTCTGGTGGACGACGACCATGATGGGTGGCCGGGTGTGACGGTGCACGTCTGCGGTTTGACGGAGGAAGACATGCAGCAGAAGGTGCCGTGCAACGCGGAGACACCGACCGAGCCTGGAACGACGATTCAGGGGCGCGCGATGCTGGACCTGCAGGTCGATCCGTTGCTCAGCGGCACGACGGTTTCGTCATGCGAGGTAAGCGGCGACCTGGACGCGGCGATACGGTACAACGTGGTGGGGGCGGACCTGTACTTGTCGACGATGCCGATCAGCGTGACGAGCGCCATCAAGTCGTTGCCGTTGTACACGGTCAACAAGGGCGACAGTCGCTTCCGGCTTGTGCGCATCGATGGCAAGCACGGCTCGGCGGACTGGTCGCCCGACTTTGGCGATCCACTGGGCACATGCAAGACGGTCATCGCGCGCCAGAACGAGCTGCGTTGATGGCGCACGCGACGTGGCACGGCTCCGACACCTGAACCCATGGACCGCTCGCAATTCGTGTGACATAGGCGTACGCGGTCTGCGGCGCGGGGGTATCATGGGCGCATGAAGATCGATCGATTCATGGTGCCCCCGGGGGGAAAGAAGTTCGAGCTGCGCAAGGTGTCGACCCATGACATGCACGGTGTCAAGGACAAGGCCGAAGCCAAGGAGCTGCTCGCCAAGCGTGTCAAGCGGCTCGCGGAGATCCAGGATGTGCTGTACGCCGACGACCGGTACGCCATCCTGCTCATCTTCCAGGCGATGGACGCTGCGGGCAAGGATGGCACGATCAAGAACGTGATGTCGGGTGTGAATCCGCAGGGGTGCCAGGTTTTCAGCTTCAAGTCACCGTCGGCAGAGGATCTCGATCACGACTTCATGTGGCGCACGCAGAAGTGCCTGCCCGAGCAGGGGCGCATCGGAATTTTCAACCGGAGCTACTACGAAGAGGTGCTGGTGGTGCGCGTGCATCCCGAGCTGCTCGAGGCCCAGAAGCTTCCGCCCAAGGCGCTGGAAGACATCTGGGACAAGCGGTTCGAAGACATCAACAACATCGAGAAGTACCTGACGAACAACGGTGTCATCCCGATCAAGTTCTTCCTGCATGTTTCACGGGAAGAGCAGCTCAAGCGTTTCATCGCGCGGCTCGATGACCCGACCAAGGCGTGGAAGTTCTCGTCCGCCGACGTCAGGGAGCGCAAGCTGTGGGACAAGTACATGGATGCGTACGACGACATGCTTCGTCACACGAGCACGAAGTGGGCACCGTGGTACGTGATTCCGGCGGACAACAAGGCCTACATGCGGCTGGCTGTCATCGAGGTGATCATCCAACGCCTCGAGGAACTGGATCTGCAGTATCCGAAGGTGTCGGAAGAGAAGCGCGCAGAGCTCGCCAAGATCCGGGAGCAGCTTCTGGCCGAGGGCTGACCATCCGCGAGCCTGCTCGGTTCGTCAGCTTCCCTTGGGCGGCAGCTTGATGCGTTGCCCTGCGCGCACGCCATGCTTGCGGCTCCACCCGGCATTCACCTCCAGCACGTAGCTCACCTGGCAGGGGATGGACCTGGACGCGTCGTTGAGGGTGGGCACGTTCTCGAGGATGCCAGTGATGAAGCCGTCTTCGGCGACGAACATCATGTCGAGGGGGATGCACGTGTTTCGCATCCAGAAGGTGTGGATGGCGGGCTTGTCGAACACGAACAGCATGCCGGCGGAATCGGGCATGGACGTTCGGTACATGAGGCCTCGCTCCCGCTCGATCTCGAGCTGGGCGAGTTCCACCTCGAGTTCGGGCTGTCCGGGCGCGTCGATGAAGGCGATGCGCGCTTTGGACAGGTCGAATCCCCCGGGCATCGGGTCAGGCGGGCAGTGCGTTGCGGGAGAGACAGGGGGCGGTGCGACATCGGCCGTGGCGACCATGCATCGGGGGGAAGGCACGTGATCGGAGCGTTGCGGCGTGGGGAGCGGCGACGCGGCGGAGGTTGGCCGGTGGACATCGGCGGCGGGCGTTCTGGGTGGCGGGCTGCGCAGGGGATCTTCCGGCCGTTTGTCGCAGCCGGCGCTGGCCAAGGCCATGACCACCCACAGGGCAAGCAATCGCATGAGTTGGTCATATCACGGAACCAGCCGTGATGCGCCGCCCTGTCCGCGGGATGCACGGCCCGTCAGCGCGACGCCGCCTCGATCCCGAACCGGAACAGGTCGTCGTGGACGGCTGGGCGTGCGCGGCGGATTGCGTCGCTGGCCCGCGTGGGGTGCACGCGGTTGGTCAGGAGCACGACGACCACGCTGTGAACCGGGTCGATCCACAGGGATGTGCCGGTGAATCCGAGGTGACCGAAGGTCTCATCGCTGCAAACGGAGCCCGCGCTGCTACCGGCGGGGCTCTTGCCATCGAAGCCGGCGCGGAGGCTTCCGCCCGGTCGTTTGCGAATCAGCGGATCGATGTCGGCCCTGGACAGCCAGGAGCTTGTCCGCCCGGCGAGCACGTCGAGCACGGCGCATCCCAGGCGGGCGACGTCGCGGGCAGAGCCGAACAGGCCGGCATGCGCGCACATTCCGTAACCGGCGAGCGCCCAGGCGTTCTCGTCATGGACGACGCCGCGCAGGACGCCGGCGCGCCAGGGCACGTCTTCGGTCGGGACGACGCGGAGGTCGAAGTACGGGTCGCGCTGGCGCCATGATCGGGCAGGGGCCGCGTCGCAGCCAATGGGCTCGCAGACTTCGGATTGCACGAGCGCGTCGAGGGGTCGGGCGGAGGCTCGGGCCATGGCTTCGCCGAGCAGCAGGTACCCCAGGTCACTGTAGGTCGGCGGGAAGCCGTCGACCGGAGCAGGTCCGGTGCATTCGGGACGTCGCGCCATCGCAGCCTGTTGCAACGCCTGGTATCGATCGAAGCGTCGGCCTTGCTCGAGTGGTTCGTACAGCGGTCTGTGGCCGTCGAGCCCCGAGCGGTGGGCGAGCAGCAGTTCGATGGGGATCTGTGCGCTTGGCGTGCCGAGGGCTTCCTGCACGAGCGCCCCGAGTGGTGTGGAAAGCGTGACCAAACCGTTGCGGACGAGGCGAGCGAGGGTGAGGGCGCAGAAAGGCTTGGTGACCGAGGCCAGGTCGAAGGGTGATTCCGGCTGCACTTCGGGGCCGCTGGGGTACAGGACGCCGTACGCGCCCTCGGCGATGTGCCAGGCCCCATGACTACGGAATGCGCTGGCAACCACGGCGCAGGGTGCAGCGTGGTGCTGCACGACGGCCTTGCGCGCGATGGCGTCGAGTTCGACGGTACGTCCAATGAGGCAGGACAGGGGGGCGCGGTCGGGCGACGGCGGACGTTGGGGAACGGGGAACACAGGGCGGTGTGGTAGCGCGCGGATGTCGAGCCGGCCAACAACGAGGTGGTGGAGAGGCCCCGGGAGCGCACGAAGTTCGCGAATCGCTGGGCCGAACGTGGTACGTGTGGGGCGCTGGCCGCGGCGGCCAGCGGCGAGGAAGATGGTCGGTCCGCAAGGTCGAGGCAAGGCGAGTCGAGATGCTCCGGCGCCGTGGGTACGCGCGCTGGCGAATGCGTCGGTCGTCGCTGGTGTCGGCCTGTCGTGCAGCGCCTGCTACAGCGTGGCCGCGGGGCGCCAGGCAATCGACCGGGTCGACGTGGTCGAAACCGCGGTCGTGCCGTCGTCGGACGTGGAGGACCGGATCGCCACCGGGCCGAGTCCGCGGTTTCTGGGCATCTGGGACGGCGTGGTATTCGACTACCAGTACTACGACAAGTTCGTGCTGGCGCGGGATCTCGCGCGGATCGAGCGCATGTACCACGCGCGGGGCTTCTACGACGCGCGGGTGACGGCGGCGAGGGTGATCCCGAAGGGCGACGGGCATGTGCGGGTGGAGATCGCGGTCGACGAGGGCCAACCGTACAACGTGACAGAGCGGAGGCACACGGGCCTGGAGAAGGTGCCGTTCGCGCTGCAGGGCCCGGTGCTGGACGCGCTGGATCGCGGGGTGCGTGTCGGGGACCGGTTCGACGAAGACCGCTACGAAGGCACGAAGAGGGCGATCCAGGACGTGCTGATGAACGGGGGATTTGCGTGGGCGCGCGTATCGGGGAAGGTCACGGTGGACGTGGTGTCCAGGCGGGTGATGGTCGAGTACGACGTCGACCCGGGCGTGAGCTTCAAGATCCGCAGCGTGCGCGTGGAGGGGCTGGCGTCGGACGTGCCGGAGGGCCGCGTTCGGCGGGCGCTTGGATTCCGCGAAGGGGACCGGTTCTCCGCAGAGAAGCTGGCGGCCGGGCAGGAGGCGCTGCTGGAGCTCGGCGTCTTCGCGGACGTAAGCATCCAGTGGGAGAACCGTCCGAAGGGACAAGACACGGACCTGGCCGCGGCGATTCCGCGCAATGCGGCGGGGGAGCCTGCCATCGACGTGGTGGTGAAGACGAGCCCGGCCCCATTACGTGCGGTCAAGCTCGGGGGAGGCGTCGAACTCGACGTGATACGAACGGACCTGCACGCGGTGGCGGGCTGGGAGGATCGCAACTTCCTGGGTGGGCTGCGGCACCTCGCGCTGACCATCCGGCCCGGCGTGGTGTTGTTTCCGACCACGGTACCGGAGTTCAGGCAGCCGACGCGATACCTGCCTGAGGTGAAGACGACGGCGGAGTTCCGCCAACCCGGATTCCTGGAGCCGCGCGCAGGCGGCATCCTTCGTGGCAACGTGTCAATCTATCCGGTGATCATTCAGCCGCAGTCGGAAGACGTGATCCTCGGCTACCGCGAGTTGCGGGGCGCCATCGGGTTGGATCGTCCTTTCTGGGGTGGGCGCCTGTACCTGCTATCGCTGTTGCATGGCCAGGCGTACTACCCCTTCACCTATCATGGCCCCCAGGACTCGGCGCTTCGGACGGTATTCATCCGGTACCTGGAGCTCGAGACGCAGATCGCGTTCCGCGACGATGCAGTCCAACCCACGCGGGGCGTGTTCGTGGCCAACAACCTGCAGATCGCGGGGGGCGTATTCGGCGGCAGTGTCGATGACTTCAAGGTGCAGCCGGACGTGCGGTTCTACGTGCCTATCTCGCGCAAGGTGGTATTCGGGGTGCGTGGGTCGGTGGGATTCCTGTTCCCACGCAACTACGGCGAATCGCTGGACAGCCTCGACATCACGGACAAGGCTCTGTACACGCGGGACCAACAGCTCGTGTACTTCCGGGCGTTCTTCTCGGGGGGTCCCAACTCCAACCGGGGCTATCCCTACGGGTCGGTGGGGCCCCATGGTCCTGGCGGGTTTCTCATCCCCGGGTCCGGCGCGGTGGCGCTGCAGCAGGCCTGCAATCCGAGCCATCCGTCCTACAGCGAAGACAGGTGCCTGATCCCGCTCGGCGGACTGAGCTTGTGGGAGTCGTCGGCGGAGATTCGGGTCAAGCTCCTCGGCGAGCTCAGCGGCGTCCTGTTTGCCGACGCTTCCGACGTCGCGAGGCGACGGACGACACTGCAGTTCGACTATCCGCATTTGTCGACGGGATTCGGTCTGCGCTACAGGACGCCGGTCGGGCCGATTCGTGGAGATATCGGCTATCGGGTGCCCGGCGCACAGCGCATCGGCGGTCCGCTGCCCGTGAGCGAGGGCGATCCTGGGACCATCTTCGGCGCGCCCATCGCGTTCTCGATCGCGGTCGGCGAGGCATTCTGAGCGCGTGCTCGCGCGGGAGGCAAAGGGTCGTCGCCTCGTGCGCCGGGTCGATTCGGTCGGCAGGCCCGTATCGTGGACTTGGCCGTCGAAGCATCCGCCGCAGTAGCCCTTTGCGGGGATTGCGCCGCTGGCGCTGGCAGCGGTAGGGCCACCGCTCCGCCAGACAACGGTTCGGGTTCGGCCGTCATGTCCTTGGAGCCATAATGCGTCCGCAGTGCGGGAGAGAGGATCGTGAAGATTCTGGCCGTTGCGGGTAATACTCAGGCGGAACCGGGGGTGGTCAACCCGCCCTGAATACGCGGAATGCGAATGCGAAGGACGGCGCGCGGCGCGAAGCGTAATTCGCACCGCCCGCTCAAAAGGAGGCGAGTTCGTGTCGATAGGTACTTGGCAATGGATCGCAGTTGTGTCATGGAGCGGACGCTTGGATCGAAGTACGGAGACGGAATTGATGAAGCGAATTGCAGTGACCGGAGTTGGACTGGTGACGCCGCTTGGGCTGGACGCGCAGTCGACATTCGACAATCTGGTGGCGGGCAGGTCGGGCATCGCGTTCGTCGAGAACTACGATCCCACGGGGGAGAAGGTGGCGGTGGCGGCGGAGGTCAAGGCGGCGGACGTCGAGCGCCTCGCGGCGCAGCTTCCGCAGGAAGTGCGCGATCGGTCCTCGCGTTTCGTGTATTTCGCGGTCGCTGCGGCGCGCGAGGCGCTGCGCCAGGCGGGCAATCCGCAGCGAGAAGACGGCGACCGCATCGGTGTGGTGACGGGGGTAGGCTACGGCAAGCCGTGGCCGTCGGAGGGCTACAAGGTTGGTCCCACCACGGTGATTCAGGCGATGCCCAACGCGGCGGCGGCATGGATTTCGATCCTGGAGGGTGTGCGGGGGCCGAACCTGGCTTGCAGCACGGCGTGTGCATCAGGGTCGCACGCCATCGGCATCGCGTTCGACCAGATCAGGATGGGGCGTGTGACGGGCATGCTCGCCGGCGGTGTGGACACGGTCATCACCCGCGACGTGATGCGGAGCTTTGCCTGGCTGCGGGCGCTCAACACGGCGCGCGACGAGGATCCGCCGAAGATGTCGCGTCCGTTCGACAAGACCCGTCGCGGGTTCGTGATGGGGGAAGGAGCGGGGTTCCTTTACTTGGAGGACTACGACCACGCGAAGGCGCGGGGAGCCCGGATCCTCGCGGAGATGCGCGGGTGGGGTGCGAGTGCGGACGCGCACCACGTAGTTGCCGTGGCGCCGGGGGGAGACGGCATGGCGCTGGCGTTGCGTCGTGCGCTCGAGGACGCTTCGCTTGCACCGGAGACGGTGGACTATGTTGCGGCGCACGGCACGAGCACGCCGATGAACGACAAGGAAGAGACGCAAGCGATCCGCAAGGTATTCGGTCCGCACGCGGATCGGATGATGGTCAGCTCGCAGAAGTCGATGCTGGGACACGCGATGGGCGGAGCGGGAGCGATCTCCGCGGCGGTGGCGGTGCTCACGCTGGCGCGCGAGGTGGCGACGCCCACGATCAACCTGCACACGCCGGACCCCGAGTGCGACCTGGACTACGTGCCCAACGAAGCGCGGCGCAAGCCGATGCGGGTGGCCATGGCCAATTCGTTCGGGTTCGGCGGGCAGAACAGCTCGCTGCTCTTCTCCCACCCCGAAGCGCTCTGATTGGACCGACGTCTTGAAAGCCATCGTCCTGGGCGGCACGGGCTTCGTGGGCATGAACGTGGTTCGTGCCCTCGCTGCCTCCGGGCATGACGTCGTCGCCACGCGCCGCAGCCGTGCGAACACGCTGTTCGCGCGCAAGCT
>Ga0209018_1001541_pt1 | contig 18164 bp, 11 predicted proteins | sample YNPBryBLVA2012_FD_185814 | JGI IMG/M metagenome (GOLD analysis project Ga0209018, IMG submission 185814) | Anoxygenic and chlorotrophic microbial mat microbial communities from Yellowstone National Park, USA - YNP Bryant BLVA 2012 (SPAdes)... ...
CGGCGGGAGAGGGGCGGGGGCCAGGGGGTGGGGTGAGGGGCCGGCACACCGGCCCTGCCAGCACCAGGCCTGGTAAAGGGTAGGCAGTTACCATCCGTGGTTTATCTCCTGCGCACGGCCGTGTGCTACTCCATCGCCTCCAACACCAGCTCGGTGATGTCCTTGACGCGCATGCGCAGCCGTTCGGCGCGGGCGGCGTTGGAAAGCGTCCGCTCGCACTGCTGGCAGGCGGAGACCAGGATGGCGGCGCCCACGTCGGCGGCCTGGTGGATGCGGGCGCGGGCGACCGCCTGGCTCATCTCCGGGGCGAAGCTCTCCAGGTTGCCGCCGCCGCCGCAGCAGTGCGACCCGCCGCGGTTCTCGGCCATCTCGACCAGGCGCAGGCCGGGGATAGCCTGGAGGACGCGGCGCGGCGCCTCGAACACGCCCCCTTTCCGTCCCAGGTCGCAGGGATCGTGATAGGTGACAGTCTCGTTCACCTGGCGTAGCTTCACCTGGCCCGTCTCCAGCAGGTAGGCCAGGAACTCGCTGGCATGTTGCACCTCCAGCCCCAGCTCGTCCACCCCCAGGGCGGCGGGGTAGGCGTGCTTCCAGAAGTGGAAGCAGGAGGGGCAGGTGAGCACGACCTTGCGCGCACCCATCGCCTTCACCGCCTCGACATTGTGGGCGATCAGGTCACGGGCCTTCTCGACCTCGCCGTTGATGGCCAGTGGGTAGCCGCAGCACCATTCGGCGCCGCCCAGCAGCGCGTAGTCCACCCCGGCGCGGTCGAAGATCTGCACCAGCGACTGGGGGATCGAGTAGCTGCGCGGGAAGAACGAGCCGACGCAGCCGACGAAGTAGGCCACCTCGGCCCGTTCCTTGCCCAGGCCGGTCGGTGGGGTGGGGAGGTTGTCGGCCCAGATCAGCCGGCCCTCGTTGTTCTCGGCGGAGATGTTGCGGTACTGGGCGATGCGCTCGTCCAGGCTGGCCAACGCCTCGGGCAGCAGCCCCAGATGGGCCAGTTCGCCGCGGGTCATCTCCAATATCCGGTCCACTGCCACCCCGCTGGGGCAGACGAAGGAGCACGATCCGCAGAGCAGGCAGCGGAAGAAGGCGGCGGAGTATTGATCGTCGGGGGCGTCGAGCAGCCCTTCCTTGACCGCGCGTACCAGGGCGACGCGAGCGCGCGGAGAATCCGTCTCATTCAGGGTCTGCCGGTAGCCGGGGCAGACCGACAGGCACAGGCCGCAGCGGACACAGTAGAGGGGCTCCTCGTCGGCGGAGCGTTGTGGTTTGGATTCGTCTATGGTCACTCAGTCTCTCCAGATCAGGAATGTCCACGGTCGGGTCTATTGGCGCACGACCGGTAGAGTCAGCAGGGCGTGAGGGACGATGAGCACGTCCAGATCAGGGCCCAGTTCGCGGGCGGCCAGCGCCAGCGCCTCCTCCATCGTGGCGGCGGGGATCATCTTGCAGGCAGCCACCACGTCCGGGTGCTCGCTGCCGACGATGACGACCCGTGCCTGTTCCAGCACCTTAGCCATGACGAAGGCGCGCTGCTGGCCGGGCGGGTAGCCGTGGCGGCGGGCATCGTCGAGGATGGACTGCACGGTGGGGGCGTCGCGCATAGCGGCCAGGAAGCGTTGCTCGCCCACGCCGTCGCCGGCGCCTTCCTCGCAGCGGGCGGGGGTGATGTAGAAGCCGCCGGGCCGCACCACCGGCGTCGGCGCGAAGTGCAGGTACGACGGCGCACGGCTGGCCTGGTAGAGGTTGCTGTCCTTGGGATAGCCCACCCCGCCGATGGCCACGTCGTACGGATGCGGGATGTCCACCTCGTAGACGGAGCGGGCGAAGGCGACCAACTGGCGATGGGTCTCCACCGGTTCGCCCGCCTGGACGCAGAGGATGCGCTTGTCGTCGTCCAGCACGGCGTTGAGGATGAACTTCAGCCCGGCGCGCAGGGCGGCCTCGCTGATCGCCTCGTGGAAGGGGTTGCCCTCGGTCTTGCCCAGGCGGGTGTTGGGGTCGTCCACGAAGCGCGGGCCGTGGCTGTAGGCGATCAGCGCCTCCCCGGCCGCGCCCACGGCGACGGTCTTGCGCCCGCCGGAGTAGCCGGCGTACTGATGCGGCTCGACCAGGCCGGTGGCGATGAGCAGGTCGGCCTCGTAGGCGGCGCGGTGCACCGAGAGCGGGATGCCGTTCACCTCGCCCAGGTCAACCAGCGCAGCGGGGTTCTGCGGCTCGTTATCTATGACCCGGTAGCGCTCGACCACCGCCGGGGTCAGTTTGGCGGCTTTCTCCTGGGGGGTGGACGGGCGGTGCATGCCGATGCCGCAGAGGAGGGTGATGTCGTCATCGCGCACGCCGGCGGCCTCCAGCTCGCGCAGGATCGGCGGGACGAGCAGGTGGTCGGGACTGGCGCGGGTGATGTCGGTGAAGACGATGCAGACGCGCTGGCCGCGGCGGGCCATCTGGCGCAGCGGCGGCGTGCCGATCGGGTGGGCGAGCGCCGCGGCGACCGCGCCGGCCGCGTCGGCCAGCGGCTCGACCGGCCGGGAGGTCACCACCGTGCCGCGCATGCCGGGCGGGAGGTCGAACTCCAGGTGGGTCTGTCCGTATGGGATGCGATAGGAAGTCGTTTCAGGTTTCATAGTTTCAGGTTTCAAGGTTTCAGGTTTCAGGTTTCAAGGTTTCAGGTTTCAGGTTTCAAGGTTTCAGGTGTGTCTGGGTACCAGACGGGGCCAGGTTCGCGCAGTTTTGCGCCCTCGAAGGGGGTGTGTTTCAGATACTCGATGAAGTTGTGTAGGCGACGAGAGAGCCGCTGGCAACGCTGTACCAGATCGTCGCATTCGTCCTGCGTGATGTAACCCAGGTCGAGAGCGGCATAGGCTTGAGAGCGAACTTCGCCGTTGGAGCCTTTAGCAATGTACAGGAAGTTGATGAACTCCCTGGTCGTGCCGCGCTCGAAACCTTCCGCTACATTCGACATCGTAGAGACCACAGCGCGCCGCATCTGGCTTGCCAGGCCGTATCGCTCCTCCGGCGGGAACTTTCCCGTCATGCGATATGCTGCGCTCATCAGCTCTCGCGCTTCCTGCCACACGCGCAGGTCTTCGAATCGCTCGACAGTTGGCATGGGGTTTGGGTAAGTTTCAGGTTTCAGGTTGTTTCAGGTTTCAGGTTTCAGGTTGTTTCAGGTTTCAGGTTGTTTCAAGTTTCAAAGGTGATCACCTGAAACCTGAAACCTGAGACCTGAAACCTTGAAACCTGAAACCTTGAAACCTGAAACCTTGAAACCTGAAACCTTGAAACCTGAAACTACAACCCATACTCTACTCCAAGCTCCTCACCAATGGCCTGCAGGTCGGCGGCGACCTTCGGATTGAGGAGGATGCCCTCGCGCAGGCGCATCTCGGTGGCCTCGTACTCCTTCTCGCCGTGGATGTAGATGCGCTGCTGGCCCTCGGCCTTGGGCGCGTCCTTGAGCCGCCGCTGCAGGTCGTCCATCGCCGCCTTGAACTCGTCCACCGGGCGGAAGGCGTCCACCCGCCAGGCGCCGAAGAAGTGACCCAGGTTCGCCGGCAGCGGCTTGCCGTCGGCGGACTTGGGGTAGACCATGTCGGCGTAGGCGGCGCCGGAGAGCACCGCGCAGAAGACGTCCACCCACAGTGCCAGGCCGTAGCCCTTGTGGCCGCTGAGCAGTTCGCCTTCGCCACCCAGCGGCAGCAGCCCGCCGCCGGCGCGCTTCTTGAAGTTGTCCAGCACCCGCCCGGCGTCGGTGGTGGCGACGCCGCGCTCGTCGGTAGCCCAGCCCAGCGGCATGGCCTTCTCCAGGCGGTTGTAGACCTCCAGCTTACCGCGCGGCACGGTGCTGGTGGCCATATCCATCACGAAGGGCCGCTCCCGGCCCGCCGGCGCGGCGACGGCGATCGGATTGGTGCCCAGCATGGCGTTGCGGCTGAAGGTCGGCACCACCAGCACGTCGGCGTTGGTCATCGAGATGCCGATGCAGTCGCGCTCCAGGGCCATCATCGCATAGTAGCCGGCGATGCCGTAGTGGTTGGAGTTACGCACGGTGACGAAGCCGGCTCCGTAGTCCACCGCCTTCTGGATCGCCATCTCCATCGCCCGGTGGGAGACCGGCTGGCCCAGCCCGGCTCCGGCGTCTATGTTCGCCGTGACCGGCGTCTCGACGACGATCCTCACATGCGGCCGGGCCACCATCATGCCGTTGCGCAACCCCTCCACGTAGCGCCGCAGGCGGGCCACACCGTGGCTGTCGATCCCGCGCAGGTCAGCCTGCACCAACACGTCCGCTGTGATCCGCGCGTCCTCCTCCGGCACGTCCAGCCGGGTGAACACCCGCACGCAGAACTCCTTCAGCGGCTCTGCCCACACCCGCACTCCATCGGTCATCGTCGTCCTCCTGTATCGCTAATCGCATATCGCCAGTCGCGTATCGTTCAGAGCAGCGACGCGATCGGCGATATGCGATATGCGATTTGCGATATGCGATCCGTCATATCCTAACACACTACCGCGCAGGCTGCAAGTGACAATTTTCCGCCGGCACTGTGTATTCCGTCACCGTGTTGAATCTCCACCGCCACGAAGGCTCCACGCGAGCCGTTACCCCCGCGCTTGCTCTCTGGGCAGGTTTGCATAGAATGGGGGCGCAAGGAGGGAGGTTGAGCACGCACGACGCGCTTGCCGTTCTCGACTTCGGCTCGCAGACCAGCCAACTGATCGCCCGGCGGGTGCGCGAGGCGCAGGTCTACTGCGAACTGTTCCCGTGGGACGCCCCCCCCGAACGGGTGCTGGCCCTGCGTCCGCGCGGTTTCATCCTCTCCGGCGGCCCGGCCAGCGTCTACGAGGCCGGTGCGCCGACCCTGCCCCGCTACGTTCTGGAAAGCGGCCTGCCGGTGCTGGGCATCTGCTACGGGATGCAGCTCCTGGCCCACGCCCTGGGCGGACGGGTCGAACCGGCGACCCGGCGGGAGTACGGCCCGGCGCGGGTCGCGCTGCTCGGCGACGCGCCGCTCCTGGCCCCTCTGCGGGACGCGCCGCAGGTCTGGATGAGCCACGGCGACCGCGTCGATCGGCTGCCGCCCGGCTTCCAGCCCCTGGCCCGCAGCGACAACTCCCCGGTCGCGGCGATGGGCGACCCGACGCGTCGAACCTACGGCGTGCAGTTCCACCCCGAAGTCGTCCACACCCCCGCCGGCGCGGAACTGCTGCGCCGCTTCGCCCTCGACGTCTGCGGCTGCGCGCCCACCTGGACCCCCGCCGCGTTCGTGGACGAGGCCGTGGCTGCCATCCGCGCCCGCGTCGGTCCAGGACGGGTCGTCTGCGGGCTCAGCGGCGGGGTGGACTCGGCGGTCACCGCTACGCTGGTGCACCGGGCGGTCGGCGAACGGTTGACCTGCATCTTCGTCAACACCGGCATGCTCCGTCGCGGCGAGCCGGAACAGGTGGTGCGTACCTTCCGCGACGAGCTGGGGATGCCGCTGGTGGCGGTGGACGCGACCGAGGAGTTCCTGTCCGTCCTGGAAGGGGTGACTGATCCCGAACAGAAGCGCCGACGCATCGGCGAGCGGTTCATCCGCGTCTTCGAGCGCCAGGCGGAGCGGCTGGGACAGGTGGACTTCCTGGCCCAGGGGACGCTCTACCCGGACGTGATCGAGTCGGCGTCGCCTGACCGGCCCGCCGCCCGAAGGATCAAGACCCACCACAACGTCGGCGGCCTGCCGGAGCGCATGCGCCTGCAACTGGTCGAACCGCTGCGCTACCTGTTCAAGGACGAGGCGCGGGCGGTGGGCGAGGCGCTCGGCCTGCCCGACGAGATCGTCTGGCGACAACCCTTCCCTGGCCCGGGGCTGGCCGTGCGCGTGCTGGGCGAGGTGACCTGGGAGCGGCTGGAGACGCTGCGCGCCGCCGACGCCATCCTGCTGGGCGAGCTGCGCCAGGCCGGCTTGCTGCGCAGCGCCACCCAGCAGGCCTTCGCCGTGCTGTTGCCGGTGCGCAGCGTGGGGGTGATGGGCGACGGGCGCAGCTACGACCAGGTGGTCGCCCTGCGCGTGGTCACCAGCGACGATTTCATGACCGCCGACTGGGCGCGGCTCGACCCCGACCTGCTGGCCCGCGTCAGCAACCGCATCGTCAACGAGGTGGCGGGGGTCAATCGCGTGGTCTACGACATCACCTCCAAGCCGCCGGCGACCATCGAGTGGGAATGACCTCGAACCAGCCTCCCGCAGGTTGTAAGCCTGCGGGAGGCTGAACAGAGAGGGAAGATGATTGACTACCCGTACATCCTCCGCCGCGCCTGGCAGGTGCTCTGGAAACAGCGGGCGCTGTGGTTGTTCGGGCTGCTGGCCGGACTGACCGGCCTGCCGCGTTTCCCGTTCGACGCCGGCGGGCTGACCGAACTGCTGCCCGCCCCGGCGCAGGAGCGCGTGACGGCGTTCATCTCCGGCCCGTACCTCCCACTGGTGGTCGCCCTGGTTGGCTTGTTCTGGTTGCTCTTCGGTCTGGCTGGCGTGGCGTTGAACGCCCTGGGACGGGGTGGGCTGACACAGCAGGTCAATCACATCGAGAACGGGCGAGCGCTTTCGATGCGGGATGGCTGGCGGGCGGCCCGGCGGCGGTTCGGGCCGCTGTTCTGGCTCGTCCTCCTGCTCGTCCTGCCGACGTTCCTGGCGACCATGGCCGGCTTCATCCCCTACATCCTCATTGCCTACCGTTTCTACCTGCCTACCGCGTCGCCGGCGGAACCCGTGCCGATCCTCCACGCGGCGGCCGGGTTTTTCGCCTGCCTGCTGCCGGCGACGGGACTGGGGCTGCTGCTGGCGATCCCGGCGCGGCTACTGCTGCGCCTGGCCGTCTGCGCCTGCGTGCTGGAGGAGCGGTCGGCTTGGGGCAGCCTGGGCCGGGCGTGGGCAATCGTGCGCCGGCAATCCGGTCCGGTGCTGCTGCTGTGGCTCGTCATGGCCGCCGTGACCGTCGGTTTCGTCCTGCCCACCGTCGGCTTGGTGGTGGTGGCCGTATGGGGGATGGGCACGATCACGGCTGCGCTGGTCAGCCGCGACCTTGCGGTCGTGCTCGGCGGTATGGCGATCGCCCATGCGCTTTCGTCGGTTGCCGGGCTGCTCGTCAACGGCGTGGCGGAGGTCTTCTACTCCGCCTGTTGGACCGTCGCCTACCGCGAGCTGACCGGCGCCGGGCGGACGGGGGAGGAGCTGGCGATGGCTACCGTCACCGGCGCTTGACATTGCGGTCTCATCATTCTATTATACAGCGTGCGTTTCAATCTCCTGCAGGTTAGCAAAACCTGCGGGAGGGTAGGCGGTTACCTGGCATGGGGGGCGAAGTGACGCGACTGATCACGCAAACGCTGCGCATCATCCAGGGGCAGCGCCAGGAGGGGGCGCCGCCGGGCGTTGCCGTGCTGACCCCGCCGCTGCGCCCCGCGCCGCAACGGGCGGCGGAGACGCTGGTGATGCTCCTCGACCTGGGCGAGCAGGCCCCATCGCGCCTGTGCCGCGAGGTGCGCGAGGCGACAGCGCAGGCGTTCTGGAGCACGTCCGGCAGTCCGATCGCCGCCCTCCGTCGGGCGGTGGCGGCGGCCAACCTCGCTGTCTTTCGGCACAACCTGCGCATCGCGCCCGCCCAGCGCAACTACGGCGCGCTCTCCTGCGCCGCCTGGACCGGCGACGAACTGTTCATGGTGCAGGGCGGGCCGGCCAGCGCCTGGATGCTCTGCGGGTCTGCGCTGGAGGAATTTCCCCGCGAGGACCTGCCGCCCCTGGGCGTCGGCGCGTATGTCGAGATGCGCGTGACGTACCAGCCGATAGTGGCCGGCGACACACTGCTGCTGACCTCCCAGGAGCGGCTGCGCGGCATTCCCGCCGAGGCGTTGTGGCGCGTGCTCTCCGTGGGCGAGACCGAGGGGGTGTTGGACGGGCTGGAGGCCCTGGCGGCCGGGCGGGACTTCGTCGCGCTGCTGGCGCGCTGGGTGGGGGAGGAGGCGGTGGTCGAACCACCGTCGCGCCGCCGCCGGCGACTGACCGTGGCGCCCATCGCACCGACGGCCCCGCCGCCGCTGTCCCGCCCGCAACCGGCCGCGCCGCTCCCCGCGCCGACTGAACCACCCATCGTCCGGCCGGTCGAACCGCCCGCGCCGGTCGAGGCCGAACCGGCGCCGGTCGAGCCGTCCATCCCACAGGCCTGGGAGGCGGTGGAGCGGGAAGAGGGCGTTATCGAACCGCTGGAGATCCCCGTCTGGGAGCGCCCGCCCGTCACGGTCCGCCGCCGGGTGCGCGTGGGACTGGAGGGGCACGCCCGGCCGACTGTCCGGTTGCGCGGTGTCTGGGCATCGCTATCGAATGGCGCTCACCGCGTGGGGGATGGGATGGCCGGGGCGGCAGCGGGGATAGGAAGCGGGCTGCGCCGGCTGTTCCAGCGCACCCTGCCGGGCCGTGACCGTCGCGCCCGCGCCCGCCTGCGCCCCGAACCGCGCCCTGTCCCGCCGGAGAACCCCCGCCTGATGGCCGGCATGGCGATCGGTATCCTCGCCTTGGTGGCCGTGCTGACCGTCATCGTCACCCTGACCTACAGTGGCGCGGCGCGCGTGCAGCAGGCGCTCCACCAGGCGCGCCAGGAGGCCGACCTGGCCCGCAGCGTCGGCGACCCCGCCGAGCAGCACCGTCACTGGGAGGCGGTCCTCACCGCCGTCGCCGGTCTGGGAGAGAACGCCGAAGGGGCGGCGTTGCAGGCCGAGGCCCAGGCCGCGCTCGACCAACTGGACGGCGTGCGGCGCGTCCAGCCGGTTGCCCTGGAGGACTTCGGCGGCGACGCGGCCGTGCGCCGACTGGTCGTCCACGGCACTGACCTGTTCGTGTTGAACGCCAGCCGCCAGGAGGTCGTGCAGATTTCGCTGACCGAGCTGGATCGCTTGCCCCAGACGGTCCTGCAGGCGGGCAGCGAACTGGAGGGGCAGCGCGTCGCGCCGCTGGTGGACATGGCCTGGAACACCCCGGCGGGGCGCTGGACCTCCGACCGGCTGATCATCCTGGACGCCGACTATCGGGCGTGGGTGTACGATCCGGCCTGGCCGAACCACACGTACCCGTTGGGGCTGCGGTCGCCGTCCGGCGGTGCGGCGACGGCGCTGGCCGCCTTCGAGGGCCGCCTCTACTTGCTTGATCCGTCGGCCAGCCAGGTCTGGCGCTACTGGCCGCAGGAAGGGGCCTACCCGGAGGCGGCGGAGCCGTATTTCTCGACCGAGGCGCGCCCGGCGCTGGCGAGCGCCGGCGACATGTTCATTGACGGCAGCGTCTACATCCTGTTTACCGATGGCACGGTCTCCAAGTGGCACGAGGGTGGGCCGACGCTGTTCCTGGTCAACGGCGTGCCGGCGCCCGCGCCGCGCTTCACCGCGATGGCCCTGGATACCGAGCGGGCTGAGGGCCCGCTGATCCTGGCCGACAGCGCCGACGAGCGGATTGTCATCCTGGACGCGAACGGCAACTTCCGTGCCCAGCTCCGCGCCGCGCCCGGCGTGTTCCACGACGTGCAGGCGATGGCGCTGGATGGGGCGAACCGTCGCCTGTTTCTGGTAGCCGGGGGACGGCTGAGCCGGGTGGACCTGTCATCGCCGGAGATGCAGGTGTTGTGGGAGGTGCGGCCATGATTGCATGGACGGCACTGGAAACGTCGCCTGGACGGCTATGGCTGGCGGCGACGGAGGCGGGTGTCTGTCGCATTGGCCTGCCCAACGAGCGCTGGGAGGTGTTCGTCGCCGCGCTGCGGCGCGTGGGAGGGGAGATGCGCGAGGATCCCACTCCCCTGCTGCCGTTGATAGCCCAATTGGGGGAGTACTTCTCCGGCCAGCGGCGCGCCTTCGACGTGCCGCTCGACCTGCGGGGGAGCGATTTCCAGCGGGCGGTCTGGGCAGAGCTGTTGAAGGTCCCCTACGGGACGACGGTCACCTACGGGCAGATCGCCCGGCGCCTGGGACGGGGGCCCGGCGCGGCCCGCGCCGTCGGCGCGGCGGTGGGGGCCAACCCCGTGTCCATTGTCGTGCCCTGCCACCGCGTCATCGGCGCCGACGGCTCCCTGACCGGCTACGGTGGCGGGCTGGAGGTCAAGGCCGCCCTCCTGCGGCTGGAAGGTTTCCTCTAGCGTAACTGCTCAGCTCACCCTCCCGCCGGTCCGGAAGTGACTGAACCACGAATCGGAGTGGCCAGGCGTCCCCGCCCTGGTCGCTACCCGAGCAGCGAGATCCCCAGCCACAACGCCAGGGCCAGGAAGACGATGGCCGTGCCCAGCTTCACCGCAGCCGTCCGCCGCTGCAGGAACTGCCCCAACTGGAACGAGGTCGTGCCGAAATAGGTCAGGGCAAAAACCACCACCAGCGGCGCGATGAAGAAGAGGTTGTAGAGCAACAGGTAACCAACTCCCAGGGCGCGCAGGGCTGGCTGGCTGGCAATGTAGATGATCGTCGGCAGGTAGATCTGGCCGGTGCAGGCCAGCTCCAGCAGCGAGATGACCAGGCCGGTGACGAAGGCGGCGACGAAATAGGCCCGCGCTTTCTGCCCCTGACGGATCACCGCCCGCACCCGCCTGCGGATGGCCGCCGGCAGGGTCAGCGTCATCTCCTCGATCTGCCCCCGACGCGCCTTCAGGAAGTCCAGGAAGCTGAGCACCGCCAGCACGGCACAGAACAGCGCCGTCAGCGCGTAGACCCAGCGGCCCAGGGTTGTCAACAGACTCCCCAGCAGGTCCAGCACGCGGTAGAAGCCCAGTCCGACGGCCAGGTAGGCCAGGAAGACCCCCAGGGTGAATAGCCCACCGACCAGCAACACGTCCCGCCCCTTGCGCTCGCCGGCAGCCAGGTAGGCGATCAGGAAGACGAGCGTGGCGAAGGCGCAGGGGTTGAGCCCGTCCACCAGGCCAGCCAGGACGACCGTCAGCACGCCGGGGAGGCGTTCCAGTACGCTCGCCTCGCTGGGGTCGAAGTCCCGCCATACCTGGGGCGCGCCGGTGGGGAGGTACTCCGTCAGCAGTGCCTCCAGGTTCTGCGGCGTAATCTCTCCCTCGCCGACCAGCGCGTCGTCGCCGATGAACAGTGCCGGGGCGTGGATCTCCGCCTCGCGACCCACGCGCCGGGCCAGCCAGCGGGCCAGGGGCAGGTCGTCGTAGATGTTGAACTCCTCGACGATCAACTGGGGATAGCGGCTGCGGATGTACTCGATGTCATACTCAGCCCGGCTGCACTCCTGGCAACCGACCTGGTAGAAGTAGGCGGCCCAGATGGGGGCGTTGGTGGGGCAGGCGGAGACCGTCTCGGTCACGCAGGCTGCCGGGCTACCGGCGATCGGGAACGCCGGGCCGAGCGTCTGGGTGAGCGGCGTGGTCGGGCCGGGGGTCAATGCGGCTTCCAGGCCGGGAATCGGCGGCCAGGCCGTGCCTCCGGCGAGGAGACAACTGTCAATCAGACACGGTAGCTGCTGGCGGATCTGCTCCTCGCCGATCAACACCTGGCCGGCGATGACCAGCGTCGGCAGCCCGCGTTCCTCCGGGGCGATGTCGAAGTATTCCTCGACGCGGATCAGCAGCTCATAGTTGGCCGGGTCGCTAACCTCGAACATGCGCAGGTCAATCTGACCATCGTACTGTGCCTGCAGCGGCTGGAGGAGCTCTTCCTCCACGGCGCGACAATGGGGACAGTCCAGCGAGTAGAAGTAGAGGATGTGGACGACGGGGCCGTCCGCTGGGGGCGTCTCCTGCGCCTGGACGGGGCGGCTGGCGCAGGTGAACAGGAACGCAGCGGCCAGGGCGAGCAGGCATACCGCTGTGGGCAGAAGCGCCCGCCGGATGGTTGGCATCGTCTGAATGTTCTCCTGATCAGGGATTGACCACAGACCACAGATCACTGTGGCCCGTGGTCTGTGGTCTGCCTTATACCACAGATTCGCCAGTTTGACCAGTGATGAGACGTTCGGGGGAAGCGGGGGGTTCCGCGCCGCGCCGCTGGCGGGCCAGCAGCGCCATCGCTCCCAGGCCGATGAACGTGGCGATCATAGCGACGAACCAATCCAGCACGGGCACCAGCCGGAGCAGGAAGTAGATGGCGCAGCCCAGGGCGAGCGGCCAGAGCGGCTGCTCCGCCGTCGCGGGCGCGATGGCGCGGAGCAACAGCCGTCCGACCAGCGTAGCGATGACCAGTTTGCTGCCGTAGGCGACGAGCAGGGTGAACAGGGCCAGCGCCAGCCCCAGGGCGGAGAAACCCACCCCGAAGACCGCCTGTGCCAGCCCGCCCAGGGTGACGACACCGAGCAAGATGCCAACGAGCAACACCGCTGCGGCCAGCAACATGGCCCCGCCGTAGCCGGCGACCACCGCCAGCAGCCCCCAACCGAACGCGGGCAACGGTCGGCGGTGGGCGTACCCGGCCAGGCGGTCGAGCAACCGAGGGGTTTTCCAGACGGCCAGCCCGCCCAGCGCCAGCAGAGTGACCAGCTCGCGCACCCGTCCGATCAGCCGGGCAGTGATCTGGGCAAGCGCCATGCTGTCCTCCGGCTGCGCGGTGGGGTGGTAGACGACCCCGCCGCCGGGGGTGGAACGGATGGCCGCCGACTGGTCGGCGGCGCTGGAGTAGGTGAGCGTGCCGGTGATGCGGGCTGTCTCCGCCACCCGCAGGCCGGGAGCGACCATGGCCGGCATCCCCGGCCAACTGATGCGCCAGGGCGATTCCTCCCCGGGTTCCCCCACGTTAGCCGTCACGTCGCCGGCGATCTCGCCGCTGATCTGCAGCGCTGCGACATCCCCGTTCACGTCCTGGCCGACCCGCCCGGCCAGGAGGGCCTGGAAGCCGGTGACCATCACATCGCGCCCGATCGTGGAACCGGCCTCCGTTTCCAGGCTGGCGCCGGTGAAACCGATGTTGCGGCCCACAGTGGCCGACGGCGACAGGTTGATCGAACCGCCGACCCCGTACACGCTGCCGTCCACTGCGCCGTGCACCGTGAGGGACTGGCCGAAGTAGGCCACGCTGCCGCCGATGTGGCCGTTGATCGTCGCCTCCTCGCTGTTGATCAGCAAGTCACCGCCCACGGTCCCGTTGATCGTGACCCGTCCGCCGGAGACGAAGACATTGCCGTGCACCGTGCCATCAATGACGACCGTGTCGCTGGAGATGAGCAGGTCGTCGTCAATGACCTCGTCGGGGCTGACGGTGCCGTCGTGGTCGAACTCGAACGCGCGGGCTGTGCGGGCCGTGCCCAGCAGCACCACCAGCACGACGATCAGAGCCAGGAAGAGCTTGTATGAGGTTCTCATGGTCACTCCTGTGTCGGCGTGTTGCGTGTCGCGTGTTGCGTGTCCCGTTGACACACCACGCACCACGTTTCACATTTCACGTTTCACGTTTCACGTTTCACGTTTCACGTTTCACGTTTCACGTTTCACGTTTCACGTTTCACGCCCTCACCCCACCGCCTCCGCCAGCTCCTCCGCCGTGGCGAAGCGGTCGGCGGGATCCTTGGCCAGGGCGCGGAGGATCGCCTGGGCGACCGCGTCCGGCAGCGTCGGAAGCAAGAGGCGGGGGTCGGGCGGTGGTTGTTGCAGATGGGCGAGCACGACCGCGCCGGGATTGTCCCCACGGAACGGCAGTTCGCCGGTGAGCATCTGGTAGAGCATCACCCCCAGGGCGTAGACGTCGGCCCGCCCATCCACCTCGCCAGAGACGCGCACCTGCTCGGGGGCCATGTAGTCCAGCGTGCCCATCAACATCCCGCTGCGCGTCGCTCCGGTCTGGCTGCTGAGCATCTTGGCGATGCCGAAGTCGGTCAGGACGGCGGAGAAGCCGCTCTTGTCCTGGCGGAGCATCACGTTGGAAGGTTTGACATCGCGGTGGACCAGTCCCTGGGCGTGGGCATAGGTCAGCGCGCTGGCCACATCGCGCAGGATCGGGCGCGCCTGGGCTAGGGGCAGCGCCCCGTGCTGACGGATGAGCTGTCCCAGGTCACGGCCCTCGATGAACTCCATCACCATGTAGCAGGTGCCTTCGACCTCGCCGAAGTCGAAGACCTGGACGATGTTGGGATGGCGCAGGGCGGCGACGGCGCGGGCCTCGCGTTCGAAGCGCTGACGGAAGTCGGGCTCGGCGGACAGGCCGGCGGGCAGGACCTTGATGGCCACCGTGCGCTCCAGGCGCGGGTGGCGGCCCTTGTAGACCTCGGCCATGCCGCCGCGGCCGAGCAATTCCAGCACTTCGTAGGTGCCCAGGCGGGCGCCGGTGAGCAGGCCGCCGGTGCGCGGCAGGGCGGAGGGGGCGGCCTGGGCGGAGACGAAGCTGGCCCAGGCCCGCGACGGGTAGCGATAGCCGCCGTCCTCGGCCACCAGCAGACACTTCTGTACCAGATCGCGCAGCATGCCGCGCAGGGTGGTGTCGGTGGAGGCGCGAGAGGCGACGTCGGACAACTGGCGCAGGGTGGCCTGTTCGGCAGCGCTCAGGTTGTGCCAGTAGTACTGGAAGTGCGGCGTCAGGTCGAGCATCGTCTGCCGCTCGACCTCGGCGGGGTCGTTCGGGTGGGCGAAGGCGTGGAAACAGGCGATCTGCAAGCCGAGCGGGTAGCCGCCGACCAGCCCGTGGATAAAGTCCTGGCTGTCCTGGGAGAAGGGCTGACCGGCGCGGCGGGCCGGCTCGGCGATCAACTGACGGGCCTCATCGGTGGGCAGCAGGCCCAGGAACAGCGAGGCGAAGATGTTGAAGAACGGGCTGGAGAGGATCTCCTGCGAGCGGCCGGAATAGGTGAGTTGGATGAGCGGCTGCGCCGAGGCGACGACGAAGGCGAGGTGATAGCGCCCGGCGGCGGAGCGCAGCGCGTTGAAGAAGTTGACGTCCAGGTTGGGGTTGGCGCTCAGCCGCTCGAACTCGTCCAGGATCAGCACCACGCGCAGGCCGCGCTGGTTGAGCCGGCGCACCGCTGCCTCGAAGGAGAGGCGGGAGGGGGCGTCCATCACCTTGTCCAGGGCCGGCTCGGCGGGCAGGCCGCGCCCGTCCAGCGCGGCGGCGATCTCGGCGGCGAACTGACCGAGGATCTCCGCGTGATCGCCTGCCCCCAGGACCTCGCAGTCCAGGTAGACCAGCAGGGCCTCCGGCCCCAGGCCGATGGCGGCCATGGTGTCCGGGCGCAGCAGGTGGAACAGCAGCGAGGTCTTGCCGATCTTGCGCGGGCCGACGATGGAGATGGACTGATTGCCGCGCAGGAAGGCGGCGATTTCGTTCAGCTCGTGGGTGCGCCCGAAGAACATCGCCGGGTCGCGCACCGGGCCGCGGAAAATGTACGGATTGTCCTTCATGGGCCTCTCACCTCGTCCATCACGCGGGTGAGCGATTTGTACTTCTCCACCCACAGCCCCAGCAGCCCCAGGCGCCAGCGGTAGACGTCACCGACTGCTAGCTCGATCTCGCGGCTGGCTGCCAGCACATCGCGCAGGGCCAGGCGGTGGAGCGCGTCGCCGATCAGCCGCCGCTCCAGGTTGATGCCCCGCTCGGCCAGGTAGTCGGCCACCTGGACCGGGGTGACGTGGCCGGTCAGCGGGATCATGCGGCTCATCGCCGCCAGCACCAATCGCTCCTCCGGCGTCGCTTCGGTCCAGAGGTAGACGAAGTGCGCCTCGCCGGAGGCGAGGATCTCGTCCAGCGCAGCGTTGACATCGGCGACGGTGACGTAATTGTGGCGGGTGCGGTTGTGCTGGTTGACCAGGCTGTGGCAGAGGAGCTGCATGAAGTAGGGGTGGCCGGCCGTCACCTGCCAGATCTTGTCCAGCGCCAGGTCGTCGTAGCGCATGCCGTAGGGGGCGACCGGTTCCTGCACCAGTCGCAGCGCCTCCGGCCGCTCCAGGAAACCGATGTGCCGGTAGAGGCTGATGTTGAACAGCACGCTCCAGTAGTCGGCGGCCAGCTCTTCCAGGCGGCGCGTGCCGCAGAAGATCACGCTGAGCGGAGCAGCATGCTGGATCAGGTGGCGCAGGAAGCCGAAGACCGACGGGTCGAGGTTGCCGCGCCGCACCGCCGCCTCCAGCTCCTCGAACTCGTCGAACATGATCAGCAGGTGACGGTGGCCGATGGCCTGGCGCAGACGCGGCAGGAAGTCGCGCTCAAAGGCCGCCGCCGGGCTATCGGCGAAATCCCCCGCTGCCGGCGGCTCGACAGGGAAGCCGCGGTCGTCGGCGGCGAAGGCAATCTCGGTGGCCATAGCGAGGAAGAAGTTCGGCAGGCCGGGGTCGAGGCCGAGGGCCTGGCCATCCAGGTAGACCGGCAGGTAGTCGTCGCCCAGGCGGGCCGGGAGCTGCTTGAGCAGCGAGGTCTTGCCGGTGCGTCGCTGGCCGATCAGCACCAGGTTGTTGCGGTGGCGGGCGGCCAGGTTCTCCTGGATGAAGGCGACCACGTCCTCGCGCCCAAAGAAAAGCGTCGAACCGGTCTCCAGCGGCGTGCCGACGACGTAGGGGTTGGGGATGAAGCGGAACTCGCCCTCGGCGGCCAGCAGGCGGACCACGTCGGCGAAGTGTTCGACCTGGTCGGGGCCGCGCGGGTCGGTGTACTGGATGACGAAGCTGGCGCGGAACTGGTCGCTGCCGGCGGGCAGGTGCGGGCGGACGCGCAGTTCGACACGCGTCTCCTCGCCGGGGGCGAGCCGCTCGATCTGCGCCGCCGCGTCCAGCAGGGTGTAGTCAGGAGCGGGGGCCAGGTTGACGCGCAGGCTGAGCGCTGCGCCGCGCCCCTCGTTGCGCAGGCTGAGCACCAGCGGCACCGCTTCGCCCTGCCAGGTGTGACGGGTGAGTAGCCGGCAGGCGATCTGGGCGCGGGTCTGCAGTTCGCTCATCGCGCCGGTGAGCACGGTCAACCAGCTCGCGCCAACCCGTTCGACGACGAAGCGGTCCACCCCGCTCAGCTCCGTCTGTGCCGTATGGTCCAGACGCTGCAGCCGTTCGACGGCGCTGGCCAGGTAGGCCAGTTTGTCGCGGGTCGTGTCCACCCGTTCGTAGGCGTGGAGGGCCTCGGCAACGGTCTGCAGGCCGATCAATGCGAGGGGCAGGTTGCGCAGCGATGGCGCGCCCCCGGCGGCCAGGTCGCAGCGGACCGTGGCATCCTGCAGAACGGGGAGGAGGTTGGCGATCTGGGGGACGGAGGCGGCTTCGAGGGCCCTCTGACAGACCGGGAAGAAGGCCAGCAGATCGGCGGCGGACTCCAGGCCGGGCGGCGGGTGGGCGGGGAAGAACGGGTCCTCCGGTTGTTGCGCGCCCGCTTCGAGCTGGATGATCAGGGTGCGCAGGCCGACGGCGAGCATCTCCGGCTCGAACTGGCCGCTGAAGAGGTAGTGGTAGCCCTCGGCGATCCGCGCCAGCGACGCTGCGCCGAGGTCGTCCAGCGCCCTGGGCAGGTTGGCCAGCAGGCTGGTCGCGTCGGTGTCCTGTCCCGCTGTCTGTCCCAGGCGGTGGAGGTGGGTCAGCGCCGCCGGCGGGTCGGCCAGCAGTTCCTGGGCGAACGTCTCCGCCCGTCCGATGGGCGAGTTGCGGTGCGCCTCCAGGCGCTGCTCCGCCTCTGCCCGCCGGCGGGCCTCTTCCCTGGCTTCCTCGATCAGTTGGGCGACCGTGATCGCCGTCCCGGCCTGATCGGCCAGGCCGATCAACAGCGCCCGATCCTCCCGCGAGTAGTTCTGCCCCGACAGGCGCGGGCCGAGGGCCAACACGCCGACCAGGCGACTGCCCTCCGTCCGCGGGGCGGTCAGTGGGACGAGCAGGGGGAAGGTCGGGTCGCGGGGTTGGGAAACGGTCAGCCCGGCCGTCAGCCGGTCCTGTGCATAGGCGCTCAGCGCTAGCGACCGACCGGTCGGGGGAAGGTCGCGCTGCTCGGCCAGCTCGAACGTCCCTGACGGGGTGTGCAGGAAGACCGCCCCGTAGGTGATGTGCAGCATCTCGGTCGTCCGCTCGACCAGCACGCGGAGCAGTTCCGGCAGGCTGATGATCGTCCGCACCTGGCGGGAGAAGGTGGTGAACGCCTTGCGGAAGTCTACCCGTTCGCGGTAGAAAAGGCGGTCAATCAGGTCCTGTACCCGTCGGCGCAGGGGTTGGAAGAGGGCGGCGATGGCCAGGGTGGAGATGACCACGGCGGC
>Ga0209018_1001542_pt1 | contig 18155 bp, 15 predicted proteins | sample YNPBryBLVA2012_FD_185814 | JGI IMG/M metagenome (GOLD analysis project Ga0209018, IMG submission 185814) | Anoxygenic and chlorotrophic microbial mat microbial communities from Yellowstone National Park, USA - YNP Bryant BLVA 2012 (SPAdes)... ...
ACCACAGGCTGTGAAGGGTGTTGTATCGTGTTTGTACGTTTGCCCACTATGTACCGTCTGGATTTATCCTGAACGGTCTAACGGAAAAACAGTAGAACCGAGTTTGACTGTTGGAGAAAACGATGCTCAAAACAATCCACTTCAACAAAACCAAGACCAAGCTATGCCTGGATATTGCGTTGACGGCGGCCTATGTGATCGCAATGGAGCCGCGCTTTACCGGAGAGACGTGGCACGAATGGCTGGGACTGGCGCTCGGCGGAGCGGCGATCATCCACGTCCTGCTCAACTGGAAATGGGTTCTCAACGTCACCCGGCGATTCTTCCACAAATTGCAGCAGCAGGTTCGGATTGATTACCTGCTGGATCTGGCTCTGTTCGCTTCGTTCACCGTCGTCATCCTCAGCGGGATCATGATCTCCGAAAACCTCAGGACTGCCGAGACTCTAGGCATTTCATTCGAGGCTCAACGGACATGGCGCAGTATTCACGCATGGGCGCCACAAGTCGCCCTGGTGATCGTCGGCATCCATCTCGGCCTGCACTGGAAGTGGATCGCAGACACCACCCGGCGCTATCTGCCACGAATCCGCATCCGCCGCCCGGTTGGTCAGCTGCCTTCATCGGAACTGCACGCTCAGGATTAACGCCCGATAAAACAGGAGATACAAAATGCGCAGCACAAAACGCAGAACGGCAATCGTACTGGTGATCGTTGTCGCCGCCCTGGCGCTGAGCGGCTACTGGCTAAACAGCAGCGGACGGCTGGATATTCCGAGGGTCTTTGCCGTGCCGGGAATAACCAGCGGATCGGGCGAGGGCGCGTTTGCCGGGGAGAATCGCCAGCATTCCCAAGGCACCTCAACCACTTCCCAAGCCGCGCCATCCGGGCGCGGCAGGCATGAAGGCGGTCGTGAAGGCGCTGGTCTGAATGGAACTGCGGCGCTGGACGTACTGTCCAATCTGTGGTTTCTGGCGGTGACGATCACGGTGGTCGTCTACGGAGGGCGCGGCCTGTCGTTTGTAATGGTACAAATGCGCCGGCTGTTGCGCGCAGGTCATGCGCCGTCGGTCCTGGGTAAGAAACAGCCGTAACGGACGAGAACGGGCAGTTTACTTCGGACAGAACCGCCAGGATGTGGACGATTTAAGGTGGATTTAAGGTAATTTCAGAAGAGGATAACCACAGGCAGATCGGAATGCCCTAAAGTAGGTTCAACGTAAACGGAACAGACCCGGTCAAACCTGCCGGGCCGGAAAGGAAAGGAACAAGATGCGGAAGGTAACAGTGGTGAGTGTGAGTCTGGTTGTGGCGCTGGCGCTTTCCCTGATGGTCGCCGGCACGATCCTGGCCCAGGGCGGCGACGAAACGGAGACGACGGCCTGGCTGGGCGTCCGTCTGGGCGAGACAGAAGGCGGTGTCTTCGTGGTACAGGTGATAACCGGCTCGCCGGCGGCGGCTGATGGCCTGCTCATCGGGGATCAGATCATCAGTCTCGATGGCGCGACGGTCGAATCCGCACAGGCACTGGCCGAAGCGATCCAGGCACACGGCGCGGGCGATATTGTCACCCTAGTTGTGATGCGCAACGGCACCGAGCGCACACTTGAAGTTGAACTGGGCAGCACGCCGCAATTCCAGGGAGGCGGTCGTTGGGGACGCTTCTCAACAGCAGAAATGGACACCGTAACGTTGGTCGCGCACCTGCTGGGAGTCAACTTGGAAGAAGCTGATGGCGGCTATGAAGTGACGGTGATCGGCCGGCTGAACCCTGCCGACTTACAGGAAGGTGACGTGATCACGGCAGTCAACGGACAGGCTATCGCAACGGTGGACTGGAACGCTCTGTGGACCGAACTGGCCCAGTCGGACAACGCCACGCTGACGCTCACTGTGCTACGCGACGGCGAGGAAATCACGGTCGAAAGCGCCCTGTTCGCCAGATTGCACGGTGGCGGTCGTGGGCAGTGGCCGATGGGCGGCTTTGAAGCTCCTGACCTCGACGCCCCCGGCAGGTTTGGGCGCGGCGGCTTCCGGGGCGATCTTCCGCAGCAGGCCGCGCCGGGCGGGATGCAGTCCAATCCGGGCGGCGTCTCTGTGCCGGCGACGGAGGATACCTCAGCAGCATAGTCCTTCGACGACGGTCTCTTTTCCCCTCTACTTCGGGAGTTGCCCCCAACTCCCGAAGGCTGCTTTATTTCACCGACCTCTCTGCACAGTTCTCCACGTCAGTAAACTGCGCTTTCAGGCGGTAGGGATCGCGCTCGGCCAGATCAAGGCCCCGAACAAAGCCCGCCGCCGCGATCTACGCTGCTTTCATGTCTCCCCTTCTCGACCCTAAATTGTTTGACAATAGCCGAAATGTACTATAGTCTTTGAAGTTACGCGGCTATGATCGGATTCAGATGTAAAACAGATGTTTTATACATCTTGTGCGAATCCGACTGAATAAGTTTAACATTTTTCAGATGTTTGTTTTCGCATACAATCATGGTGTGCCGCCAGATATTCCACACGCTTCAAGAACAGCAACCTGTCTTTCACATTCACCAAGAAGGGGGTGATGCCTATACAAAAATCCTGTCAGTCTGCCGACCACCTCCCAAAAACAACCACGCAATAAGGAAAAAGGAGAGAGTAAGCCATGCTTAAGCGTCTCGTTACCTTGACTGTGACCCTGGCCGTCATGCTGACATTTTTGGGCGGTCTGACCGTCGTCGCTCAGGATGACTGCAACTTTGTCGGCGAGGTCGTGATCGGCGTGATTGCCTCGCTCACCGGCGACCGCCCCAAAGTCGGCCAAAGCACCGAAGAAGCCACCGACATGGTCGTCGATGAGATCAACGCCGCGTGTGGCCTGCAGATCGGCGGCGAGAATTACGAGGTCGTTGCGATCATCGAGGACAGCGAATCACGGGCCGAATCAGCGGTAGCCGCTGCAACCCGCCTGATCGTGGACGAGGAAGTGGTCGCGATCATCGGCCCCCAGGCCAGCGTCGAGGCCGTACCGGCAGGCCAGGTTGCCAATGACCGCGAAACCCCGATGATCTCTCCCTGGTCCACCAACCCGGCCACAACCCTGGACCGCCCCTGGGTCTTCCGTGCCGCCTTCCTTGACCCGTTTCAGGGCCGCGTAGGCGCCAGCTTTGCCATGAGCGAATTCGGTGCAACAACGGCAGCAGTCCTCTATGACGTTGCCAGCGACTACCCGAAGGGTCTGGCCGAAAACTTCCGCGATGCCTTCACCGAAGGCGGCGGGGAAATCGTGGCATTTGAGAGTTTCACCACTGGCGACACCGACTTCAGCTCGCAACTCACCAACATCATCGCGGCTGCACCGGAAGTGCTGTTTGTCCCGCAGTACTACAACGAGGTGCCGTTGATCGTCCAGCAGGCGCGTGAGTTGGGCTACGAAGGCCCGATCCTGGGCAGCGATAGCTGGGGTACACCGGACCTAATCGAGCTGTGCGGCGATGCTTGTGAAGGGCTGTACTTCAGCACCCACTACGCGCCGGACATCGCCACCGAGGTGGCCCAGACCTTCATCAACAATTACAATGAACGATATGGCGCACTGCCCGACGATGTGGCAGCCCTGACCTACGACGCCTTCCAACTGCTGTTCCAGGCCATTCGGAACGCCGACTCGCTGGATCGCGCAGCCATCCGTGACGCCCTGGCCGGGATCGACCTCTACGAGGGCGTGACGGGCCTGATGAGCTTCGACGAGCAGGGCGATCCGGTCAAGTGCGCCGTGATCATCCAGATCAACGAGGGCGCGTTCACCTATTACGACTCGGCCTGCCCGGCAGGCTTCCCACCGGAAGACATGGCTGAACCGGAAGCAACCGAAGAGGCCGGTTCATAACGTATCCTGTTGGGACGCCCCGTGATCTGCGGGGCGTCCTTTTCCCTCACGAACGGCCTGCAAACGGCAGCGGCACCTGGACTGCCCCACTGCCGGGTCGTGATCAGCAACCGGAGAACCTCCTATGGACCTATCCGTCTTTGTGCAGCAGCTTCTCAATGGACTCCAGTTGGGCAGCCTGTATGCGCTGATCGCGTTAGGTTACTCAATGGTTTATGGAGTACTGCTGTTGATTAACTTCGCGCACGGCGACATCTTCATGTTCGGCGCGTTTATCGGCGTGTTCGCTTCGTTCATCTTAAAGTGGCCTTTCCTGCCCACTCTGCTTCTGTCGATGATCCTCACCTCCATCCTGGGTGTAACCATCGAGCGGGTGGCCTACAAACCGCTGCGGCAGGCGTCGCGGCTGTCGGTCGTCATCACGGCGCTCAGCGTCGGCCTGCTGCTGGAAAATGGCATCCTGGCTCTGGCCGGGGCTAATCCACGCCGCTATCCACAAGACTTCTTTCTTTCGCAGACGTATAGCCTCGGCTCGATCATTGTCAGTGACATCAAGATTCTGGTGATCGCACTGGCACTGCTGCTGTTCCTGGGGTTGTATCTCATCGTCACGCGGACGAAGTGGGGTATGGCGATGCGCGCCATCTCCTACGACAAATTTGCCGTCCCCCTGATGGGCATTTCGCAAGACCGCATCATCTCCCTGACCTTTGCCCTGGGGACGGCGCTGGCAGCGGCGGCAGGTATCCTGTGGGTCATCGCCTATCCTACCCTAGAAACAGATATGGGAATGCGTGTCGGCTGGAAAGCGTTTATTGCCGCCGTCGTGGGCGGGATCGGCGACATTCGCGGCGCGATGGTCGGCGGTCTGATCCTCGGATTTGTGGAGATTTTCGTGCCCGCCGTGTTCCCTTCCACTCTGCGCGACCCAATTGTCTTCGCCCTGCTGCTGGCGATCCTGGTGGTCCGCCCAACGGGTATCTTCGGCGTTGCCCGCCGCCAGAAAGTGTAGGAGAACGCCATGTTTCGATCTATGCGACGATTTCTGGTGCGGCTGACCGCGCCGCTGCGCGAATGGTTGGGGCGCATCCCGCTGCTGGCCTACCTGGCCGGACTGGTCGGCGCGGTCTTGATCGAACGCCAGTTTGGAGATCAGTTCGCCGCAGCGCTGGGCTTCCGCAAAATTCCGGCGTTCTTCGGTATCGGCGATCTCCTGGAGCCGTTCAGCGAGATCAACACGGCCCTATCAGGTATCCTGGGGCCATTTTTTCCCACACCCAGCCAGACCATCCAGGCCCCACTCCAGCAATCTGGGGAGGCGGTAGGCAACGTGCTGTCCACTTTCGTGAATGCCCTGTTCTACCAGGGCCGCCGTGAACCCGGTTTCTTCGACACGCTGCTGCGCGTGACGATTTACGACGTGGTGATCTTCGTCATCCCGATCCTCGTGATCGCCCTGCTGCTGCGCGGAGCCAGCCGCCAAACGGTGACGCGCCTGCCGCGCTGGGCCAACGGCGCGGTCCACCTAGTTCTGCTCTATCTGGCGCTGGCGCTGTGGGGCAACCTCAACGACTACCGGGCACTGGTGCTGGTGTATATGGGCGTGAACATTATGCTCACCATCAGCCTGAATCTCGTCAACGGCTATATGGGAGAGTTCTCCGTCGGCCACGCCGGTTTTATGGCTGTAGGCGCCTACGTGTCGTCGGTGCTGACGATGTGGGCCTTCACCGACAGCCGGGTGTTTGGGCCGCACGCCCTGCCGCCCGAACTGGGCCTGCCGTTCGGCTTCATCATTGCCCTGATCGCCGGGGGTGTGGCGGCAGCATTGGCCGGACTACTGGTGGCCTTTCCCTCGTTCAAGACGCGCGGCGACTACCTGGCTATCGTCACACTGGCGGTTAACTTCATCGTCCAGGGCGTGATCAACAATATGGAGTTCATCGGCGGCCCGCGCGGGCTGAACGGCGTGCCCTTGTGGAGCAACATGCACTGGGTCTTTGCCCTGACGCTGCTCTCAGTGCTCGGCGTCCACCTGTTGGTCAATTCAACCTTTGGCAAGGGCATCGTCGCCATCCGCGAGGATGAGGTCGCTGCCGGGCTGATGGGCGTCAACACGCGGCGAGTTAAGCTGGTGGCCTTCCTGATCTCGTCGTTTATTGCAGGTGTGGCCGGCGCGTTACTGGCGCATACGCTGGCTTACGTGAATCCCGGCATGTTCGGCATCCTGCGTTCGACCGAAGTGCTGGCGATGGTTTACCTGGGCGGTATGGGCAGCATCAGTGGGTCGATCATCGCCGCCGTGCTGTTCACGCTGCTGATCGAGGCGCTGCGCCCGCTGGAAGTGCTCAAATGGGTGGTCATCCCACTCATTCTGATCTTCGTGATGATCTACCGCCCGCAGGGACTCTTTGGCTTCCGCGAGATCAAATTGAACCTGGGCACAGAGCGCGCCTCCCGCGCCCGCAGACAGTCCCCGACGGCCCCTACGGAGGTGAGCGATGCCGCTTCTGGAAATTAAAAACCTGACACACTACTTCGGCGGACTGCGCGCAGTTAGCAACTTCAACCTCGTGCTGGAGCACGGAGAATTGATCGGGCTGATCGGGCCGAACGGCGCGGGCAAGACGACGCTGTTCAACCTCGTAACCGGGGCCTACCACGCCAGTGAGGGCAGTATCACCCTGGAAGGCGAGGAACTGGTCGGCAAGCCGCCGCACATCATCAATGGCATGGGCATCAGCCGCACCTTCCAAACGATCCGGTTATGGCAACAGATGTCGGTATTGGACAACATCCGGGTGGCCTATCACGGCAGGCTCAACTATGGCCTGGCGGATATATTCGTGCAGTCGCGTCGCTACCGCGAACAGGAACGCGAAATCACCGAACGCGCCTACGAACTGCTGCATCTGTTCAAACTGGAAAGCTACGCCGACGAGCCGGCGCTCAACCTGCCTTACGGCCAGCAGCGCCGCCTGGAGATCGTGCGCGCCATGGCCTCGCGCCCCAAGCTGCTGCTGCTGGATGAACCGGCAGCAGGCATGAACCCGAAAGAGATCGGGGCGCTGATGGAATTCATCCACTGGATCCGCGACGAGTTCCATCTGACGATCTGGCTGATCGAGCACCAGATGCGCCTGGTCATGAACATCTGCGAGCGGATCAAGGTGCTGGACTTCGGGGAGACGATTGCTGAAGGTACGCCGCAGGAAATCCAGAACAACCCCAAAGTAATCGAGGCGTATCTGGGAGAACAGGGGGAGGTGGCCTGATGCTGCTCAGCATCCGCGATCTGCATGTTTCCTACGGCAACATCCGCGCCGTGCACGGCGTCTCCTTTGAGGTGGACCAAGGTGAAATTGTCACGCTGATCGGCGCTAACGGCGCAGGCAAATCAACCATCCTGAACACCATTGCCGGCTTGCAATCCCCGGATAAAGGGGACATCTCCTACAAAGGCAAAAATCTGGCGGGCCACAATGCCGCCGAGGTAGTCAAGGCCGGACTGGTGCTCGTTCCCGAAGGGCGGCGCATCTTCGGCAATCTGACGGTCTACGAAAATTTGCGGCTGGCGGGCTTTCAGTATCGAGGCGAGGAACTGAACCGACGCATCAACCGGGTATTCGAGCGTTTCCCCCGCCTGGCAGACCGGCGCAACCAGCTTGGTGATACGCTCTCCGGTGGCGAGCAACAGATGCTGGCCGTCGGGCGTGCTCTGGTGACAGGCGGCGAGCTGATGCTGCTAGACGAACCTTCAATGGGTCTGGCTCCCATCCTGGTTCAGGAGATATTCGCCATCCTGCGGGAGATCAACCAGCAGGGAACGACGATCCTGCTAGTCGAGCAGAACGCGCACATGGCGCTCAAACTGGCGAACCGGGGCTATGTGCTGGAAACCGGAAGCATCATCCTTGCCGGTCCCAGTAGCGAACTGGCCCAAAACGCCGAAGTGCGCAAGGCCTATCTGGGCGCTTAGAAAGCGCAAAAACAGGGGGGCAGCCAATGCCCCCCCTGTTGATTCATCCTGACTCTTCCGACCGTGCCGGAAAGCCCCCTTCCAGCAGCCGGGTCTCGATCCAGGCCCGCGCGGCAGCGGCAACGTCCAGCGCGTCTGGGCGATCATCATTCCACATTTCGATCATCACCGGACCGGAGAAGCCCATCCCGGCAAGCCGTCGGAACGCCGCCACAAAGGGCACATCCCCTTCGCCGAACGGGACGCGGCGCGGCACACCGGGCCGGGCATCCTTGACGTGGATGCCGATGAGGTTCCCGCGCACCGCAGCAATCTCTGCCTCCACGTCCAGCCCGTTGACGATGATATTGCCGATGTCCATATACAGCCGCAGATAGGGCGAATCAACCTCACGGATGACCTGCACGGCGGTCATGGGGGAATCGATATAACCATGCTCCTGATTTTCCAGGCCCAACAGCACGGCGCGCTCGCTGGCCCAGACCGCCGCCTGTCGGACGGCCTCGACGTAACGCGCCCCGTTACGCCCGTCCGGTGCTTCATCGGGCAACCGATCATAGCCGGCCAGTTGAACGATGCGGATATCCAAATCAGCGGCCAGATCGATGGCCTGCCGCACAACTTCCAGCCCCCGACGGCGCACATCTGCATCCCCACTGCCTAAAGGACAGGCCCGGTTGGCGCTCAGGCACATGGTCAGGATCGGGATTCCGGCCTCCTCGATCATGCGCCGGACCTCGCGCCGCCGCGCTTGAGGCCACGTCAGCCGTTCCAGCCGTTCCCGGCTCGGATCGAGCGACATCTCAACAAAATCAAAGCCGGCCTGCGCCGCCATCGTCAACCGAGCGAACCAGTCCACACCAGATGGCAATGCCTTCTCGTAAATCCCGATAGAAATACCCGCAACGCGGCTCATCATACCCCTTCCAAGACAGCCAATCCCCTTTTACTCATAGGGAATAAACCGCACATCAGCCTGCGCCCTTCATCCCGGCGACAAAACGGGCCGTGATCACCTGCGGGCGAGTAATAGCCGCACCGACCGTCACCGCCCATGCCCCGGCTGTCAACGCCGCCCGCGCCTGCTCCGGCGTGTGGACGCGCCCTTCGGCGATCACCGGCACGCGCAGCCGCGCCGCCAGCGCGCGCACCAGGTCCAGGTCCGGTCCGCTCATCTGTGGGCTATAAGGCGTGTAGCCGGAAAGTGTGCTGGAAACCAGATCGGCGCCGGCTTCGGCGGCGGCGACCCCCTCCTCCAGGGTCGAAATGTCGGCCATCACGGGTTTGCCCAATTCACGGTGAATGACGCCGATCAGGTCTTCTACACGGCTGCCATCAGGACGCGGGCGCAGCGTGGCGTCAATGGCGATGATGTCTGCCCCGGCCTCGGCAACGGCGCGGGCGTGCATAAACGTTGGCGTGATATACACCCCTTCGCTGCCGTCCTTGTACAGCCCGATGAGAGGCAAAGATACCGCCGCACGAATGGCACGAATGTCGGAGGGCGTGTTGGCCCGGATGCCCACCGCCCCGCCTTCCTGAGCGGCCAGGGCCATGCGCGCCATGATCTCGGAACCATACAACGGCTCATGCGCCAGCGCCTGGCAGGACACAATCAATCCACCGCGAAGCTGCCCGATCAGTGTGGATGCATCGGTCATGGTCTGCTTTTCCCTATCCTGAACACCTGCGATTTGCGATTCAACAAGGCTCAAGAAGCGGCTCCAGGTCGAAATCGACCTCAAAGGTGCGCGCCCAGGGCAGGCGCACACTGCCCGGCACAATGCGCCAGCGGCCCGCGAAGCCCGGCAATTCGGCGATCAAGGCTTGCAGGCGATCCGCGATCCGCGACTGTGCATCTGCCAGCGTGGCGGGCGTAACCTCGGCAACGCCGGTCTTGGCTTCCAACCAGGCGCGGATTTCCGCCCGAACCAGGTGCTGATAGCCCCAATCTTCCACAAGACGGTGCAGCAGAAAACGTTCCTGCGCCTGCTGCTGCACATCCCTCTCGGCCCAACGCGCCGCACACGCCTGCGCCAGCGCTGTGCCGATTGTGTTCGCAGCCGTGTTCCAACCGCCGTAAGCTGCCAGTTCGGGCAGACGAACGTGCTCCCGTAGCAAATCGATCAACACCGGATCAGAGCCGTTGGGATACGCCACATCCACGACAATGACGGACTCGCCCTGCGCCTGTCGCCGCGCGATCTCTTTCACCAGTGCAACGAGATAAGGCAGACGGGTAGACCGTTCGTCTTCCGCCCAAGCCGGGTCGAATTCGCCCCGGCGCTCAACGGGCGTGTTGACGGCCAGGAAAAAATCGGCTTTCCCGTCGGTTACTGTTCCGCCGACAGCACGTACCTGCCGCTCGACCGTGATCCTCACCGGGCCGTCCTCGTAAGGCGCGATGACATCCTCCCCGCCCGGCACAGCATAGCCAACGGCAAACCGGGGCGTGAAACTGCGCGCCGCGTTGATCACCCGCGCTACCAACACCGCGCCGACCTCATCCGCACCGGGATACATCAGCAAGCGGTCGCCCAACCCCAGGCGATCCGCCCACTCGGTCAGCCAGCGTTTTTCCCGCGAGGCCAGGCCATAGGGCACGGTGTCGTCGGAACTAAGCACCAGCAAGTCAAAGACGCCCTCGGCGGCCATTTGCAGAGCGGCCAGGTTGACCGTGTGATTGCGTATCCGCCGCCGCAGGAAATCTGCCAGATGTTCGGCAGGGATAGACGCCCGCAACGCTGCCAACTCGTCTGCTGCTACCTGGCCCTGAAGCGCGCGGTCGGAAAGCTGCGAAAAGCGCGACAACGCCTTACCGTAGTGCTTCCAGTACGGCGGCTCCTCAACGTCACCGTCGTAATCGGGGATGCGCGTAATCAGGTTGAAACCGTAGATGGTCAGGTCCGGGCGCCGACGCTTGAGATCGCGCAACAGGTCCAGCCGGGCCAGGACCGCGCCTGCTGACTCAGATGTGGTACGGCTGGCGATCAGGCCGCCATAGCCGAGCATTTCCAGGGAGACGATCAGCACATTCAGGTCAGCGGCGTTATCGCGCAGCCAATCCGCCAGCGCGCCATGTCTGGCCGGGATGCGGTAGGCACTTAAGAGTTCGGGCGGAGGCAAGTGCAAGTCTACGCCTGCAATGGCAGCGATCATCGCCGGATAGCGAGTGTTCGCAGGTCGTTCGTCAAGCGGGATCAGGCTGAGATGCCTCTCGTTCTCCCTCATCGGCTATTTCCCCCTACACGGCCCCGTTCCAGCCAGGCGACCGTTTCTTCGGCCAGGCTCGCCAGCGGCTTGCGCAGGACGGTGCACTCCGGCAGCGAGGCCAGAAAATGTTGCCCGTAGTTCTTGCTCAAGATGCGCCGGTCCAGGATGACCACCACACCCCGATCTGTACGGGTGCGGATCAGGCGACCAAAGCCCTGCCGAAAGCGCAGGATGGCGTCGGGGATGGAATAGTCATTGAACGAGTTGGCAAACTGCTCTGCCCGCGCAGCGAAGATCGGGTCGGTGGGCACGGCGAAAGGCAGGCGAGTGATCACCAACACACTGAGGTCTTCGCCGGGAATATCCACCCCCTCCCAAAAACTGCGCGTGCCCAGCAACACGGCGCGCCGGGTTCCTTTAAAGCCTTCCAGGAGCGCCTGGCGGCTGGAGCCATCGCTCTGGTCAAACACGGCAATGTCGCCCAGCGCCAGACGCGGCGCAATGGCCTGCGCGGTTTGACGAAGCTGGGTGTAACTGGTGAACAGCACCATCATGCGCCCACCGGTTGCCGCCGCCAGTTCGATCAGCGTTTGCTCGGTCACGTTCTGGTAGCGATATTTGTCCGTCGGCTCCGGCATGTCGGTCGGCAGGTAGAGCAGCGTCGAGGCGCGGTAGTTAAACGGCGATCCTACATCCAGCGTTTTGACGTTGGTCGCCTGGAGACGGCCTTGCAGGTAATCAAACGATCCCGCCGTTTGCAATGTGGCGCTGGTCATGATCACGGCATCTTTGGCATACCACAGATGCTTTTCGATCAGCGGGCCGACGTTGAGCGGCGCGGCGTGCAGGGAGAGGCGTCCCTGCTCCTGTCCAACCTCGATCCAGTAGATCGTGTTGCCGTCCGGGCTGGTGGTGAAAGCGGCAAGCTGTTGGTGAACCTCGTTCAGGTGACGCGCGGCGGCTCCCACACTGGCGACGATGTCCTCGTAGTCGGGGATGTCGAAATCCTTCAGACGGCCCAACGCCAGCATCAGGCGGCTCATGGCGTCGGCAATGCCGGTGGTGAACTGGCTGAGGGTCGTCCATGCCTCCTGAATTTTGGCAAAATCCGGCTTACTGCGCTCGGCGTCGGTCACGCGCACCTGATTCATGTACTCACCGGGGCGCAGGTAGTTGCCATCGCGCAGAAAGTGGTACACGGTGGAGAACAGCGTCCCGATATGGAACTCCATCGCCTTGATCGCCTCTTCGACGATCTGCACGTAATCGGTCAACTGCGCGACGTGGCTTTCCGGGATCGTCCCCCGTGCGTGCCTGAGCAGGTCGCCCAGGATGCCGGAACGTGTCCCTCCCAGGTCGGCAAGCTGGCGGCGCAGGGCAGCCTGGTCGATGCGGAAGCTCAGACCGTTGGTGGTGGCTTCTTCCAGATGGTGCGCCTCGTCGAGAATCAGATAGCGGTATTCCGGCAGCACACGGCTGCCAACGGCCACATCTGACAGCAGCAAGGCATGGTTGACGATAAGCAGGTGGGCATTTTCGGCCTCGCGGCGGGCTTTGTAGAAGGGGCACGCGCCGTGCATCTGCTCATGGCAGCGTTCCAGCGTACACCCTTCGTCCTCGGCGCTCAGACGCATCCAAGCCCCAATCTCTGCCGGGCCGCGCAAGTTGATCTCGCCCCGGTCGCCGCTGGTGCTTTCCAGCAGCCAGATCAGGATTTTGGCGAAGATGCGCAGTTCGTCGATGCTGGTCGGCCGACGGCGGCGCAGGCTCATCAGGCGGCGCGGGCACAGATAGTTACTCCGCCCCTTCACAACTGCCGCCTTGAAATCCATCCCCAAGATATCCCGCAGCAGGGGGATGTCTTTGTTGATGAGCTGGTCTTGCAGGTTGATCGTGTTGGTAGAGATGACCACGCGCTCGTTGTTGGTGATGGCCCAGTAAATCGCCGGGATGAGGTAAGCCATCGATTTACCCGTGCCCGTGCCCGCCTCGACCATCAGATGTTGGGCGCGGTTGAAAGCCTCGGTTACGGCGCGAAGCATGGTGATTTGCTCCGGGCGGTGCTCATAGCCCTCCACACGCTGCGCCAGCAGACCACCGGGTTCCAGCAATGCGGCCAGCCTGTCCGGGTCCAGGGAACGGATTTCGGCATTGGGCCGCAGCGGGCGCCAGTCGCGCTGGGCAGCACCGAACAGCGCCTCCAGATCGTCCAATGAAGAGCCGGTGCGCTGTGGGCGGTCGAAGGCAGTGCGCGCGCGCTCGCGCAACGCCGCTTCAAAGACCGGCGCGGCGCTCCAGGGCAGCCCACGCGCCGCATTCGCGATTTCTTGCAAGGTATTCAGAGGCAGGTCCAGGATGCGCTGCCACAGTGTCCAATACACCTGAACCGTAGCCGTCGCGTCGGTCAGCGCCCGGTGCGCCCCGTTGAGCGGAACGCTCAACTGCTGCGCCAGGCTGTTGAGGTTGTAGCGCGGCGCGGTGGGCAGCAACACCGCAGCCAGCTCATAGGTATCCAACGCCAGATTGTCACGCAACAGGCCCCAGGGCTGCAAGAAAGACAGATCGAAGCTGATGTTGTGCCCTACCAGCGGGGCCAGTCCGGCGAAGTCGGCCACGTCTGCCAGTACGCGGCGCAGTTTGGGCGCGCCGGTCATGTCTTCCTGCCGGATGCCGGTGAGAAACGTGATGCCGGGCGGAATTTCCCGCTCCACGTCTACGAGAGTGCTGTAGGTTTCCAAAATCTCGCCTTCTCGAAAGCGCACCAGCCCGACTTCCAGGATGGCGTCTCGTTGCGGATCAAGGCCGGTGGTTTCCAGATCAATGGCGACGATTTCGCCACGCATGGCGGACTCCAAATTCTAGCGCGAGGCAGTTCAACAGATGCAGAGGTGAAGTATAACACACCCCCCGGAAGGTTGCGCACAAATGTATTATTGACCTTGCCGCACTGCTGGCTCGCCCTCCAACAGGCCGAAACAAAATCTGCTACACTTGTCTGCGCCTGCATTAGAAACGCCGCGCCGCCGGGCGCGGGTTTGGAAGGAGTATGATCCATGCGACGCCTGCTGATCTGTCTCGCGCTGGGCCTGATCCTGATCGCCTGCACGCCGCCAAACACGCCCACGCCTTTGCCAACCTCCCCGCCGGTGCAGGCGCCGCCCTCCACGCCGCCCTTCGTCATCGTCACGCTGCCGCCGACGCCGCTGATCGAACCGACGGCCACACCGACGCCGCTCTTTGACATTACCCCCTATATCGGGCGCTGGCAGCTAGACTTCCGCTACCAGTTCGCGGGCGGCGACCCCATCGATCAGATGCGCTTCGTCGGCGCGGCAGCCATTCAGATCGGAGCCAATGCGCAGGCGACCGGCCAGGGCGCGCTCACCACATTCGCCTTCCGTGAAGGTTGTTTCGCCAGCACAATGAACGAGGATGACATTGGCATCTCTGTCGTGGGAGAGGTTGGGTTGGGTGACGGCGGTGGGTTGGAGCTGACTTTCTGGATCAGGCCGGATAATCCGGGGCGCATGGAACGCTATGCGGTCATGTGCCCGGACTTTGAAGCACCGCTGGAATGGGAACAACAAATGCTATGGCCGACGCTGGCTGCACTGCGCGTCATGCCCTATACCCTGCCGCTGGAATCGGGCGCAGCCATTGATACAACGGTAGAAGTGACCGGGCCGACGGGCGGCGCGGTGCACGGCACGCTGAATACATGGGTCCGTTTGATACGTTAGGACCTTTCGTGCTAAGCTGGTGGCTACCAGAACCTCTTGTGCCCTGGCGTTTCTACAGGAGGCGATTTTATGCCTGTCCCTGGACCGGATACCCTGTTCGATTACCGCCAACCCGACGTGGATTACGTCTTCGACAAAATAGCGAAGGCCGAATCCTGTTCCCTGGTTGGGATCGGCAGCGCAGGCAAGAGCAACCTGCTACGCACGCTGATGCAAGACGATACCCTGGCGCGCGGGAAAAAGAAGTATTTCCCTGAGAATCCCCCTCAGATCATCTTAGCCTTCTTGAACCCGCACAAAATGATCCATCTTCAACGCCGCGCCTTGGAACAGGCAGGCGCGGCCTGGCCCGGTTATGAGATGATGCTGAACTCTCTACTGCGTGCCCTGGTGGAAATGGACACCGAAGGTCTGCGCGACAACGAGCATTGCATCGTGGAACTCATCGCCAAAGTGGAAAACTACTATCGCAACCTGTTCGGCGCTGCCGCTTATTTTGGTCAGGCCGGGCAGCAGCTTTTTTTGCCGTCCCACCCCTTGCTCGTCCAAACCGGCTTTCGCCACCTGGAAGAGTCGATCTATGCTGTGTTCGATACGGCCAGGCAATGCAGGCAAGATTGGCGGATTGTTTTTCTCTTTGACGAGGTGGAAGAATTTATCGCCCGCCTGCCGGCCCAGTTCTTCCAGTCGCTGCGCGGCATTCGAGACGATTTCAAGCAGTGCCTTACCTTTGTGACGGCCAGCCGCCGTTCATTGGACGAAATCGTAGATGACGTTGCGCAGCGTAAGCCCACGCCCCAGGCGCAGCAGGCGTTCAGAAATGGCATGGAGGGGTTTGTCGAATTATTTCGCGGCTTCATGCGCTACCTGGGGCTGCTGGATAAGACCAGCGCCGCCGCGCTGCTGAAACGCCTGGCGCAGCGTTACGATCAGGCATTGACCGAAGATGCACAACGGGAATTGCTTGCCCTGACAGGGCGGCATGCCGGTCTACTGCGCCGGAGTTTTTTGCGGGCTGCTGCGGGCGTATCCCAGGCAGGCAGTGGGGAATTTGGGGAATATTTGCTGCGCGATCCGGGCGTGCAACAGGAATGTCAGACCATCCTGGGCAGCCTATCCCCCGATGAACGGACCGTGTTAATCCAACTCGTCAAAGGGCAACCGATGCCGGATCGTAGCGTCCTGTATAGCCTGTACAAAAAGCACCTGATCACGCATCCCGATGCCGGCGAACCGGAAGTACGGCTGCCGCTGTTGGCCCAGTATCTCAGTCGGCTGGAATAACCGCGCAAACGAGAAGAGCGGGGGCAGTCAGCAGACCGCCCCCGGTTTAGGCTTTAGCTGCCCGACTCGGCTGTCGGCTCTTCGGTCGGTGTTTCCGTTGCTTCGCTTGTGGCTTCCTCGGTCGGGGTTTCGGTCGCCTGGGCTTCGGCGGCAGCCCGCGCCTCGGCCTCGATGAACTTCTCGACGGCGGTTTCCTGGTAGTCCCGGAACGTCGCGTCGTCAAAGACGATCACCTGTTGATCTTCCAACAGACTCCGGCTGCTATTGGAGAGCAGATACCACACCAACGCCTGGACGGCGGGCCGGGCCAGAGCATCCTGGCTGATTTGGAGCGACACCGGGCGCGCAAAGAGATAGCTGCCGTCGCGGATCGTTTCCAGAGATGGCGTCACACAGCCGTTGCCTGCATCTACCGCCACCGGAATCACGTCTGCCTCAGTCGCCTGGAAGTCGACGAAGTCCACATAGGTGATCGCACCCTCAACGTTAGCGGTCGCGGCAGCACGCCACAGACCGTCGTTGCTTTCCTGAAGGGCGTCACGGCGCGGGTTGAGAATTTCCCGCGTGCTCTGGAACAACAAAAAGTCCGTCTGGCTCTCGCCATCGCGCGGCAGGAAGATCGTCAGCGGTAGATCGGGGAAATCTTCGCCAAGCTGATTCCAGTTCACCACACTGTCGCCGCCCTGATCCTGCCACAGGTTGCCGATTTGTTCGGTAGTCAGGCAGGCGGCAAAATCCGCCTCTGCGGGGACGAGCATCACAACGGCCTGGTGGCCCAGCGGCACTTCCCACAGGGAAACGTCATTCTGTTCGCAGACCGCAGCTTCTTCATCCGTTGGCGCACGCGTGACCGTCGCCAGGTCGATCTCGCCGTTGCACAACTTGCGGTAAGCAGCCGGGTTGCCGAACGCCGTCTTCGTGATGGTGACGCCGGTATACACGTCCGTAAAGGCATTGGCAACGTCGTTGAGCGGCGGGTATGCGGCGGCGGCACTTTCCACCGTCACCGTACCGCTGACATCGAAGGCGATGGTATAGAGTGGCTCACCCTCCGAGAACTGCCGCCCGGTCACGCCTTCGGCCACGTTCGCCGTCGCCTGCTCGACCTGCGCCTCAGTCAGGGGAGTGAACCCCTGCTCAGCCACCACTGCCTGGCCGTCTTCTGCCAGCATTGACTGCACCAGACCAGACACGGCTTCCCGCTCCAGACTGGCGGCACTGACGTACAGGTATAGGCCGCGCATGGCCGGATAGGAGTCATCTGCGATGGATTCGGGCGATGGCGCGACGCAGCCCGCGCCTTCCAGTTCGTCCAGCGCAATCAGGCGCACGTCGGCCTCGCCGCCGGCAACGGCGTTCCAGGGCACAAGGCCCACCCCGGCCACATCTTCGGTCACACGGCTGACCAACGCCTGGGGGTCGCCTTCGATGGTTGCATCCGCACGCAGGCCATCCCCCGGCAGCAGGTCGTCCAGCAGGCCATAAGCCGCGCTTCCTTGCGGTGGGGCATAGGGCACAAAGGACATGGCCCCCCAGTCCGGGTTGATCTGATCCCAGATGGTGGTGGTATTCGCCGCCGACGGCCCCCACAGAGCCGCCAACTGGGGAAAGGTCAAGCAATCGACAAAGGTGAAGGCCGGATTGGCGATCACAACCAGCGCGTTGCTGCCGAGCGGCACTTCGACCCATTGAACATCATTTTCGGCGCACGCAGCTTCTTCTGCGCGCGTGATGGGACGTGCAGCCATCGCAATGTCGATCTCGCCGCTGCACAGGTCCGCCAGGCCAGTATCCGTGCCGGTGATCTCGACGGTGACAGCCGCACCGCTTTGTTCCTGATAAGCATCGCTCAACGGCCCGACGACCGTCGAAACGAGTTGGGAGCCGCGCACCAGAATGGTCTCTTGCTGGGCCAGAACGAGCAGAGGGGCGGCCAGAATCATCAAGGCTAACAGGCAGAATAACGCCTGACGCCGGGGAAAGTTCATCGCGGTTCTCCTTGTCACAGGTTTTGAACAGTCAGGGTGCACGTTTTTTGGCATTTTGACAGGCGGAGATTGTACACACTTA
>Ga0209018_1001543_pt1 | contig 18153 bp, 16 predicted proteins | sample YNPBryBLVA2012_FD_185814 | JGI IMG/M metagenome (GOLD analysis project Ga0209018, IMG submission 185814) | Anoxygenic and chlorotrophic microbial mat microbial communities from Yellowstone National Park, USA - YNP Bryant BLVA 2012 (SPAdes)... ...
GGCATGAGCACGTCGCGATCCGGGTTGTACATCATGCGGTAGGAAAAACCCCGATTGCCCTGAGATTCCATGACACTCCAGCCCCTCATGAGGTACGGGCAGGCATCGTTGAAGCAAATATACATGAACTCATTGTCCCATTCGGTAAAGGGCGTCTGGGGGACTCTCCATTTCTTCATGCGTTCCCCGCAATGCGGGCACTGAAGGGTTATCTTCACCTGCCGCTTTCGCGCCTCCAATTCCTCGGCCGACACGGGCTTGCCGGCGCTCAGTTCCACCACGGGTCTTTTGCGCCGTCCCTTGGGTGCCCCCTTCTTTTCCGCCCACATGGCATAAATGGGGTCGCTGGGAATGCCCAGGTGAGCATATTTGTCGTCAGCGGGCCGCGGTTTTCCCTTGGAAACGAGCAGCTGCGGTTCACCGAAATCAGGCACGCTCTGGAAAAAATCCTCCACCAAGAAGATGCGCTCTTCCTCGCTGCTGTCTTTCCAAATCTTGACCGCTTTTTGGGGAAACATGCGGTTGGAAAAAACAACCAGAAACATTCCGCCCGGCTTCAAAATGCGAGCCACTTCCGCAAACACCTCAAAAGGCCGCGTCATGTAGTCCACGGACACCGTGTTTAGGACCACGTCAAAGGTGTTGTCGCCAAAGGGCAGTTTCGGGTCGGCGTTGAGGTCGTGCAGCACATAGCGGCCGAGGGCCTCATTGCGCCGAAGCTCGTTTTCATTCAACCCCAGGCCCACCACTTCGGCGGCCTTCACCGTGGCCGGAATGTGGGAATCCCACCCCGCCATGAGGTCCAAGATCACTGGACGATCCTCGATGATCAGGCTCCCGACGATGTGTTCCACCGTCTCCAAGGCTGTCCGGTCCAAGTGGGACACAAATCGGTCTTTTTGATAAAAAACCGCATCATCGCTTTCGTCGAGCCTTTGGAACGCTTCCTCCCCATAAACCCACCGGTGCACTTTTTCTTGAATCGCGTTTCTTGTTGCCATGCCAAGCTCCTTTCGTCGTGTGGACACAAACCTGTCGGGGGTTTGTCCGAGCCTAAAGGAAAGCACGGGCCTGGACATCGCAACGACAATTCCTTGGGGGGAGAATGGGAGGTTCATGCTAGGTTTTCGAAAGAGACCTGCACGTGGCTGGCCTTTTCGGGCCCATCCAGCAAAAGAAAGGACAGGACCCTCACGGGGATGAGCGCCGAAAGAGGGTGGTCCAAAAGGCCGGCGATGTGCAGCAGGGTGCTCTTGCCGCTTCCTGAGGGGCCGAAGATGGCCATGTAGTCGTTCTCATGGATGGTGAGCGAGAGCTCGCGCAGTGCGTCCACCCGGGATTCGCCCATCCGGTAAAACTTGCACACCCTGTCAAGCTTTATTATCTCCCTCGCCATCAGCCCACCATGTATTTTATGAAATCCTTCTTCATGCCCGTGCGGAACCATTCCCTGCAAGCCTTAAGAAGATGGCGGCCTTTCGGGGTTATGGAGTATTCCCTGCTCGCCCTCCTGTCCCCTGTCTTCCTTCCGCGCACGAGGCCGGCTTTCTCCATGAATGCGAAAAGGGGGTAAATGCGGTTGGCGGTCGCCCCGTGGAACCCTTCCGCGCGCATCACCTTTATCACATCATAGGGCTTCCTTGGCGCCTGGCTTATGAGCCAGAGCGTGAAGAGCATGCTAAGCTTTTTCAGCATCACCCTGCTCGCCGCCCCAGGCTTTTCCATGTTGGCGAGGCCGGGATGCTTCTTCAGGACATAAATGGGATGCCTGTGCGGCAGAACAAACATGGATATATCCATAATTGGATATATTTATAAAACCTGGCTGCTGGCCCTAACAAACATGTTTAAATATGTTTTCACACACATCTAATTGCATGCGGCTGATGCAAAAACGGCCGGAACCATGGTTCGAAAAGGGCTTTTTCCAAGTCCCCCACGGGGTGCTGCTTGAATACATATATATGGAACAGGTTCCGCGGCAAAGGAACCCGCGCACCCTGATGTTCCTCAACGGGATTGGGTTGAGGCACTCGGAATGGAAGGGGCAGATGCACAAGTTTCCCGAATGCAATCTTCTTTTCTTCAACGCGAGGGGGCACGGGAATGTCGGGCTGGGCTTTTCCACCCCGAATTCCTACCTTTTCGACTGCGGGATGGACGCTGCGGAGCTCGCGGCGCACCTGGATTTAGGTAGAATTACCCTGGTCATGCACTCAATGGGATGCCTCATCGGGACGTGGATGTACGGGAGGGCGATGAGGAACGGGTTTTTGCTGGGCAGCAGCGCCTCTGTGGACTCCATGGTGATGGTGAGCCCGGTGGTGGGGAATCCCCTTTCCACCATCCCAAAAAAGGATTTGGCCGTGCCGTTGCTGGAGGCGCTGGACAAGGCGCTGAAGAACGGGGCGATGGAGAAATTCCTAAGGTGGTATGCGAAGCACTTCAAGGAGATTCCCATTATGGCAGCGGCTTATGCGGCATTCAGGGCGGTCACGGGAAGCGGGGTTTCGTTTTCAGCATTCAGGAAATACCTTGAATGCGTGCTGGACGTCAAGAGCAGCACGCTTGTCACGGCGTTTGAGGCGATGGTGAACACAGGGGACCGCATAGGGGAGATGATGGGCGGCATAAGGGTTCCGGTGCTTGTTCTCACGGGCGAGAATGATTTCCTTGTCCAGCCGGTTTCGCTGGAGATACTGAAGGAAAGGCTCATGGGCTATGAAATGCACATAATAGAGAAGGCGACACATTTCCCGCAGGCGGAGAAAAGCGAGGAATTCAACGGGCATGTCTCTGCTTTTGTGCAAAAAATGGATAAAAATAAGCAAGGGATTTAAATTTTAGCTGAAAATACGCGGCATCCAATTGGCTAGCTGGTGGAATATATGAGAGCAAAGGACGAAATCGGGCCTGAGTATGTGCTTGAGGTTTTTGATGCAAAAACAGGGATGCAGGGAGTTCTTGTTATAGACAACACCGCGCTTGGGCCCGGGAAGGGAGGCATGAGAATGGTGCCAGATGTCACCACCGAGGAGGTGATGGGGCTCGCCCGCGCGATGACGTGGAAGAATGCGCTCGCGGGTATTCCATTCGGTGGCGCCAAATCCGGGATAAGGTTTGACCCAAAGAGCCCGCACAAGGAGGCGGCCATAAGGGCGTTCGCGGATAAGGTGAAGAGGTTCATTCCTGATTTGTACATAGCTGGCCCTGACATGAACACGACCGAAAAGGAAATGGGGCAGTTCGCGGACCAGATAGGGAACAAGATGGCCACGACCGGGAAGCCGGCTTCAATGGGCGGGCTTCCGCACGAATTGGGAAGCACTGGGTACGGGGTTGCCCTCTGCATAAAAACAGCGGTGGAGTTCCAGAAGAAAAGATTGGATGGGATGACCGTGGCGATTGAGGGGTTCGGGAACGTGGGAACGTTTGCCATGAAATTCCTTTCGGAATGGGGAGCGAAGGTGGTAGCGGTCTCGGATTCCAGGGGAGTAATATATGACACTAATGGCCTGAGTTATGATGCGCTGATGAAAACAAAGGCGGAGAAGGGGACAGTTACGGCGCACGGGCACGGAAAGGTGCTGCCGCCCGCGGAACTGTTCAAATTGCCTGTGGATATCCTGATTCCCGGGGCCCGGCCTAATGTGATTACAGATGCGAATGTGAACGATGTGAAGGCGAAAATCGTTGCGGAGGCAGCGAACATCCCCATGGCTTATGAGGTGGAGAAAAAGCTCATGCAGAAAGGAGTGCTAGTGCTCCCGGACTTCCTTGCAAACTCCGGAGGGGTCATTTCCTCCTACTGCGAAACGATGGGATGGAACGAGAAGAAGATGTTCGGGGTAGTTGCGGAGAAAATAACAAGCAACACGAAACTGGTCATGGAAAGGGCGGGAGTGGGCCGCGATACCCGCGCTGCGGCGCTCGCAATTGCAAGGGAAAGGGTATTAAATGCCATGAAAAGGAAGGGCATGCTGAAATAGCGCCCTGCGCCAAAGCTTTCGGAAAACTATATAAAGGGGCATACCCATAACTTTCCTGTGGAATATTAGCTAGTGGGTGGACTAAAATGGCAGAAGAAAAGAAAACTGACGCGCCTTGCTGCGGCGGCTCCCAGAACATGGCGTTTTTCTGGGCGGTCGGCGGGCTGGTGCTTGGATTGATAATAGGGTATATTGTGTTCCCCGGGGCGGTTCCGGCCGTTTCGGCGGGGGCAGGCACGGGCGGAAATGCCACCTCAGAAACAGGGGCTTTTGTGCTGGACCAGGCAAAGGTTTCTGAGATAGGGGGCTTCCTCGCGAATTACTACTATGTCTCCACGGGCGAGGAAACGACGGCCACTTTCTCAAGGTATGTGGACAAGGGCCCTTATGTTGAACTCTACTACACGGTGGCCGAGCAGGAGATGCCCATAATGGTCTCCAAGGACTACAAGTACTTCTACGCCGGGGCGTACGATGTGGGGGATACTATAGCGCAGATGAGCACTGCAAGGCAGCAGGCCATGGCTGAGGCCCAGGGCATACCAAAAAGCAGCAACCCGCAGGTCCTTATGTTCGTGATGAGCTACTGCCCCTACGGAAACCAGGCGGAGGGCGGGCTCGCGCCTGTTATCCAGATGCTTGGCGACAGCGCAACCTTTGAGCCGGTGTACATCATCTACCCGAGCGGAAGGGAGTGCACGGAGAACGGGGGCAAGAAATACTGCTCGCTGCACGGGAACGCAGAGCTCTGGCAGGATGTGAGGGAGAAGATAATCTTCAATATGTACGGAGAGAAAAAGTGGGCTGAGTACGTGTCCAAGGCGAACGCCGACTGCACCCTCTCAAACATAGACACCTGCTGGGCGGCTGCGGCTGATGCGGTAGGCGGGATAAACACCACTGCCGTGGTTGCGGAGTTTGAAGCGAGCAAGTTCGCAATACTTGACAGTGAGATGGCGAAGACACAGTCAAACGGGGTGAGCGGCTCCCCGACCATAAAGATAAACGGGGTGACGTTCAACGGACAAAGGACTCCGCAGGCCTACAAGGAAGCAATCTGCGGGGCTTACTCCGCAGCGCCGGCTGAATGCAGCCAGAACATCACCGCAAGCGCGGCGCCTGCCCCGGCTTCCGGAAGCTGCGGATGAACCTTTCTTTTTATTACTTTTCTTTCTTATTCTTCTTCTTAAACGGTGATTTTCATACAAAAAGGCAAGTTTTACATCACTACGGCAATCCCATACGTGAATGCAGCCCCCCACCTCGGGCACGCGCTGGAATTTGTGCAGGCTGACGCGATCGCGAGGTACTGGAAGCTAAGGGGAAGGGAAGTGCGGCTGGTGACCGGCTCGGATGAGAACAGCCTCAAGAATGTGCACGCGGCAGAGGCGGAGGGGATAAGCACCGAGGCGCTCTGCGCAAGGAACGCGGCCGAATTCCGCAGGATGGCGGATGAGGCCGGGCTTTCCTATACCTCATTTATGCGGACTTCGGACAGGAAGGCGCATGTCCCGGGCGTGGAGAGGCTCTGGAAATTGTGCGACAAATCCGGGGACATCTACAAGAAGAAATACCGCGGATTGTACTGCGTCGGGTGCGAATCCTTCTATGAGGAAAGCGAACTCCCTGATGGGGTGTGCCCGGAGCACAACAGGAAGCCGGAGGAGATTGAGGAGGAGAATTATTTCTTCAGATTATCAAGGTATGAGAAAAAATTGGAGGGGCTTATTGAGAGCGATGAGCTGCTCATCTTGCCTGAGACCAGGAAGAATGAGGTGCTGGGGTTCATGCGCGGAGGGCTGAAGGACTTCAGCGTCTCCCGCTCGCAGGAGAGGGCAAAGGGGTGGGGTGTGCCCGTGCCCGGAGACCCTTCGCAGATAATGTATGTGTGGTTTGATGCTTTGGGGACCTACATCACCGGAATTGGGTACGGGACGGACGAGAAGGAGTTTGCAAAGTTCTGGCCCGCGGACGTGCACGTGATTGGGAAGGGGATATTGAGGTTCCATGCGGTGTATTGGCCTGCGATGCTCCTTTCTGCCGGACTGAAGCTCCCCAAACGGATATTTGTGCACGGATACATAACCGCCGAGGGGCAGAAGATGAGCAAGTCCCTGGGCAACATCATTGACCCGTTCGGGCTTTTTGCGAAATTCGGGGTGGACCCCATAAGGTATTGCCTGCTTGGGGGGGTCCCAACTTTTAGCGACGGGGACTTTTCCGTGAAAGAGCTGGTTGCGAGGAACAACAACGAGCTTGTGGCGAACCTCGGGAACTTTGCTTACCGTACGCAGAAGCTGATTGAGAAATTCTATGGGAATGAGGTCCCTTCTGCAAAACTGGATGCGGAAGATGAGGCGCAGGCTGCGAAGATAGGGGAATATGCCGGGAAGATTGCGGAAGAGATGGACAAATATGAGCTGAGGCGCGGGCTGGAACTGCTGATGGACCTGAGCTCTTCCTTCAACAAATATCTTAGTGATAGGGAGCCCTGGAAGAACGAAGGGAAGAGGGCGCAGACTCTTTATGTTTGTTCGCGCGGGCTTTCCGCGCTTGCGATTCTTTGTGAGCCGTTCCTTCCATTTACTTCTGCAAAAATGAGGAAGGCGCTTGGGATGAAGGAAGCGCTCTGGGAGGATGCTGGGAAAGAATTATTGAAGCCAGGGGCGAAATTGAATCCTCCGGAGCAATTATTCAAGAAGATAGAAGAGAAAAAATAAGGCTAAAAAAGTAAAAAACCTACTTTACCAAAATTCCGTTCACGACGCCGTCTTGCCCTACGCGGTTGGTTACGCGGACCTTCCCCACTTCGGTGTTCAAGATTGCGCCCTTTGTGATGATGTTCTGCCTTGCATATTGCGGGTTGTGGCTCTCCACCACGGAAAGGATTTTCGCCTTCTTGGTCTTGCCTTCTATGAGGACGTTCACGAAGCCGGCCCTCCTTGCCTTCACCTTGGTGGTGCCGCCCCTTCCCCTCTTCACATAGCGGTCCTCTTTCTCAGAGACCTTTGTGGCTGTGAAGCCGCCTCCCATGTGGGCGAGCTTCTTGTCGCGGAATTTCCTCTTCCTTCCGCCGGTGCCTGCCGAAACCTTTTTCCTTGATGGCTCATGATATTGATAAACCATAGATTCACCTAAAATAGGCAGGAATTAAATTCCTGCGTATGTTTTATAAGAGTATGCTCATCGTCCGGGGGAAAAGCAGGCTGGGCGCGGAGGAACTGCTGCGCAGGGCGATGCGGAATGAGATAGTGCTGCTGGATGCGGGGAAGGTGCATTCGGCTGAGGAGCTGGAGCTTGCCTATGCGCTTGCGAAAAAGAGCCTGGAGGAGGGGAATGCAATTTCAAAAAAGCTGGAGATAGAGTTTGTGCTCTGGCTCTCGGGAAAGAAGGACATAAGGAGGGCGTTCGGAGAAGTGGGCTGGAAGCAGGGCGAAGTGATTGCGGTTGCGTTCGGGATTGGGAAGAAGAAACTGCTTGCGGAGCTGGAACTGAAGGAAAAGAAGCTTGGGCTGAAAAAAGAGGCGGGCTGGGAAACGGTGGAGAGAATAAGCCTGAGCAGAATTCTATGATTGGGATTATCGCGGATATACATGGGAACCTTCCTGCCTTTAGAGCAGTGCTGGAGAGGATGGCAAAGTATAATTCATAGGCTGGGAACCGGAAACCGGAAACTGGAAACAGATCAGGCTGGCGGGGAGGGCTTCTTTATTCCCAATCTTTCCCTGAGCACATCTTCATCTATGGGCAGCTCAATCCCGAGAAGCTTGTGGATGAACATGAACATCTCTATTACGCGGTTGGGGTCGGTGGTGGTGAGGGCAGCCATCTCCTTAAGGCTCATCTCCTTCCCTATAAGCTGGTAGAGGAGAATCCCCTCCCGGCCGTATTTCTTGTAAACGGAATAGCCGTCCTCCCCGTATTTCCTGCGTATTTCATCGCGGAGGGCGGGCTTGAGCACCACCGCCTTTTTCTCCTGCAGGAAAGCGAGGAGGCCGTAAATCCTGTAGAGCGGTATTTTCGTCTCTATGGCAAGGTCCACCACATCCTTCTTTCCGTCAATCAATTCGTAAGCGCGCACGTATTCCTTCCCAAATTTGAGCATCACCGACATTTTTGCCTGCACGTCCTCAAGCACGTTCTTCGTGGCCCTTGCCGGGATGTCAAGCGAAATTGCCGCGAGCTCCTTCTCGCTTATCTGCACACCGAGCTCGGGTTTCTCCTCAACCATGGGGGAGAACATCGTTTTTGGTGCAATTGGCGGCCTCGGCCCGGAGATTGGCGGGCCCAGCACAGGGGGGGCGGCACCTGCAGGAGGCGCCATTCCGGGGGGGCGCGGGGGAGGCGGAGTGGGGGCGCGCCTGCGCTCGGGGTGCTCAAGCCTGATTATCCCCTTCTTCTCCATGAAATCCAGCATCTCTATGAGCTTTGCTTCCGTGACGCCGGTTTCGCGCATTATCTGTTCTGCGGTTCGCTGCCCGTCTATGAAACTATAAACCTTGAGGCCGACATCCCCATACCTGTCCTTTATCGCCTTCTCGGACGGGGTAAGGTATTCCTCCTCAGCTTCGGGCTGGGGCGGCGGCGCGGGTGCCCTCGGCGGAGGAGGGACCTCTTCCGGGGGGGCGCGGGGCGGCGCTTTCGGAGGGGCCGCGGAAGGCTTCCTTTCCTTCTCAAATTCTATGGGCCTTATCTCCTCCCCTTCCTCTGGCTCCGGAGGAAGCTCCCTTCCCTTCTTTGGAAGCTCTTCCCCGGGGGCTTTTTCCTCCGCGCCCAACGTGAATTCCTCTTCGCTTATGGGCCGGATTTCGTCTTCAACCCTGCTGCGCGGCGGAAGTTTTCCCGCCGCAGGGGGGCGCGGGGGCAGCGGGGGGGGCGGCTGCATGGCAGGGGGGACAGCGCGCGGCGGCGCCTTCGGCGGGGCCGGAGCCTCGGGTTTCCCTGCCCCGGTTTCAGGCAGCAGGGGGCCGGCAGCCGGGAACCGGGGCGGCGCCGGCATCTCCTCCTTTTTCCTGGGGGGTTTCGCGCCTGCCTCAAGCTCCACCATCCCGTTCTTTTCCATGAATGAGATTATCTCCGCAAGCTCCTCCGGAGGGACGCCGGATTTTTCGGAAAGCTCTGCGCCAGAAATTCCCTTTTTTGTGATGGCCTTGTACACCTTGAGGCCGGCCTTCTTGAACTTTTTCAGGAGCTTGTTCTGGTTTTTGAACTTCTGGACCGCACTCTCCTCCGCTTTTTTTATTATGTAGCCCAATTCCTCGCCTGCCATCAAGCATCTCCGAATAGGTTTTCTACGCAACGTTTAAAAATCTGCTTTTTAAAATAGGGGCATGGAATTCGACGAGCTTCTCATCAGCACGGGCGTTGACTCCCTGATAAAGCTTATCGAAGAAAGGAAGAGGGTGGGGCTGCAGATGGCCGCGAAGCTCCTCGGCCTGCCTCCGGAAACAATAGAGGACTGGGCGCACGTGCTGGAGGAGGAGAAAATAATACGCATAGAGTACAAGCTGGGCGAGGAAAACCTTGTTTGGGTCACTCCAGGGGTTGAGGAGGTAAAGGCAAGCAAGGAGGAATTCTCCAGGAAGAAGGCGGTGCTGGAGGAGGAGCTCAGGAGGCTGGAGGCGGCCCAGCAGAAGGGCAAGGAGGAGCTAAAGCAGCAGGCAGATAGCATAGAGAAGCTTTACAGCCATTTTGAGGAAAGCTTCAGGAGCCTGGATGAGCTCTCAAAGCAGATTAGGGAAGTGGGAGAAAGGAGGGGCGAGGTGACCAGGCAGACAGCGGAGAAGGCGGGCGACCTCGCTAAAAGGATGGAAGAGATACGCGAGTCCGTGGGCCTGCTTGAGAAGCAGCTCCAGGAGCACAAGAAGATGCTGGAAAGTGAGGGGGCAGGCAAAAAGGCCCAGGACCTTGAGGCGTACAGGAGGCAAATAGGCCAGCTGGAAGCAAAGATTAGCGATGTCCTCAAAAAGGCGGACGAGGCGCTGCAGAAGGCGCCCAGGGGAGGGAAGGCGGAGATTGCAGGGTTGGAAAAGGAGATGGAAAGGCTGGAGGCAGAGTACAGGAAGATAAGGGATGATTCCACTTCCGTGAAAGAGCTCATAGACGAATTCAGGCAGAGCGCAGAGGTTCTTCAGACCGTCCGGGAGCTGATGAAGAACGTTTCTGAGAGCTCGGTTTCCGTGCAGGAGCAGCTAAGGAAGGAGTATTCCGAGCTGGAGAGGCTGAAGGCAGAGATACCGCAGATAGAGAAGCACCTGCAGGAAGACATTGCGCTGGTCGGGCAGTATGAAGACGCGCTGAAAGTGGCTCACGATGTCATGGCAAAGCTCCCTGAGAAGGAGGAGCTGATAAGGCACGTGGGCGAGATAGAGAGCCGGGAGGAGGAGCTGGTTGCGGAATTCAAGAAATTCGAGAAAAACATAAATTCCGTAACCGGGAACGTGCTTTCGTTTGGGGACATGGTTGCAGAGCTCACCAGGCTCAAGGAGGAAGTGGAATCGGTGAGCAGGGCGATGGCCAGGGAATCAAAAGAGGTTTTCGCAGAGATGGAGGAGGCGGCCGCAACATATAACACATTCCAGAAGATAAAGGCGAAAACCAAGCTTTCCATAGACCAGTACCTTGGGCAGCTGGAAAAGATAAAGGAGGAAAGCGAAGCTGTCTCCTCGCAGCTTGAGGCGCTTGGCAAGGACACGAAAAAGAAGCTGGGGAACATGGCCGAGGCCCTTGGCAGCGAGAACGTGCGGAAAGCGGTGGAGCTGCTGGAGAAGCTTGAGGAAAAGAAGAAAAACATGGAGGAGATAAGGGCCCTCATAGCAGAACTGAACCAGAAATCCGATAGGATAGAGAAGAACATAAGGATCCTAATGAAGGAGGCGCAGCTCCTCTCGCTGAGGGAAGGCGGGATTACGCCCAGGGAAGCCGAGGAGAGGTCGGAGAGGATAAAGCTCACTGCGGAGGAGCAGGAGGAATTTGAGAAGAAGAGGAAGGAATTAAAAGACCTGATAAAGAGATTATGGGACATGGGAGGATAAAGGAAAGCGCAGGTTGGTGAGGCAATATGGCAAATGGCGAAAAAAAGCCTGAGGATGTGAAGGAAATAATCAGCAGGTTCAAGGAGAATGAGGATGCTGGGGGCGTGGTCCCGGCTCCGGTGGCGCACACCCCTCCGAGGGCGGCCGGAGAAGGGCACAGGATACTGGACACCTATTCTTTCCTGAGCGAGAACATCCCGGTTGAGATTACGGTGGAAATGAGGGGGGATTTTGTCCCAATTTACAGCATATCCATCCCGGGAATTGCCGGGGGGACGAAGCTGCTTCTGGAAACCAAGCTGAGGGGGGAGCTGATTGCCGAAGTTAAGCTTGATATTACGGAGATACTGGACCCGAAGAAGGTCCCTGCGGTGAAGATGAAGTTTGAGGAGGCGGCCGCGAAGGTCCTGAAGAGGAACTTCCCGATGCTCCCGGAAGACAAGCAGAGGATACTTGCGTCCTATCTTGTGCAGAACACGCTGGGGCTTGGGGAGCTTGAGACGCCTTTGCACGACGACCTGCTGGAAGAGATTGCGGTGAACAACTCCAACGACCCGGTCTGGGTATACCACAAGAAGTACGGATGGTGCAAGACAAACATAAAATTGAAGGATGAGGAGCAGATTTACGACTATTCCTCGCTGGTCGCAAGGAAGGTGGGGAGGCAGATAAACACCCTCACCCCGCTGCTGGACGCGCACCTCCCGAGCGGGGACCGCGTGAACTCCACGCTGTTCCCGGTCTCCAATTTCGGGAACACGCTCACCATAAGGAAGTTCTCCAAAAACCCCTGGACCATCACAAACCTCATAAAGGGGCAGACCATCACCCCGGAGGTTGCGGCAATGGTCTGGATGTGCATCCAGAACGAGCTCTCCCTCATCGTGTCCGGAGGCACGGGGAGCGGAAAGACATCATTCCTTAACGCGATGGCGGGATTGATTCCTGCAAACCAGAGGATAGTGAGCATAGAGGACACGAGGGAGCTCACCCTGCCCGCGTTCCTGCACTGGGTCCCTATGGTGACAAGGGAGGCGAACCCGGAGGGGAAAGGAGAAATAACTATGCTTGACCTGATGGTGAATGCACTCAGGCAGAGGCCGGACCGCATAGTGGTCGGGGAGGTAAGGCGCCAGAAGGAGGCAGAGGTGATGTTTGAGGCGATGCACACGGGGCACAGCGTATACGCGACTCTGCACGCGGACAACACCGAACAGACCCTCTCAAGGCTGACGAACCCGCCGATAAATGTGCCTCCGGAAATGCTGGATGCCCTTGCCGGCATAGTGGTGCAGTTCAGGCACAGGAGATTCAACCTGAGGAGGACCCTTGAATTCTCAGAAGTGCACAAGAACGGCGATTACAACGTGCTGTACAGGTGGGACGCGAAGTCCGATAAGACGCCGCGGGTTGGGAAGCTCGCGAGGATTTCCGAGCTCCTGAACCTTTACTCCGGGCTCACAGAGAGGGAAATAGAGGAAAACGTCTGGGAGAAGGCGGATGTCCTCAACTGGATGGTGAAGAATGGCTACGAGGCGGTTAATGAGGTCGGCTCCATAGTCTCAAGGTATTATGTGCAGCCCGAAGAGGTCCTGGAAGCGGTCAGGAGGAACGAGAAGTGGGTGTTCTGAGCGATGGAATTCGCGGAAGCTGTGGAGATGGTGCGCAGGCTCGAGGAGAAGGCCCTTGAGTATGAGCCTCCGGAATCCGCAGGGATTGCGAAGAGAAGGATAGAGTTTTCACCACAGGAATATTCCAACATAAGCTATGCCGAGGCTCTGGGCATCTATGCGCGCGTGGAGAAGGTGATTGCGAGCGAGGCGATGCTGCAAAAGGAGATTTACGGGATTGCGCCGAAAGCCGAGCCTGAGGTCCCTACTGTGGTGCCAGTGGTGGTTGCCCCCAGGGGGGAGGAGGCCCCAAGGCCTCCGGCCAGAGAGCCCGTGGAGGAAGCTGCGCCTCCCGAGCCACAAAAAGAAGCAGTGGGGCCTGAGGTGGAGGAAAAAAAAGGGGGGGTTCCGCCAGCGGGGCTGGAATTTGAGGAGGCGCCGAAGCGGAAGCTGGAGATAGAAGTGAAGGCGCCTGAAGAAGCCCAGAAGCCCCCGGAGGAAAAGCCGGCAGCCAGGAAGGGCGTGCCGCCAGAGGTCTCGCTAAGGATACCGCCGGTCCTTTCCACATCCCCGCTGGAGAGCGCAATAAGAGAGGTGGAAAAGCTGGAGAAGCAGTTCAGCAGCGAGGTCAGGGCGGGGGGAAAAGTAAACCGGGAGGACGCGAAGAAAAGGATGCTTGAGCTGACGCGCGAGCTTTTCAAGGAGAAATCCATTGACAGGAGAGAGGAAATCAAGAAAGAGATAGTTGCGCTTAAGGCAATCCTGTCCAAAGGGGAGGGGAAGGCCAGGCCCAGGGCGGACATATTCACAGTCGTGAAGAACGACCAAGAGTACGAGGTCTCATCCGCGAAGAAGTCGTTGAGAGAGGCGTATGAGAACGCCATTGCGCCGCTCCTGAAATACTATGACGAGGAGGCTGCGCTCGGGAGGGCGAAGGAAGCCGCGCCTGCGCTGGAAGAGAGGGCCGCGAAGCTCAGGGAGCAGGTTGCGAACCTTATCGCGGCATACGAAGGGTTCCTTGTGGGCAAGCATAGTGCGGAGCTGGAGGAGCTTGCGAAGAGGGGGAAGGGGGTGAAGGAGATAGAGAGCAGGATGGCGGAACTTGCCTCCTCCTACACCGCGGAATTCGCAAACCTGAGGGGTTCAATATGGGGGGAAATAGACGCCGCGGTGGAGAAAAGGAAGGGCGGCGTGGAAGGTGGGGAGGAGAGCGACGAGGAGCTGCTCGCGTACCTGCAGAGGGAAGAGCCGTTGGATTACCAGATGTATGCGCGCGGGGAGATAACGAGGGCGCAAGCCCTCTCGGAGGCGAGGAGGAAGCTCGCGGCAAGGAAGGAAAAATGACGCTTATGGCAATAGGGATATGGTGAGATGATGGAGAAAAAAACAAATGTGACCCCGGTTGCGCTCCCGGTCAGGGAGAGCAGGAAAAGCGCAAAGCCGGTCAGGTTCATCTCGGAGTGGCTTATGCCTTATTACCCGAACATGAGGAAGAAGCTGCTCATGGCAGGGATACCAAAATCCCCGGAGGATTTCCTTGATGGCGCGGTGCTGAGCTCAATAATCATGTCCATCGTTCTCACTGTTGCCACTGCGGTATTCTTCAGCTCCATAAACGCCGGGATGCTCTGGCTCGCCCCGCTTTCCATCATTTACCTGTTCGCCACATTCCAGTACTTCATGCTCTACCCGGACGTGAAGATTACGAAGAGGAGAAAGGACATAGACTACGAGCTGGTGTTCGCCGGAAGGCACCTGCTGATTGCGCTCAAGTCCGGGATGCCGCTCTTTGATTCGCTCGTGGGCGTCTCCAAGGGGTATGGGGCCGTGAGCGAGGAGTTCAACAAGATTGTGGAGAAGGTGACGCTTGGGGTGTCCATGACGCAGGCGATAAGGGAGGTGATACAGAACTGCCCATCCAACGATTTCAACAGGATTATGCTCCAGATTGCGAACTCCATAAGCTCGGGCTCGGATGTCGCAGATTCACTGGAGGTGGTGCTCAACCAGGTGTTCAGGGAGCAGGTGATTGCGCTGAAGGCATACGGGCAGAAGCTAAACCCGCTCGTGATGTTCTACATGATTTTCGGGATAATCTTCCCGTCCCTGGGAATGGCATTCGCGGTGATATTGTTCTCATTGCTTGGCGCGGGCAGGTTCGGCATTACGGCATCCCTGTTGCTGCTGGTGTTCGTAATGATTGCGATTGTTCAGTTCCTGTTCCTGGCTATGGTAGAAAGCTCCAGGCCCAGGTATGTAATTTGAGGTGGATGGAATGCTGCAGGGTTTTTATGAGACGGTCGGAAGGCTTTTCTCAAGGGAGAGGATAAAGAGCACCGAAAGGATGATAAGGAACGCGGGCTACAACCAGTCCGCGGAGGCCTTCGTGGGCTTCCTTGTGATTGTGGTCGGGCTGCTATCGCTGCTGGCATTCTTCCTCATGATGAATTATTCGGTCGCCTACTCATTCCTGGTTGCAATATTCGGGCCGGCGCTCTACCTGCCGGAGTTCGTGCTCTGGGCCATCACGTTCATAGTCGCGGTGGCCGGGGTCTCCTTCTCGGTATGGATTCTTGTGTGGGTATTCCTGCTGCTGCGGATAGAGGCGAGGAAGAACGCGGTTGAGGCGGCGCTCCCCGACTTCCTTTCACTCATCGCCGCGAATGTCCGGTCCGGGATGACGGTGGACCAGGCAATGTGGTATGCGGCTAAGCCCGAGTTCGGGATACTTTCAATTGAGGTAAAGGGCATAATCAAGAGCTCGTTCAGCGGAGAGCCGTTTGAAAAGGCCCTGGACCGGCTTTCAACAAGGTTCAACTCAAAAGTGCTGGAAAGGACCGTGCTGCTGGTGAAGCAGGCGATGGCGACCGGGGGGGAGGTAGCTGAAATCCTTGAAATCACCTCCGAGGACGCAAGGGAGGTGGCGATACAGAGGAAGGACATCGCATCCACGCTGCTCGTGTATGTGATATTCCTGGTGTTCGCGTCCACTTTCGGGACGCCCTTCCTTTTCTCAGTTGCGAACAAGCTCATAGTGGTGCTGGGGATGGCTTTCTCCTATCTTCCAAGCGGAGGGCTTGGGGCCCAGGTCTCGCAAATGAGCTTCATACAGCCGTCAGCGCCCGTGATAAGCCCCGGCGAGTTCCAGTGGTTCAGCATAGCCACGATTTTTATTACCTGCCTCATCGCCTCCCTGATACTGGGGGTGATACAGACCGGCTCTAAAACGCAGGGCCTCAAGTTCTTCCCTTTCATGCTTTTGCTTTCGTACGTGGTGTACTTCGTGGTGTCCTCGTTCCTTGAATCAATATTCGCGTCAATGTTCATATGAGGTGTGGATGATGAAAAACCTGAAAGGCCAAGCGGCAATGGAATACCTTATGACATATGGGTGGGCAATCCTGGCCATAGTGCTCGTGATTGCGGCGCTCATATTCCTGAACCCGTTCAGGGCCCCGGAAGTGTGCCTGTTTGAGCAGGCAGGATTCACCTGCAACGAGCCGCCGCCCCAGCTTTATGTGCTGGGAAGCGACCCGGAAGGGAACCTTTACATGAATGTGAAGGTCTGGAACCAGCTCGGGCAGCCAATAATCGTGAAGAGCGTCATGTGCACGAGCGCGCCTGGGACCGAAGTGCCCCAGGACGGGAAAATGCCTGTGAGCGGCATGAGCGTGCAGACCGGCGCTTCGGCGACATTCTCCGGCCAGACAGCAATCCCGTGCGTGAACTCGCAGGGCCAGCAGATAAGAACCAGCCCGGGGCAGGAGTTCAGGGGCAAGCTTGTCATCTGGTACAACTACGAGAACGACATAGACCAGAGCGTGCAGCACCAGATAAAGGCAAACGTGATCTCAAAGGTCACGCAGCTGGGCTGAACCTTTTTATTCTTTCATTTTATGCTAAGTCCCAACCATCTGGCCTTTGCCTATAAGGTTTAGCATGGTATGGAACAATTCCGTGCCGTGCAGATGGCCGAGCCCTCCCTTTGCGCAAGAGAACTCGTCAAATTTCGTGGAGCCGTCCCTGCGCACGTCAGGGCCCCAGGCCAGAAGCGGGCATGGGTCTCCGGAATGGGCCTTCCTTTTCACCGGAGTGGAGTGGTCGCCGGTTATTATGATGTGGCAGTTCCCGCGGAGCAGGATGGGCACCATCTCCTTGTCCACCTTCGCAATCATGTTCTTCTTCCCGTCAAAGTTTCCGTCGTGGGAAAAGGAATCCGTCGCCTTCACATGGACGAATACGAAATCATGGGACCAGAGGGCCTGTATGGCGGCCTTGCCCTTTGCCTTCAGGTCCGTCTCAAATGTCCCGGTCGCGCCATTAACGTTAACGACGTCCATCCCAACGTAGGAGGCCACGCCCCTGTAAAGCGCCCCGCCAGCGATGCAGGCGCCCCTCACCCCAAAGCGGTCGTATAGGGATGGGATTTTCACGTAGGTCCCCGCGCCCCTTGCGATTATAGCGTTAACGGGCTTGCGCCTGGGCTTGTTCTCCTTCGCCTTCTCCAGCTTCTGCATCGCCATTTTTGTGAATTTGTTCAGGGCTTCGGCAGTGCGCTTCGCATCCCTGTCCTTCGGGTCAAGGGGCACGGATTTTGGGAGCGCCCCTGTGGAGTGGGGGTCGGTCGGCGTAATTCCCGGGCTGAGCTTCTTTCCGCGGAGAACAAGTATGCCCCGGTGCTCCACTGTGGGCTGGAAAATGGCGTCTATCCCTGTGCCCACCCTGAGCTTCTGAACGTGCTTCGCGAATGCTTTTGCCTCCTCGGTTGGGATTCGGCCTGCCCTGCGGTCTATTATTTTCCCGTTTTCAACCGTTGCGAAGTTGGCGCGGAATGCGATATCCCCCTCCTTCAAAGAAAAGCCCGCGCCAAGGGCCTCAAGCGGGCCCCTCCCCGGGTAGTATTTCTCATGGCAGTAGCCGAATATGTTCAAGTGGGAGGTGTCGCTTCCAGGCACAACGCCCTCCCCGATTGCGGAAAACAGGCCCGTTGCGCCCTCTTCGGCGAGCCTGTCCATGTTTGGCTTCAGGGCCGCCGAGAGGGGCGTATATCCCTTGGCGTCTGGGAGGTCCCCCAGGCCGTCCATGACGAGAATGATGGCTTTGGACATATCCTAAGGCTAAAAAGCGGAGGATTAAATAGTTTTTGGTGTTCTTCCTTTCCCTATGGAGGCAGGGGGGGCATGTTCCGCAAAGCTTGGGACAGGCACGGGCTTCGGCAAGGCCATACTTGTAGGCGAGCACTTCGTTGTGCATGGGGCAAGGGGGATAGCCCTGGGGATACCCAAAAAGACAACGGTCAGGGTGGAAAGTGCGGCTTCCCTGAGGTTTTTGTTTGAATGCGGGGACATGCTAAAGGAGGCCACGCGCAGGATACTTGAGAAGGTGGCCGGCAATACGGATTATGAGGTATCAATGGAAAGCGAGCTCCAGCCCAGCGCGGGGATGGGGTGGAGTGCGTCCTATTGCGTTGCACTGGCGAGGGCCGCGGCCCAGGCGAGCGGGAAGGAGCTCACAAGAAGA
>Ga0209018_1001544_pt1 | contig 18144 bp, 11 predicted proteins | sample YNPBryBLVA2012_FD_185814 | JGI IMG/M metagenome (GOLD analysis project Ga0209018, IMG submission 185814) | Anoxygenic and chlorotrophic microbial mat microbial communities from Yellowstone National Park, USA - YNP Bryant BLVA 2012 (SPAdes)... ...
GGCCGCGGCCGCGTGTCCGTCACGTTCGCGCCTTCCGGCAAGGTCAGCTCCGCCGTCGTCGAGGGCCCACCCTTCGCTGGTACCAGCGTCGGTGGCTGCGTCGCCGCTGCCTTCCGCCGGGCAACTGTCCCTCCCTTCACGGGCAGCCCGGTCACCGTTCACAAGTCGTTCACCATCCAGTAGCCGGGTACGCCTGTCTCGCGGCTGCATCGCGAAGCCGCCTCGACAGCCAGCTATAGCGGTCCTCGCGCCGTGTGTCGGCAAGCGCCATCCGCAACGCCTTGTCGTCCGTGACCAGCACGAGCAGCCGTTTGCCCCGAGTGGCTGCGGTGTACAGCAAGTTTCTGGACAGCATCACGAAGTGCGACGACAGCAGCGTCACCACCACGGCCGGATACTCGCTTCCCTGGCTCTTGTGCACGCTGCAGGCGTAGGCCAGGGTTAGCTCGTCGGCTTGCGTCGGCTCGTACTGCACCGCCCGGCCGTCGATCTCGACGGTCATCCGTCCCGCTGCCTCGTCGATGCTCTGCACGAACCCGATATCGCCGTTGAACACATCGCGGTCGTAATCGTTGCGGAGCTGCATGACCTTGTCCCCTCGTCGAAAGACCCGCCCACTGAACACCACGTCGGGCTCCGACGGGTTGAGCGCCGCCTGGAGCTTCTGGTTCAGCGCTTCCGAGCCTGCGGGACCGCGATGCATCGGCGTCAGCACCTGCACGTCGCGTGTTGGATTCAGCCCGAATTGCGCAGGAATGCGCTCTGCCACGAGACGCACCACCCGCGACACCGCGTCGTCGGCATCGCGCACGCGGAGCACGTAGAAGTCACCGTGCCGGTCCCCCGCGGGCGTTGGTTCCGGCGCCAGGCCCTCCCGGATCCGGTGTGCATTGCGGACGATGCGGCTCTGCGCAGCTTGCCGGAACACTTCGGTCAGACGCACGCAGGGAGCCACCCCGGAATCGATGATGTCGCGCAGCACGGCGCCCGGACCGATGGACGGAAGCTGGTCCACATCGCCCACGAGGATGAGCCTCGCGTGGCCTGGCAGGGCGCGCACCAGCGCGAACGCCAGCGATTGGTCGAGCATCGACGCCTCATCGACGATCAGCGCGTCGAGGTCCAGCGGGCGCGCTTCGCAGCGCACGAAGCCGCCGTTCGATGGGTCATATTCGAGGAGACGATGAACGGTCTGGGCTTCATGCCCGGTCGCCGCGGCAAGCCGTCGTGACGCCCGCCCGGTGGGCGCTGCCAGACGCACCCGCAAGCCTGCCGAGGACAGCAGGCCGATGATGGCGCGGACGATCGTGGTCTTGCCGACACCCGGCCCACCGGTGACCACCAGCACGCTCGCGCGGCTCGCCTCGAGCACGGCTTGTCGCTGTGCCGGGGCGAGCGTCGTGCCCGTCGCTGCTTCGTATTGAGCTATCGCAAGATCCGGTCCCGCGACGGGCGCGACCGATGTCGCGCAGAGCTTGGCAAGCGCGTGCGCCAGACCCGCTTCCTCGATGTAGCGTCGCGATGCATAGACCACCTGCCCCACGTCATCGAGCACCTCGGCGCGTGCTTGCGGCGTCGCGCACACCTCATCGATCGCCCTTTCCGCGACCTGCAAGTCGACCCCCGCGATGGCCACGACCTCGTCGGCCAGCATCCACCGTGGCGCGAAGACATGCCCGCGTTCGCCGATCCCTTCGAGCGCATGCACGACCGCTGCCCGAATCCGGACAGGGGAGTCGTGCTCGACCCCGAGCCGCCGAGCGATCTCGTCCGCCTTGCGAAATCCGATGCCCCAAACCTCCGACGCGAGCTGGTAGGGGTTCTCCTGGACCACCCGCACAGCCTCGCCGCCGTACCTGCAAAAGATGCGCGTCGCGGTGGCGGCCGTGACGCCGTGCCCTTGCAGGAACATGAGCACCTCGCGCGCAACCCGTTGCTCCGACCAGGACCGGACGATCGCCTCGACGCGCCGGCGTCCGAGCCCTGGCACCTGGGCCAGGCGATCCGGCGCATGGTCGAGCACCCAGAGCGTCTCGGCGCCGAATCGCTCGACGATCCGCCGGGCCAGCGCAGGCCCGACACCAGGGATCAAGCCCGATCCCAGGAAACGTACCACCCCCTCGAGCGTGTCGGGCTCCACGACCACCACCGTCTCCGCACGAAGCCGCTTCCCGTAGCGGAGATCGGTCTCCAGGACCCCGGTGACGCGAACCCTGGTGCCAGGCGCAACCCGATGCATGCGGCCCACGACGGTCTGGAGCCGGCCGTCCACGTTCACCTTGATGACACGAAACGCCGTCTCTTCCTGCTCGTAGGTCACCCGCTCGACCACGCCTTCCATCAGGCAGGTCGCAGCGTCGTTCGGCGTGGTGCTCTTTCGCTGCACGGCACCACGCTCGCTGGCGCCATGCGCTGCGTCAAGTACGGTCGATGCGTCGGGCTCCGGATCGCGAGGACGGTGGCTGCCCGGCTTCGTAGGAGCCGTAGGGATGAATGGCGCAGCCGCGACGCGACCCCCCGCCTGCCGAAAACTCGATCGCACCGCAAACCTCGCACACCGACAGCTCGTGCGCGTGGGCCGTCGGGTGTGTCAGCGCGTCGGCGGCGAACAGCGCGAGAACCTGGTCGCTCAACGCCACATCCTCGGTCAGGCACACGGACCATTCGGCGCGCCCGTCCGGACCACGCTTCCCGGGACACCCGCCCCGCGTACAGCGCGGCGTGAACGTAGCTCGCATCGTCCGAATCCACCGAAGCCTTCAACATCCGAACAATTCTATCGCGTGCCGCAACGAGCAGGGAAACCACCTGGACCGCGCTCTGTGCACGCGCGTGCGGGGAGGTTGGACGCTTGCGGCCGAGCAACACGGTGCCGACCCGCGGCTCGACGACCTGCACGGTGCCTGGTTCCCGCAGGACCAACCGGTTGGGCTCGAGCAGGTGGTCTTCGATCCAGACGGCCAGATCCGACGCGAGCCATCCGCCTCGGACGCCCTCGGTGAAGGCGAGGGCTGATTGCCTCGTCGTCGGGATGGTACCGAATGTGTCTTGTCCGGTGCTGGCGAGTAGCTCGCTGGTACCCATGGTCTGCTTTCCACTTCCCGTTGCAGAACTGACCACCGCGGAGGCGAGATTGCAGGATGGCACCGCCTCGCATGAAGATCAACAACGAAAGATTAGAAAACCTGGACACATGAACCGAGCTATCGAATTCGATGGGTTGCGCCCCCTGTTCTTCCCCGGCGAGCGCTGGTAGCAGGTTCCCATGAACGACTCCGGGTTCCATGTCGAACGTCGAGGTAGCGCTGCGCTGTTCGTCATCTGTCGCGGGTCGAGTGCCAACGCGCTGTCGCGCGAGGTGCTGCTTGGGCTGGGGCGTTTTGCACGCGAGGTGGAGACCTGGTCCGACGTTCGCGTAGCGCTGGTGACCGGTCAGGGCGATCGGTACTTCTGCGCAGGTGCGGATTTGAAGGAGCGGGCTGGCTGGTCCGAGCGAGAGATCGTGCATCAGCTCGGGCTGTACCGCAGTGAGCTTGGCGCGCTGGACCATTGCAGCAAGCCGGTGGTGGCGGTGTTGAACGGGGTAGCGCTGGGAGGCGGGCTCGAAATCGCGCTGGCCTGTGATCTGCGCGTCGCGGCGCCTCATGTCCGGCTCGGGCAACCCGAGACACGTCTGGCGATCATCCCGGGCGCGGGAGGCACCCAGCGGCTACCCAGGCTGATCGGGGAGGGACGGGCCAAGCAGATGATCCTGCTGGGCGAGTCGATCGACGCGGCGACCGCGCTCGCTTGGGGGCTGGTCAACCGCGTCTCGCCGCCGGGGGTGGACGTGGTGGACGACACGCTGGCGTGGGTCGAGCCGATGTTGCAGGGAGCTCCGTTAGCGCAAAGCGCTGCGCTACGCGCGGTGGACGGGGGCCGGGATGTGCCGCTGGAGGTTGGGTTGGACGTGGAATGGGCGGCCTACGACCGGGTCCTGCACAGCGAGGATCGGCTGGAAGGATTGCGGGCGTTCGCGGACAAGCGTGCACCGCGGTATCAGGGGCGTTGACGCCGGGACGCGCTGGCACTTGGCGCGACCGGATCTTTTCTCTAGCGTGCGGGCGTGCCCCGCGCCTCCCGCATCGTGCTCCTGGCGTTTGCCGTATCGCTCGCGGTCTACACGATGGCCTATGTTCCGCGCTTGGCCAACCCGTTGTGGAGCGACGTGGAGTTCACCGGCTGGGTGTCGCCCATCGCGCACCGGATGGTGGAGGGCCAGCGCATCTATCGCGACTTCACGCTGCCGATCCCGCCCGCGAGCTTCGCCTTGCTTGCCGGCATCCAGGTCGCGCTGGGGCGATTCCGTCTGGTGGACGAGCTCTGGGTCTGCGCGGTCAGTCAGATGGTGATGCTGGTCGCGGGCTGGTTTCTCGTCCGGACGTTCACGACCGCGCGCAACGCAACGTTGGCGACGATGGTGACTTCGCCGATGCTGATCGCCACGCCGAAGGAGATAGCCTACGACCAGACCGCGTTGGCGGTGGCCTGGGTGGCGCTCGCGGTCCTTGCGAAGGCGTGGACGGTGGTCGACCGCGGGCGGCGCATGCGCTGGCTGGCGTTGGCAGGCGCGCTGTGCGGGCTGGTGCTGTCGTTCAAATCGAGCACGGGTGTCGGTGCGATCGGGGGCGCAGCGTTGGGGACGGCGGTCATAGCCCGTGTGGCGTGGCGGACCGGCGGTCGCGAGGCACTGCGCGCCTGGGTGCGAGACGCCGCCGCCCTGGCTGCCGGCGGGGCTGTGGGCGTATCGTCGATCGTGGTGATCACCGCGGCGTTCGGGGGGTCGGTCGCCGAGATGTACCGCGTGGTCTTCATCGATGGGCCTACGCTCAAGGGTGGGCGCGGTCAGGCGGTCATCAACTTGCTGTCGTACACGGTCTTGCAGACGCCTACGCACGTCTCGTTCCTGAGCGCGTTGGTCCTGGCGTGGGTGGTGGCGCGGCAACTCGACACCCCAGGCGCTTTCGAGGTCGGGGGCGGCGGGGCGTCGGACGCAGGCGAGCGAGGCGTACCGGGCGCATTGTTTGCGGCCGGGGCGGGCGGTTGGACGACATTGATGTTCGTGGTGGCGACGTTGCTGTTGGTGGGCCATGCGGGGTCGGTGCCGTTGGTGTTGCAGGTAGGCGCAGGATTCGGCACTGCCATCGGGATGCTGGGGATGCTCCTGCTGGTATGGGTGCTGGTCGTGAGCTTCCGGAAGGCTCCATCGTGCACGGACCACCGGAGCGTGTTTGCGGCCATTGCAGTTGCCGCAGGCTTCGTGTCGCTCGCGCACAACTTGTCGGACCCGACGCACCGGCCGTTCTACGACAACAACCCGATCATCGTGCTGTCGGTCTTCAGCCTGCTGCTGGTGTTCGACCAGGCGAGGCTCCGCGTGCTGAAAGGGGTTGCCGTGGGGCTGATGGTGATGGTGCTGTTCGGAGGCAAGCTGCAGCGCTATCTCGATGCGCGCTACCGGGTCGAGGATCCTGGCTTCTGGAGCGGACTGTATGTGAGCTCGAACGGTCAGACGCTGCTGCGGGCCGCATCACGCATACGGGAGCTTGCCGGACCGCAGGGCACCGTGCTGATGCTGCCGGAAGACCCGATGTTCGAAGCCTTGGTGGGGCGTCCGCGCCCTGCTTTGCAAGGCGGCATCGTGTTCGTGGACCAGTACCCGCGGCGCGTGCTGCAACGCGACCTGGCGATGCTCGAAGCCGCGCCGCCGGACGTGCTGGTCCTTCATCCACGCGACACGGCTGCATGGCACCGGGTCTACTCGATCTGGGACATCAAATGCGCGGCGGCTCAGCTCCAGAACGAGTTCGCGTCGGACCCGGCCCGACGCGGATACCGCCGCGACAGCTCGTATGACACCTGGATGTTCCACGGACCGGGGTTGATGGACGTGTACGTACGCGAGACAAGATCGCGTTGACGGGGTGCGTTGGATGGTGACGACGCGCTCCGAATCGGATAGCGGAGGAAGGGAGAGATGTCGTCGATCAAGCGCACCCAGTTCGCCCAGGCGGCCTTTGATTTTGCGGGCTACTTCACGGCCACTTTCAGCAGTCTGCAGGTCGCCGGGTCGGCGGTGCGACGGCCGGTGCTCGTCGCTCCTCAGGAGATGAGCACTGCGGGGGGCAGGAAGGCGAAGCAACACATCGTGCTGCAGGCCGACGGTGGCGCTGTGAACGCCGTGACCGTGGGGTGGATCGACTTGTCGGTGGGGCAGACGTGCCTGCGAACGTATGGATGCTTGCAGCAGATGCATGCGCAACGGTTCGGAGCTCGTCCGTTCGACCTCGATCCGCAGTCGTATCAGGCGTTCTTCGACAGGGCTTGCCAGTTCTTCTCGAGCCAGGGCATGCGCGTGCAGATCGAAACCCAATCCGAACTGGCTGCCACTGCACCCAAGGCCGCGTCGGGCTCGAAGAACCTCATCCTCGTGATCGTCGTGGTGCTGGCGCTGTTCGCCATTGTCGCCATCGCGGGTCTCGGCTGGGTCTACATCCACTACTTCCGCTGATTCGTCGAACGATGTGGCGACATCATCGCCACCTTCGAATCGTTCCACGCGATATCCATCGTCAGTGCTAGAATCCTGGGCCGAGGCCGGGAGTCACGGTGGAAGAGACCTTCGGACGATATCGCCTTCTGGAGCCCATCGCTCGGGGCACCATCACGGAGTCGTTCAAGGCCAAGAGCTATGGCGTCGAGGGCTTCGAGAAGCTCGTGATCGTCAAGCGCCTCGTCCCGGAATTCGCCAACGACCGGACGGTCACCGAAGCCTTCGTTCGCGACGCACGCGCATCGGTCCGCCTCTCTCACACCAACATCGTGCAGGTGCTGGACCTCGGACGAATCGACCCGCCCTCCCCCACGCGCGCGCCGTCGTACTACGTCGTCACCGAGTACGTCGCAGGCCTGTCGCTGGCCACCACGCTGGAGCGCGCTCGTCGACGCAACCTTCGTCTGCCTGTGGGCTTGTGCCTCTTTCTTGCGGCCGAGATCGCCAAGGGCCTCGAGCACGCTCATCGACGCTGCGACGAGCAGCGCGTATGTCTCGACATCGTGCACCGATGCCTGTCGGTCGACAACGTGCTCCTATCCTGGGAGGGCGAGGTCAAGATTGCCGACTTTGGCATCGGGACGGTCACGCAGATTCTGCGAGAGCGGCGTCGCCAGTCCGCCGACGATCTGCTCGACACGCCGGTCGGCTACTTGAGCCCGGAGCAAGCCGAAGGACGCCCTGCGGACCCGCGTTCGGACATCTTCTCGCTGGGCGTGGTTCTCTACGAGGCGCTGGCAGGCGTGAATCCGTTCCGATCGTCCACGCCCGCGGAAGCGATCCGGCGGATCCGCATGGTGGAGCATACACCGCTGGAGCTGCGCCGCAGCGACGTCTCGCCGGACCTCGGCGCCATCGTACGCAAGGCGATGGCGCTGGACCCGGCGCAGCGTTTCGCCAGCGCGGGCAAGCTCCACGACGACCTGCTCGCCTGCATGTACGCGTCGGCTACCCGGTTCACGCCGGAGAACCTGTCGGAGTTCCTGCGTGACTTCCGGGAACCTGAACCCGCCGAGCTCGACATGGCCGACGTGCTCCGCGAGGAGACGACCGTTCGCGAGCATGCGGACCGGGAGGCTCGTGCGCATCGCATGCGGATGATGCGGGAGCAGACCGCGTCCGAAAAGGCCCGTGAGTCGATCTACCCGAAGCCGGACCTGCGCGACATCGCCGTGCTCGTGATCACGTTCGGCAAGCCAGGCCCGGCTGTTTCGGACTCGATTCGCGCACCGGTCCTTCAAACCCTCGATCGCTACTCTGCCACCGTCATCGCCGATCGGCCGGACCGGCTGGTGGCCCTGTTCGGCGTGGAAGAGGCGGACGTCCGCGATGTGGAAACGGCTGCGCGCTGCGGCCTGGTTGCGATGCGCCAGCTTGCCCTGCGTCGGTTGCATCCTGGTGCAGGCGTGCATCTGGCACCCATGCTGCTCCAAGCCGACCAGCAGCCCGCACGCGATGCGATGTTCGAGGAGGCGGTGGACACAGCGGCGCGGCTATCGTCGGCTGTCGAGGGAAGGTGCGCGGTATCGCACGCAGCGGTTCGCCACGTGCACGATGCGTTCTTCCTGGAGCCCATCCCTGGCGCAGCAGACAAGGGCATGCTGGTCGGCGGGATCAGGACGTCGGACGACACGCTCTCGAAGTTCGTGGGGCGTGAAGCAGAGCTCACCGTGGCGGCGAGAGCGCTCGCGGCTGCGACTCGACGGCAGCTACGCATCGTGACGCTCGTAGGTCCTCAAGGTGTGGGCAAGACGCGGTTCTTGTTCGCGCTGGACCGGCGTTTGCGCAAGCGAGCCTACAATATCGGGTTCTACCTTGCGAGCTGCCCGCCCCGGGGGCGCGACGTGCCGTTGGCAGGGCTCACGGCGATGCTGCGTGTGTTGTGCGGCGTACAGGAGGGCGACTGTGCGGATCGGATCCTGGAGGTGGAGCCGCAGCTTCGCGCGGTGGGGCTGACCGACGAAGAGCGCAGCGCAGTGATTGCGCAGCTCGGTGGTGGCGGCACGTTGTCGGCGGGGCCTATCGTGCCTCCCTTGCGGGCTGCGTTCGCACGCATGGTGCAGCGTCTCAGCGAGGACAGGCTCCACCTTTTCGCGTGGGACGACGCGCAATCCCTCGACCCGGAGACGATCGACGTGCTGTCGACGGCGGCGCAGCGGCTACCGTCCGCGCGAGTCGTGTTGCTGCTCAGCACGCGGTCGTCGCAGCCACATGCTCTGTACGGGTTGAAGAACCACGAAGTGATCGAGCTGGGTGAACTGGACGACAAGGACTCCGCGAGGCTGGTTGCATCGCGGGCGGGGCTGACCGAAGCGCCTTCGGAGCTATTCGAGTTCTGCAGACAGCGCGCTGGCGGGCACCCCCTGTTCCTCGAGGAGGTCGTCAAGGAGCTACTCGAGTCTGGGTCTCTCATCGTGTCCGACGGTCGCGTGGAGCGGTTCGACCCGGAGGGAGATATCAAGATCCCGCGCCCGCTGCGGTCGCTGCTTGCCAAGCGGGTCGCCCGGCTCGACAGCCAGGAGCGGGCGGCTGTGCATGCATGCGCTACCCTGGGCGACCCGGTCGACAGCGCGCTCCTCGCGACGATGGTCGGCGTCTCGATGCGCCATGTCGATGCACTCGTCGAGTCCCTCGAGGCCCGAGGGCTCGTGCGTCGCCTCGGCCCATCTTCCTGCGCGTTATCGTCCCCCATGCTGCGAGAGGCTGTGTTCGAATCGATGCCGTCGTCGACGAGACGCCTGCTGCACGCCGCAGCGGCAGCGGCGTATGAATCGCTCTTCGGTGCGCGCGTCGAGCAGCATGCAGACAGGATCGCGATGCACCTGTCCGAGTCGGGCGAGCGCGGGCGGGCAGCGCGGTTCTTCGCGGCTTCGGGCAAGCGGCGGCTGAGCATCGGTCAGCTCGAAGCCGCGGTACGCGACTTCGCGCAGGCGATCGCACTGGTCGACCTGCCGAACGTCTCTGCCGCCGAGCTGTGCGATTGGTTGGCAGACATGCGGTCCGCCTTGCACCACGTCCGCTCCGCGCCGGAGCTTCACGGGCAGCTCCTGGGCGCAATCAACAGGATCGACCAGGTCGGTACGGTGGAGCACCGCGTGCTGGCCCGCATCCAGGCGGCGTCCATGATGAGCGCGGTGCACGTGTTCGAGGCTGCAGACGCGCTCATCGACGAGGCTCAGTCCCTGGCGGGCGACCGGATGGGGCTGCTGCGGGCGGCGCTGCTCGCGGCTGGAGAAATCAACATCCGGCGCGGGATGTTCCGCCAGGCGATGGAGGCGTTCAACGGTGCAGCCGCCTGTGGTGGCGAGTACGGCGCCGGCGAGCGATACCGGCTCGAAATCGGGCTCGCGATGGCACATGGAGCGTCCGGTGACAAGGCCAGAGCGCTGGCTCACCTCGACCAGGCTGCGTCGCTGGCGAGCCCTGGTGACCTGGGCGCGGCGGTCGAGCGCGAGAAGCTCCGGGCCCTGGTGCTGCACTTCTCAAGAGATTTCGCAGGATCAGCGGCTGCTTCCCAACGGGGTGCCGAGGCCGCACGCGCGGCAGGGCTTTCCTACGAGGTTGCCTTGGGGCTGCACAACATGGGTGATTCACTCCTGTGGATGGGTGACTATGCGCGATCTCACGCGGCCTTCCGCGAGTCTCTCGCCGTCGCGGAGCAGTTCGGTTTCGCGCGCCTGCGCGATCACAACCGCATGTATCTCGCCTTCCTCGAGGCAGACCAACCTCAGACGGATTCCATCGGTCTGCTCCGAGAGCTCGTCCATGACGCGGAAACCAAGGGCTACGCCTGGGACGCCCTCAATGGGCGCTATCTTCTGTCGTCGCTGCTGTTCCGCAGGGCGGAACTCAGCGCGGCACGCGACGAACTCGAGCGCGTGCGCCTGCTGGCGAGGGAGTCCAGGAGCCAGCTCCTCGAAGCGAGCGCAGACGAGATGCTGAAGTGGATCGCCGAGGCGGTACAACTCTGACTGGTCGCGGCTGCCGACTCTGTGCTGGCGTGGTTTCCACCGAACAGCGGCGGGGTCCGCACGGCGCGATCACCGGGCGCCGGCTGGTGTGCGGCATCCGCCTGAGGGTCCCATCGGGCGGGCTGTGGGGTGCCCCTGCACACCCGCGCGTCAACGCTGCCACGCCCCAGTCGGCCATGACCGATTTGGGGGGGCGACCAGGCGTTGCGACACAGCCGGTCGGGTCCGTCACCGACCTCCCGGTTGGCCGCGGGCAATCGGTGTGGCATCCATGCCTTGAAGGTGCTTCGCATGCGCCACCAGATCCCGATTGTGCTGCTGGCCTCGCTCTGCTCGGTCGGGCCACAGGCTTGCGTTTCCGCGGACGGCGGTTCCCAATACGGCGTCTGGGTGGCCCCCCAAGGCAGCACGCGGCACGGACACCGCTGGTCGAGCGACAGGCCGGCCATGGCGACGCTGGAGGATGCGTCGGTGCCAGACGCATCCGTGCCCGACGCACCGGTGGCGGTCCGACCCGGCGAAGGTGGCTGCGAACGGGTGGCCCATATCGGAGACAGTCTGACGTACCACACGTCGATCTCGCTCCTTGCTGCATACCAGCGAGTGGGCCTGCGTGCGGTGATCTCGGCCTACGGGGGGCGTGCGGTGTTGCAGAAGCTTCCCGGCGACTCGGCGACAGGCGAGCAGGCGGCGACGGCGCTTCGGGCCAACGGATTCGTCGGCTGCTGGGTCGTCGCGCTCGGCACGAATGACACGGCCAACGTGGCCTCTGGCGCGGAATATTCGCGCGCGCAGGCGATCGACGCGATGATGACCGCGATTGATCCCGGCGCCCGTGCCCGAATCCTATGGGTCAACACCTTCACGACACGAACGAGCGGAAGCTGGTCCAACGACAACATGATTGCTTGGAACGAAGAGCTCGAGAAGGCCAAAGCACGCTGGCCTAACCTGCGCGTCTTCGACTGGGCGTCGATTGGCAGGACCGGATCGGCCCCTCTTCTCGATGGCATCCACTACACGGATGACGGCTACGAGGCACGGAATGCAGCCATCGCCACGGCGGTCGTCGAGCTGCTGGGCAGCACTACGAAAGACCGATAGCGTGGTGCAGACACTTGCGCACGGACAGCCGAGCCGGGGGTTCGGGTTCGGTGCGAGGTCAGCCGGCAGCGGGGTGGGGGACGCTCGTGGGCGCCACAGACGGGCGGTCCGCCTTTCGAGGAGCCGTCTTCTTGCGCTCTGCGATCCAGAAGAGCGCAGCGGGCAGCACGAGCACGGCGGCCAGCACGCAGGTGATCTCGCCCACCGCAGCGGACAATCCGAAGCTCCGGATCCCGTGATTGATGGACAGGGTTAGCGCGAGGTAGCCGATGGTGGTGGTGAGCGAGCACAGGATGACGGCGCCGCCAGTCTCGACTGCCACATGATAGATGCGCGATGGCCCCTCGGTGCGATAGCGCTGCATCAGGTTATGGGCATACTCGGCGCCGATGCCGATGGTGATCGGGACGGTCACGAAGTTGAGGAAATTGAGTCGGATACCCGCGAAGTACAGATAGGCAAACAGCCCGGACACGCCTAGCAGCCAGGGCAGGAACACGCCCCACGCGTGCCGGTGGAAGCGGAACGCGGCCAGGATGACCATGATCGACCCCAGGGCGGAGAACAGAATCGCCTTGGGCGCGTCTTCGCCAATCGTCTTGATCATGTCCGCGAAGATGACCGCGCTGCCCGATCCCTTGATCACCTCGCCGTTCGGCAGGGTGGTGTAACGGTAGCTGTCCGCCCAGCGCATCAGGTACCTGGCGTCCCACACGCTGAAGCCTGTAGTCGGCACGATGTAGACGATTCGTCCGCGGGTGCCGTCGAGTTCGGTGAACGGGCGCGCCACCTGCTCTGGAAGGTCCGAGATCGTGATGGGTGCCAGGGTGCCCTTGGGCAGGTGGGGCTCGATCTTCGCCCAGTCCGCGTCGCTGATGAATCCGCGGCTGCGAGCCTTGAGAATGCGATCGCGCATCTGCTCGATGAGCGCTATCTTCTCGGCCTGCTGGTTCGGGAGAAGCGAGTAGATGGTCACCACCTTGTCGAAAGGCTTGGCGTCGGCAGGCGCCTCCTGGCGCCGTCGGTCGAGCTCGGCTTCGAGCGCCGGAACCTGGTCCAGGCGATCGGCCATGATTGCCATGCCGTCCTGGCCCATGCGGCCCACGACATCGTCGACGCGTGAGGTGAGCGCACCGGCGGAGGTGACCTGCGTACGCTCGTTGCGCACGTTCCGCATATCGTACTCCATGGGATCGTCGGCGAGGTACCGGACGGACGCGTACAGGGAAACGATGCCGGCGAGCGCGCCGGTGACGGCGACGGTGCGGGGAGCGAGGCGGGCGAGCCTGGCGAAGATCACGCCGTACTGGCCGCGTAGCCTGGATAGACGGGACGGCGTGGTGTCACGGAACGACGGCACCACACGCTCGCTCGCGGCGAGGATGGCGGGCAGGAAAGTGTAGGTAGCAATCCAGCACAGGATCATGCCGTAGCCGCTGATGACTCCAAAATGCTTGAAGCCGCGGAAGTCGGTCAATACCAGGGATCCGTAGGCGAGCATCGCGGTTGCGGAGCCCGCAAGGGTTGGCAGCCATGAGTCGCGATGCGCGAGCTGGATGGCGCGTGCGGTGTCGGCGGCTTCGTCGCGACGCGCCTCGATGTAGCGCGCCATGTACATGATCCCGTAGTTGATGCCGTTGCCCGCGATGATCGACACCAGGAAGCCCGTCGAGCTATTGAGGTAGCCGATGGTCCAGCGGGTCAACCCGAAGGTCCACAGGAGGGCGATGGTGATGGTGGCGCCCATGGCGAGCAGGGTGCGGACGCGCATGAAGAACAGGAGCACGCTCGCCAGGACGCCGACCAGCCCCCAGCCGCCGACGTGCATGAGGTCACCGATGATTGCGTCGTATTCCTCGGCGCTTGTGATGAGGTTTCCCGTGTAGGCGACCTTCATGGTGGGGTCGAACGACGCAGGCTGGACCGATGCGACAACGTTCTGGACATCGCGGAGAAGTCTATCTTTTTCTGCCCTGCCGGAGACGGGCGTGCGGATGAGGACCGCGATGAAGGTCCCTTCGGGGTTCATGTAGTAGCCGTCGGGGTACGTGGCCGAGCCGGCAGGCTGGGCGGATTCGAGATGGGCGCCGCGAATTCGCCGTTCAAGTGTTTCTGCCGTCAGGGGCGGCGGCGGGTCGTCGTCATCGAGCAGCGCGTCGCTGGCCTTGGCGATTTCGTAGTCGTAGCGTTCGAGGACGTCGTCGTGGGCCTTGCGGAGGTCCTCGATGTTGGCGAACAGGAGCTTGTGATCTTCAAAGAAGGCACGGGTGTCCTGCACGCCGTAATCGACGATTCCCACCTTGTCGGGGCCGAGCGCACGCAGCCTGGGTACCAGCGCATCCACGAAACGCTCGAGGGACTTGCGGTTGCTGCCGTCTTGGATCTCGGCGACGACGGTGAGCGTGGAGGCGCCAGGCAGGCGGTCAGCAACTTTACGGGCCTCGATGACGCTGTCCTTGTCGTCGGGAAGCAACTCGGCGAAGTCGGACTTGAAGCCCAGGCCGCCGCCACCGAAGATACCCCAGAGGGCGGGCAGGAGCGAGAGGATGGCGAGTGCGATGAAGTGCCAGGGGTAGCTGGCCTGCAGGTTCCCGAGGCGGGCGAGCAACAGGGGGAAGCGTCGGTCGTTCATTGTGGCGTCCGGCGACGAACAGCAGCAAGACTCGTGCCCTGCCCGCCGGCGGCGTTGAACCGAAGCCATGCGGCTCGTTGCGTGGCTCCTCGGTCCGAGCGGCCTCCAACGTGCTGGGGCGAGGACGTCTGTCCACGCGTGTGAAACCAAGGCCCACCCCCCCGACGTGGCGTATCGGCGACAGGTTCCTGACGCGCGGGTCGGGGGAACGGCCCGGGGGCGTGATTGATGTACGAGGAGGCCTTGACACGGCGCCCGACAGATGTAACCATCTGGTTAGTTATCAATGAGCAAGCCCAAGGCTCCACCCCCCAAGAAACGAGACGCTGCCGCCACCCGCCGCCGTCTCCTCACCACCGCTGAACGCGCTTTCGTCGAGCGTGGTTTCGACGGCACACGAGTCGACGAAATCGCCGACCAGGCCCGGGTCAACAAGCGGATGATCTATGTCTACTTCGGCGACAAGGAACGCCTGTACCTCGAGGTTCTTCGCACGAACCTCGAGCAGGTGCTGGAAGCTACCCGGGAGATCGCCAGCGGTCACAGGGATCCGGTGAGGCAGGCCGAGGCGGTCATTCGAAGGTACTTCGGCTATTGCGCCGACCACCCGTCGTTCGTGCGGCTCCTGTCGTGGGAGAGCCTCAGCGGTGGCAAGCGCGTGGGTGAGGTCATCGCCGGCCTCGCCTCCGCCGGCATCGACGAGCTCCACGACATCCTGCAGCGGGGTGTGGATGGCGGGTCCTTTCGCCGCGACCTCGACGTCCCCAAGGTCGTCTTCAGCGTCCACGCGCTCTGTGTGAGTTACTTCAGCCGTCGGGAGCTACTCGAGGCGATGTGGGGCGAGGACATCACCCGCGAGCCGGTTCGCGGGCAAGTGCTCGACCACATCCTGTCCACGGTGATGCACGGCATCGTTGCCCATACAACTTCCACAGACGTCCACATCGGTGAGTCCAGCCCTGGAGGTTCGAATCCATGAAAGCGAGTTTGATCGGGATGATCACGATGATTCCTCTGCTTGTGTCGGCGTGCTCGCAGGGCGATTCCGCTCCGCGCACCGTGGTGACCGGCCTGGTCGACGCCACCGAGGTCGACGTGGCGTCGAAGGTACCGGGGCGGGTACGGGAGACGTTCGTGCGCGAGGGTCAGACGGTGGAGCGCGGACAGAAGCTGGTATCGATTGAGGCCGACGAGATCGACGCGAAGATCGCCCAGGTCAACGCGGCGATTGCGGCGGCGGAGGCGAAGCTGCGGCTGGCCAGGTCCGGGGCACGCAAGGAGGAGCGTGACGCTGCCCGGCAGGGCGTGGCGGCAGCGCGCCATCAACTCGATCTCGCAAAAAAGACCTACGATCGAGTGGTTGCACTACGGGCCACCGGGGCCATTGCCGACGCGCAGTTCGACGAAGCGGAGGCGAAACTGAAGCTGGCGCAAGACCAGCTCGACATGGCCGAGTCGCGCTATTCGTTGGTGATGCGAGGCGCACGGGCAGAGGAGATCGATGCCCTTTCGGCGCTGGTGGAACAGGCGCGGGGCAACCTCGCCGAGGTGCGAAGCTACGAGCGTGAAACCACGCAGGACGCGCCCATTGCCGGAGAAGTAAGCAAGGTCCTGCTGCACGCCGGCGAGCTTGCCGCCACAGGCTACCCGATGGTCACCATCGTGGACCTGAGCGACGTCTGGGCCACGTTCGCGGTACGAGAGGACATGCTCACTCGCGTTCACAAGGGTGACACCATCCAGGTCGAGATCCCGGCCCTGGGGCGCACGGCCCCCATGACCGTCGAATCCATCGCGGCAATGGGTGACTTCGCCACCTGGAAGGCGACGTCCGAGAAGAACAGCTTCGACTTGAAGAGCTTCGAGGTCAAGGCGCGCCCGGTGGACCGGATCGACGGCTTGCGACCGGGCATGACGGTACGCTGGACCATGGAGTAGCCGCCATGAAGTCTCTTCTTGCGGGCTTCGGACTGCAACTTCGGCGGATGGTCGCCGAGCGGAGGTATCGCGTGATGTTGCTCCTGCTCGTGGGCCTGAGCTGCGTTGGTGCTCAGATCTACCGCTCCCAGGTCCTGCACGATCTGCCCGTTGCCGTCGTCGACCTCGACAACTCCTCTCTATCCCGGCGGCTTCGATTCTTCCTCGGCTCGATGCGGGAGCTTCGGCTCACCGGAGAATACATCGGTTCACAAGAACTGGCTCGCGACGCGCTGGTGACCGGTCGAACAGCCGCCGTCGTGGTGATCCCGTCGTCGTTCTCCTCCGACATCAAGGCCGGTCGGAAAGGCAAGGTGCTCGTCGCGGTGGACATGAGCAACATCCTGGTGGGCAAGAACGCGCACAAGGCGATCGCCAGGGCGGTCGGCACGTTGGGAGCGGGCGTGCAGATGACCACATTGCGCAAGCTCGGGGAGCGCGGTGACGACGTGCTGACGGCGGCCGTGCCGGTGGTGGTGGACGAGAACTTCACGTTCAACCCGGCCACCAACTACTCGGTGTATGTCGTACCTGGGCTCTTGTTTTTCCTGCTCCATGTCTATGTGGTGGTACTGGGCACGACGATCATGCTGCCGGGACAGGCACCCCAGGGGTTGCTGAACAAGTTGGGCGCGGCGGCGGCGGTCTGGCTGACAGGCATGCTGCTGGGCGCGGGGCTGCTCGCCCTGGTGCTTCCCTGGCTGCGGATCACGCCAGCGTCGGGTGCGACGGAACTGATGGCGTTGATTGGTGCGCTGGTCGCGGCGGACTTGCTGTTTGTGGCGGCGTCGTTTTCGGTCGTGCCCGACGCGCTGACGGCCCTGGAGCTGACAGTCATGGTGGCGATGCTGTCGCTGATGCTGTCGGGCATCACGTGGCCGACAGACATGTTCCCGGACTGGCTGCGGCAAGCGTCGCGCTGGCTGCCGTTCACTCCCTTTGCGCAGGGTCTCAGGGCGCTGCTGCACCACGCGGCGCCGGGGCAGGAGGCGTGGCTGTGGGTGAGCGAGATCGCGCGCCAGGGGGCCGTGTTCGCGGTGTTCGGCGCGGCCGGCGAGCTGACTCGCGCGATCACTCGACGTGTGCGCGCCAGGAGGTTCGCATGATGGCCTTACGTCTCGTCGCCTCGCGCTTGCTCACGCACGTACTCGGGTGGGTGCGCAACCTCGCAGGCGCCGTCGCCGGCGAATACCACAGGCTGCGTCGACACCCCTCTCTGCTCCTGGTCCTGCTGGCTGTTCCCACCGTCTACCCGTTGCTGGTCGCGTGTCTGTATGAGCGGAACCAGGTCGTCGAGCGTCCGGCGGTGGTGGTCGATCAGGACAACTCGGCGTTGTCTCGCAGGCTCGTCGTCGAGCTGGACGCAACCCAGGAGATCCGGGTGGTACGCCGACTGGACTCTCTGGAGGAGGGATGGTCGCAGGTTCGTCGGCAGCAGGCGGACTTGCTCATCTTCGTACCCGACGACTTCTCGCGACGTATCAAGCGGCGCGAGCAAAGCCGCCTACAGTTGTGGGTCAACAGTGGCAACATGCTGACCTATGGCGCGGCGTACGGCGCGACCATGGCGGTCGTGGGGCAACTCGACGCAGACCTCGGCCGAGAGGTGCTTCTCCGACGAGGGGTGGGGACGGTCGCAGCGTCCGATCGCACCGCGCCGGTCGCCCGGGTCGACAGGCTGCTATTCCACCCGACTGGCTCCTACGGGGCGTTCTTCGTCCCTGGGGTGCTGCTGATCGTGATGCAGCAGGCGGTGCTCGTTGCGCTTGCGTTCTCGGCCGGTCTGCAGCGTGAAGCCCAGCCGGAACAAGGGCGCTTGTCCTTCACGACGTTGCTCGGCAAGGCGCTGGCGCAAGCGCCTTTCTACC
>Ga0209018_1001545_pt1 | contig 18133 bp, 16 predicted proteins | sample YNPBryBLVA2012_FD_185814 | JGI IMG/M metagenome (GOLD analysis project Ga0209018, IMG submission 185814) | Anoxygenic and chlorotrophic microbial mat microbial communities from Yellowstone National Park, USA - YNP Bryant BLVA 2012 (SPAdes)... ...
CCCAAGGCAAGCTGCTATTTCATCCTCCTCTTTCCTTCCCCATAACTCGTTGATTTATCTTCTTTGTACTTGCACTTCTTTTTGTCTCCGCTCTCATCCTTACCCTGGCCCAAAGGATCAGGCCAGCGACATGGCCTGGAGGCGCATGCATGGCAAGAAAGAGTGCGAAACGGATCGAGCCGACCCAGGAGGCCGCCGACGCCATGCCATTCGGCTGCGGGCGCTGGCCAGTGTCGGGCTCCATGGGGCTCTGCTGGCGCAGCCGTACGAGAAGGAAAACCTGTGTTGTGGTGCGGCATTTCGGCGGCCGGCTGGTCGGGCGAGTCCTCCAGGCACGAACCATGGCGGCCGCGCGGCGCGAGGCGCAACGCGTCTGGAGCGCCTTGCGGCCGGACTCGAGTGGCGAGCGTTGGACGCTCGCGCAAACACTCAAGCAGTACCTTGCGGAACACGAGTCGAGGCCCAAGACGATCAAGAACCACCGCGGCGCAGTGTGACGCTACGCCAAGGACTGGCTGCGCCGGCCAGTAGAGTCCGTGATGCTCGACCGAGTGGCTGTGCGAAGCCGAATCCTGCATGTGCAACGCGAGCACGTCGTCGGTGCGGCGAGGCTGCTCTACTGCACGCTGAGCGTGCTTTTCCGCTACTACCGGCGATGCCTTCCGTCCGCGCCCGAGCCGCCGAGGGCGGTGATTGCCAAGCCGCAGTGCGCGCCGCGGGACTCCGCACTGGACGCCCACGCGCCGCGCCGGTGGAGGTCCATCGTGAACAGGTTGCCGGCGAAGGAGAGAACCTATTGGCTGACCGTGCTGTTGACCGGGGCGAGGTGCAGCAGCGTATTGGCGCTGCGGTGGGAAGACATGCACTTCGCGCGGCGCACGATAACGTTCAGCACGGCCAAGACGAAACCGTACAGCGTCCAATGAGTGCTCGCCTTGCGGCTGTGCTACGCGAGTGGCAGGCGGCAGCGCCGCCGAGTGAGTGGGTGTTTCCTGGGCGCGACGGGCTAATTGCGGTTCCCTTGGCTGGACGCAGACACGGGCTTCCGGGGGAGCACAGTCTGCGCCACATGCTCTGAACCACGCTGGCCGCGCTGGGCGCGCCCATAGAGATCGCCATGGTGTTGCTGGGGCACTCATTTGGTGGCAGCGTCTCGCTTGGATACGTGACGGCAAACCTGCTGCCGGAGGCGGCACGCCAGTGGACGGAGAAGGCGGCGGATTCATGCGGAAGTATTGGAATGGCAGTGACGGCACGCCGCAGGACGCCGCGCTCGAGCGTGGCGCGGCCGCAGGAGATCAATTTGAGGGACCGATTGGGTTCACGACCCGGTGTTCACCGGTATCGGGCTGGGAGATTGCCCGCCTGGGCCATGGCACACTGCCTTGATGAACAGAGCCAAGAACCTTCCGGGATCCGGTTTGGAGCGACGACCTGCCTGAGGCGGACCCTTTGGCATGCCGGCCGGAGACCCCGCGAGGGGGCCCCGGACGGCGTTTTTCGTGCGCTGGGCGGCTGCGAGGCGTGCCCTTCGCGCACGGGAGGGGGCTGGCGGCGCCGCTGCCGCGGGGCGAGGATAGAAGGAAGGCCGCCAGGGCGAAGCGCGGCGGCATGCTTCGAATCGGGACCTCGGGGTGGTCCGACACTCACTGGCGCGGCATCCTGATCCCTCTGGAAGCGAGGCCGTTGGAGTAGCCTGCGGCGTTCGCGCTCGTGTTCCCCGCCGTAGAGTTGAACGCGACCTTTTACCGCATGCGGAAAGAAGCCACGTTTCGCAAGCAGGCGGCGTCATTGCCGGAGGGTTGATGTCTTGGCGGCGGGGCCGCGACGCTCCATCGCGCATGAGATGCGGCTGGGGGGTGGAAACACGATGGAGGGAATTTGTTGCAAGCGCGATGGCGGTGGAAGACAAGCCCGGAGCCTCGCTGTTGCAGTTTCCGCCGTCGTTCCTCCGCCGGAAGGATCTGCTGGAGCGGCTCCTCGAGCAGCACGAGGCCGGTTTCAGCAAGCTGCCGCGGCCGGCTTTCGAGTTCCGCCAGGCCTCCCGGTTTGAAGGCGAGGCTCCGGAGGTGTTGGAGGCGCACGGCGCAGCCATGGTGGTGGGGGGACTCGCCGCGGTACCCGCAGGCGCCGCTGGAAGCTTTTGCGCCGTTTGTCTATCTTTGCTTCGATGGCCCCGGGGCGATGTCCGCCTCCAGTTACTGCGGCGCCCACTTGCGGGAGCAGGCGCAGCGAATTGGCGCCTGGCGTGCCGACGGGCTGGACGCGTATGCGTACTTCAACAACGACGCCCAAGGATGCGCGGCGCGGAGCGCTTTCGAGCTGAGGGGACTGGCCGAGGAGGAACCGGGCGCTCCCGCGCCGGAGGGGCTTCGTGCAAGCGCGCGGAAAAGCCCGCAAGCGCGCAGGGACCGGGTCTTTCCCGCAGGAAGGAAGAGCGGGCAGTCATGCGGAGCGGGCCGATGCGGGATAATCGGTGGCGATATGCGCATCCGGGGATGGCGAGGGCGGCAGGCAGCGACCGCCGTGATTGTCCCCGCGGCGCTGTACCTGGTGTGGGCGGGTTGGTATTTTGCGCGGTTCGGGTATCCCTTGCCCAAGGTTCACGATGAATTCAGCTACCTGCTGGCCGCCGACACGTTCGCGCGAGGCAGGCTGGCCAATCCCAAGCCGGCGTTTGCCGAGTTTTTCGAGACGGTCCACGTGCTGGTCGAGCCGGCCTATGCTTCGATGTACCCTCCGGCGCAGGGGCTGTGGCTCGCCCTCGGGCAGGTCGCGTTCGGGCATCCGTGGTGGGGAGTGGTGCTCTCCACCGCGCTGTTTGTGGCGGCGGCTTGCTGGGCCGCGATCCCGTGGGTGGGGCCGCGATGGGCCTGGGGTGTCGGCGCGACGGTGTTGAGTTACGTCGTCGCCACGTATTGGAGCACCAGCTATTGGGGCGGGAGCGTGGCGGCGCTGGGCGGCGCGCTGGTGCTGGGCAGCGTGGGGCGGTTGCGCCGGCGGTGGGGGGAGCCGCAGGGAGAGGCAGGGGAGCGCGGCGGGCGGATGGGAGCCATGGGGCTGGCGGCGGCGTGGTCGGTGGGCTGCGTGCTGGCGGTGCTGGCGCGGCCCTATTCAGGTTCGATCCTGACGCTGCTTTCGGCGGGGGAGCTGGCGCGGCAACTGGCGCGGAGCCGGCTGCGGCGCGAACAAAAGAGAGCGGAAATGTTCAGGCTTGTCCAAGCCGCTGCGGCGCCCGCCTGCGCAGGCATTCTGTTCCTGATGGCTGTGAACCACGCGGCCACGGGCAGCCCGTGGGTGATGGCCTATCAGGAGCACGCGCGCCGTTACCAGATCCGGCGGACGTTCTACTGGCAGCAGGACCGTCCCGCGCCGGCTTACCGGCACGATTCCATCCGGGCCGTCTATGAGGGGCTGTTGCGGCGGGAGATGACCGCGCGGGAGAAGCGAGCCGAGATGGGGCGGATGTTCCGGGACCATTATGGAAGCCTGAAATTCAACGCCGCGGGGCTGGCCGCGGCTTTGGCGTGTGGCGCAGGGGCGGGACTCGGCTGGGTGGTGGGGATGGCGATGGCGGGCCTGGCTGCGGCGTGGATGATCGTTTGGACGCAGCCGCACTACTATGCGGCGTTCGCCGCATTTCTCGCCGTTGCGGTTACGGGAGGGGCGGCGCAGGCGGCGGGGCGGGAATGGCTCGGGCGGCGCCGTCCGCGGCTTGTGGTGTTGCTGTTCGCGTGCCTGCTGGCGCCGCGGTTCGTGCTGCTGCTGGGGCGGGAACAGGATGTGAGTCCATTCTCGTTGCGCAGGGCGGCGATCGTCCGGCAACTGGAAAGCGGGCCGGGACGGCATTTGATATTGGTACAGTACCGGCCGGGCCACCCCTGGCGCGAAGAGTGGGTGTATAACGGCGCCGATCCGGAAGGGGCCAAAGTCATCTGGGCCCGCTGGCACGAACCGGCGAGGCTGAGAGAGTTTCTCGAGCACTACCGGGACCGGAGCGTCTGGCTGCTGCAGGCGGATCTGCCCGGCTCGCCGCTGCTGCCGTTGGAAGAGCGCGGCGGAGCGGGCAGATAGCGCAGGGAGAAGCACAAACGGCATGGCCAGACTGATTGTCCAGATCCCCTGTTACAACGAGGAGAGCTGCCTCGGCGAGACGTTAGGGCAATTGCCGCGCAAGGTGGAGGGGTTCGATTCGGTCGAGTGGCTGGTGGTGGACGACGGCTCGGAGGACTCAACGGCGCTGGTGGCGCGTCAATGCGGGGCGGACCATGTGCTGGAGCTCGGGTACCACCGCGGGTTGGCGGCGGCGTTCATGGCGGGGCTGGACGGCTGCCTGGCACGGGGCGCGGACGTGATCGTCAACCTCGATGGAGACAATCAGTATTGTGCCGGGGACATCCCCGCGCTGGTGGCGCCGGTGCTGCGCGGCGAAGCCGACATCGTGATCGGGGCGCGCCCGGTGAGATCCGTGCGGAGTTTTTCGCGCACGAAGAAACTGTTGCAAGGGCTGGGCAGTTGGGTAGTGAGAAGCCTGAGCGGCGCCGATGTGGCGGATGCGCCCAGCGGGTTCCGCGCGATGTCGCGCGATGCGGCGCTGCGCCTGAAGGTGTTCTCCGGTTACACATATACGCTGGAAACCATCGTGCAGGCTGCTGCTTGCGGCATGCGGATTGTTTCCGTGCCGGTGCGGGTGAACCCGCCGCTGCGGGAATCGAGGCTGATCCGTTCCACGGCGCGCTATGTGGTGCGGTCGCTGGCCACGCTGGTCCGCGTGTATTTTCTCTACCGCCCGTTCCTGGTGTTTGCCCTGCTGGCAGCGGCGCCGCTGGCGGCGGGCGTGTTTCTCACGGGGCGGTGGCTCTGGCTGAACTGGTACGAGTATCCGGTGACCGGGCGGCTGCACATCCCGAGCCTGATCGTGGCTGTGCTGAACCTGGCGCTTGGGGCAGGGCTCCTGCTGGCAGGGGTGATGGCGGAACTGCAGGCGACGAACCGGCGCCTGATGGAAGAAGTGCGTTACCTGCTTCGGAAACGGGAATTCGGGGGCGAGCCGGGTTCCCCGGGGACGGGCGGGGGGAGCAAAGCGAGTGGAGCGGGCGTCGAGTGAAGGCCACCGCTAAGCATGAGTTTCGGCGAACCGGCGTGGCGTCATCACGGCCAATTGGTTGGCGCCGAGCAGGAAGCGCCGGTAATGGACAAGTTCAAAGCCTGCGGATACGGCGAGCCGCAGCAGGGCTGCGCGATTGAAGAGGGTCTCGTGTTCGGCGGCGGCTTGGCGGCTGAAAAGGCCGGCGCGCGCGCCGGCTTCATGGAGAAGGCGGAAGGCGGGATGCGGGGTGGTGATGACGATGCTGCCCTTGGCGGCGAGCAGCGGGAGCATGAGCCTGAGCCAGTGTTCGGGTTCGGGAAGATGTTCCACCACGGCGAGGGCGGCGATGGTGTTGAAACGTTCCTGTTGCGGGAGCTCCGTCACGAAGCGGTGGCGGGGGAAGCGGCTTCGGGCGAGGGCGAGGGCGCTGTCGTCCCGGTCGAAACCGAGATACAAGCGCGGGTCGATGAGAGCGGCCAGGGCGCCGGCGCCGCAACCATAGTCAAGCACTCTTCCACGCAGGAAATGGAGCGCAACGCCGATGCGGCGGGCGCGAAGAAAGGGGGAGAAGACCCCTTCGGATCCCTGGTCAGACATGGTGGTACTCAGCGAGTTGCAGGCTGGGCGCGGATCGGGTCAACGCTTCCGGGCCACGCGGCCGAAGATGCGGGCGCGGGCGTCGTGAGCGCCGTTGCCCTGTTCGGGGGGGCATCTGGCGGGCCTCGCAGCGCAGGATGCGGAGGCGCTCGTAAATGTCGAGGAGACGGTTGTCGTGGAAGGCGGTGACGGTGCAAGCTGCCGAAGCCAGAGTGAGCGCTTCGATATGGCGCCCATCAATGAGAAGCAGGCGGCCGGGCTTGAAGGCGTGTATGAACTTGCGTACGGCGCGCACGGCGAGTGGCTCGGTGCAGAGGCACAGGATGAAATCGCAGGAGGCGCGCGGCAGTTCCATTTTTTCGTCGTCGCCGAAGCGGGCATCAAACTCCACCTTCGGCCGCGTGGCGTCTTCGCGGGAGCGGCGCGCGGCGGCCTCCGAAAGACCGACGCCCGTGACCTTCCGCCCTATTCGCGCCAGATAGATGGCATTGCGCCCGTTGCCCATGCCGGCGTCGAGCGCAGCACCGGAGGGGAAAGCTGATGTGATTTCGTGCACGAGCGCGCTGGGGTTGACGGGCACGCGGGCGTTGGGGTTGAGGCAGACCTGGTTCCGGCTTTGAGGGGCTTCCTGCCGGGTCTGCGCCGGGAGAAGCGGAAACGAGAGCAACGCGGCAAGCGCGGCGTGGCCCATGATGGGTTGCCCCACAGTGACGCCGGTGAGCCAATAGTTGAGGTCGTTGACATTGACCGTGGCGCGAATGACGGCGCCTTCTTTGAGTTTGACGAAATCCTGCTCCCCGGCGATGGGGAACTCCATGATCATGGGATCCATCCAGCCTTCGATCTTCTCGTGCTCGATGGGGGCCACATGCGCCTCGGGGCGGAGGCGCAGGACCTTGCCGCGGAGCAGGCAGCGCGGTCCGGGTTCGCCGTAATCGAATTTCGGCTTGCGGCGCGCGCTGCAAGCGAGGGCGGACAGCGGAATGAGTGCGAGGCAATTCCGGCGTTTCAAGCGCGATTCTCCAAACTTCAATCTTACCTGCAGGCGGCGATGCCCGTGAGCCTTTTTCCGATGACGAGGGCGTGGATGTGATCGGTGCCAACGCAGGCGTTTACGGTTTCCAGATTGCAGTGATGGCGCATGACGGGGCAGTCGCCGACGATGCCGTTGGCGCCGAGCAGGCCGCGCGCGAGGCGGGCGCACTCGAGCGAGATGGCGACGTTGTTCCGCTTGATCATGGAGATGTGGGCGAAAGCGAGCTTGCCCTGGTCCTTGAGCCGGCTGCATTGCGGGGCGAGCAATCGTTCCTTGGCGGCTTCCGTGGCCATCCAGGCGCGCTTCTCCTGCACGAGCTGGCGGGAGGCAATGCGGCGGTTGTCGCACTGCTTGCGCTCGATGGAATCTTGGCGCGCGTCCTCGAGGCGCTCCATGGCTGGGCCGAGCACGCCCCAGCCGATGCCGCAGAGCGCATGCGAAAGACGGGCCATCGCCGCCTTCAACCCCACGGCGCCAGGCAGCCGCAGGTTGTCCGGGATGCGGCAGGCGGAGAAGGAGAGGGAGGAAGTCACCGAGGCACGCATGGAGAGCTTGCGGTGGAGGTCGGGGGCACGGCAGCCGGGTGTGCCCTGTTTGAGGAGGAAGCCGCAGACGCCTTCTCAAGTCCGCGCCCGGGCGACGGGCAGATGGGCGGCGGTTCCGTTAGTGATGCATGTCTTTTCTTCATCGAACACGCAATCGCCGCCGTCGCGCACGGCGTTGGGGTCATGCCGCCGGGGTTGGAACCGAAGCCGGGTTCGATGAGCCCGAACAAATACGGCCATTCCTGTTCCGGCCCCCAACAGGGGCCGGCGATCCGGCCGGGCTGCGCCAGCCGTGCGCGTTCCGGTTGACTGCGGCGGCTCGCTTGCGGGCCGGTTTCCCTCGCGGGAGCCGGCCCGCCACCGCCGAACCGGACCCCTGCGGACCCTCGCGCACGAGGGCCGCTGACATCCCACACGCAAACAACGAGGCCCAAGTGTGCCCCCGGATCACTCGCCCCGAGACCGCCCGATTACGAGTCCTCCGCCTGAAGCAGCAACGCGGACCGTCCTTCCACAACCACGGACCCGCCGGTCTCGGGAAGCTTTTCGCCCGAGTAAAACACCACCTTCCAGCGGATATCCCGCGGCAATTCGAATTCCAGGGGCGCCCAATAGGCGTTGGCGATCAGAAAAATGCGGTCGTCCCGCCAGCGGGCTTCCATCGCCAGTGAGCGCGAATCATGGCTCCAGTCCGGTTGATGGAGCCGCACGCCGTGGAACAGCAGCTCCGCGTGCTCGCGTCCCGACGGGGACGCCCAGTCGATCCGCGCGAACACCTTATGCCGTCTCCGAAAGGAGATCAGCGACCGGACCAATTCCAGCAGATCCCGGTTCGTCTCCGCCAGCCGCCAGTCGACCCAGCCGGTTTCGTTGTCCTGGCAATAGGCGTTGTTGTTCCCATGCTGCGTGCGGCCGAACTCGTCGCCTGCCAGCAGCATCGGCACCCCGCCGCTCGAGAACAGCAGGATCAGGAAATTCCGCATTTGACGGCGCCGCAGGGCAAGGATTTCCGGATCATCCGCCGGGCCCTCCACGCCGCAATTCCAGCTGAAATTCTCGTCCGCCCCGTCGCGGTTTTCTTCCCCGTTGGCCTCGTTGTGCTTCTGGTTGTAACTGACCAGATCGGCCAGCGTGAAGCCGTCGTGGCAGGTGATGAAATTGATGCTGTGCTGCGCCTGCCGCCCGCTGCGCGCATAGAGATCCGGACTTCCTTTGAGCCGCTCGGCGAGCGCCGGAACCAGCCCGGGGTCGCTGCGCACGAAGCGCCGCACGTCGTCGCGGTAGCGCCCGTTCCATTCCGCCCACCTTCCCCAGGCGGGAAACGTGCCCACCTGATACAGGCCGGCGGCGTCCCAGGCTTCTGCGATCAGCTTCGTGTTCGCCAGCACGGGATCATAGGCGAGCCGCTCGAGCAGCGGCGGATCGGGCAGCGGCTCGCCGGTCTTTCCGCGGCCGAGAATGCTGGCCAGATCGAACCGGAAGCCATCTACGTGCATCTCCATCACCCAGTAATGCAGGCAGTCGTTGATCAGAGTCCGCACCACCGGATGGTTGCAGTTCAGCGTGTTGCCGCATCCGGAAAAATTCAGATACCGCCCGTTGGAATCGATCAAATAATAGACGGAATTATCGAGGCCGCGGAAGGAAAGCGTGGGTCCGCGTTCGTCGCCTTCCGCGGTGTGATTGAACACAACGTCCAGGATCACCTCGATCCCGGCGTCGTGAAATGCGCTCACCATTTCCTTGAATTCCGTTACCGCCGATCCCGGCCTGTCGGCCGACCCGTAGGCGGAATTCGGCGCGAAGAAACCGATCGGGTGGTAGCCCCACAGGTTGAGGAGCCTCTCCCCGGTCAGGGGATTCACACGGTCCGTGTCCGCCTCCTCGAACTCGTAAACCGGCATCAGCTCGACCGCGGTGACGCCAAGGTCCTTGAGATGCGGAATCTTCTCCGTGAGTCCGGCATATGTGCCCGGAGCACTCACGCCAGAGGATTCGTGGCGAGTGTAGGCGCGCACATGCAGCTCGTAAATGACGGACTCCGACAGCGGCGTGTTCAGCGGCTGATCGCCCCGCCAGTCGAAGCGGTCGTGCGGCAGACCGCACAGGCGCCGCGCAGCCACGCCCCACTGCTCGCCGCCGGCCAGCACTTTCGCATAGGGATCCAGCAGATATTTCTCCGGGTCAAAGCGGTGAACGGCAGGGTTCGGGTTCGGGCGCATATCCATGCGCCAGGCATAGAGCACGTCGCGCGGCAGGCCGCTGATCCAGATGTGCCAGATGTGACCCGTGCGGTTGGCGCCGGGATCGAGCGCGATTTCGTGAAACGGCGACTCGCGGCCCGGCCGGAACAGGGACAGCCAGACATGGGTCGCGTGGCTGCTGAAGACGGCGAAATTGATCCCGTCCTCCAGGAATTCCGCGCCCAGCGGCAGGGCCACGCCGCGGTCCACGCACAGGAAGCCAGGCATGTCGCTATGCTACACCGGCCGGGCGTCTGCATCGCCGGCAGGGGCCGCAGCGCGGCTGTCTCGCGCCCTTCGGCGCCGCGCCGGCCGCATCGCGAATTCTCACAGGGCCAAGGCAATCCAATGGGGCCAGGCCCGCACGTTCACCCAAGCAGTTTCGCCATGCGCTCGCGGTGCCGTGAGTAGGCGTAGGAGGCGGCCACCAGCAGCAGTCCCAAGCCCACCAAAGCCGCGCTGCGGAAGAGCCGGCCCAGTTGCCAGACGTCGCAGGCATAGAGTTTCAGGACGACGAACGCCAGAGCAGCAAGGCCCAGCTGACGGTCCATCCTTGTCTGTCTGGCGACCCCCAGCGCCACCAGCGCCACGCCGTAGGCCGCCACGACGAGGGAGAAGCCCACAATGGAGGTGCTGCGAACGTGCTCCGGGGCGGCGGTGCGAGCGATCTGATCCAGCGACTCGAGAAGCAGTGCAGCCAGCAGCACCCCGTGGCCCGCAATGTAACTGCCCGCCGCCAGCCCCCGGGGCCGCAGCAGCGCCGCGCACGCCCAGCAGCCCAGCGACGCCCACGCCATGGCGAAGAACCTCGGGTGGAGGAGGAGCCTCGCCGTTTCCAGCCGTGCGTCTGCCAGCGCGATGTGGGCCAGGCCCAGAGCCAGGACCGCGCCTGCCACCCCATCCCACAGGCGGCGGCCGGATCTCCGCGCCACCACGGCCAGCGCCACGGCTTCCAAAACCCAGGCTGCGCTCACCCGCCATCCGCCCAACTGCACAGGGATAGCCAGCGTGAAGAAGCCGGCGGCCATCACGCCCGCCACCGGCGCCGCGGGCGTGGCCCGGAGGATCCACGCTGTAGCAGCGAACACTGCCGCCACGGCCAGAGTGAACAACCCTGTCCATGCCTCATGCTCCGGCCGAAGCCATGCGTAACCGGCGGCGTAGAACACGGCGCCGTTGGCCGCCAGCGCCGCCGCATCCGCCGCCCGGCACCCATCCCGGCCTGCAAGAATCCGCCGCAGAGCCCACCCTTGCACGATCAAAAATGCAGCGGCAATTCCGGTGAAATTCTGCCCAAAACAGGCCCCAGGACTTTGCGGGCCGGCGTAGATCGAGAACGCGATCCAGAATCCCGCCGCCGCAGAGGCTACGGCCCCGCGCGCCGGGCCAGCCGCTGTCACGGGCAGGATTGCGGCGAAAAACGGCCCCGGACCGGGCCGGAAGATGCACGCCAGGCCGGCGCACGCCAGCAACTGCGCGGCCTCGCGCGCGGGAACGGAGGCGGAGGAAAGGAACAGCGCCCACGCGCACAGGACGAAGAATGCCGCCGGCGCCCGCTTGGCTGCCTCGAAATGGTTCGCGAACCACAGGGCGAAAACAAAGGCGCCTCCCGCCAGCGCCAGCCACTCTACCGCGCTCCAGGAGCGCCTGCGCCCGGCCCAGACGGCGCCGGCAATGAGAAGGAGCAGGTACGGGAACAGCACCCACGGCGCGTCCCGTCCCGTGGAGAGCACGAGAGGCGTGGCATAACCGCCGATCAGCGCCAGCGAAGCGATCGCCGCCGCATTGTAGCGCAGCGCCAGCCAGGCGCCCGCAGCAGTGCTGGTTGTCATGCCTGCGAACGAGATCGTCACAGGCACCAGCGCATAAAAGGCCTGCGCCGCGTAGCATGCCACGTACCACAAGCTGATGCCCAGAGCGGTGATGCCCATGGCGAAGATCCGCTGCCCCCTCCGCGACAACCACTCACCGGCGGCCGTGGCCGCTACGCCTGCCAGCAGCCCCAGCCCCACACGCCCGCCCGGCCCGATCCACTGGTTGTCCACCGCGTACTTGAACAGGAAGGCGACGCCAAGCACCAGGGTCACTACGCCGAGGCGGTTCAGCCACGTCAGTCCGATCCAGCTCTCCGCGCTCTCCACGGCGCCCGGTGGGCCGATTGCGTCCAGCGGCGCGGCCTCGCTCGGCGCTTGGGGAATGCCTGGCAATGGGGGCGAAGGCGGTGGCGCAGCGGCGGCGGGGACCTGTTCTTGCACGGGTGGCGCCGCTTCGCGCGGCGGCTGGGGAACGCCCGGCAATGGGGGCAAAGGCGGCGGCGGTGCAAGCCGCGCCTCCAGTTCCGCCACGCGCCCGCTCAGGCGCGCCAGCGCCCGCGAGATGGCGTCGAACCGCTCCCGGATCTCTCTCAGTTCTTCGTCCTGCATGATGCGAGCCTCCGGCCGGGGGATCCGCTCCATGCGAGCCTACCACGCCGTCGCGCCTCCGGCTACTCGCCAGCCGTGATGCAATAGAAGCCGTGAGGCGCGCAACTCTGCTGCTCATTCTTGCTGCCATGGCTTTCCCCCAGGACCGCAACCAGTCCCGCTCGATCGTTTACAGCCGCCACGGCGTCATTTCCACCAGCCACGCGCTGGCCACGCAGGCCGGGGCGCGCGTGCTTGAGCGAGGCGGCTCCGCCGTCGACGCCGCCATCGCCGCCAACGCGGTGCTGAGCGTCGTCGAGCCGATGATGTGCGGCCCCGGCGGCGATCTGTTCCTGATCCACCGCGAAGGCCGCACGGGCAAGCTGGAGGGGCTCAATGCGTCCGGATGGGCCCCGCGCGCGCTTTCGGCGGAGTGGCTCCGTGCCCAGGGCCACAGCACGATGCCCGCATCGGGCATCCATTCGGTGACGGTACCCGGCGCGGTGGCCGGCTGGCACGCCGCGCACCGCCGTTACGGGAAGCTCCCGTGGCGAGAGCTGTTCGCGGACGCCATCCGGCTGGCCGAGGATGGCCACGCGGTGCATGAGGTGATCGCCTCGCTGTGGGACTCGCCGCGTGTCCGGGAATCCGGGGAAGCCGCGCGCGTCTTTCTTCCGGCGCCGGCAGCGGGCCAACTCCACCGAAATCCCGCACTGGGCCGCACGCTGCGCCTGATTGCGCAGGACGGGCCCGCGGCGTTCTACCGTGGCGCCATCGCGCAGGCGATCCTCGAAGCCAGCCGCAAGCACGGCGGCCGCCTCGCGGCGGAAGACCTGGCCGAATTCCAGCCCGAGTGGGTGGAGCCCATCTCGACCCCCTACCGCGGCTGGCGCGTGTGGGAGTTGCCGCCCAACGGGCAGGGGCTGGCCGTGCTGCTGATGCTCAACATCATGGAGCAATTCCCGGCGCCGGGCGGAGGACCGCTGTCGGCAGAGGCGTTGCACTGGAAGATCGAATCGATGAAGCTCGCCTACGCCGACCTGATGGCTTTCAATGCCGATCCGCGCCATGCGCGCGTGCCGCTGGCCGGGCTGCTATCGAAGGATTACGCGCGGCAGCGGGCGGCGGAGATCGATCCGCGCCGCGCCCGTTGCGATGCGAAGCCCGGAACGCCGCGCGAATCGGACACCACGTATCTGGCCGCGGCCGACGCCGAGGGCAATGTCGTCAGCTGGATCCAGAGCATCCGCGCCGCCTGGGGCTCCGGAATCAGCCCGGAAAATACGGGCTTTCTGCTGCAAAATCGCGGGAGCGATTTCGTCCTCACAGCCGGGCACCCGAATGAATTAAGGCCCGGAAAACGCAGTTTTCACACGATTATTCCGGGACTTCTGGAAAAGGACGGCGTGGCGATGGCCTTCGGCATCATGGGCGGCGCCAACCAGCCCCTGGCTCACGCCCAGTTCGTCTCCAATCTGGCCGACTACGGGATGAACCCGCAGGCGGCGCTCGAGACGGCGCGCTTCACCAAGGCGGGCCCGCAGGGCTGCGACGTGCAGCTGGAAGGGCGCGTGCCTGCCGCCGCGGTGGAGGCGCTGCGAAAGCTCGGCCACATCGTGGAGCTCCGCCTGGACTATTCCATGAACATGGGCCGCGGCGCAGTGGCGGGAATCGACCTGAAGACCGGCGTTCGTTTCGCCGCCGCCGATCCGCGCGGCGACGGGCACGCCGCCCCGGCATTCCCGGCGCGGTGATGCGCCCGGCTAGCGGCTGAAGAGCCTCCGGAGCCAGCCGTCGACTGCCGCGGTGGCCGGATAGGAAGGGTCGCCGAGCCGCCGGTTGATCTCCGCATGGCCCTCGAATCCGGCGCCGGGGAATTCCCTCCGCTCGACGACCGTTCCCGCTTTTCTCAAGGCGGCCTCGAGCTCTTTGGCCTGCGCCACGCCGTCCCGCCGCTGGACGTGCAGCAGGAGGAACGCCGGGGCATTGGGTGCAGCCGCATGGAACACCGGCGAGAGCTCGCGCTGCCTTGCCGGATCGGTTCCGAAGGCCTGGAGATAGGTGTCCCGCATGATGCGGTTGCCCTCGGCGATCTGACGCGCCACGTCGTAAGCGGCGCCGTCGTTGGGGACCACACCGCTCACAGCGGCGAAGCCGAGCCCGGCGGCGCGCAGGTAGCGCTCGTCGGTGCCGACGAGCGCCACCAGATGCGCCCCGGCGCTGTGTCCGATCAGGACCGCCCGCCCGCGGTCGATCCCGAATTCAGCGGCGCGGCCGAAGAGCGCCTTCAGCGCAAGCGCCACGTCGCCTGCCTGGTCTTCCACTTTGAATTCCGGGACGAGCCTGTAATTGATCGAGGCGTAAACGTAGCCCTGTTCGGAAAAATGCACTGGCGAATACTCGCTGGCGGCGCCTCTTTTGTCGCCTCGATGCCACCCGCCGCCGTGGACAAACACGACCAGCGGCGCGGGGCCCCGGCCGCCGCGGGCTCTCCACACATCGATCTGCTGCAAGGGGTGAGGCCCGTAAGCAAAGGTCACGGGCCTGGGCGCTTGCGACGCGCCCTTCGCGCGGCTTTCCGCGGTGGCGCTCTTGCGCGCCAAGCGGTCCCGCCACTGGTCTGCCCGGGCGGCCCATCCGGTTGTTCCCCACGCGCCCAGGAAAGCAGCCAGGCACAGTCCTGGCAGAATTTTTATAGTAAGTGTTGACATTGTCTGGCAAGAAAAGCTGAATTTGTCCTGTTATTGTGCAAGAACAAGCACTGAATTCTGCCATCCGCCGAGCGTCCCGGCGGCAGCCGCGGGCCGCGGCTCCCTGTTTCGGGGACGGGGCCTGCGCGGAAAGGTTTACAGCCGCCGCGAAGATGCGGCACTCCTGTCACCGTTGGACCGGCGCCGTGGCGGGAGAGCGGCGCGGGACGGTGCGCCCCGGGCAGGCCGCCGTTTCTCCCGGCTGTTGGGAAGCCGGGCAGCAGCGGGAGTGAAAGCAGGGGCGAGAGAGAAAAGGGGCTGCCCGTTGCTCGCGGAGCGGGCAGCCCTGCATTCGGGGATCGGGGTGAGTTATTTCCGGCCGGAGCGGGCGGGCGAGCACTTGACCCAGCCGTGCTTCTTGTTCGATTCCATGACGGCTTCGAGCAGCTGCATTCCGCGCAGCCCGTCGGCGAAGGTCGGATATTGGACCGGCAAGGACGGGTCGAGCACGCGCGACCAGAAGCGCTTGAACAGCTGCTTGTGGCTGTCGTCGTAGCCTTCGCTGTGGCCGCCGGGATAGTCGGAATAGGCGGCGGCTTCGGGATAGAAGAGGCTGCCGTCCTTGATGATGATCTGGTTCGGTTCGTTCCTGCGGCCGATCCACAGCTCGTCGGGCCGTTCCTGGTTCCAGGCCACGCTGCCCTTGGTGCCGCAGACCATCCATTCGAAGCGGTTCTTGCAGCCGGCCGAAACCTGGCTGACGGTGAACGCGCCGCGGCAGGTGTCGCCGAGGTGGAGCAGGGCCATGCCGAAGTCCTCGGTGTCGATCTTCACTTCGTCATAATCGGAGGGCTTGAGCGTTTTGCCGGCGAAGGTCTCGATGGCGACCTTCGGCTGCTTGCGGGTCTTGTGGATGATTTTGAGGTCCGCGCAAAGGGCGGTGATCGGAAGCCCGGTGACGTGCTGGATCATGTCCATCCAGTGGGAGCCGATGTCGCCCATGACGCGCAGCGGCCCGTTGTGCTTCTTGAGGATGCGCCAGTTGAAGTCGGTGTCGTAGAGCAGCCAGTCCTGGGAGTAGGTTCCCTGGACGACGAGGATCTCGCCGAGGTCGCCGCGGGCGATCATGGCCCGGGCCTGCTGGACGGCCGGATAATAGCGGAGGTTGTGATTGGTGGCGTGATGGAGCTTTTTCTTTTCGGCCAGGTCGAGCATCTCTTTGGCTTCTTTGGCCGAAAGCGCCAGCGGCTTTTCGCAGAGCACGTGCTTGCCGGCGTTGAGGGCGGCCTTCGACACGGGCGCGTGCAGCGCGTTGGGCGTGCAGACATGGACGCCGGCGATCTCCGGGTCGGCCAGGATCTCCTTGTAGTTGCCCGTGGCCTTGGGAATGTTGTAGGCCTTGGCGAAGCGGTCCGCCTCTTCCTGAGAAATCCCCGCCACCGCAGCCACTTCCACGAATCCGAGCCGGCGGAGGTTCTCCACGTGGGTCTTGCCCATGAAGCCCGCGCCGATGACAGCTACTTTCAACTTGCTCATAAAGAATCGTTCCTTTCGAGCCGATAATCGAAGAGATGGGTGTAGACCCAATCCACTCTATAACAACTGGGCTCGCTGAGGCACTATGGTGGTGAGATTTCGCTGGCAACGCTCGCATCGCACGGAGCGCAGGGTGCGCGTGAGATATTCGCCTGCCGGGCCGCCTGCTCCGCTGACGCAACGAGAGGTGGAAGCCGGGCTGGCGGCGATCCTCTCTCCGCTGGCCGCCATCTTTTTTGCGGTATCCGTGTGGCGGCTGGGGCAGGATCTTGGATTCACGGGCAATTTCTTCATTCAGGAGGGCCCGCTGGCGCACTGGCAGCCGTGGTTCGCCCTTTCGGCCGCCTTCGCGCTGGCAAGCGCCCGCCTGAACCGTCGTTCGCAGAGCGGAGGCGGGGACACGCCGGCCACCAATTGAAACGGGCGGCCCGGGGGCGAGTGCCTGGACCGGGTTATTGCTCAAACCGCCCGCGCCACGCCCAGAGGCCGAGAGCGGGGTTGGAAATATAGAAGATCTCCTCGCCGCCGACCACGTTCCAGCCGTCCTTCAGACTGGCCGGGTTGTAGCGCTTCATCATCACGTCGAGATCGGCGTAGCGGAAGTTGACGGCGTCGATCTCTTCGCGGGTCAGATGGCCGGGGCAGTAAGTGATCTGGAAGCGGCCTTCGGAGGAGCCGTGGATGAGGTGGGCGGCGGCGCTGAGGTTGTTGGCGAGGTCGGCGTTCTTCCTGACGGCTTCCAGCACGCGCGGCGTGCCGACGTAGCCGTACTTGCGGATGAGCTGGTCGATGCCCGGGTCCTCGCCGAACTCCTTGACGCCGGGGGCGAGGACGATGAGTTCGGCGTCGTCGGCGAGGGCCATGCGGGTGCGGTAGATGGCCTTGTTGCCGAGCCAGGTGCTGCGGAACTCGCCGGGATCGAGGAAGACGACGGCCTTGCGGATCTGGCGGTCCATCATCACGAAGTTCACCTTCAGGCTCAGCTCGGCCGCCTGGAGGAAGCAGCGGTCGTCGTCGCCCGCGAAGAAGCCGCGGATGGCGAGCTTGCCCGAGTCGTTCTTGCTCACGACAGTGTGCAGGTAGACGATGGGCAAGTGGCGGGCGAATTTTCCGGCGGCGTGGTTCAGGACGCGGCGAACGGGGTTGTCGGCGCGGCCCATGAGCCTCTCCATGCCGTAGACGGCGCCGAGGAAATGGCTCTTGTTGATCCCCTCGCGGCCGCCGGTGCCGACGAAGACATTCTTGGTGTAGTTGGCCATGCCGATGACTTCGTGCGGCACGACCTGGCCGATGGAGAGGATCAGGTCAAAGCCGGCCTCGACGAGGAGCTTGTCGACCTGCGCAGGCCAGGGGAAGTCGACGAGCCCGCCGGACTGCTCCCGGACGTATTCGGCGGGCACTTCGCCCAGGGTGACGATGCCGTTGCGCCAGTCGTGAACGCGAAACAGGGACTGCGGCACGCCGGGGAACATGTGTTCGATTTCGGAGGGCGTCATGGGGACGTGCGTGCCGATGGCGGGCAGCACGGCGTGGAGGCGGTCGCCGTAATAGTCGTAGACGAGGCGGGTGATCTCGCCGGCGCGGGAATGGACGCGGGTGATGTCGGGGGGCAGGGCGAGGACGCGGCGGCGAGGCCCGAGGGCGTCGAGCGTCCTGAACACAGCCGACTTCAGTTCTTCGTGCGTGAAGTCTGTCGTGGGCGATCCGCCTGCGAAGTAGAGGCTCATCCTCCCTTCAGTATAGGCCTGATATGCCAGTGGGGAACACGGAACCGAGGGGGGAGCCCCCCTTGGGAACGGGGGTTGGAGAGTCGGCGGGGATGGTGGGAGGTTTCGGAGGGAGGCCCTGCGCTGGCGCGCAGGGGAGGCGGGGTGATTGCAGGGTTGGAGAGGGAGGCCCTGCGCTGGCGCGCAGGGGAGGCGGGGTGATTGCAGGGTTGGAGAGGGAGGCCCTGCGCTGGCGCGCAGGGGAATTCAGTTGGGGCGGGGTTGTGGG
>Ga0209018_1001546_pt1 | contig 18133 bp, 13 predicted proteins | sample YNPBryBLVA2012_FD_185814 | JGI IMG/M metagenome (GOLD analysis project Ga0209018, IMG submission 185814) | Anoxygenic and chlorotrophic microbial mat microbial communities from Yellowstone National Park, USA - YNP Bryant BLVA 2012 (SPAdes)... ...
GCAGGCCCCAAAAGGTGACTTCCAGTCACCGTCTCCCAATCGGCCTTCCTGGGCGCTTTCGCGCCGGGCGTCGGCCTGCGCCGACGCTTCCGGTCGGCGAAGGCCGACCACCGGCCGCAGGCCCCAAAAGGTGACTTCCAGTCACCGCCATTTGCCCGCGGGCCGATTTCACCACCTCGCTTTCGTATAGATCGGTTCCCGGCGCGGCTGGGTTGCCAGCGTGGTGATGTACCACTCGTATATCTGGTTGTACAGGGTCAGTTTGTCCGGGTCCAGTTTGACCCCCAGGCCCGGCCCTGATGGGACGCGGATGGCGCCGTCCTCGTAGGGGAGCGGCCCGCCCTGAATGACGTCGTCTTTCAGGTAGTGGTAATGGACATCGGGCGCGTGGTGGATGCTGGGGAGCGATGCGGCCAGGTGGAGCACCGCCGCCAGAGAGACGCCGAACTCGGTGCCGGAGTGCATGCCCATGTCCAGCCCGAAGGTCTCGCAGAGTTGGGCCAGGGCACGGGTAGCCCGCAGCCCGCCGTACCAGTGCGGGTCCGCCAGCACCACGTCCACCGCGTCCAGGAACGTCGCCGGGGCGATGTCCTCGTAACTGAAGCAGGCCATGTTGGACGCCAGCGGCATCCACGGGGCCAGCCGCTTCAGTTTCGCCATTCCGGAAAGGCCCCAGACCGGGTCCTCCAGATACTCCAGGCCGCAGTCGGCCAGTTCGCGGGCGATGCGGACCGCCGTCGTCAGCGCCCAGGAACTGTTGGGGTCCAGCCGGATGGGGACGTCGGGGAAGCGCGCCCGCAGGTGGCGCACCGTCTCCGCCTCCAGATGGGGTGGGTAGACGCCGCCCTTGAATTTGATGGCCCGGCAACCCTTCCCCTCCACCAGTTCGGCGCATTTGGCCACGATCCGGGCGTCTGCCTCCTCCCAGGGGAGCAGTTCCTCTCCGCCGGGCGGCGTCTCGTAGAAGATGTAGGCCGAGACCGGCACCCGGTCCCGCATCTGCCCGCCCAGGAGGTCGCAGACGGGCCGCCCCACCGCCTGCCCCTGGATGTCCAGACAGGCGAACTCAATCGCAGCGTAGGCGTTGATCAGATTGGGGCCGAACATGCGGACGTAGAAGGGGTTGGAGACCTTCCAGCGCAGCCGTTCCAGGTTGAAGGGGTCCTCGCCCAGGATGAGCATCTTGCAGGAGCGGAGCACCTCTTCCATCTGGCGGCCGTTGGGGGTGAGCGTCGTCTCGCCCAGTCCGACCAGTCCCTCGTCGGTGACGACCTGGATGATGACCCGCCCGAAGCCCAGGTGGACGCCCCAGGCGTGGGCCAGCGGCACCTCCACTGGGATGGCGACGGGGGTGACGATCAGGTCGGTAATTTTCATTCGCCCCTCCGTATAGTATTGTAGGACAACTGCTCGCAGTTGTCCTACAAACCATTAGAATCGCCCGTACTTCAGGAAGACGTTGAGCGGATGTTCGCCGGCGCGCAGTTCCTCCCAGATTTTCCGCTCCGTCTCCATGACCTTTTCCGCCTCCAGCAGGACCTCCACGGCCAGGTCCTGGGGGACGACGACCACGCCGTTGACGTCGCCGACGGCCCAGTCGCCGGGGCGGATGTGGACGTCGCCGATGCGGATGGGGACGTTGATCTCCACGTAGCGCCAGCGGCCGCGGATGTCGGCGGGGGTCTTGTAGCGGGCAAAGACGGGAAAGTTCAGTTCCACGATGGCCTCCACGTCCCGCACGCCGCCGTCTATGACCGCGCCGCCGCAGCCTTTGGCCTTCGTCGTCGTGCTGATCATCTCCCCCCAATGGGCGGTGCCGGGGTCGTTGGACGTGTCAAAGACCACCACCTGGCCCGGCTGCAGGGCGGCGTAGGCCTCCACTGCCGCCTGGAGATACTCGTCCTTGTGGATGACCGTCGGGGTGCCTTTGACGGTCAGGGACGGCCCGGCAACCCGCATCCCCGGCGCGATGGCCTGAATCTGGGGCGGGAGAATCTGGTGGAAGAGCCCCTTCTGGTCCAGGATGTCGGCGATGGCGGGGGTGCGCACCTGCTTGTAGCGCGCGATCATCTCTTCCAGGGGGATTTCAATCGTGGTCATTTTGCCTCCTTTACGTTTTACGTTTCACGCTTTACGTTTCACGCTTTACGTATTCCGTAGACCTGCCCGGTTCCAGAATTTGGACGCCCAACCCTTCGGCCCGGAGCGAGTCCGCCCAGGCAGATAGCGCGGCCTGCACCCGGTCGGCGTTCCCCATTTCTATCCGGATGCCGGCGGCTCGGTCCAGCCACTTCCCGGCGCAGTGCAGGTGCAGAGGGACGGTCCAGCCGGGCCGGAGGGCGCGAGCCAGGGCGGCGGCCTCTGCCAGGGACATGCCGTCATCGCCGAAGAAGGGGTAGTGGGCGCAGGCGGCCTGGACCAGGGCCACATCCAGGGGGAAGGGCGAAAGCGCCGTTTGGAGCGCCGGGGTCCAGCGGGTGTCGCCGCTGAAGTAGATGCTGTGGCTGCCGGCGACGACAAACCCCACCGCGTCGGAGGCCAGGGGGTGCTCGGCGGGGACGGCGTGGATGGTGAGCGGGCCCAGGGTGGTCGCCTCGCCGGCCCGGAGGGGGATCACTTCTCGCACCCCGGCCCGCCGGGCCCGTTGGGTAGCCCTCTGGGAGCCGATAATCGCGCATCCCAGCCGCCGGGCCAGCGCCAGCGCAGGCTCGTCCAGGTGGTCCAGGTGGTTGTGGGAGACCAGCATCGCATCCAGGGCGGTGATCTCTTCGGGGGGGAGGGCAGGGGGGACGGCGCGGGGAGCCAGGCGGCGTTCCAGCCAGGTGCACGGGCCAAACCAGGGGTCGGTGAGGAAAGCAACCCCGTCCAGTTCTACCAGGACGGCCATGTGGCCGATCAGCGAGAGCCACATAAACAACTCCCGGATAATAAGACCAATTCCTTCTTATTGGGATTCTACCACACCCCGCCAGATTTGTCAACCTGACGCCCGTGACCGTCACGAGAGGGGGTGCAGTTCTGAGGCACCTTCAGGACCCGGGTGCCTACCGATTTCACCGTGCCGGTCGGTGTTGTCCGGTAACTGCCTGTCCTCCCGCAGGTTTGGGCGCAATCTCCGCATTAAAGTGCGCTGCCATGAGATGCTCGCCCTGTTGCCGGCTACTTTCTAACCTGCGGGAGGGTAGCAGGTACGGCTCTTTAAGAAGGAGTAGCTGCAGCACATTGACAAGCGGCCCAGATTTGGGTACAATATCCATTGTCAGATCGTCGGCTTTGTTCAACTCTCCAGTGAACAGCGGGGAAGGAGCCAGATGAGCGAATCCGCGTCCAGCAGCCTCGACATTTTGCTCAAGAACCTGGGGTTTACCAGGGGCAATCCCTTCGCCTCGCTGGAAGCGGACAAGGAGGAGGGTCAGGCCTGGTTCTACGAGTCGTTCGTCGAGCCGCCCCGCTTTGACGAGATCGTGGGCGATGCCCGTTCTCCCCAACCGGTGCTGGTCTTCGCTCCCCGCGGCAGTGGCAAAACGGCGTTGCGGGTGATGGTCCACGACTATTGCCAACGACGTCTGGTGCCCGGTGGCGGCCAGATCTTGAGTATCCTCCACACCGACCTGAGCCTGATCCAGGAGATGGCCCGCCAGGATCCTCAGGCTGACCTGGCCCGCTACCATGTGCAGGCGATTTTGCGGGCGGGAATGGTCGCTCTGGCCCGGCAAATCGGCCAGGATCCCACCTTGAGAGGTCGGCTGAGCGCTCAACCGGCCGAGGAGAAAACCTTTCTGCGCTGGTTTCTTCGCGCCTTTGGCCAGGACCTCTCCGCCGTCGAGTGGCGACGGTTGAGGGAAGTAGGGTTTGGATCAGAACCCCGGCTGGGGTTTCCGTTGTCCCACCAATCTGGCAGGGCAGCCGTTCCTTTAGAAGATCTCGCTGATTGGCAAAGCCTGTTGGAAAGCGAATCCCCCCACTCTTATGTCCAACTCCTGAGGCGCTTCGTCGAGCTGATGTTGGAAGCTGGCTTTCAAGCAGTTTATGTGTTGGTGGACGGTGTGGACGAGCTGGCCAGCACGGCAGCGGAATTCGGCTATGCCGCCTGCCTGGTCGAGGCGCTGGCCGCCAATCTAAAAATCCTCGACATGCCCGGCGTGGCCTTTCGCCTGTTTCTGCCGGCTGAGATGCGGCCTGACCTGGAGGCCCTGCAGTCGGTGCGCCGCGACCGCATCATCTGGTATGACCTGGTCTGGAAGCCGGAGCAACTGCTGGCCTTGCTGCATAAACGTCTGGATGTTTTCTCTGAGGGACGGGTGCCCAGCCTGGACCCGATCTGCGCCGATGACCTGCCCCCTGGTCAACTGGAAAAGGGGATGGTTGAGGCGGCAAATGGTTCGCCGCGCGCTCTCTTGCAGTTGGGCCAGGCGTTGCTGCGCCAGCAGGCTGCCCTGGTGGGGATGGACGAGCAGGCCGATTGGCGGCTGCGGAAAGAAGCATGGGAGCGGGCCCAGACCGAGATTCTCCCGGCAGGGGAAAAGTCGCTTTCCACCGCCCAGGCCCCTGTCCCAGAAGCAGAAGTGTCCGCATGGCAGCGGATTCTGGTCTGTTACCCCAGCCCCATCGCGCTGACACTCCGGGATTGTCTGATCCGGCAGGAACCGATGGCCCGCTTTCTGCGGCTGTTGGATGCCTTTGAGGCCACGGTGAGCTTTTGTGGGGTCTTGATGTTGGCCGGCTATCGGCAGCAGGTGGAGGAAGCAACAAGACAAGGACAACCGGTGCGGAGCTTGCAAAGCGCCGTGGGCAGGGAATGCCGGTTGATGACGTTGGGGAGGTGGCTGTGGGTGCTGGAGCGGCTGACCGGCCTGAGCGGCAGCCTGGGCCGGACGCCCATCGGCCGTCCCCTGCAACGGTTGCTCCAGGGTGAAAGGGGGGCAGCCGTTCAGCGCCTGCGGGACCTGCGCAACCAGGTCGCTCATCAGGCTCTGCCCTCTACCTTTTACGACGAGCAGTTGGCCCCGGCCCAAAAAGACCTGCTCACGGTGCTGATCGGCCTGGACTTTCTGGCCGAAACGGTGTTGTTCCGGCCCCTGAACCTGAGACGGCTTGGCGACGACTATCTTCATCTGGTGCGGCGCTACCAGGGCGATAATCCCCTTTTCAACGAGGAAGAGTGGAATTTGACAATCGCTCTGAGTTGTGATAGAGTATGGTTCAGCCAAGGGCAGATTGCCCTGGCCCTCTTCCCGTTCCTGGTTGCTGAACCATGCCCGGTGTGCGGGCACGAGGAATTGTTCATCTATCAACGTTTCGACGACAACCTGGTCTATCACAACTTCGCCTCCGGCCACTCCCTGATCACAGCCCGGTACCGGTCTGTAGTCGCCGAACTGCTTGGTTTCTGAAGGGAGGTCTTATGGCCTCGACACCTCTTGAGGGGACACCACCAGAAGGCGCTCAAGAGGAGCTGATGACGCGCGACCGGTGGTTGCAGCGGCTGGGCTTTCAGTTCAACCCCTTTGAATATGAAGCGGCCGATGAACTGGAAGGCGGTGACCCCCACCTGGACCAGTACTTTGTCCCTTTTCCCTATTTTGACGAGTTAAAAAGCCTTCGATCCAGCGTTCTGTTCACCCGGCGGGGCTGCGGCAAAAGCGCCAACCGCCTTCAACTGGAACGCTGGTGTGAAGAAACGCTGGAGAAGCCAGGCCAGTCCCCCAAGATCCTGGCCGTCCGCCACGACGATTTCCTGACCATCCTGGCCGACATCTCGCTGGCCCGACATGTCGAAGCCATCTTGCGCCGTGCCATCCCGGCTTTGCTGGAAGCCTTCCTTCGGTATTTCCCCGATGCAGCGGACAGGTTGTCGCCCCCCGCCCAAGAGGACCTGTGCTGGTTTGTTCAAAACTACTCGGACCGTTTGATCCCCCGCGGCCTGCGACAACAACTTAAGGCTGTGGGAGCCGGGCGGCCTGAAGCGACGGCGCAGAGAGCTCCTCAACTGGCCGAAGGATTGATCAACGCTGTTGCCTCTCTGTTCAGAAATAAGCCGATCGAAGCAGCCCAGCAGGCTACCCAGACCCTTATCGGCCTCTTTAGCTGGCAATTCGAGGAAGCCGAGGCTGCAACCTGGATCAGACTGGAACCCCTCGAATTGATGCGCCGTTTCGAGGGCATCGCCGAAGAGGTGGGCATCACCCGGGTTTTTGTCCTGGTGGATCGAGTGGATGAATTTCAGGGCACCGCCGGCAGGCCGGAGCGGCAGGCAGAGCTCCTCAAACCGTTGCTGGCCAATGTCCCCCTCCGGGGCATCCTGTGCTTCAAGTTTTTCCTGCCCCTCGAACTGTTGCCCGTCTTGCGCCGGCAATTGGGAGCGGATGAATTCCGCGAGGACAAGACGCAAACCCTGGAAGTCGCCTGGCAGCCGGAGGAGATTCGCACCCTGTTGCAGACCCGTCTGTCCACCAGCAGCCAGGGCCGGCACTCCAGCTTTGCCTCGCTGGTGAAGGACAATCCTGCCGATATGGATGACCAACTGGTCGAGTTCGCCCACTATTCCCCCCGCGATCTGGTCCGATTGTGCAACCGCATCTTTTCCGAACATACCCGCGTGCCGACAAACAGGCTCTACCTGGAACCTGACGAAATCCAGGCCGCCAGGCGCTGGTTTGCCAAAACCAGGGCGCGGGAACTGTATGGCGATGAATGGCTGGCCCAACTGATCCGCCTGGCGGAGAGGCCATTCACCACCGAGGCCGCAGGCCGGGCGCTCGGTCTGGCTGAAGAGGAGAGAGAGGCACTGCTTCAGGATTGGCTGGAAAAGGGACTGGTCGCCCGCCAACCCCGCGATCCGGCCCGCCCGGAAGCAGCGCCTCTCTTTGACATCGCCGACCCCCGCGCCCGCCTGGTCTGGGAGGAGGAGCACCAATGACTCAAGCCCAACGTCTGCCCCACGCCCGATCCTTTGCCGACCGCGACTGGGAGCTGGAGGCCGTCCTGTACCGGCTGGGCATCCTGCGCTCTGGCGGCAGTGTCTTTCAGTGCGTGGTCAACTTTTACGGCATCCCCGGCATCGGCAAAACGGCGCTCCTGGAGGAGATCCGACGCCGTGCTCAGGAGAAAGGCGTTCCAACCGCCCTGACCGACCTGGCCGCCTTCCGCGACGGCTCCCGCGCCGGGCCGGAAGTCCTGGCCGATCAGATGGCCCAACTGGAGCAACAGACCCACCTGTCCGACGCAGGCTTCCAGAAGGCGTTCAAAGCTTTCCGTGCTCACCCCGTTCCTGCAGACCCGTATGAGGAGGCGGCCTGGTACGAATTTCGGCAAAAGGCGAAACAGGTGGCCGATGCCTTTCGCCTGTATATAGACCGCCATATCAGACAATCCCGACAGCCGGTGGTGCTCCTGTTTGATAATAGCGAAGCTGCCGCGGGAGAGACCTTTGACTGGCTGGAATATGAGGTCTTGAGCCCGCTGGTGCAGACCGACCGGATCCTGCTGGTGGTGGCCGGCCGCAGCCCGGTGCGCTGGAAGCGCTTCGAGGTCCGCCGCCGGGTGCTGCTGCGCAAACTGAACCCGCCTAAAGATGGCAGGTTGCTCGAAAAACCGGAGGCCTCCTGGATGCCGGTGGCACCCAAAATCGTCCAGATCACCTTCAACTATCCACCGGCAAACGATGCCGTCGTAGCCGAGCTGGAGCGGAGCCAGATCACAGATCAGCAAACCTTTGACCAACGCCGCCCCCTGTTGATCCGCCAGCTCATGAGTGAGGTCATCGAACGGACCCTGCTGGCCGGGGTGGACAACGACATCCGCCTGGCCTGGCGGATCGCTGCTCCCCTGCGCCGGTTCGACGTGACCACCCTGCGGCGGGTGCTGCCCGACTTTGAGCCGACCTTTGCGGGCAAAGGGGGCAACTATTACCTGCTGATGCTCAACCGCATGGTGGATACCGCTCTGGTGGAGTGGAGCGCCGGGCGCAAGGCGTACGTGTTGGACAACACCCTGCGGCAATTCCTGATCCTGGACCTGGAGACCCACGATCCAGGCCTGGCCCGACGCATCCACGAGCGCGCTGCCGGCCTGTATCGCCGCTGGCTGGAAGAAGTGCCGGAGAACCGGGGAGCCTACCTGGTGGAATGGCTCTACCACCAGGCACAGGGGCAACGCCTGGCGGGCAAGGAACCGCTCGAAATCGCCGTGAGCCTGCGCCAGGCCCTGCAACCACTGCTGGAACAGTTCTACCGCCCCATCACGGTTGAGGAGGACCGCCTGGTGGACGGCGCCCGGCAACTGGTGGAGGAACTGAAGCACGACCCAGACCTGCCCGATCTGCTGGGCAAAGAACAGGTGCAGGAGTTGGTGACCGAGATCGAAAGGGCTGTTCCGGCTTTGTCAGGCACTTTCCAGGCGCCTGGCGTCTGAGAGCTAGTCTGAAAAGCTTACCACAAAGACACAAAGGCCACAAAGGAACACGAAGGAAACGAATAAAAAAACCGCATGGTGCCCTTGGTGTCCTTTGTGTCTTGGTGGTTTTCAGACAGGTTCTTAGCTCGACAATGTTCGATTTGACCTCACCCCTACCCCCTGGCCCCCTTCCCCTCTCCGCAGCGGAGAGGGGAAGGGGGTTGGGGGATGGGGTGAGGTCCACCTTTGTTTATGTTAATTTAACAATGTCAAGTTAGAGTCAAAGGAGACCTCCCATGAACGATACCCAGATGTCACCATCCCCAGCCCCGCTGATCCCTCGCCAGCAGGCCCTTGAAGAGTTCAAGGCCGTCTTGCGGCCAGAGGCCGAACGTGTGCTGAACGTGCATGGCGGCGGTGGGCAGGGCAAGACCTGGTTCTTGAAGGACATCCAAAGGTACTGCCAAGAGCAGGACCTGCTGTACAACAGGCAGATCATTGACTTTTACGATACGGCCCACCACCGGGTCAGCGGCCTGATCGCCAGCATTATCCAGGAGTTGGACCCGAAACACGAATTCTTTGGTCCTTACCTGGAGCGGCGGGCCGAATTCGACCGCCTACGGGCGCAGGGCTTTGGCGGCCGGGCGCTGGAGGAGATTGGCAAACGGATGGATTGTGCCTTCCTCACCGGGTTGCAGGCCCTGGGAGCTGCCCACCGGCGGCCGGACGGCAGCAAGGGGGTTGTCCTGCTGCTGGACACCTTCGAGGTAGTCCAGGAAGGCCGGGTAGGCCGCTGGGTGTTGGAGGACCTGCTGGGTTCAAGCAAGAATCTCTGCAGTGAAGAAGAGAACCCGCCGCCCATTGTCGCGGCCTGGGACATTGCTGTGGTGATCGCCGGCCGGCCGCCGCTCGACCCTGCAAAGACGCCGGCTTCCATCCGGTTTTGCTCGCCTGGCAACTTTTCCCCGGATGAGATCGAGCACTATCTGAAGCAGGTGCTGGGCCGCTATCAGGATGTCAGTCTCGCAGCCGAACCTGTTGGACAACTGGCTTCCTGGATCGCCGACAAAACGGGGGGACATCCGGTGCTGGTGGCCCTGGCCCTGGACCTGGCGAACCTCTATATCGCCACCCACGGCACGCCGGAACTGACCGGCGGCGGGTTGCTCCGTGTTTTGCACGAGATCGAGGGGCGAGGCAATCTGTCCACAGGTCTGATCGAGCAGATTGTGAACCTCTTGGGCCAGGTGCCAGAGCAGCAATGGGCCGTGCTTTTTATGGCCCACCTGCGGCGGCGTTTCACCTGGCGGTTGTGCGCGGCGCTGATGAACAGACCCCCTGGTGATATGGGCCTGGAAGCAGCCTTTACCGCTTTTGAGCATCTGTACATGGCCAAATATCGCCACCTGCGGGGCACCTTCCGCCTGCCGCCGGAGGAAGCGCGGCAGCTCGAGGAGACGACCGTCTCGCTCCACGATCTGATCCGCGACTGGGTGTATGACCGCTACTGGCGTGGCTCGATCCCCCTTTCCTTCGTTCTACGGGGCCGCCAGGCCGGTATTTTCCCCAGCGACCTGGATAAACGGTGGGAAAAAGCTTGCGACGGGGAGGGGGAACAGGCGGAAATCCCCGCTGCCGGATTGCAGCCGATCCTGCGCTGGCTGGATGACAAAGCGATTGAATTCTACAAGGCCCGCCGCCGGGAACTGGACAGCCAGCGGGCACGAGTAGACAAAGAGAAGGAACCCTCCCGCTGGGTGGAGTATGAGTACCAGCAACATGCGCTGATGGCCGAACAGTTGCTGTACGAGATGGACCGCGACCTGGAGAAGGGCTGGCAGCGCTGGCGGCGTGCCTACTATGAAGCCTTCGAGGCCTACCAGCAGGGCTACTGCGAGCAGTTGGAACTGACCGTGTTGAGCACCTGGCCGAACGGTGAGCTGGCAGCCAGCCCTCGCAAACGGGAGATCCGGGAGATGGCCCGTGTGCGCCAGTTGTGGTGGAAGATCCAGCACAGTGACCGGGCACGGGCACAGGCTATCCAGGAATTGGAACAAAAGGTGCAAAAGTCAACGCCTGACGGTGAACCCTCCGAACGGCTGGCCGATACCTGTAGTGCCTTGGGCTGGGCCTACGCCCTGGAGGGAGAGACCCGGCTGGCCCGGCAGTATCGCAGCCGGGCGGCCGACATCCTGCGCCGCCTGAGATTGGATTGGGACCTGGCAATGACTCTCGATTTTCTCGGAGAATCCTGCGCTCAACTTGGCCTGTTCCGCCGCGCTGGCGAAGCCTGGGAGGAGGCGCTCCAGATTGCCCGGCGGCTTGGAGATCGCTATCGTCTGGCTTCGGTGGCCATGAAGTGGGGCTACTCGCTCAACTTGCAAGGGGAATCCAGCCGTGCCCTGGGCTACGCCAAAGTGGCCGAGACCCTGTTCCGGGAACTGGGGGACGACCGCAGCCGGGGGCTGGCGTTGAACCACCTGGGCCGCATCTACCAGGCCCTGGGCAAGTTTGCTCATGCCCAAAGGGCACTGGATGAATCCCAACTCTATTGCGATCGGTTTGGCAGCCCCGATGACCGGGTCCGCCAGTATCTCAGTTGGGGCGAGTTCTACCGCCGCCGCGCCCAGTCGGAGCAGGCCCAGGCGGATGATTTCGTCCGGGCGCAGGAAGCCCTGGAGAATGCCCGTCGCCTGGCCCACGAGGAGGGCTTTGGCCGGTGGGAGACCCAGGCGGTCGAAGAACTGGGCTGTCTGTTCCGTGACCGGGCCCGGATCGCTGCTCAGAAAGCACGGAGGAGAGAGGCAGGTCAACTTTGGAGACAGGCCCAAGAGAAGCTGACCTGGGCCCTGGACAGATACCGGGAACAGGACGCCGGCTTCAAGATGGCCGATCTGCTGGACGACCTGTGCCAGTTGTACGCCGACCAATACCGCTTCCAGAAAAAGAGCAGGGAGGCGCTGGAGGACCATCTGGATGAACTGGAAGAGATCGCCCGGGACCGGGAGTGCCCGCTGCACCTGGCCCGCGTGGCCGAACGACGGGCCGGGCTGGCCTGGGAAGATGGCCGGTGGGCAGAGGCGGTGGAGCAGTATGTGCAGGCCTGCTCCTATGTGGGCCTGCACACCCGCGCCGGCGAGACCTTCCGCACCTCCTACGACCGGCTGGTGGGGCAACTGGAAGGGCGGCTGAAGGAACGGCCGGACGATGAAGAACGGGTCAGGCTGGCCCAACTGGCCCTGCAGCGGTGGGGACAGACCGGTCATGCGGCCTCTCACCCCCAATTCGCCCAGGCCTGCCGGCGGGTCCTCTACCCCGCCCAGGCGCGGCTGGACGAGGCCCGGGCCGATGAGCTCTTTGAACAAGGGCGACAGGAGCATGAAGCCGGTCAGGTAGATCAGGCCTGCCAACACTTCCAGGAGGCATTTGCACAGTATGTTCAGGCCTGTGACCGGATGGGCCGGCTGACCGATGGATCGTTTGAGAATTATGAACGGTATATGGAGCTGGTGGCCAAGCTGGAGCGCCGCTTCTACGACCTGCCCGACCTGAGGCTGGCCCTGCGCTACAGCGAGCAGGTGCAGACCGCCTGGCAGCAGCTGGAGCAGGCCGAACGCCACCCGGCCGTGCTCGAGGTATGCCGCCGGGCCTGGGAGATGGCTAAATTGGTGCAACGGCTGACTGAGGCGCATTCATGATGGTCCGCGCTGCGCTTTGTAACAGTTGAGTTGTCAAATGAGGAGACAACCATGATTTCCCCCATTGTGCTTTATCGCCTTTCTGTTTCCCTCCCGGTCCACGGCCAGTGCAACGCCTGCGCTGGGGCGATATCTGTCTGGACCGACATCGGATTGGCTGGCGCAACAGGCAACTGTGATGCCTGCGCCGAAGCTGCTGTCTGCGCCCGGTCCTGGGGACCGGCCTGTCTGGACGCCGACGCTGCCCTTGTCCCCGCCGCCCGGATCGCCTGCTCCCTGCCTGGGGACCACCAGGCCGCCCTGTCGCCAGCCGCCGTCCCTTCTCTGGCTATCCTCAACGCCCCTGCCGCCTACCTCCTCCACGCTTTCGAGGCCGGCTGTACCCTGGCCAGCGTTCTGGCCCACCTGCCGGCCGACTATCCGCCCGAACCCTCCCGCGCCGCCATCGAGGAGATGATCCGCCTGGGGCTGCTGGTGCCGGCCGGGGCTCAACCGCACCTGCCGCCCGAAACCCCCACCACCCTCAACGCCTGGTTGCATGTCACCAATGCCTGCAATCTGGATTGCGCTTACTGCTATGTCGCCCGGTCGGGCGAGGCCATGACCCCAGAGGTAGGCCGCCAGGCGGTGGACACTGTGCTGCGCGCTGCCGTCCGCCATGGCTTTACGGGCGTGCGCCTCAAATATGCCGGCGGCGAGCCCAGTCTCAACTTTCTTCTGGTGACCGACCTGCACACCTATGCCCGTGCCCGCGCGGATGAATGGGGCCTGGCGCTGGAGGAGGTGCTCCTGTCTAATGGCGTGGACCTGAGCGACCGGCTGCTGGCAACCCTGCTGGCCCAAAACATCGGCCTGGCCGTCTCTCTGGACGGGCTGGACGGGAGCCACGACGCCCAGCGCCCCCGCGCCGACGGAAGCGGCACGGCGCGCCCGGTGCAACGTACCCTGGAGCGCGCTCAGGCATTGGGCCTGTGCCCGGATGTCACGGTGACCGTCACCGACCGCAATCTGGACAGCCTGGCCGAGACCGTCGCCTGGCTGCTGGAGCACGACCTGCCCTTTGCCCTCAACTTCTATCGTGAGCACGGGCGCAGCGCCGGCCGGCGCGACCTGGCCCTGCGGGACGAGCGGCTGATCGAGGGGGTGCGCCGTGCCTTTGCCGTGATCGAAGCCAATATGCCACGCTACAGCCTGCTCAACTGCCTGCTCGACCGGGTGCAGATGGCCGCGCCCCACCATTACCCCTGCGCTGCCGCCCACAACTACCTGGTGGTGGACCATCGGGGTCGCGTTGCCCAGTGCCAGATGGCGCTGGACCACCCCGTCAGCACCCTCTGGGCCGAGGACCCACTGGCCGATATCCAAAACGCCCCTGACGGCATCCCCGGCCTGTCGGTGGAGGAGAAGGAGGGTTGCGCCGGATGCGAGTGGCGCTACTGGTGCGCCGGCGGCTGTCCGCTCCAGGCTTATCGGGCTACCGGCCGTTACGATATCCGCTCGCCGTTGTGCGCCGTCTATCGCGCCCTCATGCCTGACCTGCTCCGGCTGGAGGGGCTGCGCCTGCTCAAGTCAAGCAGGCAGGTAGCAGGCAGGTAACTATTCAACCCGATTGAAATCGGCCTTTTGGGGCGCCCCGCGCCGGTCGGCGCAGGCCGACCATTGGCCGCAGGCCCAAAAGGGTGACTTGAGTCACCAAATCCGCGTTCATCCGTGTCCAATGGGGGTGGATGCCAGGATGGAGTGAGAGCGACGGGGCTTCTCCAACAGGCTGCCAGGAGGCCGCTTACAAACATCCCTTTCACCGCCAGGCACCCAGAGAATGCAGAGGAACCACAGAAAAACGCGGCGTTCTCTGCGCCTCTGCGGTGTAAACCGGGATTGTTCAGCAACCTTTAGATGTACAGATCCCGGCGGGCGTAGGTCAGGTATGCGCCCGCCATGCTGACCAATACGATCGCTGCCGACAGGCAGACGAATGTCATGTCGAGCCTCGATTCGTGCAGCAACCTGGCAGCCTCGAAATATCGAAAGGGCGAAAAGTATTTGAGGAACTCCAGCTTTTTGTGCATCCCGGAGATGATGGACAGGAAATAGCTTCCCAGCAACAGGGCGATGGCCACCGAACCGGCCAGTTTGTACCGTTTCATGGCGCAGCCCAGAAAAAGGCCGAGGGCCAGAAAGATCATCTGGATGATCAATAAGGCCAGCGTGCCCAGGTTCAGAAAACGATAGAATCCGCTGTCCGGCTGATAGGACCGGGCACTGACGAGCGTCACCCCCCAGGTAATGAGCAGCAGGCCCAGGCAATGGACCAACGCTGCCAGCGCCTTGGCCGTGATCAATTTGCTGCGCGCCACCGGCAGAGTCAGGGCAAACTCGACCGTCTTGTCACGCTCCTCTTTGGAGATGATCTCGCTGCCCCACATGGCCGCTGCCACGGACAGGATGAGCGCAAAATAGGCGAACATGACCCCGTAAAAGCCGTTCAGCGTGGTCAGGTTGAAGGCACGCAGGTTAAAGGCTTCCATCCAGACCTTGGGCATACTATCCAGGACAGCCAGCATTTCGGGGTTGTTGGCATAGGCAGAAAATTTGGAAAACCCGATGACGGTGAACAGGACAATAATCACCCCCCAGATGAGCAGCGATCGAAGGTTTGCTTTGACCTCTCGCTTGAAAATGTTCACCGCTTCCCCTCCTCATGCCACCGCCGGGATGTCGCGGCGGAGGTACAGCCAGTAACTGGCCACGACCGAGATCACAATAGCCGCCACGCTGATCATCACCAGCGGCAGATCATAGGCCCCGTGCTGAACGACATAGTGCGGGTTGAAATGCTTGAACGGGGTGAGCAGTTCAAATTTGCTCTCGCCGAGCATGTCGCCAAAGGCACTCAGCACATACAGGCCCAACCCCAGTGCCAGGGCATAGGGCGTCACACTGCGCACCCGCCTGACCAGCAAAGAGATCACCAATCCGACGGTCAGGAAGAACAACTGAAAGACAATCAGGCCCAACAGGAGCAAAATCAGGATGTCGGCCTGGAAGGTTTTGTCCCCTTTGAAGGCGATGAGGCAGCCAAAGGTACTGATCCAGACCACAGCCTGGGTGATGACCATGCTGGTCAGCGCGGCCGACAGCTTGCTGGTCATGATCTGATGCCGTGCCACCGGCCTGGTCAGCAGAAAATCGGCCGTCCATTCGCGCTCTTCGATGGAGACCAGCCCGACGCCGTAATTGGCTGCCTGGATGGCCAGCATGATTTGCACATACAGGTAGACGAAACTGAAATAGCCCAACAGGGTCGAAAGGTCCACGCCACTCAGGCCAAAGGCGTTGAGCAACTCTTTCGGGAACCTGGTCATCATTTTGCTCAACAGCTCTGCATCGCGGGCAAAAGAGGGATAGATCGAAAAGTAGAGCAACATGATGGCCACGATAGCCACCGACCAGGTGATCACCGAGCGCAGGTGCATGCCGAACTCTTGTTTGAAGATGGTTGTGCTCATGGCCAGCCCCTCCTACTCGTAGTAGTGCATAAAGATCTCTTCCAAGGTTGGCTCTTCGATCGTCACATCGGAGACCGTGATCTCGCCGATCCGGCGCATGACAGCGTTGATGTCGCCCTTGAAGAAAAAGCGGACCACGCCATTATGATGCTCCAGCCCGGTGACGCCGGGGAGGTCAAAATGAGCAGGGTCAAGTCCGTCGGCAACTACCCGGACCTTCTTGTAGTTGTTCTGTTGCAGGGTGTGGATGTCGGCGATTTCAATGATGCGACCCTCCTTGATGATCCCTACCCGGTTGCACAGGCGCTGCACCTCGCTCAAGATGTGCGACGAGAAAAAGACCGTCACCCCACGTTGGTTCTCCTGCTGGATGAGTTGGAAGAATTTGCGCTGCATGAGCGGGTCCAGGCCGGCCGTCGGCTCGTCGAGGAACAGGAGTCTGGGCTGGTGCAGCAGCCCCTGGACGATGCCCACCTTCTTTTTATTGCCGTAGGACAGGTCCTCGATCCGGCGGTGCAGGTCCAGCTCCATCAGCCCGGCCAGTTCGTGCAGACGCCGGGTGCAATCCCGGTTGTAAAAACTGGCCGAATAGTTCAGCAGGTCAATGACCTTCATCCGCTCATAGTAAAAGACATCGGAGGGCAGATAGCCGATCTCCTGCCGGAGCTCCGGCCCGTACCTGATGGCATCCTTGCCAAAGATGGTGGCAGTGCCACTGGTCGGATAGATCAGCGACAGGAACAGCCGGATCGTGGTGGATTTGCCTGCCCCATTCGGCCCGATGAAGCCAAAGATCTCCCCCTCTTCCACCTGGAACGAGACATCCAGGATCCCACGGGCTTTGCCGTAATACTTGGTCAAATGGCTGGCTTCGATGACACTCATGGCGATACCTCTGCAAAGGTTGAAGCAGGAACAGTATAGCAGGGAAACCGTTTCCGCGCAACCGGCCTTCCGCTCTATACCCGCAGCCGGGCGTCCAGGGCTGTATGCCGTTCTACGACCCGGTTGTTGCGCACGGCTATGGCGATGGCCCGGCGACTGTCCACCAGCACGACCAGTTCCCTGGCCCGTGTCACTGCCGTGTAGAGCAGGTTGCGTTGCAGCATCAGGTAGTGTTGGGTCAGCACCGGCACGACCACAGCCCGGAACTCGCTGCCTCGGCTCTTATGGACACTGATGGCGGAAGCATGGACCAGCTCGTCCAGTTCGGAAAAATCGTACTCGACCTGGCGGTCGTCCAGGCGCACGGCCATCACCTGGTTCACCGGGTCCAGAGCGGTGATGTGCCCGATGTCGCCGTTGAACACCTCTTTGTCATAGTTGTTGGTGATCTGCATCACCCGGTCGCCGAGGCGAAAGAGATGCGCTCCCCGCCGGTACTCCGGCCCGCCCTGGGCCGGCGGGTTGAGCGCCGCCTGCAAACGCCGATGGTTTTGTCACCACCCAGGTGCCTGGCCCTTTCAGCTTACCACATTCCGGGTTTGCTGTCAATCGTCCCGTCCGCGCCGGGTTGCAAATCCGGCACTTCTCGATTATAATCCAACCACGCTCGCCCGGGGGGCGGGCTCAGGCGGAGGGCAGTTTGACCGAATCCACCACTTTGATCAGCATTGTCATTCCGATGTACAACGAGGAGCAGGCCATCGGTGCCGAGTTGGAACGGATCACGGCGGCGATGGAGCAGAGCGGCCGGCCCTATGAGATCATCGTCGTAGATGATGGCTCCACCGATGGCAGCGCCCAGATCGTGCGTCGGTGGGAGGGGGTGCGGCTGATCCAGCATCCGGTCAACCGGGGGACAGGGGCAGCGCGGACCACCGGCCTGAAAGCGGCCCGTGGCGAGGTGATCGTCATGACCGATGCCGACGGCACCTATCCCAATCAGGAGATGCCCCGCCTGGTGGCGGTGTTGGAGGAGCAGGGCTGCGATATGGTCATCGGCGCCCGACGGCGGGAAGCGGGCACGGTCCGGTGGCTGCGCGCGCCGACCAAGGCTTTTATCCGCTGGCTGGCCTCCTATCTGACCGGTGTGCCCATCCCGGATCTCAATTCAGGGTTCCGTGCTCTTCGGCGGGAGGTGGCCCTGAGGTATCTGCGCTACTTGCCCACCACTCACTCCTGGGTCAGCACCATTACCCTGGCCCTGTTGAGCAATGGGCATCCGGTCACCTGGATCCCGATTGACTACTACCCCCGGGTGGGCAAATCTACCTTTCATCCCATCAAGGACACTTACAACTATCTGATGCTGGTGGTGCGCGCCGTGATGTACTTTAACCCATTGCGGGTCTTTTTGCCGGCCAGCCTGATGCTCTTCTTGTTGGGGCTGGCCAAGACGACCTATGACAACTTTGTGCTCCACAACATCCGCGAATCGGACGTGATCATCCTGGTTACCGCCTTTCTGATCGGCATGTTGGGGTTGCTGGCCGACCTGATTGTGGTCCAGCACCGCCAGGTGGATTAATGCCCGATCTGGAGAGTGCTTATCGGGGGCGCCGGGTGCTGGTATTGGGGGGCACCGGC
>Ga0209018_1001547_pt1 | contig 18131 bp, 11 predicted proteins | sample YNPBryBLVA2012_FD_185814 | JGI IMG/M metagenome (GOLD analysis project Ga0209018, IMG submission 185814) | Anoxygenic and chlorotrophic microbial mat microbial communities from Yellowstone National Park, USA - YNP Bryant BLVA 2012 (SPAdes)... ...
CCCGTCTGGCCGCCTGAGACGACGTGTTCAGGCCGACGGCGCCGCTCGCAGACCGGCTGGGAGCTTCTGAAGCAGCTCCAAAAGCCTGGCTTGATGCCTGTGGCGAGCCGACGGCTCGCCCCTACCGCCGGCCGGACGTTCCCTGTACGGGCGACCCGCTGGGGAAGCAGAGACCCTCTCCGGCAACAACAGGCGATACGCGATACGCGATAAGCGATTCCTTGTCCTCGCGCCCGTTGTGTGCTACCATGTCTGCAATACGGATGGGGAGGTGCGTGGGTGGAACAATTCTGGCAAGATAATGCTGTCGCCATCATCATCAGCATCATCGGCATCCTGGCCGCTGCCCTGGTCGGCGCCTTCATCCGCCCCATCTTTGACAGGCTCGCTGCCTGGGGCGGGAAGGCGCTGAACTGGCTGGCGCGCACGTTTGCCGATCAGGCCTGGGCGCGCCGCTATTTCTACGGCCAGTACGTCGCCGTGCTCGACGAGGAGATCCGCAAGTGGCAATCGCTGCACGGCAAACCGCTCGACCTGGAGCGGGTCTATGTCGAGGTGCAACTCACCCGTGAGCCGTTTGTCACGGCGCGCTATGGCGAGGCCTGCCCCAGCGAGGAGGAGATTCTGGCCGCCCGCCGCGAGCAGCGTATGGAGCCGCGCCAGGCGTTGCAGACCTTCCGCAAACTGGCCGTCATCGGCGAGCCGGGCGCGGGCAAGACCACCCTGCTGCGCTACCTGGCCTACCTCTACGCCCACGACAAAGCGCTCGACGTCGAGCCATCCAGGCCATCCCGCCGTCGCCTGCGCAAAGGTATGGGCGGGCGACTCGCCGGCGGCGAGGTGGGCGACGAACGGGCGGGCAAGGCCCATCGCCCGCGGCGGTTCTCTCCCCAGGGCTGGCGGCCCGGCCGTCGCGTCCCCGTCTTCATCGAGCTGAAAAAGCTGGCCGACGTGGCCGACCTGCGCGCCTACCTGCCCACCTACTTCGCGCAGCACAACTTCCCCAAGGCCGACCGCTTCATCGAGGAGAAGCTGGAGCGCGGCGAGTTCCTCTTCCTGCTCGATGCCCTGGATGAGGTGGACGACCCGGCGAAACTGGACAAGGTGGTGGGGCTGGTCACCGACTTTGCCCACCGCTACAGCAACGACCAGTACCACAACTGGATCGCCGTCGCCTCCCGCCCGCAGAGCTACCAGGATTGCGCCCAGGTGCTGGGCCTGCCCGCCGTGGAAGTGCTGGAGTTCGAGCCGCAGCAGGTGCGCGACTTTATCACCAACTGGTTCCGCGATGAGCCGGAGCGCGGCGAGCGGCTGTGGGAGATCGTCCGCCAGGACCCGGCGCTGCTCCGGCTGGGCGGCAATCCCCTGCTGCTGACCTTTATCACCGAGGTCTTTGACCAGCAGGACGGGCTGGAGACCCACCGCCGCGCCGAGCTGTTCGGCGAGATCGTCAACGTGCGCTTCCAGGACTGGGACCGCGTGCGCAAGGTCCGCCGCGGCCTCAAGTTCACCCGGCCCAAGAAAGAGAACTTTCTCAAGCAGACGGCGCTGGAGCTCAATGCCTCCACCCGCTCGCTCGTGCCGCGTCCGGAACTGCTGGATCGGGTGCGGGGCTTCCTGCGCGCCGACGGCCAGTTCGATCCCGACGCCCCCGATCCGCCCTACGAGCGCACCCTGGCCGACCGCTTCATGTGGGAGATCGCCGAAGGCAGCGGCATCCTGCACCAGAAGGCGATCAACGCCTACGACTTTTCGCACAAGACGTTGCGCGAGTACTTTGCCGCCTTGCGGCTGTGCGAGTTACCCGATGGCCTGGGGCAACTGCTCAGCCACCTGCGCGGCCCGGCGCTGGACCGCTGGGAGATGGTGGCGTTGCTCTACGCCGGCCGCGCCGCCGACGCCGCCCCGCTGGTGCGCGGCATCTGGGACGCCAACCCCATGCTCAGCCGCGCCGGCCTGCTGCTGGCCGCCCGCTGCCTGCGCGACGCGGCGACCGTCGGCGATCCCACCCTGCGCGCCGACCTGGCCGATGCCATCTTCCAGGCGCTGCCCGGCGCTTCCGGGGAAGAGCGCGACGAGGGCGTGAGCCTGCTCAAGTCCATTGCCGCCCCCCGCCTGGAGGAGTACGTGCGCCAACTGCTGGACGGCCCGCCCGCCGCCGACCGGCTGGCGCTGGCCCGCTGCCTGCTGCCAGACCGGCCCTCGGACGGCCTGCAGCGGCTGCTGCTCCGGCGGCTCGAAGCGCCGCTGGCGGGGCCGGACGAGGCGGCGCGCGGCCAGGCGGCGCTCCTGCTCACCCAGGTGGGCGCCGACGAGGCCGCCGCCCCGCTGCTGCGCGGCCTGGAGGCTGCCGAGGGCGAGGCCCGCGCCCAGGCCGCCCTGGGCCTGGCCCGCCTGGGCCGCGCCGACCGCACGACCCTGGACGCCCTGCGCGCCCGCATGCGCGACGACCCCGTCCCGGCGGTGCGCCACGCCGCCCGCGACGCGCTGCTCCTGCTGGGCCGCGAGCGCGAACTGAACATGGTGCGCATCCCCGCCGGGCCGTTCCTGATGGGCACCTCCGCCGAACAACGCCGCTACCTGAAAGAGCGGTATGGCTGGGACTATGACTGGATCGGCGACGAGATGCCGCAGCGCAGCGTGGAGCTGGCGGAGTATTTCATTGACCGCACGCCGGTGACCAACGCCGCCTTCGCCGCTTTCGTCCAGGCCAGCGGTTACCGCACCACCGCCGAGCAGGAGGGCTGGGGCTATGTCAAGCTCGCCAGCGGCTGGCAGGAGATGAAGGGTGCGGACTGGGCGCACCCGCGCGGCCCCGGCTCCACCTGGGAGGAGATCCCCAACCACCCGGTCGTGCTCGTCTCCTGGCACGACGCGGCGGCCTACGCGGAGTGGGCCGGCAAGCGGCTGCCGACGGAGGCGGAGTGGGAAAAGGCCGCCCGCGGCACGGACGGGCGGCTGTGGCCGTGGGGCGACGAGTGGGACGACGCGCGCTGCAACACCGCCGGGCGCATTGCCGGCCGCCCGCTGCTGGAGGAGGCGGACTGGCGCGCCTGGTGGAATTCGTTCGATGTGGTACAATATGGCGCGCCGACGACGGCGGTGGGTTCCTTCCCGGCAGGCGCCAGCCCCTACGGGCTGTGGGACTGCGCCGGCAACGTCTGGGAGTGGACGGCTGACTGGTACAAGCCCTATCCGGGCTCGGAGTACAGGTCCGAGCGCTTCGGGGAGAGTTATCGCGTGTTGCGTGGCGGCGCGTGGAACAATCCTCCCATCCTCGCGCGTGTGGCGTCCCGCGTCTACGACCACCCGGCGGTACGGAGCGTCAGCTACGGCTTTCGGTGTGTGGTGGTTGCGCCAGTCATCCTCTCTTCGTTCTGATTGCTGGTTTCTGGATTGCTGATTTCTGATGGGGGGTCTGGGGGGCGAAGCCCCCCAGGCCATGTATACAAGTGTTTATGAAGACATACCGCCATCTCTACCCGCAGGTGTACGCCTTCCCCAACCTGCTGGCCGCCTTCCGCGACGCCCGGCGGGGCAAGCGCAGCCGCCCGGAAGTGGCCGATTTCGAGTTCGACCTGGAGGCGAACCTGCTGGCGCTGGAGCGGGAACTGGCATCCCGCACTTACCAGCCCGGCGCGTACCGCAACTTCTACATCTACGAACCGAAGGTGCGCCTGGTCAGCGCGGCGCCTTTCCGCGACCGGGTGGTCCATCACGCCCTCTGCAACGTGATCGAGCCGATCTGGGAGTCCCGCTTCATCCACGACTCCTACGCCTGTCGCCTGGGCAAGGGCACCCACCGCGCCCTGGCCCGCTGCCGTCAGTTCGTCCGCCAGTACCCCTACGTGCTCCGCTGCGACATCCGCCAGTTCTTCCCCTCCGTGGATCACGAGATTCTCCTGCACATCCTGGGCGGCAAGATCGCCGATCCGGATGTGCTGGAACTGTGCGCGCGTATCCTGCGGAGCGGCGAGGGCATCCTGGCGGGCGAGTACGAAATGGTCTACTTCCCCGGCGACGACCCTTCGACAGGCTCAGGGCAGGGCCTCTTTGCCGTCAACCGCCCGCGGGGGCTGCCGATCGGCAACCTGACCAGCCAATTCTGGGCTAACGTCTACCTGGACCGGCTCGATCAGTTCGTCAAACGTACCCTGCGCTGTCCGGCCTACCTGCGCTACATGGACGACTTCCTGCTCTTCGCCGATGACAAACCCACCCTGCACGCCTGGCGGGCGGAGATCGCCGATTTCCTGGTTGGGCTACGGCTGGTGCTTCATCCGCGCAAGAGCGTCGTCTTCCCGGTGACGAACGGGGTGGAGTTTGTCGGCTTCCGAGTTTTCCCCACCCATGTACGCCTGCGCCGCGCCGGGGTGCAGCGCTTCGCCCGCCGGCTGCGCTGGCTGCAAGAGGAGTACGCCGCCGGGCGGGTGGCTATGGAGCACGTTCAGGCTTCGCTGCGCAGTTGGGTTGCCCACGCCTCCTACACCAACTCCTACCGCCTGCGCCTCGGCCTGTTGCGCTCGCTGACCTGGAGGCCTCCGTGCGCCAGTCGCCCATCTTCGTGAAGACATACGACTTCCTGCAGTGGCTGCTGCCGCTGACGGCCAGGTTCCCCAAGTCGCAGCGATTCCTGCTCGCCGAGCGGCTCGGCGTGGCGGCGCTGGATTTCTACGAGCGGTTGCAGCGGGCGGCGCTCGGCGAGCAGCCGGGCAGCGACCCGGCGGCGACGCTGGCCCTGTTGAACGAGGCTGACCTGTTGTTGCACCGCCAGCGCTTTTACCTGCGCTTGAGCCACGACCTGCTGTTCATCAGCGCGGGGCAGTACGAGCACGCCGTCCGTCAGATGGACGAGATCGGGCGGCTGCTCGGCGGATGGATGCGGCGTTTGAAAGAGAAAGGCATTCCGGGTGAACTCCCACCCTGAGTGCGGGGGACGGCCGACGGCGGCGCGTGTTGCGTGGCGGCGCGTGGAACAATCATCCCATCAACGCGCGTGTGGCGTACCGCGACAACGACCACCCAGCGAAACGGAACATCAACAACGGCTTTCGGTGTGTGGTGGTTGCGCCAATCATCTCGCGGCCCAGGTGCCGCCCGTTCACGGACGGGCGGATCGTGCCAGAAGAGGATGACAGGCCGCGCCCCCGGCCGGCCAGGCGGCCGGCCGAACAAGCTCCCGCCCGCCCCTCGTGGTAGGCCACGGCCAAAGCCCGGGGCGGGTGGCCTCCCCCATGCTGTGGCCGCTCTCCTGACCGTCTGTCATTCCGAGCGAGCTGCCCTGGATGCTGGGAACGCGGGCGTCCCGCCCGCCTGGCGCGGACGGGACGTCCGCGCTCCCGGGGCGGACGAGACGTCCGCCCTCCCAGAAAGGATCATCCGATTCCTGAACCCCCAAGTCCCCAATCTGATGCGCCGCCTCCCGTGGGGTCGCCCGCCGGGCCGATTCGCGCTATAATTGGCCGCGGGATTCACGCCACTTGGCCAGATTATCGCGGCGGGGAAGTCCCGACATCTGTGGGGGTCAGGAATTGATGGTGCACAGATTTCTCTTCCTCACGCGGCGCATTTTCCTCCCTGCCAACAGGGGGGCCGCGCTCATTCTTCTGGCCTACCTTCTTCTGGGACTGGCTTTTGGCCTGCTGGTGCCGCCCTTCGAGAACCTGGACGAGATCGAACACTTTGGGGTGGTGCGGCACGTGGCCGAGACGGGCCGCCTGCCGGTGCACGGCATGCCGGAGGCGGGGGTCTATCACTACCGGCAGGAGGCCTCGCAGCCGCCGCTGTATTACCTGCTCGCCGCTGCACTGGTCCGTCTGTGGGGGTTGCACGCCGATGACGCCGCCGATTTCTGGCGCTTCAATCCCTACGTGGCCTGCGGGCCCAACGAGGTCAGTCCCTACGACAAGCGCGCCTCTTTCTACCACGACGCCCGGCGGGAGTCCTTCCCCTGGCACGGGACATTGTTGATGCTCCATTTCTTGCGGGTGTGGTTCACGGCGCTCCAGGGGGTGACGGTGGTGGGGACGTGGTTTCTGGCCTGTCGTCTCTTCCCCCGTCGTCGCGCAGTGGCGTTGCTGGCGATGGCCGTGGTTGCCTTCAACCCACAGTTCTTGCTTGTCGCCAGCGGGGTCAACAACGACAACCTGGTCACGCCGCTGGCGACCCTCGGCCTCCTTGTCCTGCTGCGCGCCTGGCAGGAGGGCATCTCTTGGCAGCGGGCGTTGGGACTGGGTCTGCTGGCTGGCCTGGCCGGGCTGTCCAAATTGAGCGGCTGGCTGCTGCTGCCCTTCTCGTGTACGGTCTTGCTGACGTTGCTCCTGCGCCGTCCGAGGACCGGCCGTTCTCTCTGGTTATTCTTTCTCTCCCTCGTGCTGGTTGTTCTGACCGCTCTGATGGTCGGTGGCTGGTGGTTCTGGCGCAACTGGCAGTTATACGGCGACCTCACCGCGCTGCAGCCTATGCTGGCGCTGGTCGGCCGGCGCGACGATCCTGCCCTCTCCTTCTCCGTGGCTGACCTGATGTTTCGTTCATTCTGGGGGCAGATTCCCTGTGCCTTCTACCCGGCGGCCTCCACTGGCGGGGGTCACAGGCCCCCGCCGGGCAATGGATGCCCCACGTCGGTGTTCTGCTACGAGCACCCCCCATGGCCCCAGGTAGCCATGATGAGAATTTCTGCTATAATAGCCTCATCCTGCGCTGGAGGATGGTATGAGTTTTCCGCGCCGCAGCGGCATCCTGCTGCATCCTACTTCTCTCCCGGGACCATCTGGCATTGGCGACCTGGGGGAGGAGGCCTACCGCTTTGTCGATTTCCTGGTCACGGCGCGCCAGTGTTACTGGCAGGTGCTCCCGCTCAGTCCCACCGGCTACGCCGACTCGCCCTACCAGGCGCTTTCGGCGCTGGGCGGTAACCCGCTCCTGATCAGCCTGGAAAAGCTGGTCGAGATGGGCCATCTGCTGCCCGAAGAGATTGCAGATCTGCCGCTCTTCCCCGCCGGGCGGGTCGACTTTGGGCCGGTGATCCGCTACAAGGTGGACCTGCTGAACCGTGCCTTTGCCCGCTTTCGCAGCCGCGCTTCGGCGGAGCAGAGGCAGCGCTTTGACCATTTTTGCCGCCAGCAGGCCGCCTGGCTCGACGACCTGGCGCTCTTTATGGCGGTCAAAGAAGCCCACGATCTGCGCCCCTGGTCAGAGTGGGAGCCGGCCATCGCTGCCCGCGAGCCAGCGGCCATGGCGCGCTGGCGCGCCGATCTGGCCGAGGAGATCGAGAAGCAAAAATACTGGCAGTGGCTCTTTTTCAGCCAGTGGCTGAACCTCAAGCGCTATGCCAACGAGCGCGGTGTCCGCATCATCGGCGACATCCCTATCTTTGTCTCGATGGACAGCGCCGACGTGTGGGCCAATCCGCATCTCTTCCACTTTGACCAGGCGCTGCAGCCCACCGTCGTCTCCGGCGTCCCGCCGGACTATTTCAGCGAGACGGGGCAGTTGTGGGGCCATCCGCTCTACCGCTGGGATGTCCTGGCGCAGGACGGTTACGCCTGGTGGATCGAGCGTTTCCGCCTGGCCTTTACCCAGGCGGACGTGGTGCGCATCGACCACTTTCGCGGTTTCTACAACTATTGGGAAGTGCCCGCCGGCGCTCAGACGGCCATCGACGGGCGTTGGGTGCCCGGACCGGGCGCGGCGCTCTTCCACGCCGTCACGGCAGCGCTGGGCCGCGTGGCCATCATTGCCGAGGATCTGGGCGATTTCGACGTCCAGTCGCGTGCTGGGGTCGACGCGCTGCAGGCCGAGTTCGGCTATCCCGGCATGAAGGTGCTCCAGTTCGCCTTCGGTTCGGGCCCGAATCAGCCGTTCCTGCCGCACAACTACCGGCCTGACTGCATCGTCTACACCGGCACGCACGACAACGACACCATCGTCGGCTGGTACCAGGTCACTTCGACGGGGAAGGAGCGCGACCATGTGCGCCGCTACCTGGGGCGCGACGGCTCTGACATCGCCTGGGACCTGATCCGGCTGGCCTGGGCCTCGGTGGCCGATACGGCAATGACGACGGCCCAGGACCTGCTCAGCCTGGGCCACGAGGCGCGGATGAACACGCCGGGCACGGTCGGCGCGCCCAACTGGTGCTGGCGCCTGCTGCCCGGCGCTCTGAACGATGAGGTGGCGTTCCGTCTGCGCGAGCTGACTGCCCTCTATGGGCGGTTGCCATAGAAGAAAAGACCTCAAAGGTCTTCACGACCTTTGAGGTCTTTTTGTTCGCCAGAGATACCAGACCAGCCCGCCCAGCAGCGCCAGGGCGACGGCGATCAGCAAGGCGCCGCCGTGCGACCCGGCGGCGGGCAGCAGAACGGTCGGCGTGGGCGTTGCCGTCGGCGGGGCGGGTGGCGGCGTCGCCAGCGGCGATTCGGGCGGGGCGGGCGTTGTCAGTGGCGATGTGAGCGGGGTGGGCGTGGGCAGCGGCGTTGGACTGGGCGTCGGTGTGGGGATGTATTCGACCGCGACGTCCGTTGCCCACGAGGGCAGGCTCAGGCACGCCTGGGCGCCGCTGGCGCTGTTTTCGTAGCGCAGCGTGTGGCCGATTTCGCCGCCTGGCACCTGGAAGACGACGCTGCCACGGAACGTCGAGCCGCCGCTGAACTCGCTTGCGGTGAGCAGGTGCGGCGCGCTGACGATGGCTGATTCTGGCTCGCGCCAGGTGCCGGTTGGCCCCTCCAGCGCAAAGCGCTCCGCCGCGAGTTGACAGCGCTCGCTGCTTGCCCTGCGGCAAGTCGCCGAGAGGGTGACGAGCACATAGGCGTTGCCGGCTGCCGGCGCAGGGTTGCGCGCGTCGCTCATGGCCAGCGTGGCATTGGCCGGGCGGACCACGGCGTTGACCTGCAGGGCAAAGCCGTCGACCTCGACCGCTGCGCCGGGTAAAGCGCATGCTCTTTCGGTCGGCTTGACCACAGCGGTCGGCCGGGGTGCCGGCGTTGCCGTCCCCGCGCCAAAGGGGTTCTGGAGCAGTTGGCATGACAACAGCAAGACGCTTATGACGATCAGCAGGGCCAGGGGTTTGACTCTCACCTGATCTGTTTCCTCTCTTGTGACTCGCTCCAAGTATACCCCCCTTGCCCGCATTTGACAACATGGCCGATTTGGGTTATGTTCTACCCCTACATTTGTGGTCATTGGAGGAGTATGCTCGAACAACTGATCCATAACGGGATCGTGATTCCCGCGGTCGCTCTGCCCGAGCATCTGGTGCTGACCGTGCGCGGGGAGCCGCGCGAGCTTGCGCCCGAGCAGGCAGAGATGGCGCTGGCCTGGGCCAGGAAACAGGGCACGCCTTACGTGGAGGACGCCGTGTTTGTGCGCAATTTCCTGGCCGATTTCAGCGCGGCGCTGGGCATCGACCCGCCGCTGACGGCGGACGAGGTCGATTTTGGCCCGGCGCGGGCGATTGTGCAGGCCGAGCGGGCGGCGCGGGAGCGGCTGACGCCTCAGGAGCGCAAGGCGCTGGCAGCGGAGCGCAAGGCGGCGCGCGAACGGCTCAAAGAGCAGTACGGTTATGCCATTGTCAACGGCGAGCGGGTCGAGCTGGCCAATTACATTGCCGAGCCCAGCAGCATCTTTATGGGCCGCGGTCAGCACCCGCTGCGCGGCCGCTGGAAGGCCGGCCCGCGCCATGAGGATGTCACGCTCAACCTCAGCCCCGACGCGCCCCGCCCGCCGGGCAACTGGGCCGAGATCGTCTGGCAGCCTGACTCGCTCTGGGTCGCCCGCTGGCGGGACCGGCTCTCTGGCAAGGTCAAGTACGTCTGGCTGAGCGACACGGCCGCGATCAAACAGGAGCGCGAGGCAGCCAAGTTCGACCGCGCCGTCGCGCTGGATGAGAGCCTGGCCCAGGTGCGCGCGCACATCGAGCGGGGGCTGAGCGACGAGAACCCCCGGCAGCGGATGATCGCCACGGCCTGTTACCTCATCGATGCCCTCTGCCTGCGCGTCGGCGACGAAAAAGACCCCGATGAGGCGGATACGGTCGGCGCGACGACTTTGCGCCCGGAGCACGTCGCCCTGCACGCCGACGGCACGGCCGAGTTCAACTTTTTGGGCAAGGACTCGGTGCAGTGGCACAAGACGATCGCCCTGCCGCCCGTCGTCTGGCAGAACCTGCAGGAGCTGATCGAGGCGGCGCGCTCGTCCGAGGGGGGCGCTTCGAACAGACGGTGTGGGAGAGGGAACCGACCACAGATCTTTCCGGGCATCAGCAGCAGCGATGTCAATGCCTATCTCTCCCAGCTTGTCCCCGGCCTGACGGCCAAGGTCTTTCGCACCCACCATGCCACGCAGGCTGTCCGCGAGAGCCTGGAAGCGTCGGGCGTTCAGGCCGGCGACCCTGACTATAAAAAGTGGGGGGCGCTGGCGCTGGCCAATCTGGAGGCGGCGGTGCTGTGCAACCACTACAAGGCGGCGCCGGCCAACTGGCGCGAGCGTCGTCAGCGCGCCGACGAGCGGCGGCGCGCGCTCAAGGAGCGGGTCGAGCAGCGCCGCGCTGAACTGCGCCAGGCGCAGGAGGCGCTGGCCGCGCTGCGGCGCGAGGCGCGGGAGAAGCAGCAGGCGGCGGGCGAGGCCCAGCGCGAGCGGCTGCGCAAGCGTTACGAGGCCCGCATCGAGCGGGCGCGCCAAAAGGTCGCTGCGGCTGAGGAGCGGCTGGCGCGGGCGCGCGCGGCGCTGGAGCAGGCCGAGATCAAGGACGCGGTCGCCAGCAAACAGCGGACGTGGAACCTGGGCACCAGTTTAAAGTCCTACATCGATCCCCGTGTGCCTTATCGCTGGGGCCAGCGCGTCGATTATGACGTGCTGGAGAACTATTACCCCACCGCCCTGCGGCGCAAATTCGCCTGGGTGCGCCGGTAGGGGCGACCCGGTGGGTCGCCCCGGCGGGCGGCGCGGGGGGCGAGCACTGGCTCGCCCCCCCGCCCCTACCGCTGGATTGGCGGGTCGCCCCTACGCCGAACGGACGGGATGGATCAGCCGGCCCAGCGGCGGCGTCTCGATGGCGATGGCGTTCTCCGGGCACATCTCCTGGCAGCAGTAGCAGCGAATGCAGCGGCGATAGTCGTGGCGCGGCGGGGCGGAGCGGTCGCCGCCCACAAAATCGATCGCCTTGGGGGTAGCCGGGCAGACCCGCACGCACGTCCCGCAGCGGGTGCAGCGCTCCGGGCGCACCACGGGGCGCGGCACGACCCAGTTCTTGACCAGCCGGCTGATCAGCCCCGGCTGCCCTGTCGTCGAGCCGCGCCGCCGGTTGACGACGAAATCCGCCGCGACGAACGACTCCAGCGGATCGCCGACGAGCTCGACCGCGCTGGCCTGCCCCAGTCCCCACGCCTCTCCCCACGTGACGGTGGGGACGAGCGCGGGGTCCAGGTTGATGATGCGGCAGGCTGTGGCGTCGAGGGCGACGGGGTCGCTCGCAAAGAGCAGGACGGAGAGCGGGCGCGGGTCGCCGTTGCGCGGGCCGTTGCCCTCCATGGCCACGATCCCGTCCATCACAAACAGCCGCGGCCGCAGCAGCCGGTTCAGATCGACCAGCATCTGGGCAAAGCGCTCCTGGTCCGGCAGGCGGGCGTGGAACTCGCCCTTGAGCAGCCCCGGTATGCAGCCGAACTGGTTTTTGACCGCGCCGGTCAGCCGCATCAGGCCGTGGGTTTTCAGCTTGGGCAGCGAGACGATCCCGTCGGCGTCCAGCACGCCAGCGGCGACGGTGAACTGTTTGATCAGCCGGCCGTTGGGGAAGGAGACGGTCTCGCCGTGGGCAAAGTCGGCCAGCTCGATGCCCAGCTCCTCAGCAATGGGAGCCAGCCCCGCCCGTCGGGCGTTCCAGGCCGTCGTTCCAAAGCCCGGCGAGTCGCCGTAGCTGAGGCTGACGCCGGCCTCCAGCAGGCAACGCGCGAGGGCGGAAAAGACGGTCGGGTGGGGGGAGATGGCGCTTTGCGGCGAAGCGCCGAACAAGAGGTTGGGTTTGAGCAGGATGCGCTCGCCGGGGCGGACGAACTGCGCAGCTCCGCCCAGCAGGGCCAGGCCGCGCTCCACTGCCGCGTCGACGGCCTCTTGCTCGTAATGCTCGCAGCGGACGATGGCGACGCGGGACGGGACGGCGAGATGTTCCTGGGAGGCTGTGGTCATGTTCCCACGACAATGCCGCCGTCGACGCGCAGCACGACGCCGGAGATGAAGGAGGCCTCGTCCGAGGCCAGGAAGAGGTAGGCGTTGGCGATGTCGCGCGGCTCGCCCAGCCTGCCCAGCGGCGTCCTGCTGACCATGCCCTCCAGGATTTTCTCCGGCATCTGACGCACCATCTCGGTCAGCGTAAAGCCGGGGGCGACGGCGTTGACGCGGATGTTGTAGCGGCCCAGCTCGCGCGCCCAGACTTTGGTCATGCCGATCACGCCGGCTTTGGTGGCGACATAGTTGGTCTGCCCAAAGTTGCCGTCGATGCCGACGATGGAGGTGGCGTTGAGGATGACGCCGTGGTTCTGGCGGATCATCACCGGCGCGACGGCCTGAGTGCAGTTGAAAACGCCCTTGAGATTGACGGCAATGACCAGGTCGAAATCCTCTTCGGGCATCTGCTTGACCAGCTCGCCGTCCTTGACCTTGACCAGCATATTGTCGCGCATGATGCCGGCGTTGTTGACCAGGACGTCGATGTGGCCGTAGCGGGCGACGACGTCGTCGACCCAGGCCTGCACGGCCTGGCGGTCGGTGACGTTGACCAGGTAGAAGGCGGCCTGCGGGCCAAGCTCCGCTGCCGCCTGCTGGCCGGTCTCCTGGTTGACGTCGCAGATGACGACCATGGCGCCTTCTTCGATGAAGCGTTGGGCGGTGGCCTTGCCGATGCCGGCAGCCCCGCCGGTGATCAGACAGACTCGATTAGCCAGACGCATGGGTTCTCCTTTCTACTGTTCTTTTTTCTGTCTTGCTGTCATCAGCCGCAGGGCCGTGTGGGCCAGCGTTGCCGCACCGATGGGCAGGCAGCGCTCGTCCAGGTCGAAGCGAGGGCTGTGCAGCGACCGCTCGTCTCCCTCGATGCGGCAGCCCAGGCGGAACATCGCCCCCGGGGCGCAGGCGCAGAGAAAGCTGAAATCCTCGGCGCCCATGGTCATGGGGGCGGTGTGGACGTGCGCCTCGCCCAACAGGTCGGCCGCGGCCTGGCGGATAGCGCGAACAACCTGCTCGTCGTGCACCAGCGGCGGATACCCCTTCCGAATCCTGAGCTGATAGTCCCCACCCATCGTCCGCGCCAGGCTCAGGGCGCGCTCGATCTCGACGTGGAGGAGGGGCTGAAGGGCCGGGTCCAGGTAGCGGATCGTGCCGGAGAGCTCCACGCGGTCAGGGATGACGTTGTCTGTCTGCCCGCCGTGGAGCGTGCCGATGCTCACCACGGCGGGCGCGGTGGGGTCGAGCCGGCGGGCGGGGATGGCGTGGAGGGCCAGGATGACGTGGCCGGCGATGTGGATGGGGTCGATGCCCTCGTGCGGGCGGGCGCCGTGGCCGCCCCGCCCGATGACAGCGGCGTAGAACGTGTCCACGCCGGCGCCGGCGGGGCCGGCGCGGACGGTGATGTCGCCGGTGGCGAGGGTGCCTTCGACGTGCAGCGCCACGACGGCGTCGACGCCTTCCATGGCCCCGTCGGCGATCATGCGCGGCGCGCCGCTGACGCCCTCCTCGTCCTCGCTCTCTTCTGAAGGCTGGAACAGAAAGCGCACCGTGCCGGGCAGCGCTTCTTCGGCCAGCAGCCTGGCCGCCCCCAGCGCCGCCGCCACGTGGGCGTCATGGCCGCAGGCGTGCATCATGCCGGGGACCTGGGAGGCATAGGGAACCCGGTTGGCCTCCTGGATCGGCAGGGCGTCCATGTCGGCGCGGATGGCGATGACGGGTGGGCCGGCGCCGCGTTCGGCGACGATGCCGGTGCGCCCGACCTGCGTGCGCAGGCGGTATCCCAGCGGTTCGAGCGTCGCGGCGATGAGGGCGGCCGTCTCTGTTTCTCGAAAGCCTGGCTCGGGCCGGGCGTGGATCGTCCGCCGCCAGGCGACGAGTTCATCGGCAATTTCGTGAGCGCGTTCCAGGATGTTCATGCAGGGCCTATGATACACCAGATTGGAAGGATAGGGAAGCCGTACACGCCCCCTTGCCACCTTGCCCCAATCGATGTATCATTTCCCTGCCATGAGCCAACCGGCCATCGAAACCTTTGCCCTGACCAAGCGCTTCCCGGTCGACCGGGGCTGGCGCGGCATTTTCTCCCCCCGTCAGTGGGGCCCGCCCGCCGTCGACCGCGTCGACCTGGTTGTCTATCAGGGCGAACTCTTCGGCCTGGTTGGCCCCAACGGCGCCGGCAAGACCACCCTCATCAAGCTCCTGACCACGCTCATTCTGCCCAACTCGGGCAGCGCCCGTATCGGCGGCTATGACCTGAGCCAGGATCAGGAAATTCGCCGCATCGTCAGCCTGGGCGCTGGCGACGAGCGCAGTCTCTACTGGCGTCTCACCGGCCGTCAGAACCTCGAGTTCTTCGCCACCCTCTACAACCTGCCGCCGGCGCTGGCTCGCCAGCGCATCGACGAGGTTCTCTGTCAGGTTGGCCTGCAGGACGCCGCCGATCAGCGTTTCCAGACCTATTCCACCGGCATGCGTCAGCGGCTGACCATTGCCCGCGCCCTGCTCACGCAGCCGCAGATCCTCTTCCTGGACGAGCCGACGCGCAGCCTCGACCCCACCGCCACGCGCAAGCTCCACGAGCTGATTCGCGAGCATCTGGTCGGCGAACTGGGCATCACTGTCTTTTTCACCACCCATCGTCTGGAAGAGGCGGAAAAGCTCTGCGACCGCATCGCCATCATGGACAGGGGGCGCATTCTGGCCTGCGGCACGATGGACGAGCTGCGCGCCAGGCTCGACCTCAAGGAGCGCTATCACCTGCGCGTGCGGGGCTTTGGGCCGCAGATGAGCGCCGAGATCGGCCGCCACGTCAGCGGGTTGACCGTTGCCCGGGTCGAGGACCAGGACGCCGCGCTCGAATTCGATGCCCCCGCCGATGACAGCGCCCTCATCGCCGTGCTCAACGCCGTCCGCAAGAACGGCGGTGCGACCCAGGCTGTCAGCCGTCTGCCTGCCTCGCTCGACGAGATCTTTGCCCAACTGACCGAATCGCCCGCCGCGCCGCCGTCGGACGAGCCGCTGCCGCCCGAGATTTCCCGTCCGGCGCTGCGCAATCTGCTGCACTGGCCCCGCCTGACCGGTCCGCAGCGGGGCGCGCGCCGCTGGCGCATGACTCTGCGCATTGCCTGGGCTTTTATCCTGCGCGATCTGCGCACGGAGATGAGCTATCGTCTTTCCTTCTTTTTCCAGCTTTTCGGTATCTTTTCCTCGGTGTTCATGTTCTACTTTGTGGCCCAACTGCTGGGCACTGCTGCCCTGCCCTATCTGGCCGCTTACGGCGGCGACTATTTCTCCTTCGTCCTCATTGGCATCGCTTTCTCGTCCTATTTCGGCCTGGGGCTGTCCTCCTTCTCCAGCGGGTTGCGCCAGGCCCAGTCCACCGGCACGCTGGAAGCCCTCTTGGCCAGCCCGGTTGGCCTCTCCACGCTCATCCTCTGCTCTTCGCTGTGGTCCTATGTGATGACGACCGTGCGCGTGCTGATCTATCTGGCGATGGGCGTGTTGCTTCTGGGCGTCGACCTGGGCGGGGGCAACTATCTTGCTGCGTTGCTCGTCCTCATCCTGACCGTCATCAGCCTGGGCAGCCTGGGCATTGTGGCGGCGTCGTTCATCATGGTGCTCAAGCGGGGCGATCCTGTGACGTGGCTCTTTGGCTCGCTCTCTGGGTTGCTGAGCGGCGTTTATTACCCGATCGAGATCCTGCCGGCCTGGCTACAGCCGCTGTCGCGGCTGATCCCGGTCACCTACTCGCTACAGGCGATGCGCCGGGCGTTGCTGCAGGGGGCCACCTTTGGCGAGCTTGCGCCTGACCTGCTCGTTTTGACCCTTTTTGCGCTGGTTATTTTGCCTGTGGCTTTGCTGTCTTTCCGCTATGCTGTGCGGTACGCAAAGATCGAGGGGAGTTTGAGTCATTATTAGGGTAGGGCAATTTCCTTACGTTTTACGTTTTACGTTTTACGTTTTACGTTTTACGTTTTACGTTTTGCGTTTGTAACTGCTCAGCCTCTCATTCTGAGCGCTCCAAGTGCACAAAGCCTGCCCTGAGCGAAGGCAAAGGGAACGCAGGGGCTCTCCAGCCTGAGCCGTTACAATTTTAGGGGGGCGACCCGGCGGGTTGCCCCTGCCTGTGGGGGTCTGGCGATAGGGTGGGGCGACCCGGCGGGTCACCCCTGGCCGTGGGGTCTGGCGATAGGGTGGGGCGACCCGGCAGGTCGCCCCTACCCGTCTTACTCTTGCAGAATGACCGGCCGACCTTGCTTGAAGGCTTCCAGTTGCGCCTCCAGCTCGGCGCGCTTGGCCATTGCTGCCTGCTGCCCTTTCTCGATCAACTCCTGTGCCCGCGCGCCGATCTGGCTGCGCAACTCCGCGCCGCCATAGGGGGCCAGCAACAGGGCGGCTACCCCGCCAACTAACGCGCCGCAGAGGGCGCCCGCAAGGAAACTCATTGCTCTGCGCATGTCGATCCTCCCCCCGTTTCAGGTGATTGCATTATACCGCGATTGCGCTGGCTCGCAAACGGACCTTGTAGGACAACTGCGAGCAGTTGTCCTGCTGATTCGGGCGCGGCCTGGAGGCCGCGCCCAAATGACCAGGCCCTTTAGCGAGCCGTGCTGCGATAGCAGAGCAGCGGCAGGTAGAGCATGTAGCGGGTCGAAGCCAGGCTGCTTTGGGCGCTCACCGGCCCATGGTGCCTCTCGACGCCGTTCACGTCCACGTCGGTAAGCCAGTACCAGTAGGTGACCCCAGGGGCAATCTCCCTGTCCGTGTAGCTGTACTCTGCCCCACACAGGTTGCCCTGGCACAGGCTGGGGATGAAAGCGAGTTCCTCGGCCTGCGCCCAAAGCGGCGCGGTGGCGCGGTGCAGCCGGAAGCCAAAGTTGTCGATCTCGATCGCCGTGGCCCACTCCAGGCGGATGCTCCGCTCCTGTCCCACAGCGCGGAAGTAGCGCAGCGTGACCGCCGTGGGAACGTCGACAATCGTCTCGTCGTCGTCATCCGGCGGCGTGGGATTGTCATAGACATCGATGATGTCGCTGACGATCGCCGTGTTGGTGACAGGGGTGGTGATGTTTTGCACCACCGTAAAGACCGTGGTCAGGCTAAAGGCCTCACCGGGCAGAAGGTTGCGCCCAAAGCCGTGCGGCGCGGGACCGGTCAGGTCGAACCAGACAACCTGCCCGTTGATGTTGTCCACTGTGTCCGGCGTCACCGGCAAGGACCAGGCAAAGTGGAGGTAGCTGGTATCGTAGATGTCGTGTAGGGGCAGGATGTCGATCGGGCTGACGCCGATGTTGGTGATGACGATGGTGAAGGTGACATAGTTGGGCGCCCAGATGTCGGTGTCAAAGCCGACCAGGTGCTTGGCGATCTCGACCGCCGGGTCCTGGATCGAGATGGGCACGTCGTCCGTGTCGGTGATGACGCCGCCGGGGTGTTCGCCAGCGACGAGGGCGACGTTGACGAACGTGCCGGTGATCCCTGGCGTCACGGTGACGGCAAAGGTGACGGTGAGGCTCTCGCCCGGATCGAGCGCCCCCAGGTTCGGCCAGACGAGCAGCGGCGGATTGACCGTTGGCTCGACCGGCGTGGCGCTGCCGACGATGTAGTGAAAGTCAGGGCCGGGCAGCGTGTCCGTCAACGTGACCGGGTCCAGCCTCACCTGGCCGGTGTTGGTGATGACGATGACATAGGTGAACGGCATGTTGGGCACTGCCTCGCCTGGCAGGACGGTCTTGACAAGCGTCAGGCCGGGGACGAGCGGCGTGGTCGGCTCGTCGTCGTCATTGTTGCCGGGGTTGTCGTCGGGCGTCTCGGAGCCGATGACGACGGCGTTGGTAAAGGTCTGGGTGACCCAGGAGTGGACGGTGACGGTGACGACGATCTGGCCGCCGCTGCCGGCGGGGATGGTGCCCAGG
>Ga0209018_1001548_pt1 | contig 18127 bp, 18 predicted proteins | sample YNPBryBLVA2012_FD_185814 | JGI IMG/M metagenome (GOLD analysis project Ga0209018, IMG submission 185814) | Anoxygenic and chlorotrophic microbial mat microbial communities from Yellowstone National Park, USA - YNP Bryant BLVA 2012 (SPAdes)... ...
TTCCAGCGTCTTGTGATCCAAAGCACGGGCGTCACGGCGGGCCATGCCCAAGTATGGCACAAATCTTCAAAAAGTACAACTACTTTCGGAACAGTTAGCAAGGGCGCTGCGAGCAGATGTTGGACGCGCGGCTGCAAAGGACTGGGCGGCTGTTCAAGAACCGCTCTTCAGTTGCCCGCTGGAGCCGGCGCACTTGCGGCGGACGCTGGCATTCATGGAGCGCAACCCGGTGTGGGCGGACATGGTGGAACTGGTTGAGCATACAGCGCGGCGGTGCATCTCGAACTGGCGCAGGACAGGCTACGGCTGGCGGACGAACAATTCTGGCGGGAGTTTGGTGGCGCGGAGATGTGGCGAGAGCCGCTGATGAGCCTGGAGGAGCTGTCCGAGCTGCGATGGCTGCGCAGATGCACGTTCGCGGGGCGTCCTTATGGAAGCGAGAGGGTTCTCCCAAGGATGGAGGATCGGTTCGGCCGCAGGTGGAGACGGCGGTCGTTCAAGAATGCGCCCGGCAAGCCGCTCGAGCATACCGTGAGCGCGCTCGATGGCTGAAACGCCGGATCTTGCGAAACCGTCAGACGGCTCCGTCCCCTTGGAAAATACGCCAATTGCCCGTGTCAGGCTGTCCCTGTGGACCCTCACCGCGGCGTTTTCCTGCACCCTGCTAAAATCGACACTTGAGCACAACCTCTTCACTTGCCGTACCTCTCCGGCTGCCTGGAATGATGTTCTTGCGCGTGCTGCGTGAGCGGCGGTCGCTCATCTACCAGATGGTCCGGCGCGACTTCCAGCAGCGCTTCGTCGGCAGCGCCGCCGGATGGCTCTGGACTCTCATCCATCCGCTCGTACTGCTGGTCAGCTGGGTCTTTGTCTTCCAGTACTGTCTCAAGGTTCCGCCGCCGCCCGGCGCTGGCGACAGCTACACGCTCTTCCTCTTCTGCGGCTACCTGCCGTGGATGCTGTTCCAGGAAACCGTCCAGCGTTCAGCGAACTCGGTGGTGGAGCAGGCGGGGCTGATCACCAAAACCGTCTTCCCCGCCGAGATCATCCCGGTGACGCTCTTCCTCTCCTCCCTGGTCAGCCACCTCTTCGCTCTGCTGGTGGCGGTGGCGATGGTGCGCTGGATGACCGGGCATTTCAGCATCCTCATCCTTTTGCTGCCCGTCTACACTCTTCTGCTCGGGCTATTTGCCATCGGCGTCGGTTGGCTGGCGGCAAGCCTGCAGGTCTTCTTGCGTGACACGGCCCAGATCGTCGTCGTCCTGTTGACCGGCTGGTTTTGGCTCACGCCGATTTTCATCGACGAGTCCCACTTCCCGCCCGCCGCGAAATTCCTCGTCAAATACAACCCGTTGGCACTGGTCGTGAAGGGCTACCGGCAGCGCCTGATGACCTATGAACTGCCCGATCCCTCTGGACTCCTGCTGCTCGCCGCCGCCTCCTGCGCCACTTTCCTTGCCGGCGGCATGTTTTTCCGCCACCTGAAGCGCGGCTTTGCCGACGTTCTCTAGCCATACCATTCCTCATGGAGCAACTGAAATGGAACTGACGCGACGGGGGCTGTTTGGATCGATCGCCGCCCCCTGGCTCATGCAGCGGCGCGGCGTTGCTGCTGCCCGCCCCAACATTGTGCTTGTTCTCGCCGATGACCTCGCCGCCTGGATGACAGGCTGCTACGGGAACCGCGAGATCCGCACCCCGAACATCGACCGGCTCGCCGATGCCGGCACGCGGATGGCGCAGTCCTTCGTCTGCACCCCCATCTGTTCGCCCAGCCGCGCCACGCTTTTCACCGGCCGGACGCCCCGCCAGCACGGCATTCACGACTTCCTGACCGAGAACCCCGCCTCGGACCCGCCGCAGGGACAGGCCGCGCCGCCCCCTTCCTTCGAACGCGAAGTGATGATCAGCGACCTGCTGGCCGGCGCCGGCTACCGCTGTGGATACGTCGGCAAGTGGCACATGGGAAACGACGCACTGCCTGGCCACGGTTTCCGTTTCACCGCTACTATCCGCGGCCGCAAATACCAGGATCCGGACCTGAATGTAAACGGCGGTACCGTTTCGGAAAAAGGATATCTGGCCGAAATTCTGACAAAATACGCCTCGGCTTTTATCGATGAGCAAGGCAAAAATAGCCCCTTCTTCCTCACCGTCGCCCATCTGAATCCGCACACCCCCTACGACGGCCACCCGCAGCGCTATTACGACATGTACCGGGACGTGCGCTTCGAATCCTTCGGCATCCAGCCGGCCGCGCCCAATTCTCTGCGCGAGAGGGAGTTTCTCGAGGATCCCGTGCCCAACATCCGCCGGTGCGCGGCCTCGGTGACGGCGCTGGACGACCAGGTGGCTGCCCTGCAGAAGAAGCTGCTCGAACGCGGCCTCTTCGAGAACACAATTTTCATATTCACCAGCGACAACGGCTTCCTCCTCGGCCGCCACGGCCTTTGGAGCAAGGGCCACGCTTCCAACCCCATCAACATGTTCGAGGAGGTGATGCAGGTCCCCATGATCTGGTCCTGGCCGGGACGCATCCCGGTCCAGGCCGTGCGCCCGGAACTCGTCAACTTCTACGACTTCCTCCCCACGCTCTGCGAAGCGGCCGGAGTCGATCCCCCCAAGGACCGCAACCTCTGCGGGCGAAGCTATCTGCCGCTGCTAATGAACCGCCCGCTGCCCCGGAAGCATCCCTGGCCGGACCTGGTCTTCGGCCATTTCCGCTACACCGAAATGGCCCGCGACAAGTATTACAAACTGGTCGTGCGGGAACCCGGCACCGGCCCCGGCGAACTCTACGACATCCGCAAGGACCCGCGCGAGCGCGTCAATCTCTTCGACGACCCCGGCTACTCCACCGTCCGCGCCCGCCTCGAGAAGCGCCTCGCCGAGTGGCGCGAAAAATACGCCTGATCAGTCGCGGAACACCGCCCGCACGCCCGCCGGACCGGCAAACACGCACACCGCCGCATGGCCGCAACCGGGCGCGATGTCGAAGCGGTGCTGCGTCTGATAGCGCTGCCTCATGTAGTTCCAGAACGTCGTGCCGCGCTCCCTGCGGTTCGGCCCTTGCGCCTGCGCGGGACAGCTCTTGTCGAGCGTCGGGTCATCGGTCCGCGTGTCAAGCTCCCCGACCAGATAGGTGACGTCCCGCGCGGCGAATTGCTTGCGGACCGCCTCAGGATCCATGCCCGCCGCGTAGCCTTCCAGCTTCTCCAGCCCGTAGCGGTACTCGTTGTACCTCGTGCAATTGGCTGCATCCCAGTAGGGAACAAAATCTCCCTTGCATTCCCGCTGCGGCGAGCACACGCCGCCCTGCGACAGCCGCATTTGGTCCGGATACACATAGCTGGACGGATTGGCCGGCACATAACGCACGCGCACGCGCATCCTCGGCTCCTGCCGGTTGAACGCGGCATAGCGCTGCACGAATTGCCCGCCCGCGGAGTGGCCGGCCACCACCACCTCCCGAAGATCCGGAAACCGCTGCGGATCGTTGAAGCACTCCAGGATCCTGTCCATCGCCTCGTAGGAGGTGACCTCGCCGTTCATCGCGGCCAGTCCCGCCTTCCATCCTTCGTTCGTCCAGTACCACTCGCCAGGGCTCACCTCGTCGCCGCGGTTGGCCGACTGCCGGGCCTTGAAATGAGGCGCCACCACTGCGGTGCGGTCCAGCCGGCCGGCCGCCACCGTGGATGCCAGCGCCCAGCGGAAATAGTCCTTTGCGTTGCGGTTGGTGCCGTGCACCATAATGTAGCCGCGCTCGACGCCCCGGTGCGCGCCGCTCTGCAGCGCGTGCGTGCGCCATACCACCACGTGCCCGCTTTTCACCTCCACCTTCTCGGTGGCGCCGATCCCCGCCAGCCAAGCCAGAATCAGAGCTCCTTGCATGCCGATTCCTCCACTCCTAACGTATTCTGATCAGCTCGGACCTCGTCAAGCGGAACACCGCAGCGAACTGGCCCCACTCCCGCTCCGGCACGCTCTGCCCTGGATTCCGGGCGCGCCACACCGACAACTGCGGGTCTCGTGCTTTCAGACGGCAGAGGAAGGCCAGCAGGTGCTCTTCTTCTTCGGGCGGAGGCAGCGGATCGTCCACGAAGTAGATGGCCGATCCCGGCGGCAATGGCGGCAACTGCCGGCGCAGGACATTGCCTGCCGCCACGACCTTCGCTTCATACGGCTGATAATAGGTCTCGCGAATCCACCCGGAAAGCCACCGGTGCTGCGGCGCCAGCAAAAGCGCCAGCGCCGCCAGAATCGCGGCGGTCAGCTTCCAGCCTCGCGGCTCGACGATCCTGGTCAGCCGGTCCAGCGCCAGCCCCGTCAGCAGACACCAGCCTGCGTAGGTCAGATAGAAGGCATAGAAGCTTCGTTGCGGCAGAAAGAGCAAAGGGAGAGGCGTGATGAGGATCAGCGCGCAGGCGAGCCACGCCGCGCGGCTGCGCAACAGAAGAGCGGCCAGCAAAGCGGCCGCCAGCACCGTCCACGCGGCCGCCGAAGACCAGTCCGGCCCACGGTACAGCAGGCTGGCCGTCAGCAGCTTCCACCGCGCATCGAGCACAGTGAGAGTGAACTCAGGTTGATAAGCCGGATTCGACGTCATCGGCGCGCGCCACGTCGTCCAGGCAAGTACGCCCCAGCAGCCGGCAGCTGAATACACCGCGGCCTTCCACGCGCCCGCGCTCGCCCGCCACAGCAGCAATGCCGAGGCGAGGATCACCGGCAACGACACGGAGGTTTCTTTCGATCCGCCCGCCAGCGCCGACAGCGCCGCCACCGCCGCCAGCCGCGGGGGTGATGCCGGCCTGCCTTCCACGACCACCGGCGCCGCTGCAGCCAGAGCCGCGAAGGAGAATGCGAAGGCGAGCAGGTCGTAGAGGGCGCCGCTGTTGAAATAGAGGTCCTGCAACTGGGCGTGGTAGGCGAAAAACAGCCCCGTGAAGAGCGCCGCGCGCCACAAGTCCGTCCAGCGGAGAAAGAATTGGAACGCCAGCCAGAGGTTGGCCAGAAGCAGGCCAAAGCAGAAGACGCGATACGGCCGCGGGTGCAGGCCGAAGGCTTCCCACAGTCCTTTCAGCACCAGGTTCGCCGCCGGGCGCTCTTTCGAGGACAGAATTTCGAGCGGCGTGCGAAACGCGACCCCGTGCAGGTTCATCAGGTCGTCCGACGTGAACCAGGCCAGCAGCCCGGCCCATGCGAACGCCAGAAACCACGCCGCCAGAGCGAGCCACGCAAGCCACGCTCTCCAGGACCGCCGTCCGCTCACGCCTGGCGCCAGCACCTTCTTTGGACGGGGTTCCGCTTCCAACTGCGACACCTTTCTTCCATTCTTCCGCACCGCCCCGGTCCCTTGCGACAGCGCAAACCCGGCTTCCCTCCGGCCTCCCCTCGGCTCCGGAGCCCACCTTCCGGCCCCCTTTCGCTCCCTCCCCGTAAACCATCCGAGTTTCTCATTGGAGCCGCGCCCGTGAGGCAGTGGCCAGATTCCCTGCCACGCTGTCACTCCAAAACCATCCACGAAATTCTCCGGACGCTTGCGCCACGCCCGCCCCATTGCTTGGGGCCCTTCCCGCACATGACACTCTCGCCACCCGCGCGACTGTTGGAGCCGTGCGCGAGACTTGCGCCGGGCAAACCGACCGCGTGAGCGTACAGCGCAACAGGAATCACGGCTTCTTCACGTCGTGCGAGGAGACGCCGGCAGGCGGGAAATTCCATTGTCCGGCGCGAGCGCGAACACCGGAAGAACGGCCGTAACGAAATGCGCCGGTTCAAAGCCGCACGCGTTCCGGCTCTTCTTCTTCGCGGCGCATGATGAAGGGCAACCGGAAGACATCGCCGCTGCGGTTGGGGAAGTACAGCGAGGACGGCGAGGGCTCGAGCGGGTTGCCGTCGGCCCAGAGGGCGCAGAATTCCGGTTGGGCGTGGAGGGGGCGGCGGAGATAGGTGTGGTTGAAGCGGCTGCCGCGGGTCAGTTCGCGGCTCTTGCTCCACGTCTGGCCCGAGTCGCGGCTCACCCACTCCTCGATTTCCCCGCCCGCGGCCCAAGGCTGCGGACCCGCGCCGGTCGGTCCCAGGAAGCGCCACAGCCGCCCCTCCTCCTCGATGGAGAGGGAACCGTGGTCATAGTTGTGATCGACGGTACAGATCGGGGAGAAGCGCCATTGCTGTCCGGTCCACCGGGCGAGCATGAGATGGCGCGGGCCGCTTTCGGGGCCGGGTTCGAAGCCGCGGCATGTAAGGTGGACAATCGCCGGGCGGCCATGGGGGTCGAATTGCAGATCCTTGAGGTAGACGAGAAGCCCCTCGCGGCGGAAATCGCGCACAAGCGTTTCATGGTCCGGGCGGCGCACCGGCAAAGCGGCGGGCGCCCCCGAGGCCGTGCGCCACGTGGCGCCGCCATCGGCGGTTTCCATGTAGTAGAGGTTGGTGCGCTGATTCAGTCCGAGTGGCGGCGGGTGGACGTTGAATGCTGTGCCGACCTTGCCCCCGAGCGGCCAACTGATCTGATAGTGGCCGCGGAGGGCAAAGGCAAGTTCGCGCAGCCCGGACCAGGTGCGGCCATCGGCGCTGGTCATTTGGTAGAGCGCCCTGCCGGTTTCCGTGCCCATGCCCGTGGCGCTGCGGTAGCGCGTGTGGAGGAACAGGAAGCCCCGCCCGGAGAGGTGCCACGGCTGGCCGTAGGAGAAATTCGTCTCGAGAATCCGCTCGAAACCGTCGACCGACCACGGGCGCCGGCTGCGGTGGATGAACGACGGGCGGCTCTGTCCGTGGGAGTTGGAAAACACCCACAGATGGCCCTCAGCATCGATCGAAAGGACCGGATTGTCGTGGGCGTCTTCGGTTTGCTTGTTCAGGAGAATGACAGGGCGGGGAACACTGTGCCGGCGGTGGTCGTAATACGAGACGCAGTGCAGCAGTTCCTGCCGCCCGCCCTGAACCCCGCCGAAGCAGAAGAAGGTCTTGCGAACTTCCGGCGCGTAGATGGCGATGGGTGCGTGCTGCTGGGGATAGGTGGCGAATCCGCCGCTGTACTTGTAGCGGTACTTGTCCCCGGTCGGCTGGTTGAAATACCAGATGCCTTGATAGCCTGCGGCCCGGGCGGGTTCGTTCGATCGTGGCGGCGCGGAGAGCGCCGCGAGGCCGGCAAGGAATGCCCTGCGGTGCATGCCGCCATTGTAACGTCAGCGTCCGGCTTCCAAGCAGCCCGCGCAGGCGGCATCCGTGGAACCGCCCGCGGTCGCGCATACAAATCACAAGGACGGGCGCGGCGGTCGCGCGGAGGAGCGGTCCTTCCCGCGGCTGCGGTTCCGGGAAAATGCTCCGGCGGTGCGGGCATGCCGGGACGGAGAAGCGGAAAGCGCACGGATCAGCCGCTGCCGGCCGGGCGGCTCCAGCGGGCTACGACGAGTTCAGCCACCTGTTGTTCCATATCTTTGTCGACTTCGGCGCGCCAGTCGTGCAGGCGTTTTTCCCGCAACCGCTCCAGAATTTCCACCTCGCGGCGGGCGGAGAGAACGGCATTTTTCTGCGCCTCGATCCGCGAGGCGAGCATTCCGGCCTCGGAGAGCAGGCGAACGCATTCGGCGGCGGCGAAGCGCCGGAAGCCCTCTGCGGCGGTCAGATCGGAGGCGGAAAGCACGGGCAGGCGGCGCAGGGACTCCATGACGAAACGCTCTTCGTGTTCAAGCGCGGCGCGGCGGCGCTCTAGCGCCGCCTGCTGGGCGAGGAGCCTCTCGAGGCGGGCCTGCTCGGCGGCGAGGCGGCCCCGGCGGTAATTCAGAAGCCTTTCGAGGGGGAAGCGGAATTTCTTCATGGGAGTTTCGTTTCGCCAGAAATTTGTGGTGCAAACGGCATGGCATCAGAGCGGAAAAGGCGCGTTGGAGCGCGCTCGAACACAGAAAAAGACACGTGTTGCAGGAAACCGTGGAAATGGCCGCCGGCGGTTGCGCCAGGCATGCATGGGTGAATTCGCGCAAGGCCCGCGAAAAGACTGTACTATCAATAAAAACAAATTCTCTCTCTTGCAATCCGTCAATGCCAAGACGGCACCCTGGAAAATGTCTGTGTCAAGCGAGAAAGTGCAGGGAATTGTCCCGGTTATATTGAAACAGCGCGGCCTTTGCGTGAGCCTGCGGGGCGACGCCGGCCCGAAGGAGGCCCTTGGGGCGGGGCAGGGAAGGCGCAGGAGGGGCATCATGTCAGGCCTGCCATTTCTGCCATGCGGGCCTCGATTTCTTCGAATCTTGACCGTTCGCCGGGTGTCTGGCGCAGGAAGCGCTTGAGGTCGTTCTCGAGGCGCAGCGCGGAGTCGAGCTGTGGATTCGTGCCCGAGGTGTAGGCGCCGATGCGGATCAGGTCTTCCGAGGCGTGGAGCATGGCGAGGGCCTCGCGGAGGCGCGCGGCGGCCTCGCGCTGCCGCGGGGTGGCGAGGCGGGGGGCGAGACGGGAGACGGAATGGAGCAAGTCGATGGCCGGGTAGTGCCCGGCGTTGGCCAGAGCGCGGGACAGAACGATGTGGCCGTCGAGGATGCCGCGGACAGCATCTGTGACGGGCTCGTTGAGGTCGTCGCCTTCGACGAGGACGGTGAAGAAGCCCGTGATGGAGCCGTGGCGGAAATTGCCGGCGCGTTCGAAGACGCGGGGCAGCATCTGGAAGACGCTGGGGGTGTAGCCCTTCTGGCTGGGCGGCTCGCCGGCGGCGAGGCCGATTTCGCGCTGGGCCATAGCCAGGCGCGTGACCGAGTCGGCGACCAGCAGGACACTCTTGCCCCGGTCGCGGAAGAACTCTGCGACCGCGAGGGCGACGAAACAGGCGCGGACGCGGAGCGGGGAAGGACGGTCCGAGGTGGCCACGACCAGCACCGAGCGGCGCATGCCCTCGGGCCCGAGCTCGTGTTCGATGAAGTCGCGGACCTCGCGGTTCCGCTCGCCCACGAGGGCGAGGACGCAGACGTCGGCGCTGGAGTTCTTGACCAGGCTTCCGAGCAGGGTGCTCTTGCCGACGCCGCTTCCACCGAAGATGCCGACGCGCTGCCCGCGGCCGACGGTCAGAAAACCGTCGATCACGCGAAGCCCGGTTTCGAGGCGTTCCCGGATGGGTTCACGTTCAAGCGGGCCGGGAGGCGGGGCGTAGAGGTCGTAGAACGCCTCCGGCTCCGGCGCGGGGCGGCCGTCCATGGGCTGGCCGAAACCGTCGAGGACGCGGCCGAGGAGCCGGGAGGAAACCGCGAGGCGCGCCGCCTGAGGGCGGGCGGCGATCGGGTCGCCGGGCTGGAGGCCGGTGGTCTCTTCCAGCGGCATGGAGAGGATGTGCCCGTCGCGGAAGCCAATGACCTGTGTGCGAATGATCGATCCGGCGCGGGTCAGGATCTCGCAAAAATCCCCTACCGCAACCGCAGGGCCCCGGGACTCGATCAGAAGCCCGGCGGTCCGGACCACCGAGCCGGACAGACGGACGGGATCAGTACGGGCGAGAGCTTTGAGGATGCGCGATGAATCGAGCCGGGAGGCGGGCGCGCTCATGCAGAGCCTCCGGCGAGGGCGTCGGCGAGACCACGGGAGATCTCATCGAGCTGGGTTTCCAGTGAGGCGTCGATGGCGCCGCGCGCAGTCTCCACGATCACGGCGCCGGGTTCAAGCGACGCCTCTTCGTGGATGCGGATTCCTTGCGGGGCGCCGATGCGTGCAAGATGGGCGCGGACCGCGGCAGCATGGGCGGGATGCAGGCGAATCTCAGTGACTTCGCGCAAGGCGGCCTTCTCCAACGCGGCCTTGGCCAGACCGAGAACGGCGTCGGGATCGACGTGCAGCTCGCGCCGCAGGATGCGGCGGGCGATGGCGAGAGCGATCGTCACCAGCTCGCGCTCGGCTTCGGTGCGGAGGCGGGGCTTGAGTCCCGCGATCTCCTCGATGGAGCGGGCAAGCCGCGAGAGCAAGGCATCCATCTGCGCTGCCGCCTGGCGCTGCCCCTCCTCGACGCCCTTCCTGAATGCCTCGTGCCGGGCAGATTCGAGCTCGGCCCGGAACTGCGACTCGATTTCCTCGAGGCACGGGCCCGCGCCGGGGGGAGCGGCGGCAGAGGAGGAGTGAGCCGGCAAAGGCGCAGGAGCGGAGTGGAGGTACTGCCGTTCGAGCTCCTGCACAGGCGGGCCGAGCTGCGGCCAGGCGAAAGCCTGAGTGGCGCCGGCGGGAGGCGTGCGGAGGATGCGCGTGGCCATGGCGTCACACCACGTACTGTTCTCCGACGGCGCCTTTCAGGCTGAGGACACCCTCGGCCTCCAGTTGCCGGACAACGGAGATGATCTGTTGCTGGGCGGCCTCGACCTCCTTGATCTTCACGGGGCCGAGGGCCTCCATGTCCTCGCGGAGCATTTCGGCGCCGCGCTGCGACATGCATTGCATGAAGTGGTTTTTGAGCTGATCGCTGGTGCCCTTCAGGGCCACGGTGAGGAGCTTCCGGTCAACGCGGGCGAGGATCTCCTTGATGCCGTTCTGGTCGATCAGGAGCAGGTCCTCGAAGACGAACATGAGGTGGCGGATGGTTTCGGCGAGGTTGGGGTCCTGGGCCTCGATGGTGTCGAGGATTTCCTTGCTGGTAGCGGAATCGAGGCGGTTGAACATCTCGGCGACGGCGCGCACGCCGCCGTAGCTTTCCCGGCTCAGCTCGCCGAGGGCCTTGAGTTTCTGGCCGATGATGCCGGCGATCTTGGAGATGATGTCCGGGGAGATCTGTTCGAGGTTGGCCATGCGAAGGGCGACGTCGGCGCGGATCTCCGGCGGGAGGCTGAACAGGAGTCCGGCGGCCTGCGAGGAGCCGAGATGGCTGAGGATAAGGGCGATGGTCTGGGGATGCTCGCTGTGGATGAACTTGGCCAGCTGCTGGGGGTCGGCTTTCTGCAGGGCGTCGAAGCTGGCGGTGTCGTGGCCGAGGAGTTTGACGAGGCGGTCGAGGATGCGCGTGGCCATCTCCGGCCCAAAGGCGCTGACGAGCATTTTGCGGGCGTATTCGATGCCGCCCTTCAGGACGTAGTCCTGGGCCATGGACATCTGGTAGAACTCGTCGAGGATGCCCTCGGCTTCCACGGCCGTGATGGCGGGAATGCGGGCCACCTCCTTGCCGATGGCGGCGACCTCGTCTTCTTCCAGGTGCTTGAGCACCGTGCCGCTGAGCTCCTCGCCGAGAGTGACCATCAGCACGGCGGCTTTCTGAAGGCCGGAGTAGCGCTGGACGGATTCCTTTTCGGGAAGCGCGTTGGTGATCATCAGCGGTTCTCCGTGATCCAGGTGCGCACGAGCTGGGCGACAGCTTCCGGATCCTTGCGCGCTTGTTCCGCAATGGCCTTTTTCAGGACCTCGGCCTTCTTGGTCTGGGCCGGGAGCTGCTTTTGCAGCGCCAGCAGAGCTTCTCTTTCGAGCCGCTCCTTTTCGGCGCGGGTCTGCTCGATGGCAGCCATGGCCTGCTGCTCAAAAGCGCCCTCGCCGGAGGCCGGGAGTTGCGCGGCGGGCGCCGCTCCCGCCAAAGAGGGTTTGGATGCATCAATGGCGGCCGCGGGACGCCTGCGGATCAGACGACGCGCGAGGAGCCAGAGGATGGCGAGGAGCACCAGGAGCAGCGCGCCGGCCGCGCCGAGCCAGACCTGGAGCGGCGCCTTGTCCAGCAGAGGCTTCGCCCACGCCGGGGGAACGAAGCCGCGCGGCTCCGGGCCGGCTGGAAGATCCTGCGGCAGCGGAGGCCCGGCGAGGAGCGTGGATTCGAACGGGAGGGATTCGACGAGGATCTGGTCGCCGCGCTCCTGCTGGAAGCCGACGACACCGGCCAGCACATCGCGGACGACCTTGAGGGTCTCCGGCGGGGGCGGCTCGAGGATGCGGCGCGCCTTGGGGCCGGCGCCCTCCCAACGGACTTTGTGGTCGACGAGGATGGCGACCGAGATGCGGCGCAGCGCGCCCTGCGGGATCTTGAGGTGACGGACGACGCGGCTGGTCTGGTAGGTGACGTTTTCGGTTTTTCGCGAGACGCCGGAGGACGAGCCAGGGAGGCGGGGCGCCGGCCGCGGCAGGTTGGAGGGGGTGCCAGGAACGCCGGCGGAAGGCGCGGCCGTGCCGGAAACGTCCTCGGTGCGGGCCGAGGTGACCATGACGGATTTCGAGGGGTCGAAGGTCTCCTCGCTCTGCTCGCCGGAGGTGAAGTCGCAGTCGATGTTGACACCGGCGCGGTAGCGCTCCGGGCCGAGCAGGGGGTCGAGAGTGGAGCGGATCTTGGCGAGGTATTCGCGCTCGAGGCTCTGGCGGAACTCGAGCATGGCCGAGGAGGGACGGCCCTCGCCTTCGAGATCGAGGCTGGGGCGGCTGAGGAGGTTGCCCGACATGTCGAGGACGGAGACGGCTTCGGGCGCGAGGCCCTCGACGGCGCTGGCGGTGAGGTGCTGCACGGCGAGTACGTTTGGCGGAGAGAGCCTGGCGCCGGGGCGGAGCTTGACGAGGACGCTGGCCTTGGCGGGCTGGCGGTGGTCGGCGAACAACGATTCTTTGGCGAAGGTGACATGGACGCGGGCGCGCTCGACTTCAGCGAGGGCCATGACGCTGCGCTCCAGTTCGCCTTCGAGGGCGCGGCGGTAGTTGACCTGTTCGGCGAAGTCGGTGACGCCGAGGTTGGACTGGTCGAAGAGTTCGAAGCCGGCGCGGCCGGAGCGTGGCAGCCCCGCGGCCGCCATTTCGAGGCGGAGTTCGGCGACGCGGTCCGAGGGGACCAGAATGGCGCCGCCGTCGGAGACCTGATAGCGGACGTTGGAGGACCGGAGCTTTTCGACGATCGCGCCGGCGTCTTCGGGCGCGAGGTTGGTGAACAGGGGCCGCAGGTCGCGCTGGCGGTTCCACTGGACGGCGGCGTAGAGAAGGGCGGCGACGGCGAGGAGCGCGGCGCCGAGCGAGGCGCGCTGTTTCCAGGAGAGACTTTCCCAAAGCCGTGTGATCTGTTGCATGGCGACTGGATGGCGGCCGTACTAAATTTGCATGCGCATGATTTCCTGATAGGCCTGGACGAACTTGTTGCGCATCTGGAGGAACAGCTCGAAGCCGAGCTGGGCCTGCTGGTGGGCGAGGGCGACCTGATGGATGTCGACGGCCTCGCCGCTGAGGAAGCGCGAGATCTCCGACTCGGCGTTTTTCTGCAGCGCGTCGACACCGTGCAGGGCGCCGGAAAGAGCGGAGGAGAAGGCGCCAGTGGCGGAAGGCGCGTGGCGCGGAGGCTCGACGGGATCCGGATGGCGGACGGGCGGAATGGAACCGATGGGCGTCATCGCAGCAGGTCAATCGACTTCGAGAGCATGTCCTTGACGGCAGTCATGGCGGCGACGTTGGCCTGATAGCCGCGGGCGGCGCCTATGAGGTCGACCATCTCTTCGGCCGGGTTGATGCGCGGATAGGCAACGTAGCCGTTGGCGTCGGCGTGAGGATGGCCGGGCTGGTAGCGCAGGTCGGGCGGGCGGGTGTCCTCGACGACCGCGGAGACGGCGACGCCGGTGCCGCCGGGGCCGAGTTCGGTCTGGAAGACGGCCGCGAATGGCGAGGTTTGGGGGCTGGGTTCAAACACGACGTCGCGGCGGCGGAAGGGGCCGCCATCGGGCGTGCGCGTGGTTTCCGAGTTGGCGAGGTTTTCGACGATGAGTTCGGCGCGGGCGCGCTGCGCGGAGAGGCCGGAGGCGCTGACGGAGAGTGAATGGAAGAGGCTCATGCGGTGCGGCCCTCCTCGATGGCCATGCGGAGCTTGCGCAGCTCGGCGCGGGCGAGCTGCGAGGCGATGTTGAAGCGGATGGCATTCTCGGCCAGCAGCCGCGATTCGCGGTCGAGGCTGACGTTATTGCCGTCGTTCTTGACGGTGAGATCGAGGGGCTCGACAACGCGCGGCCGGGCGCCGGGTGCTAGGGAGAGGAATTCGAACTGAAAGTCGATGTCCCTGGTCCGGTAGCCGGGCGTGTCGATGTTGGCCAGGTTGGAGGCAACGAGGCGCTGGCGCTCGGCGAGCAGGTCCATGTAGCGGCCCAGGTCCTGGGTGAGAGGCGTCAGCATGGCGCTGATGGACTTGCAGGTGGAGTGCCGAGAGGGGCTTATCGGCGCGGAGGGGCTGGATCTTGGAGGAAATGTTTGAATGAGGAACAGGTTAGGAGCGTCGGGGCAGCGGCGCGGGGCGGCCGTAGAGGGTGGGGTAGGCGTGTTCCATTTCGGAGGCTGTTTCGAGAGCTGTTCCAATTTGGACCAGAGGGCCTTGGCCGATGCCGGGGCAGAGGCGCGCGGTTTGCCGCCATGCGCGGCGGGAGGAGACGAGTTCGGGCCAGAAGGGGAAGAGGCGGCACTGGGTGGGCTTGGCGGGGTGAATGGCGCAGCCGTCTTCGAGCAGGAAGGGGCACTGGCGGTTGCGGGGCTTGCGGAAGCGAAGCAAATGGCGGGTGCGGTAGACGTAGCGGCGTTCGAACTCGGCGGGCGAGAGGCGGAGGAAGCGCGCGGCGCGGCGGAGATCGCCTTCGGAGAGATAGACGAAGCCCTGCTGGTTGCAGCAGCGGGTGCAGCCTGGCTGGCAAGCGAAGCGCAGGGGTTCCACGGGGTCATTATCTCAGGGGAAAGGAAGAACGCGGGGCGGGAATTGTCGCAGAATAGAAGGAAGCGCGGACGCGGGGCCGAAGGCGCGTCCGGGCGGGAGCCAACCCGATGAGGAGCGAGCAGGAGAAGCTGGTAGCGGAGATCGCGCGCGAGGTCCTGGCGCGGCTGGAAGGGCGCGCACAGGGGCCGAAGGGGGACGGCGCGCAGGCGGCGCAGCCCGCCGGGGCGGCGCCGGGCGACGGCGTGTTCGCGACGGTGGACGAGGCGGCGGAGGCGGCGGCCGAGGCGCAGGCGCGGATTGCGGCGTTGAGCCTGGCCGAGAGGGGCCGGATGGTGGAGCAGATCAAGAAGGCGTGCGAGGAGAACGCGGAAGAGTGGGGGCGGCTCGAGCTGGAAGAGACGGGTCTGGGGCGGCTGGACCACAAGATCGAGAAGCTGAAGATCATCCGCAACGTGCCCGGGGTGGAGATGATGGAGGCGCAGGCGCGGACCGATGCCGACGGACTGTGCCTCATCGAGCGGGCACCGTGGGGCGTGGTGGGGATGGTGTTGCCGGCGACGCATTCGGCGCCGACGCTGGCGTCGAATGCGATCAACGTGCTGGCGGCAGGCAACACGGCGGTGTTCAGCCCGCACCCGGCGGGGGCGAAGATCGCGATGCGGGCGATGCAGGAGTTCAACCGCCGGATCGAGCGTGTGTCGGGCGTGCGCAACGCGCTGGCGATGTGCGCGACGGCGAGCATCCGCACGGCGGAGGAGGTGTTCCGGCATCCGAAGATCGCGCTGCTGTGCGTGACGGGCGGGCCGGCGGTGGTGCGGGCGGCGATGAAGCATGGGAAGCGTGTGATTGCGGCCGGGCCGGGCAACCCTCCGGTGGTAGTGGACGAGACGGCGGACCTCGAGCTGGCGGCGCGGTCGATTGTGCTGGGGGCGGCGTTCGACAACAACCTGCTTTGTATTGGCGAGAAAGAAGTGTTTGTGGTGGGGCAGGTGTTCGACGGCTTCGTGGCGGCGATGAAGCGGGCAAAGGCCTGCGAGCTGAGGCCGGAGGCGATCGAGCGGCTCACCCGGGCGGCGTTCGATCTGGAGCACGACGGCAAGGGGTGCGCGCACGGGCACCTGAAGAAGGACCTGATCGGAAAGAGCGTGGAGGTTCTGGCGGCGGCGGCGGGCGTGGAGGTTCCGAAGGGCACAGAGCTGCTGTTCGGGGTGACGGCCGAGGACCATGTGTTCGTGCAGGAAGAGCAGATGATGCCGTTTGTGCCGGTGGTGAGGGTGCGCGACATCGACGACGGGATCCGTGCGGCGTTGAAGGCGGAGCGGGGCTTCCGCCACACGGCGATCATCCACTCGCGGAATCTCAACCATGTGACGAAGATGGCGCGGGCGATGAACACGACGCTTTTCGTGCACAACGCGCCGTGCGTGGCGGCGCTGGGATCTGGGGCGCCGGGACACCTGAGTTACTCGATTGCGACGCCCACGGGGGAGGGCGTGACCACGCCGCTGACGTTCACGCGGGAGCGGCAGATCGCCCTGGGCGCGGGGGCGTTGCGGATCATTTGAGAGAGGGAAGGACGGATCGAAAGAGATGGAAAAGGCAGCGAAGAGAAGCGAGGATTGCCGATGAGCCGCAGGGATTTGAGCCGGCACCGGATCATCACGGCCCAGGACGTGGAGGATGCGGCGCGCGCCGGGGTGGTGGAGCTGCTGCTGCAGCCGGGCGCGATGCTGACGCCGGAAGCCGCCGAGGCGGTGGCGCGGCACGGCCTGCGGCTGAGCGGGCGCGAAGGCGGCGACGGCTGGGAGGCGCTGCTGAACTCGGCGGAGGCGCAGCCGTTCAAAGAGGAGATTTGCGCGGTGGGGCGCAAGCTGTGGCAGCGGATGTATGTCGACGGCAACGGCGGCAACATCAGCTGCCGGCTGCGGGACGACGCGGTGCTGTGCACGCCGACGCTGTGCAGCAAGGCGGACCTGACTCCGGCCGACCTGTGCCTGGTGGATCTGGGCGGCAAGCAGCTGGCGGGGGGCAAGGCGCGGACGAGCGAAATTCTGCTGCACCTGGAGATCTACAAGGCGGTGCCGGAGGCGCGGGCGGTCGTGCACTGCCATCCACCGCATGCGACGGCGTATGCGATCACGGGTCGCGTGCCGCCGACGTGCATCATTCCCGAATACGAGGTGTTTATCGGAAAGGTCGCGCTGTCGCCGTATGAGACGCCGGGGACGAAGAAGTTCGCCGAGACGGTGCTGCCGTTTGTGAAGACGCACAACACGGTGCTGCTGGCGAATCACGGGATCGTGTGCTGGGCGGACACGGTGACTCACGCCGAATGGTACGCCGAGGTGGTGGATACCTATTGCTGGACGCTGATGCTGGCGCAGCAGCTGGGGGCGCCGCTTTCGCACATCCCGGCGGAGAAGGCCGAGGACCTGCTGGCGATCAAGCAGCGGCTGGGTCTGCCGGACGCGCGGCTGGGCGAAGAGAGTTGCCCGGTGTGCGACATGCCGGAGCGTCCCGGGGCGATCACGACGCTGCCCAACGGGGGAGCAGCCGGGCGGCCGCCGGGGGTGACCGAGGAGCTGATCGCGGCGGTGACGGAGGCGGTGCTGAAAGCGCTGGAGGAGAAGAAGCGGGGGTAAGGGGAGCGCCTTTTGGCGGGCGGCGCCCGGGGTGTGCACGAGCGGGGCGGAAGGTTCCCCCATGGGGTTCAGCGGAGTGTGGTTGCGGCACTGCGGCGCTGTGCGTGGGAGTGCGTTCGCGGCGGGAGGGGTGTGAGAAGGCCCGGCGGGCGGGGCTGGAAGAGCGATGGCGACCGCCTTTTGACCCCCCGCCCCGCGATTTGGTTGGACACCGATTTGCAACAAGGAGAGTCAGTATGTCCAACATGAAACCCTCGGATTCCGGCCCCGCGCCGGTCGCCCTCCGGGCTCCTGATTCGGGCCGGGAAAGCAGCCGCGACGGCAAAGACCGCTTGCTTCGCCAAGTGCGAGAAAGGCGTGCTTCTGGAACCACTCCGCGGCGCTGATCTGGAATATATCAGGCGGAAGCATGGCGTCACGGTGGCGACCCTGTGGGAATGGCGCGACGCCTTTCTGGCGGTCGGCGCTGAAGGACCCAAGATCCGGTAGGAAGACTTGGTCGATAAGCAGGGCCGCCGGATGAAGTCGGTCATCGCCGAGTTGGCCATGGAGAACAAACTGCTCCGCGAGCACATCCGGCGGAGGGAGGACGAGAGACGTTTCCCGGGCTGAATGTCGAGCGAGACGAGCCGCTCCCGACCAGCGCCGACACCCAGAATACAGGGTCATCTTTTTCGCGCAGGGGAGAGCGTAAGGGATGGAGGGCTTCGGAGGGACCGCCCGTTCTCGCGGGCCTTCGGCCCGCTTCACTCGCAATGCGGTAAACCGCTCGTTCCCGCCGCCTTTCGGGCGGCTTCACTCGCGATGTGGAAAACCGCTCGTTCCCGCGGGCCTTCGGCCCGCTTCACTCGCGGCTCTGACAATGCCTTCCACGGTCAGAGCC
>Ga0209018_1001551_pt1 | contig 18096 bp, 20 predicted proteins | sample YNPBryBLVA2012_FD_185814 | JGI IMG/M metagenome (GOLD analysis project Ga0209018, IMG submission 185814) | Anoxygenic and chlorotrophic microbial mat microbial communities from Yellowstone National Park, USA - YNP Bryant BLVA 2012 (SPAdes)... ...
GTCGGCGGTCTTCGCGTAGTTCACGGCGTCCTGGTTGTTGCGCAGGGCCGCGTCCATCGACGTGAGCTGGGCCCGGAAGTTCTCCGAAGCGATGAGGCCCGACGGGTCGTCCGAGCCGTTGTTGATGCGCAGACCCGTCGACAGCCGGGTGACCGACTTGCTCAGCTCCGAGCCAGTCAGACCCAGGTTGCGGTACGCGTTCATCGCGGCGACGTTCGTGTTGATGCGAAACGACATGCTGTGTGTTCCTCCGTGATCGTGCCGGTGATCCCGGCTCCTTGACCCCGCACAGTTCCGACACCCTCCATCCTGTCGAATGCAGCCTGTCCGGCGGTCTACTGCAGAGTCTTGGCCCGCGCCGTGCCGAACCTACCTGTCAATTTTGCCTGCTTGAACCTGAAAAACCATAAACCGGCACAATTACCTGCTCTCCTTAACGCTTAAGGATGACCCGTTCGCAACGGGCGTTATCCCGTTCCACATCGTGGCCGCTGGGCCCCCAGGCAGAATTGCCGGGTTCCGACAGGGTCCGAAGGACCTCCGCCTCTCCCAACCCGGAGGACAATGCCTGTATGAACCTGAACGCGTACGTCTCGGCGCTGCGCAGGGAGCTGCTCGAGGACCTGCACGCGGGTCGCGAGCCGAGGGTGGGCACGTTCGACCCCAACCTCCTGAAGGAGGGCCGGACCAAGTCGCCCGCGCAGATGGGCGACTGCAGGTTCGAGCCGGACGCCATCCTGCTGGAGTTCGTGTTCCCCGAGGCCGGAGGCCGCTCCACCGTGCTGACGGTCCGCGTTCCCTCTCCCGAGCGCATCGTGTACCTCCCCGTGCCCGAGTGGGTGGTGGAGGACGTGTGGCACGGCGAGGTCCACGGCTCCTACGAGTTCGAGTCCGACGCGCGCCGCCTGGTCTCGCGCCTGCACGACCTGCTCGCCCCGGAGGCCAACCGCGAGCTGTTCGGCCCCAAGCCGTGCAAGCACCGCGAGGCCTCTTGGTAAACTCGCCTGCGTGAACGCGCTCCTGGCCGAGCGGACGACGCCGTCCGGGGTGGTCCTCCAGCTCGCGCAGGGGGACATCACCGAAGAGGCCACCGACGCCATCGTCAACGCGGCGAACGAGCGCCTGCTGCACGGCGGAGGGGTCGCCGGAGCGATCGCGCGCAAGGCGGGTCCGACCCTCGCCGCGGAGTCCCAGCGGTGGTTTCGGGAGCACGGCCCGGTGAGCCACGCCGAGCCGGCCTGGACGACGGCCGGGAGGCTGCGCTGCCGGTTCGTCATCCACGCGGTCGGGCCGGTGTGGGGCACGGGCGAGGAGGACGAGCGCCTGGCGGCCGCCGTGGAGGGATCTCTGAGAGTCGCGCGAAGGCTCGGCCTCAGGTCGCTCGCCTTGCCCGCGATCTCCACCGGCGTCTTCGGCTTCCCCCTCGACAGGGCCGCCCGCGTGATCCTCGGCGCGCTGCTCCGGGGGCTTGCGGAGCCCGGAGGGCTAGAGCTGGTGCGGGTGGTCGTGCGGGACGACCGGGCCGCGAGCGCGTTCCAAAGGGCTTGGAAGGAGCTGCCGCATGAAGAACAGGAACTCGCTGCTGGGAGGGTGCCGCCGGTGACCACGTTCGTCGCGACTTGGAGGGAACCTGGGGAGGTGGCCATCCGCGCGGCCTGGAAGCGCCGCGAAGACGGGGGCACGCTGATCGACTGCCTCGAGCACGGGCTTGCGGAGGCCGAATGGGACGCCTCGCTCCTCGCGATCGGCCGCGGAGCGCTCCCGAACGCGGACGGAGAGGTCGAGCTGGACGCTTCCATCATGGACGGCGCGACGCTGGAGGCCGGGGCCGTCTGCTCCCTCAGGGGCATCCTGCCGGCCATCTCCGTCGCCCGCCGCGTGCTGGAGAACACCCCCCACGTGATGCTCGCCGGCGACCAGGCGAGGCGGTTCGCCCTGAGCCAGGGCTTCGAGCCGACCAACCTGATGACCGCCGAGAACATCGCCCGCTACGAGCAGTGGTGCAGGGACAACCGCCCGGGAATGCTGCACCACGTGCACGCCGTCGGCCAGCACGTCGGCGACACGATCACCATGCTGGCGCTGGAGGAGCCGGGGCATCTCGCTGCGGCGAGCAGCACGAGCGGCCTGCCGTTCAAGCTCCCAGGCCGCGTGGGAGACTCCCCGATCGTCGGCGCGGGGATCTACGCCGACGACGAGGTGGGAGCCGCCGGCGCCACCGGCTGGGGCGAGGAGCTTTGGAAGGCCGTCGCCTCCTTCCGCGCCGTCGAGGAGATGCGCCGGGGCGCCACGCCCCAAGAGGCCTGCGACACGGTCGTGCGGCGGATGATGCGCCGCCAGCCGAAGTCGCGGGAGCTGGCCTGCGCCGTGTTCGCGATCGACCGCCAGGGCCGGGTCGGCGCCGCCGTCACCGAGGGCGAGTTCCCCGTCTGGACGTGCCGCGACGGACGACTCGAGCTCACCGTGCACCGGGCTCCGCAGGCCTGAAAGGTTGCCATGGCGAGGCTGATCGGCACCGCTGGACACGTCGACCACGGCAAGACCAGCCTCATCCGCGCGCTCACGGGCATCGATGCCGACCGCCTGCCCGAGGAGAAGCGCCGAGGGATGACGATCGACATCGGCTTCGCCCACATCCAGCTCCCGGGCGTGGGGGACGTGTCGATCGTGGACGTGCCGGGTCACGAGCGCTTCCTCGGCAACATGCTCGTGGGCGCGCTCGGCACCGACGTCGCCCTGCTGTGCGTGGCGGCGGACGAGGGCGTGATGCCTCAGACCCGCGAGCATCTCGAGATTTTGGAGCTGCTTCCGGTGGAGAGGCTCGTGGTCGCCCTCACCCGCGCCGACCTCGCCGACCCCGACACGCGCGAGCTGGCGGCGACCGAGGTGCGCGAGCTCCTCGCCCGCACGCGCTTCGGAGCCGAGGTGCCCGTCGTTCCCGTTTCCTCCGAGACCGGAGAGGGCCTGGAGGCCCTGCGCGCCGCCTTGGCCGAGGCCCTCTCCGGCCCTCAGCCCGAGGCCCAAGGGCCTTGGTACCTGCCGATCGACCGCGCCTTCACCGTCCGCGGGCACGGATGCGTGGTCACCGGCACGCTCGCCCAGGGCGCGGTGCGCCAGGGGGATCCGGCGGTGCTGGAGCCGGGCGGCCGCGAGGTCCGGGTGCGCGGGGTCCAGGTGCACGGCCGGCCCGCCGACCGTTCCGAGAAGGGCCGCCGCACGGCGCTGAACCTCGGGGGCGTGTCGGCGGACGAGGTGCGCAGGGGCCTGGCCGTCGGGTCACCGGGGGTGCTGTTCGCCACGAGGTGCCTGGACGCGCGCGTTCGCTGGAAGGCCGGGGCCGAGAGGATCCGCCACGGGATGCGCGTCCGGGTGGCGATCGGCTCGGCCGATGCGCTCGGCAGGATGTTCCTGAACGACCACGACCCGGACCTGATCCAGCTGCGCTTGGACGAGCCCGTGGCGTGCGCCCTGGGCCAGCCGCTCATCGTCCGGCGCCACAGCCCGTCCGATCTGCTCGCCGGGGGCCGGGTGACCGTTCCCCTGGCCAAACCGAGGCGCAAGTCGGAGCGGCCCGTCTCGTCCGGCCTCGAGGGCCTCGGGCTGGAGCAGGCGCTGGTCGGGGCCGTCCGGTCCGCCGAAAGCGGGCAGCCGGCCGAAGAGGCCTGCCGGATGCTCGGCCGAACCCAGCGCGACCTCGCGCCGGTCTTCGAGAGGCTGCGCAAGGGTGGCCGCCTGCTCGGCTTCGCCGACCTCTGGTTCACGCCCGAGACGTTCGAGGCCGCGTCCGAGAGGTTCCTCGCGACGTTGCGGCGGCTCCACCAGGAGAGGCCCGGCGCCCCGGCGCACCCCAGGGAGCGCGTCGCGCAGCTCGCCGGCCTGCCCTGGGCTGGAAGGCCGCTGGACCGCATCCTGGCGCACCTGGCCGAGCAGGGCCGGGTGGCGGTGGAGGGAACCTCGGTGCGCGACCCCTCCTTCCAGATCCCGCTGTCGGCCCGCCAGCGGCAGTTCCTCGACCGCATCAAGGCGGCTCTGGACGAGGAGGGCGTCAACGTGCCCTCGCTGCTCGACCTCGCTCGCAAGCTGGCGGTACCGCCGCAGGCGGTGGAGGAGATGCTCCGCATCGGCGTCGACCGCCGCGAGGTGGTGCGCATCGGCGACGGCCTGCACTACACGCCGGAGGGTCTCTCCAGGATCCAGCGGGCGGTTCGCGAGGCGTTCGGAACGCGACCGTTCTCGGCGGGCGAGTTCCGCGACGCGCTGGGCACCAGCCGCAAGTACGCCATTCCGCTTCTGGAGCACTTCGATTCGGTGCGCTTCACGGTCCGCAGGGGCGACCAACGGGTCGTGGCGCGGGCGGGCGAGTAGAATCCGCGCATGCCCGAGCCGCTCGTGGCGATCAGCACGGTGGACGCGGCGGTGCGCTCGATCTCGCAGATCGTGAGGCTGCTGCGGGAGGCCAAGCCCGGCGCCGTCAAGCGCGCGCTGGAGGAGATGCGCGAGGAGATGGCGTCCGGGTTCGAGGCCCTGCAGGCCTCGCTGGAGGAGGCCCGCTCCCAGCCGCAGGCCGTGGCCGAGAGGCAGGCCGCGCTCGAGGCCCGCGTGGCGACCCTCGAAGAGGCGGAGTCGCGCCGCCGCGGATCGTTCTGGGCACGCCTCCTGCGCCGGTTTCAAAAAATCCAAGAAAACCGCTGAATCCTTTCCGGGGCGTCGCTCCTCCTAGGGATTAGGACCCAGATCGAACGATCCAAGGTCCGGTTCGCACAGAGGAGTACACACCGTGAATCTCAACGAAATCACCCCCGACAAGGTTGTGGACGCGCGCTCGATGGGTTGCCCCGGCCCGCTGCTGGAGGCCAAGAAGGCGATCGGCTCGGTCTCGGTCGGCCAGATCCTCGAGATCCAGTCCGGCGACCCCGGCAGCCGCGAGGACATCCCCGCCTGGTGCAAGAAGACCGGCCACGAGTACCTCGGCTTCGTGGAGCACGACGGCTACGACAGCCTGTTCGTCAAGCGCACGAAGTGACGGCCCACCGGGTCTGACCGCCAACGGAGGCCGAACCATGAAGGACCCCGATCAGTACAAGATCCTGATCCTGACCACCAACATCAGCTCCTATCCCGGCGCGAACACGGTCGGTCAGGCCCGGCTCCAGTATTCGCCCGGAACCTCCATCCTGCGCGTTCCCGATCCCGTGATGTTCCCCGAGGATTTCTATCTGAACGCCTTCCGCAAGGGCGTCGACGGGATCATCGTGATGAGCAGCGGCTCGGACTGCCCGTACGAGGGCGCCTACCGCCGCCTCTCCGCGCGCATCCAGCGCGTGTACAAGCGCATGAAGGAGGAGGGCATCGACCCGTCCCGCCTCAAGCTCACCACCATCTGCACGGTCTGCAAGGCCGCCTTCCTCAAGGAGATCGCGGAGATGCAGCAGAACCTGCAGAAGCTCGAGGAGGCCGCCGCCAAGGCGTAGGAGAACCGCCATGATCGCCAACCATCCCGTGGAAAGGGCCGACGCGCTGGTCGTCGGAGCCGGCATCGCCGGTCTCCAGGCCGCGCTGGACCTCGCCGACCAAGGCTTCCAGGTCGTGATCGTCGAGCGACAGCCCAGCATCGGCGGCCACATGATCAACCTCAGCAAGGTCTTCCCGACGCTGGACTGCGCGAGCTGCATCACCACGCCCCGCATGGCCAGCACGGCCCACCATCCCAACATCCAGGTCTTCACCTACTCCGAGGTGGATTCCATCCGCCCCGTGGGAGACCGGTTCCAGGCCACCATCACCCGCAAGCCGCGCTACATCGACGAGGACAAGTGCATCGGGTGCAAGCGCTGCGAGGAGGCCTGCACGGTCTATCTGCCGGACGAGTACGACCACTCGCTCGGCGCCAAGAAGGCCGTGTCCATCCCGTTCACCAACGCCATCCCGCAGTACCCCGTGCTCGACATGGACGAGTGCTTCCTCTGCGGCGGATGCGCCCGGGCCTGCCCGACCGACGCCATCGACTACATGCAGAAGCCGGAGACCTTCCAGCTCGAGGTCGGCGCGGTCATCCTGGCCACCGGCTACGACATGACTCCGATGGACGCCAAGAGCCAGTACGGCGGCGGCAAGCTCCCCAACGTGATCTCCCCGTGGCAGGCCGAGAGGCTGCTCGCGCCGCACGGCCCCTACGGCGGAGTGCTCCGGCCGTCGGACGGCAAAATCCCGGACAGCATCGCGTTCGTGCAGTGCGCGGGCTCCCGCGACGCCAGCCTCGGCGTACCCTACTGCTCCCGCGTGTGCTGCATGTACGCCATCAAGCAGGCGATGCTGCTCTCCGGCTCCCTGCCGATCGCGGACATCACCATCTACTACATGGACATCCGGGCGTTCGGCAAGGGCTACGAGCAGTTCTATCAGAGCGCCAAGGCCATGGGCATCGAGTTCGTCAAGGCCAAGGTCGGCCGCATCCGCGAGGACGAGGAGCACAACCCGATCCTCCGCATCGAGCGGCAGGAGGGCGACAGCGCGCCCGAGGAGGTCCGCCACGACCTGGTGATCCTCTCGCTGGGCATGGTGCCCGCCTGGATTCCCGACCGCGACGGCATCGTGCCGCTCCAGACCGGCTCCGACCGGTTCCTCCTCAGCCCCAAGCCCAGGATCTCCCCGACCCTGACCACGCTGCCCGGCGTGTTCGCCTGCGGCGCGGCCACCGGGCCGAAGGACATCGTCGACACCATCGTCGAGGCCGGAGCCGCAGCCATGCAGGCCGCAGCCCACCTCCAGCGCACCCTCGCAGGAGCCGCGAAATGAGCGAAATCCCGAACGAGAACCCCGTCCACGGAACCCCCGAGAAGGAGGAGGTGCGCGTCGGCGTGTACGTCTGCCACTGCGGCGGAAACATCTCGGACGTCGTCGATGTGCAGAAGGTGGCCGAGGAGGTCGGAAAGCACCCGGACGTGAAGGTCAGCAAGCACTACATGTTCATGTGCTCCGACCCCGGCCAGCAGCTGATCATGGAGGACATCCGGCGCAACGGCATCAACCGCGTCGTGGTGTCGGCCTGCTCGCCGTTCCTCCACGAGACCACGTTCCGCAAGGCCCTCCAGCGCGCGGGCCTGAACCCCTACCTGTACGAGCACGTCAACGTGCGCGAGCAGGTCAGCTGGGTGCACAAGGGCAAGCCGGAGTCCGCCACCGAGAAGACGATCCGCCTCACGCTGGCCGGCGTGGAGAAGGTCGTCCGCCAGGATCCCTTGGAGGCGATCCGGGTGGAGGCCGAGCAGCACGTGGTGGTGATCGGCGCCGGCATCGCCGGCATGCGCGCCGCCGTCTCCGCCGCCCGGAGGGGCCTCCGCGTCACGCTCATCGAGAAGTCCGACCGAACGGGCGGAAGGCTCAACGAGCTCTCCACGCTCTACCCCGACAACGAGTCGGCGCAGACCGTCGTGGACGAGCTGACCGCCATGGTGCAGTCGGACCAGAGCATCGACCTGTGCCTGAACAGCCGCCTGACGATGATCGACGGCTACGTCGGCAACTTCACGGTCGGGTTCGAGATGCACAGCCCCGAGGGGCCGGTGACCCGGCAGATCCGCGCGGGAGCCATCATCCTCGCCACCGGCTACCGGCACTACGAGCCGTTCGAGGGCGAGCTGGGGTATCGCCAAAGCCCCGACGTCCTGACCCTGCCGGAGTTCAACCGGCTCCTGGAGACCACGCCCCCCGGCGAGCTGATGAACCTGAACGGCCGGCCGATCCGGCACGTCGGCTTCGTGCACTGCGTGGGCAGCCGCCAGGTGGAGGGGGTCCACCAGCCGCAGCCCGACGGCAAGGTCAACGACTACTGCTCGCGCGTGTGCTGCACGGCCGCGCTGCACGCCATCCACCGGCTGATGGACAAGCACCCCGGCGTGCGCGTGTTCGACGTCTATCGAGACATCCGCACCTACGGGCGCGGCCACGAGGACCTGTACGAGAAGGCCAGCAAGCGCGGCGTCCTGTTCTTCCGCCACACCGAGGAGAACCAGCCCGTCGTTCGGCTGAACGAGTCGCCCAACGGCCGGCCGAGGCACACGCTCGCCGTGCAGGACGTGCTGACCTGGAACGAGGAGGTCGAGATTCCGGTGGACCTCATCGTGCTGGCGACCGGGATGATGCCCAACGACATCTCCGGGATCATCCAGACGATGAAGCTGCCGGTAGGCGCCGACCGCTTCCTGCAGGAGGTCCATCCCAAGCTCCGCCCGGTGGAGGTGGCCAACAACGGCGTGTTCCTCGCCGGAACCTGCCAGGGGCCGATGGACGCCATCGAGGCCGTGGCGGCCGGCGAGGCCGCGGCGGTGAAGGCGTCGATCCTCCTCTCCAAGGGCATGATCGAGATGGACCCGTTCGTCGCCCGCGTCCGCGAGGAGAAGTGCACCGGCTGCGAGCTGTGCCTGGCCGAGTGCGAGTACCGCGGCGCACTGACGATGGCCGAGTCCGCCGACGGCCGCAAGGTCGCCCGCGTCAACCCCGCCCTGTGCGCGGGATGCGGCGCGTGCGCGGCCGTCTGCGAGCCTAGAGCGATCGAGATCGCCGGCTGGTCGCTGGACCAGTTCGACGCCATGGTCGACGCGCTGGTGGCGCACTGAGGGGGACCAAGATGGCAGAGGAAACCGCCAAGAAAACCAACCGCGCCCTGGAGCAGCTGAAGCAGCTGCGCTCGGAGCGCGCCGAGGAGAACAAGAAAAAGGCCGAACGGCAGAAGGAGCAGAACCGCCTGCAGAAGGCCGTGCTCGACGCCTTGGGCGACGGGGAGCGCACCGTCCCCGAGATCGCCGAAGCCGCCGGCATCGACAACCAGACGGCGCTGTGGTGGGTCACGGCGCTGCGCAAGTACAACAAGGTCGAGACCGCCGGCAAGCGCGGCGACTACCCGACCTACCGGAGGAAGTAGCCATGGCCGTCACCGTCCAACCCGAAGTCCTCGACGACATCAAGCGGTACGGGGCGTTCGACATCTCCGCCTGCTTCCACTGCGGCAACTGCACCGCGGTCTGCCCGCTCAGCGACCAGGCCGGGTCGTTCCCGCGCAAGCTGATCCGCCTCGGGCAGATCGGCGACCGGAAGCGCCTGGCCTCCAGCCCCGAGGTGTGGCTGTGCTACTACTGCGGCGAGTGCAGCGAGACCTGCCCGCGGCAGGCCGAGCCCGGCGAGTACATGGCGGCGCTCCGCCGCTACGCCATCGCCTCCGCCGAGCCCACGGGTCTGGCCAGGCTGATGTACAAGTCCATCGGCCTCTCGCTTCTGGTCACCCTGCTGGTCGGCATCGTGCTGGGGATGTTCCTGCTCGCCCGGCCCGCGGAGTCGCAGAACCTGCCGCACATCCAAGCGTGGATGTTCGACCTCGTGCCCTACGAGACCATCCACAACATGGGCATCGCGGTGTTCGCGATCGCCGGCCTGACCATCTTGGCCGGGTTCGGCAGAACCCTCCGTTCGATCTGGGGCGGGCCCGACGGCAAGGGTCCCGGCAAGGCGTCGTTCGCCGACCTGAGGCGGGCCCTGGCGTGGACCTTCAAGGAGATCGCCCTGATGAACCGCCACCGCGAGGAGGCCGACAGCGCCGCGGCGAGCCTGCCCGCCTGGCTCCGCGCCAGCGTCGCGCACCGGCTGATCATGTACGGCTTCACGGCGCTGCTGCTGGCCACCACGCTCGACTTCGTGTTCATCACGCTGCTGCCGCTGGGGCTGGTCACCTTCTGGCCGGCGCGCATCATCGGCATCCTCGGCGGCATCGCGATGATGGTCGGCGTGGTCGGAGCGTCGTGGCGCCGGATCCGCAAGCTGGAGAAGAACGTCGCCCGCTCGGCCTTCGCCGACTGGTGGGTGCTGTTCTTCCTGTTCGTCCTCGGGGTCACCGGGTTCTGGCTGACGGGCGTCGTGACCGTCCGGCCGGAGAAGAGCGTGGCCTACGACATCGTTCTGCTGGTGCACGCCGCCATGGCCATGGAGCTGGTGCTGATGCTGGCCTTCACCAAAATGGCCCACATGCTCTACCGCCCTCTGGCGCTGCTGGTGTACCGGCTCAAGACCCAACCCCCGGCCTGAGGCCTGACCGACAACAAGCGACGAAGCACGGAGAGAGAACCAGCCATGTCGACGATCGAACAGAACCCCTCGCTGGAGGCCCTGACCGCCGAGCTCGAGCGGCTCCGGTCCGAGGTCGAGCAGATCAAGGCCAACCAGCCCGACGACAAGCTCTCGATGGTCGTGATGAGCGGCGACCTGGACCGCCTGCTCGCGGCGTTCATCATCGCCACGGGCGCGGCCGCCATGTTCGAGGAGGTCGTGATGTTCTTCACGTTCTGGGCGACCCCCGCCCTGCGCGACCCCAAAAAGAACCCGCCGAAGAAGGACCTCCTGTCCAAGATGTTCGGCTGGATGCTTCCCAAGGGGGCCGGCAAGCTCAAGCTCAGCCGGATGCACATGGCGGGCATGGGCACCGGCATGATGAAGGGCCTGATGCGCAAGAAGGGCGTGCTGTCCCTCGAGCAGCTCATGAAGCAGGCCGCCGACTCCGGCGTGAGGATCTACGTCTGCCAGATGAGCATGGACCTGATGGGCATGACGCTCGACGAGATGATCGACTACCCGGACATGAAGCCCGCTGGCGTCGCAAAGTTCCTTGCCGAGGCCGGCACCAGCAAGAGCACGCTTTTCATCTGAGCTCTCTCTCGTGCGAACGGGCGTCCTCCCGGCTTGCCGGGGGGCGCCCTTCGTCGCCGGGCCGGGCCCGCTCCGCGACCGACGCCGGGCTTCCGCAGCCGAAGAACGGCGTGGAGGCCACCTTGGGCGGCTCTCCCCTCAGGGCCGCCGAGATCGCCTGCGCCGCGTAGGCCGTCTCCTGGGCGTCGCAGAAACGGCCGATGTTGTAGGCGCCCAGATAGACGGTCCTGCCGCGAGCGTCGATCACCGCGGCGGCGGGGGCCGCGGGCACCCCGAATCGCCGCGCGATCCGTCCCTGCGGGTCGGCGGCCACGGGCACGCCGGGAAACTCCCTCGCCGCCCGCGCCGCCAGCTCGGCTCCGCCCGGCACGACCGTGACCCAGCGAGCCTGCGGCCAGCGCCGCATCGCCTCGCGGATCGACGGCGACTGGAACCGCGAGCACGCGCAGTCCGGGTCCCAGAAGTTCACCACGCGCACCGGCCCATCGCCCGCCAGTTGAAACCCTCCCCGATCGGTGGCCAGCGACTCCACCGGGCTGGCAGGCGCGCGGCTCGGGTCCAGCCTCGTCCAGCCCGAAGGCGGCTCCACGGCCCGCGCATAGCGGACGCTATAGTGCCACAGAGCCACGCACGTGCCGGCGATCCAGCAGGCGAACAGCAGGCCGGCCGGCTTCATGCGACCCTCAGCTCCGGAGATCCCGCCGCCCGGTTCACGCGAGCCTCCAGGCCGCGCACGAACTCCAGCAGCCGCTCCAGTTCCATCTGGCCTTCGCCCACCGACCGCAGGCTCTCTCCCGCGGCCTGGCTCAGCTCAGCCATCTGCGAGTCCACCGTCACCGCCTCGCCGCGGGCCTGCGCCGCGAGCCGCGACGTCTCCTCGAAGCCGGCCAGGATGGTCTGGATCTGGGAGGCAAGATCGGCGCACGAGGCCATGGTCGACGCAGCCGAGGCCTCGAACTCGCCCAGCGCGTCCGCCAGCGACCTCAGGTCGGAGCCGACCCCGGTCCCCTCCTCGGCGATGCGACGCGACTCCGCCTCCACCTGGTCGAATCGGCGCAGGGCGTCCTCCACCGACGCGGCCAAGCGCTCCAGGGTGGCCGAGGCCGCCTGCGCCAAGCCGCCTTGCCCGCCCTCGCCCTCTACCGAACCAAGCGCCTCGTCGAACTGCGCGGTCATCTCCTGCACCAGGGAAGCGATGCTGCGCGTCGCCTCCGACGTCCGCTCGGAGAGCTTCCGGACCTCCTCCGCCACCACGGCGAACCCGCGCCCGCTCTCTCCGGCGCGCGCGGCCTCGATGGCGGCGTTCAGTGCCAGCAGATTGGTCTGGGCCGCGATCTCCTCGATCGAGGTGAGGATCTCCTGGATGTCCGCCGTGCGACGGTGCAGGGCGCGCACCTTGTCCGCCACCGACCCGATGCCGCTCTGGATAAACTCCCGCCCCTGGGCCGCCTCGCGCACCAGGCCGGCCGCGCCTTGCCGTGCCTCTGCGGCGAGTTCGGAAAGGCCCTCGGCCACCGCCAGCAGCTGCTCCGTGCGCCCGATGGACCGCTGTCCCTGCTCCGCCTGGCGGCGCGCCAGATCGGACATCGCCTGGCTCTCACGCGCCAGCTCCTCGATGCGCAGGGCCACCTCGCGGGTCTGGCGCGTGCCTTCCTGCATGCGCGCGTCGATCTCCTCGGCTCCTCGGCGCACGCGCTCCATGCTTGCCCGCGCCTCGCCGGTGAGGCCGTTCTGCCTGCGGGCGGCTTCGGCCAGCGCCTCCAGACCCCGACCCACGTCGCCGACGCCCCTGCGGGCCTCCTGCAGCCGCGTTCCGAGCAGGCGGAACGCCGAGCGCACCTCCGCATCGCCCTCGCCCGCGTCCTCGGAGAACCGGCCGAACACCTCCGCCAGCTGCTCCTGTTGCAGCCAGTCGCCCAGCATGGTCGCGGCCAGGCTGGCCAGCAGACCCGCCTCGGCCACGACGAACGCCGCGTGGATCAAGGTCAGCACGTAGGGATTCATCCGCGTGGAGTACAGGTACACGGGCACGCTCATCGACTGGAGCACGGCGAACGATGCGTGGTGCACTGCGATGGTCGCGGCCGCCGCCACGATCGGGCGCCAATCCCGGAACGCCAGCAGCAGCGCCAGGCCGACGAACACGTGGAAGTGCATCTCGGTCATCCCGCGGCTCTGATAGATGTAGAGCGCGGAGTAGAACATGGTCGCGACGCCGACGGCCACCTTGGCCAGCCCCGAGGACGGGTCCGAACGCAGCAGCCCGATCGGCACGAGGGCCGCCGGAATCCCCACCAGGATCGCAGGCAGCCAAGTGCCGTACCATGCCGCCAGCGCCAAGCCCAGCGCCGCGTGCGCGAGAAGGATCCTCTCGAACAGAACGGCCACGCGCCGCTCCGCGTCCACCAGCCGGAATCGTCCCATTCTTAACCCCGCTTGAAATTCGCCGTAACGAGAGGATCGGATGGGGCGGCCCTGCTCCACACCGCCGGTGGGTCCCCTGGCTCCCGCCGGAAGCGCGCCATCAAGGGCCCAGGGACAAGGCTCCGCATCTAAACCCTGGTTGAAGATGCGCGCTGCGTCTGCCGAAACTGAACTAGGAGGTGATGACATTGCGCGCATCGTCGCTTTCTTTGGCAGCTAAGATCGTCTTGGGGTTTTCTGCGGTGCTGGTCATGATGCTGGCGCTGTCCGCGGCGTTCGTTCGCACCGCGCTCGCCTCGAGGCAGTCGCTCAGAGACGTAGTCGACCGGCACGCCGTGGCCGCAGTGAGCATCCAGGCCCTTCGCCACGAGATGGCGGAGTGGCTGCAGGCCTACTACCGCTCCTTCGCCGAAACGGACGAGGCCAAACGGGCGAAGATCCTCGAGGACTCACTAGAACCGCAACAGACGGTGGGGCAGCTTCTGGACGACATCCGGAGGACCATGCCCGAGCGGGCAACCGACGTGGACCGCCTGAGGGGTCAGTTCAAGGAGGCCCAGTCCATCGCGAAGACGGCGGAGGCCGCGCTCAAGGAGGGCGACCTCGCTGCCAGCCTCGACGTCCTGAACGAAAGACTCAAGCCGGCCTTGGTCGACAAGATGGAGGGTGCCGTGGAGAAACTCCAGAAAGCCGTCGAGGGAGAATTCGCCGCGGCGAAGAAGGAGGCGGAGAAGCAGGCGGCCCAAGCCTTGACCTCCGCCGTCCTTCTGAGCCTCCTGGGCTTGGCGGTCGGCGTTGGAACGTGCCTGGCCTGCGCGCGCCTCATCCGGCGACGTTCGGAGGAGCTTCTCCGCGCGGTCAACGCGGTCAACGCGGTCACCGAGCGCGCGATGCCGGAGCTCCAGGCGGCTCTGGCTTCGTTGGCCTCCGGAGACCTGACCCACCGCGTGGATGCGACCTTCGCGACCGTCGATGCTGGTGCGCAGGACGAATTCGGTCGAATCGCCGACGGGATGCGGCGCGTCCTCGAGGGCACTGGCCGAGCGCTCGAGGCCTACGAGGCCTGCCGAACCCAGCTCGCCGCGGCGTTCGAGCAGGTGTCGGAGACGGGCAGACAGCTTTCGGCCAGCGGCGCGGCGCTGGACGCCTCGGCGGAACAGACCGCACGGCTTTCGACCGACATCACCGGGTCCGTCGCCGAGGTTGCGCAGGCCATCGAGCAGGCCGCCCGCAGCAGCCAGGAGATCGCCACGGGCAGCGAGCAGCTGGCCGACGCGGCCGCCCGGGCTGCCTCCGACCTGCAGAGCCTCGCCGACCGGATCGAGCAGGTCCGCGTCGGCAGCCGGCGACAGGAGGAAAGCAACCGCACCGCCGAGGAGCACGCCAAGACCGGGGCCGAAACGATCGGCCGCCTGCTCGAAGCGCTGTCCGACATTCGCAGCCAGGTGTCCGCCGCCTCGGCGACGGTGCAGGACCTGGGAGCGCGCCAAGAACAGATCGGCCAGATCGTGGGCACGATCGCAGAGATCGCCGAGCAGACGAACCTTCTGGCGCTGAACGCCGCCATCGAAGCCGCACGCGCCGGCGAGCATGGCCGCGGGTTCGCGGTGGTCGCGGACGAGGTTCGCAAGCTAGCCGAGCGTTCGGCCTTGGCGACCAGAGAGATCGCGGAGCTGATCGGCGACATCCGAACCCACGTCGGGACCGCGACGGTCCAGATGGACGCGAGCACCCAGGCGGTTGCCGTGGGCTCGGCCCAAGGCGACAGCGTGCGCGATGCGCTGCAGCTGTTGGAGGAGGCGGTAGCCACCAGCCGTCACTTGGCCGAGGCGAACGCTCGGCTCGTGTCCGACATGGCCGCCGCGACGCAGAGGCTCTCTGACATCGTGTCCCAGGTCGCCTCGGTCAGTCAGGAGACCGCCGCCGGAGCCCAAGAGCTCAACGCCGTCACGGAGGAGGTCGCGGCGTCCGCCCAGCAGGTCGGCCAAGCCGCAAGGGACCAGCAGGACCGCATCGGGGCGGTTGCGCGGGAGTCGGCACAGCTGCGCGGGCTTTCCGAGTCGCTCTCGGAGCTGGTCGCCCGATTCCGGCTCGAGCAGCCCGAGCGAGCGCGCCGAGCTGCCTGAGGGTTGGGCCAAAAGCAAGACGGATCGGGCGAGTCCACCGGCGACCGGCCCGATCCGCGCTTGGTCCGCGCGCACAAAACCCCCATTCGGGGTTCCCATGCAACGATTCGGCTTTGCTCTCCCAGACGCAAGAATCATAGCACCGGCCCCGCCTGCGGCGGGGCCGGTGCTACAAAATTAGGACCTTCGGCGAAGATCAGGCCTTGCGGCGGTCGCGGAAGCCGGGCAGGCGCCGGCCCTTGTAGAAGCCGTCGGGGGTCGCGTGGTGCGGCATCCGGTACGGCTCCTCGCCCTGACGGTTCGGCTGAATCTCCACCATGTCCGCCACGTAGTGCGTGCGGCGGAGCGCGGTGCGCTGGTGCGAATGGCGTCGTTTCGGGTTGGGCATCGGCTTCCTCTCTACTTCTTCTCGCGATGGAGCGTGTGCTTGCGGAGGTTCGGGTTGTACTTCATCAGCTCCAAGCGATCCGGCGTGTTCCGCTTGTTCTTGGTCGTGGTCACGTAGTGCTTGCCGTCCTCGGTGCACACGAGGCGGATCGGTTCTCGCGCTTCGGATTTCTTGGCCATCGGATCGCCTCCAACGGGCACGGCGCGCGCCACGCCCGGAATCAAGCCCAAGGATTATGACCGATCCGCGCCGCTCCGCGCAAGCCGCGGGCCGGGACCGCCGCAACCCTCCGGCCGGCGCGGGCCTCTACTCTGGTGAGAGAGGTGCTGCCCAAGATGAACATCGACCGTTTCGTGATGGCCTTCGCCGGAACCGTGGTGCTGGTGAGCGTGCTGCTCGCCGTGACCGTGAGCATCAACTGGCTGTTCCTGACGGCCTTCGTGGGCCTGAACCTCCTGCAGGCCTCGTTCACCCGGTTCTGCCCCCTGGCGGCGGTGCTGCGCAAGCTCGGCCTGAAACCCGGCGAGGCGTTCTGAGCGCCCTTCGGGTATCCTAGCCGGCTAGGACGCTCGCGTCCCTGTCCCCTTCAGAGGGGACCGCAAGACCAAAGGGAAAGCAATGAGGAAGTACGAAGCGCTGTACATCGTCAAGCCCGAGCTCTCCGACGCCGACGTGGCGCAGCTCGCCGCCCACTTCAAGGGCGTCGTGGAGAACCTCGGCGGAACGGTCTCCAAGGCCGAGAAGTGGGATCGCCGCAAGCTGGCCTACGAGATCAAGGGCTACAAGGAAGGCGTCTACATCCTGATGGAGTTCGAGGCCCCGCCCGCGGCTCCGGCGGAGGTCAGCCGCCTGCTTCGCATCCACGACGACGTCATCCGTCACCGCATCTTCAGCCAGGAGGACTGACATGGTCAACCGAGTCGTGCTCGTCGGGCGCCTCACCCGCGACCCGGAGCAGAAGACCACCCCGAACGGCACCAGCGTGTGCGACTTCAGCATCGCGGTCGACCGCCGCGTCAAGCAGGAGGGAGGCCAAGACGCCGACTTCTTCCGAGTGACGGCCTGGGGCAAGACGGCCGAGTTCGTCGGTCGCTATCTGGCCAAGGGCCGCCTGGTTGCCGTCGACGGACGGCTGCAGCAGCGCCGCTACACCGCCCAGGACGGCACCACCCGCGAGGTCGTGGAGGTCATCGCGGAGAGCGTGCAGGGCCTCGACCGACCGACGGATCGCCAGCCTGCGGCGTCCGAAACCGACACCTTCGGCCAGGCCGACCGACCGGAGCGCCGCCCGGCGTCCGGGGCGGCCGCGCCTCCTCCCGTCGAGCCGAACGACGACGAGTACGACCCGTTCGCGGATGGCAACTGATGGCTGAGAATCTGAACGACCGCAGTTTCGTCGAGAGGCTGGACCCCAAGGGGATGCTCCGCCTCACCGAGGAGTTCCCGAACCAGTGCCGCAGGGCGCTGGAGATCGCCAAGGCCGCGCCGCTGCCGAGCGACATCGGCAAGCCGAAGCTGGTCGTGCTGACCGGCTTGGGCGGCTCCGCGGCCGGCGGCGACTTCACCCGGGCGCTGTTCGAGGCGCAGGCCGACGTTCCGTTCGTCGTGAACCGCGACTACTCGCTCGCGAACTACGTCGGACCGGACACCCTGGTGTTCGCCACCAGCTATTCCGGAAACACCGAGGAGACCTTGGCCGCCTACGACGATGCGCGCGCCAGGGGCGCGAAGCTCGTCGTCGTCACCAACGGCGGCAAGCTCGCCGCCAAGGCGCAGGCGGACGGCGTGCCGGCGATCCTGATCCCGGCCGGCCAGCCTCCGCGCACCGCTCTGGGCTATCTCCTGATCCCGGTGGTCTACGCCTGCGAGAAGTTCGGGCTGCTGCCGCCGCAGGACTACGAGGCGGCGTTCTCGCTGCTGGACCGTTGCCGCTCGGACTGGACCGTGGAGGCCGCGGACAACCCCGCCAAGGCCCTCGCCCAGGCGCTGTTCGGCAAGCTCGGGCTGCTCTATGGGCTCGGATCCTGGCAAGCGGTGGTCGCCAACCGGTGGAAGGGCCAGATCAACGAGAACTCCAAGAACATGGCGTTCGTGAACGCCTTCCCGGAGCTGAACCACAACGAGATTCTGGGCTGGGTCGGCGCCGGCAAGCAGGGCGTGGCCAACTGGGTGGTGGTTCTGCTGCAGGACGGCTCGGAGAGCGCCAAGATGAAGGCTCGGGCGCGCGTCACCGCCGAGCTGACCAAGGACCTGGCCGAGTGGCACTCGGTCGAGGCCCGGGGCGTGAACCTTCTGCAGAAGATGCTGTCGCTGACCTACTTCGGCGACTTCGTCTCGCTCTACCTGGCCGCGCTGAACGGCGTGGACCCGGAGAACATCGACTGGATCAACGTGCTCAAGTCGGAGCTGGCGAAGGTCGACTGAAAGCCGCGCGACGACGACACGGCGGGGGTCGCTCCTTGGGAG
>Ga0209018_1001553_pt1 | contig 18055 bp, 17 predicted proteins | sample YNPBryBLVA2012_FD_185814 | JGI IMG/M metagenome (GOLD analysis project Ga0209018, IMG submission 185814) | Anoxygenic and chlorotrophic microbial mat microbial communities from Yellowstone National Park, USA - YNP Bryant BLVA 2012 (SPAdes)... ...
TTCGCCCTGCTGCCAGTCGGCCAGATGGCGCATTTCCACGGTCAGCTCTTTCAGGCTGGCTTCGGTGCGCTGCTGGGCCTCGGCCAGGGCCTGGACGGTAGCCTCCAGGCGCTCCAGCCGTTCTTCGGTGCGCCGCTGGGCCTCGGCCAGGGCCTGGACGGTAGCCTCCAGGCGCTCCAGCCGTTCCTCGGTGCGCTGTTGGGCCTCGGCCAGGGCCTGGACGGTGGCCTCCAGGCGCTCCAGCCGTTCCTCGGTGCGCTGCTGGGCCTCGGCCAGGCGATCCAGCCGTTCCTCGGTGCGCTGCTGGGCCTCGGCCAGGCGCTCCAGCCGCTCCTCGGTGCGCCGCTGGGCCTCGGCCAGGCGCTCCAGCCGCTCCTCGGTGCGCTGCTGGGCCTCGGCCAGGCGATCCAGCCGCTCCTCGGTGCGCTGCTGGGCCTCGGCCAGTTGCCCAACGGCCCCGGTCAGGCGCTCGATCTGATCGGATAGCGCCTGCAGCTCCTCCGTCGCCACCAGCCAGCGCAGTTGCGCCCGCAGAGGTGGTTCCTCCAGCAGGTGCAAAAGCGTTCGTGCATCCTCGGTGGTGATAGCCATCGCTCAGACCTCTCACACTGAAAAGTGGCTCCGGGCCGGGTCCTGTGGCCCTTCTCGGCGGCGGTCACAGGATGCCCAAAGGCATTATACTACGACATGGCCGTTCAGACAAGTTTTTGCACCAGCCACAGGAACTGGTAGGGCTGCAACGTATAACTTTTCCCCAGGTTGACCTCCTCCTGGCGCACCAGATCGTACAACACATTCTTCAGGCCATAGGTCCGGAAGCGCACCATCTCTACCTTTTGCGGTCGTTCCGAAAAGTTGGCCAGCACCAACAGGCCCTCCAGTTGCTGCCAGTGGATGTAGCCAAAGACGCTCGGATTGTCGGTGTCAATGACCTGGGTCTTGTTGCCTCCAAACACGGGATGGCTTTTGCGGATCTGGATCAACCGCACCAGCGGCTGGAACACCCGTCCTTCGATGCTGGTTGGGTCATGGCGGCGGGCAGCCCGCTGCCAGTCAAAATAGGGGCGATGCACCCAGCGGCTATCGTCAGCCTTGCTGGCATCCTGCTCGTAGCTATAGTCGTTCAGCGTGCCCAATTCATCGCCCAGGTAGAGCAACGGGATGCCGCCGATGCTGAGGATAATGCTGTGCAGCAACAGGATGCGGCGGATGGCCAGCTCGATCTGCTCCTCGTCACCAGACTGCAGGGCCTTTTCCAGCCCGGCCAGCGAGGCGCAGGTGCCGTTGATCCGCGCGTCCTGGGTGACAGGGTTATAGTTGAACAGGAGGCCGCTGGCGAAGCTGCCTTCGAACCGGCCGGTATAGAAGCGGTTGAGAAACTGGCGGTGCTCAAAGGGGTTGATCCACAGCGCCTGGGCATCCTCATCGGCAAAACTCCAGCCGATGTCATCGTGGACGCGCACATAATTGACCCAGGCGCAGGGATCGGGGATGCGAAAGCGGCGCTGCATGGCATATTTGAGCAGCCGTACCTCGCGGGTGGCCAGCGCTTCCCACAGCAAGGCCATCAGGGTCGGGTTGTAGGACAGGGCACATTCCCGCCCGGCCCTGTCGCCCTGGCCGAAGAACCTGACCACATCGTCGGGGTGGACGATGGCTTCCGACTTGAATTCCAGGGCCGGGGCTGCAATCTTGACCAGGGCGCGAAAGGCCTGGATGATGGTGTGGGCCTGGGGCAGATTCTCGCAACTGGTGCCCATCTCCTTCCACAGGAAGGGCACGGCATCCAGCCGCAGAAACTCGACGCCGACGTTGGCCAGAAAGAGCATCTCGCCCAGCATGGCATCGAACACGGCCGGATTGTGATAGCGCAGGTCCCATTGAAAAGGGTTGAATGTGGTCCATACCCAACGGTCAATCTCACGGCGGTAGGTAAAATTGCCCGGCGCATGTTCAGGAAAGATCTGGCGCAGGTGGCGCTCATACTGGTCGGGCAGGGTGCGGTCGGGGAAGATGTAATAGAAATCCTGGTAATCCTCATCGCCGGCCAGGGCCTTTTGCGCCCACTCATGCTCATCGCTGGTGTGGTTGACCACAAAATCGAGCACCAGGCTGATGCCATGTTCGCGCAACGCGGTCGCCAGCGCCCGCAGGTCCTCCATCGTGCCCAACGCCGGATTCACCTGCCGGTAGCTGCTGACCGCATAGCCACCGTCGTTGATGGCCGGCACCTGATAGAGAGGCATCAGGTGCAGGTAGGTCAACCCCAACTCTTTGAAATAGGGGATTTTCTCCCGGATGCCTGCCAATGTCCCGGCAAACAGGTCTACATAACATACGCCGCCGACCATCTGCTCCGACTGGAACCAGAGGGGGTCAGCCTCGCGCCGGGCATCGAGCGCCCGCAGGTCGGGTGGACGTTCGATGAAGGCCTGGGTGACGGTTTTGAGGATCACCTCCAGATGGTAGAAGAAAGAGTAGTAGCTGCCGTACAGGTCCAGGAGCAGGGCAAAGGCTTCGGGGAAGAAGGTTTCCAGCCGTCGCCAGAAAATGTCCCGGACCTCTGGCTCGACCGCAGCCAGCAGCGGCTCAAAGCGCGGTCGCAGCCGTTGTAACGATTTTTTTGCCTTTCGCTCCATCTCTCTCCCCGGCGTGTTGCTGCAGAAATGTCTCTACCTGTTCTGCCGTGGGCAGGGCCGGGATGGCGCCGCGCCGGGTGGTGGTGATGGCCCCCACGGCGTTGGCGTAGCGGCAGATGTCGCGCAGCATGGCCTGGTTGTCGAAAGCGGCCGGCTGCTCCAACAGCCCCTTGAGCAACCCGGCGACAAATCCGTCGCCCGCGCCGGTGGTGTCCACCGCTTCGACGGCAAAGCCCGGCACATGGCCGGAGAATTGGGGCGTGAAGTAGTGGCAGCCGTTCCTGCCCAGGGTGACCACCAGCAGGCGCAACTCAGGGTGCCACAGCCTGCGGGCGGCAGCCTCGACATCCCCGGTCCCGGCCAGGAAAGCCGCCTCCTCCTCGCTGACCTTGATCACCTGGGCCAGCGGCCAGCCCAGCAGGATGCCCTGGCGGGCAGCCTGGGCATCGGGCCACAGGTTGAGGCGCAGGTTGGGGTCGTAGGAGAGCAACAACCCGGCTTCCCGCGCCGTCTCTACCGCCCGCAGCGTGGCGCTTCTCGACGGCTCGGCGATGAGGCTGATGGACCCGTAGTGCAGGAGCCTGGCCTGGCGGATATAGCCGACATCCACCTCGGCAGGGGTGTAGAGCATGTCGGCGCTGGGATGGCGGTAGAACATGAACTCCCGTTCGCCATCGGCGCGCAGGGAGACAAAGGCCAGCGCTGTGCGCGCTACGGCGGAAAAGCGCAAGGCCGACACCTCGACGCCCACGTCGGCCAGTGTCTGGGCCAGGAAATGCCCAAAGGCATCGTCGCCCACTTTGCCCATAAAACCGACCGACACGCCCAGCCTGGCCAGGCCGGCAGCGACGTTGGCCGGCGCGCCACCGGGCGCTTTCTGGAAGGCCGGAGCCTCGATCAGCGTGACGCCGGAGACGGTGGGTACGAAATCTATGAGCAGTTCTCCCAGGGTGATCGCTTCTGTCATGGGCTGCCCCCGTCAGAAACAGGCCTCGTACCCGGCCAGGCCCAGTTCATCGCGCATGATCTGCAGCTCGCGACGCAGGTTGCGGTTGACCGGGATGCCCTGCTGGCGGATCACCTTTTCCTTCTCGTACTCCTTTTCCCCGGCGACATAGATGCGCTCCTGCCCTGGGGCTTTGCGCGAGGCCTGCAAGGCACGCATAATCGCGCCCGTGATCCGCTTTGACACCTCCAACGGGATGAAATGTTCGATGTCAATGGCCAGGAAAAAATGGCCGAGCATGTAGGGCCGCCGCGAGCCGTCGGGGGCAACCCCCAGCAGATCTTTCATGAACACCCCCCCGCACAGCGAGGCGGAGAGGACCTCGACCATCGTCGCCAGGCCGTAGCCCTTGTAACCGGCAAACTCCTCACCCGCGCCGCCCAGGGGCAGGAAAGCGGCTGCGGCCCGGCCCAGGTCGGCCAGGATCTGTTCTGCGTCGGTGAGGGGGTTGCCTGCCGCGTCAATCACCCACCCCTCAGGCACCGGCTTTTCGGCGCGGGCGGCCACCTCGATCTTGCCCCGTTGCGAAATCGAGGTCGCCCCATCGAAGCAGAAAGGAAACTCCAGGTCCGATGGCGCAGCGAAGGCGATGGGGTTGGTGCCCAGCATCGGTTCGGTGCCGAAGGTGGGAGCAATGGCCGGTCGGGCGTTGGTCACACACAGGCCCATCATCCCTTCCTGGGCAGCCAGGCGCGGATAGTAACCGGCAATGCCAAAATGGGTGCTGTTGCGCACGGCGACCGCCCCCAGGCCGTAGCGCCGTGCCTTGTCCATGGCCAGGCGCATGGCCCGATAGGCGATGACATGGCCCATGCCGTGATGACCATCCAGCACCGCCGTGGTTTCGGTCTCCTGGACGATCTCGATCTGGGTCTTGACCGACTGGACCCCGGCCCGGATGCGGTCGTAGTAGTACTTGAGGCGGCCCACACCGTGCGACTCGATGCCGGCCAGGTCGGCGGCCAGGAGCACATCGGCGCAGATGCGGGCTTCGTCGGGGGGCGTGCCCAGGCTCACGAACAGATCGACCATGAAACGGTTGATGATCTCAACAGGAATATACGAGATGTCTTCCATCATCCTCAATCCCAGAGTAGGGCAACTGCTCGCAGTTGCCCTACAAGTCAACGACGCACATCACCTGGGCGTCCGCCAGAGCAGGATCAGGGCCAGGCCGCCGACAGCCCCGACCAGCGCCCCTGTGGACAGCATGCCCGGCAGCAGGGTCAGGCCGGTGATCCAGGCCAGAGTGCTGATGGCGATCCACCACCCCGCCCAGCAAACCTCGCGGCGGAGGAGCAGCCACTGGGCCAGCCCCACGGCGGGACCGACGATCAGGCCGGCCAGCAAGGGCTGAAGCTCGGAGGGCACGGCGATCCACAGGATCACCATCCCGCCGATCCAACCGATGGCCGTAACCACCATCCAACGCCAGGCCTGAGGCAGGCGACGATAGAGGACCGGCCACTGCAAAAGGCCGACCCCCACGCCGCCCGAAACGGCCGGCAGAACAGGAAAGAGCAGGCTGCCTGCCAGCCAGCCCACGGTCGTGGCCATAATCCACTGGAACCAGAAGGCGGCATCAAAGGCCGACCGACTTGATCGGGACATCCCAGCCGGGTGCGTTTAGCCCTTTACCGATCCGGCCAGCAACCCGCGCACAAAGTAGCGTTGCAGCGAAAAGAAGACGATCATCGGCAGGATCATGGTCACAAAGGCGCCGGCCGTCAACAGATGCCACTGGTTGCCAAAGGTGCCGGTCAGATCGGCCAGCCGCTGGGTGAGGACTTTGTAGGTGGGATCAACGCCCAGGAAGGTGAGGGCCACCAGATAGTCGTTCCACACCCACAGGAACTGAAAGATGGCGAAGGAGGCCAGGGCCGGGACCGACAACGGCAGGATCAGCCGTAGAAAGATGGTAAAGTGAGAAGCGCCATCAATGAACGCCGATTCCAACGTTTCGCGGGGCAGGGTACGGATGTAGTTGAACAGCAGGTAGGTGGCCAGGGCCAGGCCAAAGCCGGTATGGGCCAGCCAGATGGCCAGGAAGGTACCGTTCAACTTCAGGGTGTTATAGTCACGCAGGATCGGCACCAGGGCGATTTGCAACGGGACGACCAGCAGCCCGACTACCAGGATGAACATAGCCTTCCGGCCCGGGAAACTCATCCAGGCGAAAGCATAGGCGGCAAAGGCCGCGATCAGGATGGGGATGACGGTCGAAGGGATGGATACGGCCAGGCTGTTCAGAAAAGCCTGGGACAGGTTCTGGCCGGGGCTTGTTTCGACCGTGCCGTCAGGCTTGGTCACCTTGATCTCGGCTCCCAGCAGAACCTGTTTGTAGTTGTCCAGGGTGAAATTCCAGGTGACGGTCCACACCCGCTTCTGCACTTCGATACGGCCCAGGCGTTTGTTGCCGAGCCAGGTGACGCGCGTATCTCCATCCGGCGAGCGGAGCCCTGCCCGCAACTGCTCGAATGTCCCCTGGACCCCTTCCACGCTCATCACCCCATCGGGGTTCAGGCCGAGCTCCCTGGGGTCCAGTTCGGCCACCTTTTTCCATTCCCGATGGGGCAGGACATTCCACCAGCCTGTCGTCTGAATGTCAAAGCGGCTGCGGAACGAGGAGACCAGTAACCCCACCGTGGGGATGCTCCAGATGAGGACGATGATCAGCAAGCTGCCGTTGACCAGCAAGGGGCCAACCCATTTTCGACTTTTCATGTTAGAAGGCCTCCTGTTCCCTGAACTGCCGCAGGTTGTAGATCATCACCGGGATAACGGTCAGGAGCAGGATGATGGCGATGGCCGAACCGTAGCCCGAATTCCGGGCGGTGAACGACTGGCGGTAGAATTGGGTGGCGATGACATGGGTGCCGAATTGCCCGCCGGTCATGACCCAGACGACATCAAAGATCTTCAAGGTAAAGATGACGATGGTCGTCCACACGGTGATGATCGTGCCCATGATGTAGGGGATCATGATCCGGAAAAAGACCTGGATCTCGGTCGCGCCGTCCACCCGCGCTGCTTCCAGGATCTCATCGGGAATCCCCTTCAGGGCGGCGGAAAAGAGCACCATGGCATATCCCGTCTGTAACCAGACGACGATCAGGATCAAGAACAGGTTGTTCCAGGGGGCAATCGCCACCCATTTGTCCCAGGCTACAGGGTTGCCACCGGCAGCGACGAGCAGGGCATTCAGCAGGCCGATCTGGGGCTGGCCGACCGGCCGGACTTCATACATAAAGTTCCAGATGACGCTGGCTCCGACAAACGAGATGGCCATGGGCAGAAAGACCAGCGACTTGGCGACACGCTCGAACCTGCTCCGGTCGGCCAGGGTGGCTACCAGCAGGCCGAAAATTACCGAGAAGGTGCTGCCAAAGACAATCCACATCAGGTTGTTGCGAAAGGCTTCTGTCAGCAGGCGCTCGGTGAAGATGGCCACATAGTTCTGGAAGCCGACAAAGGCATCGCTGGTGAAGGACTGGAAGAAACCGACACCCTGTGGCGGCCCGTCACGGCCAAAGAGGCTCAGGTAGAAGGTGCGCACCGCCGGCAAGGCCAGGTACCAGATCAGGATGGCCATGGCCGGACCGACGAACACAAAGGGTTGGAGCCGCTGGGTCCAGACATCGGGCAGCCGTTCGACGATGCCGTTGAACACCCAGTACAGCAGCGCTACCCCGCCCACACCCCAGACAATGGCCACGGCCGCGATGATCCAACGAGGTGCCTGGCTATCGCGCAAAAAGAGGAATCCCTCATAGATCACCACAAAGGCGATCAGGGGGATCATGACGGCCAGCAACACGCGTCCCAGCCAGGCCAGGAACCGGGCCCCTGCGCCGAGCCTGCGTTCTTGAGCGACCTCCCTGTGTGCCATCAGCCAACTCCTTCTTGAACGAGGCTGCCAGCCCCCGCAGGGGCTGGCAGCCTGTGCTTAAGCTCCACTATTTGGGCCAGGAGGCGTCAATCTCCTTGAGGACGGTATCCAGGTCGGCGGCGCCGCTGACATAGTCGGTCATGCCGGTCCAGAAGGAGCCGGCGCCGACCTCGCCGGGCATCATATCGGAGCCGTCGAAGCGGAAGCTGGTGGCCTGGACGACCAGTTCGGCGATGCCGCGCTCCAGGGGGACGCCGTACATGTCGGGGGTGGCGGTTTTGTGGGCGGCCAGGGCGCCGCCGTTGGTCAGCCAGCCGGAGGCGGACTGAGGGGTGGTAAAGTACTCCATCAGGGCGCGGACTTCGGGGCGGTCGTTGAACATGGACATCAGGTCGCCGGCCACCAGGAACGGTTTGCCGTACTGGGGGTCCACGGGAGGCAGGTAGAAGAAGTCATAGTCCACGCCGGCCTTGGCCCCCTCGGGGAAGAAGCCGGTGATAAAGTTGCCCTGTTTGTGGAGCCAGCATTTGGGTGGGGTTTCGAACATGGGGGCGGGGGCATCGCCGAAGAAGGTGGAGACGATGCCGTTGCGGCCGCCATAGACATACTTGTCGTTGAACCAGATCTGGCTCCAGGTTTCGATGGCCTTGCGGACTTCGGGGGAGTCGAACTTGAGTTCACCCTTGACCCAGCGGTCATAGTTTTCGAGGGAGGTGGTGCGGAGCATCAGTTCCTCGGTCCAGTCGGTGGCGGGCCAGCCGGTGGCAGCTCCCGACTCGATGCCGATGCACCAGGGGGTATCGCCGTCGTCGGCGATCTGCTGGGTGAGGGCCAGCAGTTCGTCCCAGGTGGTGGGAATCTTGTAGCCGGCGGCGTCAAAGTCGTCTTTGGGGTACCAGACCAGGCTTTTGCCGTTGAAGCGGTGCCAGACGCCGGCGGTCATCTTCTTGCCGTCGGGGCCGGTGACCATGGCCATATCGAGCCAGCTTTGGTTGTACTGCTGTTTGAGCCAGTCCTGGGGGATCCAGGTGGTGGGGTCCACGATATGGCCCTGGCGGGCATAGTTTTCGGCCTTGCCGGGCTGGGGAAAGTCGGCGATGTCGGGGGCGTTGCCGGCGTCCACGGCGATGGACAGGCGGGCCTCGAACTCTTTGTCGCCGATATATTGACCTTGATGCCGGTGGCCTCCTCAAAGGCCTTCATGGACTCGAAGAAGCGCTGGTCGTCGGGGTTGGTGAAGGGGCCGTCCACGGTGACCATCTTGCCCTTGTACGCGCCGGCTATCGCCTTCTCCAGATACCCCCCAGGCATCACCGCAAAGGGCACCTTGGCTGCCTCGGTCGGTTTGGCCGCTTCGGTCGGTTTAGGCGCCTCGGTCGGTTTGGGCGCCTCGGTGGGCGCAGGCGTTGGCCCGCAGGAGGTCAGCACCATGCTCACGACCACCAGCAGGGCCAGAATCGAAAACAGTGAGCGTTTCATTTTACTCTCCTCCTGACTTTTTATTGGGTAGGTTCGGACCACGATCTCGCCAATTTTCTATGCAGACAGTCTATCACCCCCTTTCTGCGATTGGGAGGAGCAAGGTCCTCGCCGTTCAGGGTTCTCTGCCTTGCCTTGCTCCACACGATTCGCGGATGATCAGTTCTGTCTCCAGGGTGACCGACGAAACCTCCTCATCACCCTCAATGAGGGCGATCAGTACCTCGGCGGCGGTCCACCCCAGACCATAGGCCGGCACGCGGATGGTCGTCAGGGGGGGGCGGGCGTGGCCGGCCAGAAAGATATCGTCAAAGCCGACTATGGCCAGGTCATCGGGGATCTTTAGTCCGGCAGCGTGGATGGCGCTGATGGCTCCCAGGGCGACCACATCGCTGGCGGCGAACACCGCTGTTGGGGGTTCAGGCAGGCTCAGCAGTTCTTCCATCGCTGCCCGCCCTGTTTCCGGCAGGAAAGCGGCCATGCGGATCAGGTCGGGGTCCAGGGGGATGTGATGCTCGGCCAGTGCCTGTTTGTAGCCTGCGAACCGCTCCTGGGCGCCGGAATAGGGCAGCGGGGCGTTGGAGATAAAGCCGATGCGGCGATGGCCCAGGCCCAACAGGTGGCTGGTCGCCAGGTGGGCGCCGGCCTGATTGTCCACATCCACCCAGGGTGCGGCACAGCCGTTCAGCCGGCCGTGCAGGATCAGGGGGAACCCCTCTTCGGCCAGTTGGGGCACCAGGGGATCGTCGGAGCGAGGGCCGGAGAGGATGAGGCCGTCCACCTGCTGCTCGCGGATCAGGCGGGCGTAGGCGTCATATGTCGGCACATCCTCGGCCATCTGGAGCACCAGCAGATAGCCCCGCCGATGGACGGAGGCGGTCACTCCCTGGAGAAAGGTGGGCAGGAAAGCGTCGGCCGACAGCCGTTTCTGCCCCTCGCCCAACACCAGGCCGATACGGCGCGTCTTGCCGCTGGCCAGGGAGCGGGCAGCGGCCGTGGGGTAATAGTCAAGCTGGCGGGCAGCTTCCAGCACCCGCTGCCTCGTCTCCTCACTGATCTTGACGCCCGGCACGTCGTTGAGCACAAAGGAGACGGTGGTGCGAGACACTCCGGCCAGTCTGGCCACATCGCGGCTGGTGGCCTGCTTGCGTGGCATCTCCCCCTCCAGACTAATCCGCGTTAGTAACCCGCGTTACTAACACGAGTTAATTATACACCTGATCTCCCGGTTTGTCAAGAGGGGAATTGGTTGCCGGGCAAATTTTTAATATTGCCTGCTGTGGATTACCGGATCAGTTCCCGCCGCAGCACTTTGCCCACTGCCGACCTGGGCAGCGACTCCCGGAATTCGACCGCCGTGGGCACTTTGTAACGGGCCAGATGTTGACGGCAAAAGGCGATGATCTCTTCCTCGTCGGCAGCCATCCCCTCTTTGAGCACAACGAACGCTTTGACCGTTTCGCCCCGGTACTCGTCGGGCAGGCCAACCACAGCCGCTTCCTGCACCGCCGGGTGCTGGAACAATACCTCTTCCACGTCGCGGGGATAGACGTTAAAGCCGCCGCAGATGATCATGTCCTTCTTGCGGTCCACGATCTGAAAATAGCCTTCCGGGTCCATGCGGGCGATGTCGCCGGTATGCAGCCACAGGCCCGGCCCCAGGGCAGGATGCTCGCGCAGCACATTGGCCGTTTCGGTCGGTTGCTGCCAGTAGCCTTTCATCACCTGTGGCCCCTGGATGACCAGTTCCCCGATCTCGCCCACCGGCACCTCCTGTTCGCCGCTCTCCAGGTCCACGATGCGGGCGTCGGTGTCGGGCCAGGGCAGGCCGATGGAGCCGATCCGGTTCTCTCCCAGGCGGGGGTTGGAGTGGGTCACCGGGCTGGCTTCAGTCAGGCCATAGCCCTCCATCAGCCTGGCACCGGTGATGGCCTGGAACCGTTCCTGCACCTGGCGGGGCAGGGGGGCTGCTCCACTCTGGCAGGCGATGATGGAGCTCAGGTCGAATTCCCTGACCTGGGGGTGGTTGTTGATGGCCACATACATCGTCGGCACGCCGGGATAGAAGGTGGCCCGGTGTTTGCTGATGCTGCCCATGATGTGCACCAGATCGCGTGGATCGGGGATGAGGATCATGGTGTTGGCGCTGGCAATGGTCATGTTCATCACAGTGGTCATGCCATAGGAGTGGAACAGGGGCAAGGCCCCCACAGTCACCTCCTGCGCTTCACGGGCCTGGGACCAGGCCAGGCACTGCATGGCATTGGCGACCAGGTTGCGGTGGGTGAGCTGTGCTCCTTTGGGCACACCGGTCGTGCCGCCGGTATAGAGCAGACAGGCGGTATCCTCCGGCTCCACCCCGGCCGGGCGAGGGGGGGCCGGCCTGCTCAGCAGCGATTGCCACCGCCGGTCACGGGGGTCGGCCAGGGTGACCGCAGGCCCCTCCTTCCTCTCCTGGGCCAGGGTGAACAACAGGCGCAGCAGCGGCGGAAAGTAGTCCTTGATGTTGGTGACGATCAGGTGCTGCAATCCGCTCCTGTCTCGGATGCCGTGCAGCTTGTTGTAGAAGCGGCTGAGGACCACGGCCACCTCGACGCCGGCGTCGTTGCACTGGCGTTCCAGTTCCGGGCCGGTGTAGAGGAAATTGCACGGCACAACGATGCCTCCGGCCCGCAGCGTGCCATAGAAGGCGATGACAAACTGGGGGCAGTTGGGCATGAGGAGCGCCACCCGGTCGCCCCGCCTCACCCCAAGTTCCTGGAGCGCGGCGGCAAAGCGGTTCACCGCCTGATCGAGCTGCCGGTAGCTCAGGGGCCGGTCCAGGATGTGCCGTCCCAGGCGGGCACCAAAGAGGATCGCCGGTCGGTCGGGGTGCTTCGCCGCCGATTCGGCCAGCAGCCGATCCAGGGGGATTGCCGGGTACTCCAGGTGGGCCGGCACCCCCTCGTCATAGAAGCGAAGCCAGGGTTTCGCCCTGTCCCTTTTCTCCTCCATTTCTCTCCTCTTCAAGTCTGCCACGAAGGCGCACAGGACAAAGAGATGAGAAGGAACATGCACCCTATTATACCACATTTGTCCTGGTAAGGATAGTGGGACAACTGCTCGCCGTTGTCCTACATTGTAGGACAACGGCGAGCAGTTGTCCTACGTTGTCGACGTGGTCTGGAGAGCGGCCCGAGCCGGGTGGATGCAAAAATATGACGGATACTCCCAACGACCGATGGGCGGTGATCTGGAGAGGGCCGGACCGGCTTGCGCTCTGGCAGGGAATGGTGTATACTCCATTCGCCATTCGATCGGGGAGGTGGGGGATGGGCATGTCATGGGCCATAGGCCGGCGGGCAGTATTGGAGCTGGTCGAAGGGGATATCACTCAGCAGGATACGGAGGCGATTGTCAACGCGGCCAACCCCTCGCTCCTGGGGGGCGGCGGGGTAGATGGGGCGATCCACCGCGCCGGCGGGCCGGAGATCCTGGCCGAATGCCGGAAGCTGGGGGGCTGTGCCACGGGCGATGCCCGGATCACCACCGGCGGACGGCTCAAGGCGCGGTATGTCATCCACGCCGTGGGGCCGGTCTACTGGCAGGAGGGTCCGCAGCGCGCCGCCGAACTGCTATCAAGCGCCTACCGCCGCAGCCTGGAGGTGGCCGACGAGCATGGCGTGCGCAGCCTGGCCTTTCCCTCTATCAGCACCGGGGCCTATGGCTATCCGCTGGAGGAGGCTGCGCCGGTGGCCCTGCGGACGGTGATGGATTATCTGTCCACCCGACCGGCGAGCGGGATCGAACGGGTGCGTTTTGTGCTCTATGGACGGCAGGCATACCAGGTGTATGAGCGGGCGCTGCGCCGTCTGCTGGATGCGGCTCAGGAAACGGGTTCGGGATGACCATCGAGACGATCCTGTTGCGTCTGGCGGCTGCCCTGGCGTTGGTGGCTCTCAACGGTTTTTTCGTCGCCGTCGAGTTCGCGGTGGTGGCCGTGCGCCGTACCTGGCTGGAGAAGCTTGTGGCCGAGGGCCATGCGGTTGCCCGGCTGGCATACAGGCTGACGGGCAACCCGGATCGGGCCATCGCCGCATCACAACTGGGGATCACCATGGCCAGCCTGGCCTTGGGCTGGATCGGCGAGGCGACGGTTGCCTCTCTTATCGAGCCGCCCCTGGCCAGGCTGGTGGGCCGCTGGAGCCAGGCGGCAGCTCACAGCCTCAGCACCGCCGTTGCCTTTGCTCTGGTGACGGCGGTCCATATCGTCCTGGGAGAGCAGGTGCCCAAGACCATCGCGATCCGCTCGTCCGAAGGGGCAGCCCTGTTCGTCGCCCGGCCTATGGACTGGTTTATCCGTATCTTCCGACCGTTGATCGCCCTGCTCGACGGGGCCACAGCGGCTGTCCTGCGCCTGTTGCGCGTGCAACCGATCGCCGGACATCACACCGTTTACACCCTGGACGAACTGAAACTGATCGTACACCAGAGCCAGGAGGGAGGGGCCATTGAACCCCGCCAGGAAGAGATGTTGCAGAAGGTCTTTGCTTTTGGCGGGCGCCAGGTCCGCGAGGTGATGATCCCCCGCCCCGATGTGATCGGCGTGGAGAAGGATGCCCCCTTGCGCGAACTGCTCGACCTGTTTGCTGCCACCCCGCACGCCCGCTTCCCGGTCTACGAGGGCAATCTGGACAATGTGGTGGGCATCGTGGCCGTCAAAGATATCCTGCTGGCCCTGGCCCACGATCCGGCCAGGGTGGAAGCGCCCATCGGCCTGCTGGCCCGGCCGGCCCTCTTTGTGCCGGAAACGGCGGCTGTGGCCGACCTGCTGGCCGAGATGCGGGCCAGCCACAATCAGATGGCGGTGGTCATTGACGAGTATGGGGGCATGGCAGGTATCGTCACCCTGGAGGAGCTGGTCGAGGAGATCGTCGGTCGGATGAGCGACGAACTGGCCACGGCGACAGGCCCGGTGGTCCGTGTGGATGAGACGACCGTGGAGGTGGACGCCCTGCTGCGTGTGGACGAGGTCAACGATCAGCTTGGCCTGGACCTGCCTGAAGGGGAGGAGTATGAGACCGTGGCCGGCCTGATCCTCTACCGGTTGCAGCATATCCCGACCGAGGGGGAGGTGCTCCGCTGTCGGGGTGCAGAGCTAAAGGTCACGCAGATGAAAGGCCCCAAAATCGAAAAGGTTCAGATCCGAAGGGAGCAGGGGGGGCCGGGGAGGTCAGCCGTAGCGACGCAGGAACTCGTCGGCTGACATCCAGATTTCGGTGCGGTGCAACTGGAGCAGATGTCGCTGCCGCAGGCTGGCGGCGTTGAATGCCCACATAATGCCCCAGGTATACAGGTTTTCCCAGAATTCCCCAAAGCGGCCCAGCCGATTGTGGGAGGGAAAGACGGTAAACCCCAACCGGGCCAGCAGCTTTTCACCGGCCAACACCGTCACACCCCCTACGGCCTGCACCCCTGCCAGCCGTGGGTCATGCCTCATCTGTTCGGCCAGACGGCGGAGAGAGGCGACCAACCGGCGGCGAACCTGCACCGCCCAGGCCAGATCGGGACCTGTGGCAGCGATCGGCGGGATCTGCTCGTTCCACAGGTGGATCTCCAGCACCCTGGTCCCGGCGGGCAACTGGCCGTCGGGCAGGGGCAGCGGATGGGCGGCCCGCCCAACCCGCAGCCGGAGCAGGCAGGCCGGGTCATCCCAGAATTCAGAGATGCCATAGACGCGGCGCAGGAAGCGGTCGAAGAGACGGATGAGATGGCGCACGGCTCACCGCGTCCCGATCAGCAGGATGCCGACCACGATGAACAGCGTGCCCAACCACTGCGCCGGCTCGATCGTCTCGCGGAACAGCAGCCTGGCGGCCACCACCTGGACGCCCAACACGGCCAGGCCGGTGGTGACCGGATAGGCGATGTGCAACGAGATGTAGCGTAGCAGTCCGGTCAGGGCCAGCACGGTGATCAAACCGGCCAGGTTGCCGATCACCTGCCAGATCAGGAAGCCGCGCCAGTTGGGGCTTTCGGCTGAGAGCTTGAAACTGGCCCCGGCGACGATGTTGAACAGCAGGTTTGCCCCGACCAGGGCCACGACCGCAGGGCGATTGACGCCCGCCTGAGCCACCAGGTCAGCTCCGGGTCTGGTCCGAAACATGATCTTTGCCTCCTTCAGAAAGGCCAGGTGCCTTTTCTCTCCACCGACCGGCTTGCAGCCGGCGGGACCGGTTGCATCCGGCCATCGGGCTGTAGAGTGAACTCTTCGTTTCGCCAGGTGATGCGCCGCCCCAGTGCCCCGACACACCACACCACGGCGCTCAGCATATCGCGCACCGGCAACCAGAGCAGCCAGCGACGGTTCGCCTGATCGCCGCTGTAGCCCATCACCAGCCAGGCTACCGACCAGCGGAGCAGCAAAGATACCGCCAGGGCCAGTTGCCCCTGTGGGGCAAAGCCGGTGACCAGGGCCAGGAGCAGGGCCAGCGGCGTGCTGAAAGTGAGCAACAGGCCGGGGTATTCGGTGGGGCGGCACAGGCGGTTGGTCCGGGCCCAACGCACCTCCCGCTGCCACTGCTCGCGGAAGGTGGTCGCCCCCAGCACGCTGGTCACCACATACCGGGACAGTTCCACCCGCCGGCCCACCTGCACCACACGCCCGGCCAGTTGGAAATCGTCGGCCAGGTAATCGGCCACGGCTGCAAACCCTCCCAGGCGCTCCAGATCGCTGCGCCGCAGCACCATCGTCGCCCCCATCGCAAAGCGCATGCGCAGGAAATGGCGGGCCACAACCACACTGGGCAGGAAGGTGGCCCCCATGTGCAGGGCTTCCAGCCGGGCGGTCAGGGTGAGCGGAGATGCACCCCGGTAGGGGCAGGTGACCAGGCCGATCTGCTCGTCGGCCAGGGGGGCGACCACCCGGCGCAGGTAGTCCGGCGTCACCCGCATGTCGCTATCGCTGACCACCAGCACCTCATGGCGGGCCTGAGCGGCCAGGTGGTGCAGGATGCTGGCCTTGCGGTTGGAGCCGATGATCGGGGCGATCATCAGGCGGATGCCAGGCTGAGGGAACTCCCGTTGCAGGCGCTGAATGACCGGGATGGCCGGGTCTGCCGGGTCGGAGACGCCAAAGATCAGTTCAAAGTGGGGATAATCCTGGCGACAAAAGCTGGCGAAATTCTGGTATGCCTGGGCGTCCAGCCCCCGGACCGGCTTGAGGATGGAGACCGGCGGGGCAAAGGTGGAGTCCGGCTCTGCCTGATGGTGGAAAAAAAGATGCACCAGCCACAAAGCTGCCAGCCAGTAGAGCCAGCCGGCGACGATGAGCAGCAGCAGCAGTGTCTCCAGCATTCACCCTCACCCTTCAGAGCCTGTCAGGGCAGGATAGGTGGCCAGGCGCAGCCCTCGCTCCTGGATCACCTGGCGCACGGCCGGGCTGAGCAGGCAGGCCAGGTCGTCGGGGTTGGGGCCGAACTCCTCTCCCTCAGGTTCGAGGGCGGGGTGGAAATAGATCTCGGCGGTGGGCACGTGCAGATTGCGGAGCAGCCTGAGCACATACTCCTCCCCCATCCGGCCGGTCTCCATCAGGCCGTACACCCGGTCGGTCACGATCAGGCGATGGCCCCGCAGGCGGCGCAGGCAACGGCGTCCCAGCAGGCCAAAGGCAAAGGCCCAGGCGATTTGGGTCCCGGCCCGGCTCCGGTCGTGGCGCAGGGCCGGCCACAGTTCGTCACGGGGCAGGCGCAACCCCCGCGCTCCATATCGCCCGGCCAGGGGCAGCAGCAGGTCAAAGAGGACGGGATGGACGTGCATGTGCAGATGGCAATCCACATGCGACAGGGGCAGTCCGGTGGCGGCAAAGCGTTCAAACTGGGCCTCCATCTCCCGCGCCAGCTCCTGTCGGGCGGTGCGGCTGAAGGCGTAGCGCAGGCCGGTTTGCACCGGGTCATCGGGGAAGGAGCCGCTGCTGTCCACCAGATGGGGGATGTCGGCCGGGGACAGGGCTGCCCTGCCGCCAGCGACGATGAGGTGCAACCCCACGGCCAGGGTGGGCGTCTGCCGGGCCAGGGCCACAGCCTCCTCGACGGCGTCGCCCGTCACCATCAGGCTGGCGCTGGTCAGCACCCCCTGCCGGTGGGCCAGCATCACCGCGGCGTTCACGTTGGTCGAGCGGCCGAAATCATCGGCGTTCAGGATGATCTGGGTCGGCAAGGTTGGACCCCAACCGGTGAGGGACAATAAGGGCCTTCCCTGGAAGGAGAAGGCCCTTGCCTTCAAACCCCATTTCCGTCAGACACGGGTGACATAGCGGCCGTCACGGGTATCTATGCGCAAAATGTCCCCCTCTTCGATAAAGAGGGGCACCTGGAGCTTGTAACCGGTCTCCAGAGTTACCTCTTTGGTAGGGCTGGAGGCGGTGTCACCGGCCACACCGGGCGGCGCTTCGATCACCCGCAGGTCTACAGTGATGGGCAACTCTACCCCCAACCGTTCACCTTCGTAACTGGACAGTTCCAGCTCCATATTTTCGACCAGGAAGGGCTTGACCTCCTCAAGCAGGGCATCGGGCAGCGGAAACTGCTCGAAGGTCTCGGTATCCATAAAGTAGTAGAAATCACCATCGCGATACAGGTATTGCACCGTCTGGTGATCCAGCCGGATGTCCTGCACCCGGTCGCCGGAGACAAAAGTTCGCTCCAGTGTGGCACCGGTGCGCAGGTTGCGCAGTTTGGTGCGGATCACAGCGTTACCCCGACCCGGCTTGTAGTGCTGGTACTGAAGCACCCGGTACAGTTCCCCATCCAGCGTAAAGGTGACACCCTTGCGCAAGTCATTTACGTCAATCATCAGCAACTCCTTTCGGTCAAGACCTCCGAGGTGTCAGGTACCTCGGAGGTCTCCATATGCTGGCCTGGATTATAGGCGGTTGCCCTCGCCCTGTCAAATTCTGGAAGGGGCGGGGTTTTCGAAGCAGAAGAACTGGGGCTGCTCCCGCCGGGTCTGTGACCCCCGGCCCGTTGGCGGCGAGGTCGCAGGCCCCGCCGGAGCAACACGCCC
>Ga0209018_1001554_pt1 | contig 18051 bp, 16 predicted proteins | sample YNPBryBLVA2012_FD_185814 | JGI IMG/M metagenome (GOLD analysis project Ga0209018, IMG submission 185814) | Anoxygenic and chlorotrophic microbial mat microbial communities from Yellowstone National Park, USA - YNP Bryant BLVA 2012 (SPAdes)... ...
TGCACCCGCTCGGCCGCCTCGCGGCACATATGCGGCTTCATCACATCCGGCACGTTGGCCACCATGCGCATGCCGGAGCAAAACCGGATGAACGGGAGGCACACCAGCCCCTGCTCGTTTTTCACCGACTGGGTCAGGCACATCGAATGGCCCTTCCACTTGGCGATGTTCAGCAGCCAGGTGTCCGGCGCGTTCACCGGCCAGTGATGCGGAATCCTGTCGTAGACGACGCCGTCGGGCACCTTCGACCAGACGATCTCGCGCTCGGCGCGCGGCGAGAGGTAATTCTGCTCCGGCTCGTTCATCTCCACGCCGTGGCGCTCATGGATGTCCATGAAGCCGCGGTAGTGCCACGCATGGTACAGGTTCGTCTCCACCGAGAAGAACTTCTTCAGGCCGAGTTCCTTCAGTCCGATCAGCAGGCCCTCGTAAAAATCGGGGTCCGTCCCGGTGCCCCAGTTCTCGACGTCGGGCCGGTGGCGAGAGCGCACGCTGGTGATGTTCGGCTTGAGCAGGACGCGGTGCGACAGCGGCACGCCGGGCTCGCTCTTGCGCAGGAAGATCTGCCGCGCCAGCTCGAGGCCCTCGCGCAGCTTGGCCTCGCGATCCATCTTGTCGGCGACGCGGGTGCGGCGGATGAAGACCGCTTTCGGGTGGCGTTCGATAAAGTCGTGCAGGCCGAAATAGGCGCCCGCGCCATGAGCGGCGGGCGCGGCCGCCAGCGCGCCCAGCATTTCGCGGCGGGTCATGTTCATCGCGCGTCCTCCTCGAGGGTGACAACAGCCAGCCGGGGAAGCCCAGGTTGGTTCCATTCTACACGGCCGGCCCGTTGCATCAGCTTCAGATGCGCAGCGGCGGCGCCCGGCTGCACGAGTTCGGCCCGCCGCCAGCGGCCGCGCAGCCCGACGAGGAAATCATGGTCGAGGCGGCGGCCGTAGGCGATCAGCACCACCCGGACGCCGCCGGCATGCCGCGAGAGCACCGGCAGCACCGTGGCCGCGTTCCAGATGCGGACATCCAGACCATGCAGCCCGCGGCCAAGCGGGTTATCCATGCCGATGATTTCGCGCAAATGCAAGGCAAACTCGTACGGGTCAAGGACGGGTTCGGCGAACAGCCGCAGGGCGCCGCGGCCGAGCGCGCATTTTTCGTACGGACCTTCCTTGCCGAGCAGGCGCGCTCCTTCCGTCCACGGCGCTGGCGGCTTGCCCGCTTCCGGCGCGATGATCACAGTGCCGCCCGCGGCGGCAAAATCGCGCAACTGTTGGCGGACCGGCGCGGGCGGCGTATGGTTGACGGCGGCAGCGAAGCGCAAACCGGCGCGGGGCGCGAAGCGGCCGGCCGGCAGAACCTCGGGCGCCAGCTGCTGCCGCCAGGCAAGGTTGAGAATCTCTTCGAATTCCTCGTCCCATTGCGGGATCAGCACGGCGAGACTGGAGGCGGAGACGAACGGGCTTGCCGCTGCGCGCGAACGGAGAAACGCGGCCGTCTCGCACAGCTTCGACCACGAACTGGCGGCTCGGGCGTCGCCGCGCGCGAGTCCTTCCCGCATGGCATCGGGCAGCCGCAGGATGACGCCGCCCCGGAAAGCCCACGCCTCGGCCAGGGCGATCTCCGCGCCTTCATATTGAAGGCTGCCGTCGGGCGGCGCGACATCGAGCACCGGCGCGCGCCCGGGGAAAAACCCGCGCAGCCAGGAGTAGACGTGGAGATTTGCGTTGATCCACGGCTGTTCGGTGGCGCCCGCCTCGCCGTTGGCGGCCTGCAACCCGGGCCAGTGGCCCGCGCGCACCGCCGCCATCGCGGGGCTCACGTTCCAATGAGCCTGTGCCGGGGCGAGGGAGACGATGCGGATGAACTCCCGGTATCGCTGGAGCAGCGCGCGCAGGGCAGGTTCCTGATCCGGCGCGGAGATCATCACGCCGCGGAAGCCCGCGCGCCGGGCAGCGTCAATCGAGGCGGCGTCCGCCGGGACGGCGGCAACCAGATCCACGCCGGGCGGCGCGGGGGGCGCACTGGGCGCAAAAGGAATGACAAGCACACCAGCGCCGAGTTCGCCGGCGCGTCGCGCGGCTTCGGCGGACGCCTCCGGCCAGGAAAGAATCACCGTGAAAGCGGCGAGAATCAGCAACAGGCCTTCCCCCTTGGCAGATGGATCCACACTTCGGGTAAACCCAGCATACAGCCCCGGCTGCAAGGGGCGTTTACTTGCGCAGGCGCCGGTGCAGGGCGAGCGCGGCCAGAGCGAGCGCAAATCCCGCCAGCGTGTCGATGGCGAAGTGATAACGCCCGTAAACGGTGGCTACGGCAATCAGGATGGCAAGCGCGAGGAACGCAGCCCCCGTGAGGCGATGCCCTGGCAGAAGCTCCCGAACCGCGAATGCGCAGGAAAACGCCGCCGCCGCATGCCCGCTCGGGAACACGCTCATGTGGATGCCGTAGGCGCCGAGGATTCTCAGGTTGAACGCGCGCAGGGAGCTCATCGGCGGCAGGTCGCTGTGCGGAAACACGATGCGCGGCGGCTCGCTCGGGAAGTACGGGTAGAGCGCATAGGCGCCGAGCGTGGCGGAGAGCAGGATCGTGTAGGCGCGGTCGAGCCGGCGCCGCGCGCCCGCAGCGTAGAAAACGGCCACGGCCGCTACGGGCATGACGTAGACAAGAAGATAGCAAAGCTCGAGCGCGTTCGGCAGGAAAGGCCCGAAGAATTCGATGGCGTGTTTCAGCCCGAATCGGCACAAAATCAGCCGGTCAAATCCGATCCAGAAATTCTCGAAATTGCGGTTTTCATGCGGAAGCGCCATCCATCCCATCTGCCGGTAGGCGAGCAGGAGAAGCGCCAGCGGAAACCAGTCCCGCAGCACGGCCAGGGCCGGCCGCCGCTCGGCCCGTGGCCGCGACAGCAGCCACAGGGCGGCCAGCACGGCCGCATCCGCGATCCAGACTTCCATCCGGACGCGCAGCGGCAGCCCCCGCACGGCGGCCACGCCGGCCGTGTAGGCGAAGTAGGCGGCGCAGATCCGTTCGCTTCCGCGCAAGCGGCTCATTCAGCGGTTTTCCTCAGGCACGGATTCCCGGCCGCTAGAATAAAGGCATGCCATCCACTCGGCGTCATTTTCTGAAGACCTCGGCAGCGGCCGCCGGAAGCCTGCCCGCCGCAGCGCGTCAGGCCGGGCGCTCGCCGAACGACCGTATCCAGTTTGCCACCATCGGCTGGGGCATCATGGGTTCGGAGGACACGCGTACCGCGGCCAGCGTGCCCGGCACGAAGCTGGTGGGCGTCTGCGACATTTACCAGGGGCGCCTCATCCGCGCGCAGGAGGTCTGGGGCAAGGACATTTTCGTAACGCGCGATTACCGCGAAATCCTTGCGCGAAAGGACGTCGACGCCGTCATCATCGCCACCCCGGACCACTGGCATGCGCGAATCGCCGTCGAAGCGATGGAGGCGGGCAAGGATGTCTACATCCAGAAGCCGATGGTGCAGAAGGTGGACGAAGGGATGCGCGTCATCGAGGCGGCCCGCCGCACCAACCGCATCGTGCAGGTGGGCAGCCAGCGCGTCTCGAGCGCCGTCTACGCCAAGGCGCGCGAACTCTATCTCGATGGCGCCATCGGCGAGCTGAACATGGTGGAGGCGTGGTGGGACCGCAACTCGGCGCTTGGCGCGTGGCAGTATTCGATTCCCCCGGACGCCTCGCCCGAAACGGTGGACTGGGACCGTTTCCTCGGGCATGCGCCGAAGCGGCCGTTCGACCCGGTGCGCGTGTTCCGCTGGCGGAATTACCAGGACTACGGCACCGGCGTGGCCGGCGACCTGTTTGTGCACCTGTTCAGCGGGCTGCACTTCGTGCTTGATTCGCTCGGCCCGGTGCGCATTTTCGCCGCCGGCGGGCTGCGCTACTGGAAGGACGGGCGCGACGTGCCGGACGTGATGGTGGGCCTGTACGACTACGAAAAGGCGAAATCCCATCCGGCCTTCAACCTCGCCCTGCGGGTGAATTTCGTCAACGGCGCCGGGGAAAGCTCGGGCTTCAAATTCACCGGCAGCGACGGCATCCTGCTGATCGACCGCGGCGTGACGCTCATCCGCGTGCCGCCGGAGCGCGACCCCGGCACCAGCGCCGGCAGCTTCGATAGCGAGACGCAGAAGAAAATCCTCGCCGAACACCTGAAGAAATACCCGCCGCGGCCGGAGACCATCGAAACGATGGACGGCCCGCGCGAGGAACGCTGGCTGCCGCCGCGCGGCTACAGCGACCAGTACGAGCACCACGCGAACTTCTTCCGGGCGGTCCGGACGAGGCAGCCGGTGGTGGAGGACGCGGTGTTCGGCTTCCGCGCCGCCGCGCCCGCCGTGCTCAGCAACACAAGCTATTTCGGCGGCAAGACGGTGCGATGGGATCCGGCAAGCATGCAGGTGAAGGCGTAGGAGGCGGCGATGAAATACCCGGCAAACGACACGATCCAGATTGCGCTGATCGGCTCCGGCGGCATGGGGCAGGGCGACGTGCGGGACGCGCTGCTCAACGAAGGCGTCCGCATCGTGGCCGCCGCCGACATCTACGACGGCCGGCTGAAGAAGATGCAGGAGACCTACCCCGGCATCTTCACCACGCGCGACTACCGGGAAATCCTGGCCCGCAAGGACGTCGACGCAGTGATCATCGCCACGCCCGACCATTGGCATGCGCGGATTTCGATCGACGCGCTCGAGGCGGGCAAGGACGTCTACTGCGAAAAGCCGATGGTGCAGAAGATCGAGGAAGGCAAGGCGGTGATCGAGGCGCACCGCAAGAGCGGCCGCATCTTCCAGGTCGGCAGCCAGTACGCCTCCGCGCTCAGCTTCCACAAGATCCGGCAGCTGATCGGCGAAGGCGCCATCGGCGAGCTGAACATGGTGGAGGCCTGGCTCGACCGCAACACCGCGCTGGGCGCGTGGCAGTACTCGATCCCGCCGGACGCCTCGCCCGCCAACATCGACTGGGACCGTTTTCTCGGACACGCGCCGAAACGGCCGTTTGAACCCATCCGGCTCTTCCGCTGGCGGAATTATCTCGACTACGGCACGGCGATCGCGGGGGACCTGTACGTGCACCTGCTCACCGGCCTGCACACGGCCACGCAGGCGCTGGGCCCGGTGCGGGTCTATTCGACCGGCGGCATCCGATACTGGCGCGACGGGCGCGAGACGCCGGACGCGCAATATGCGGTGATCGAATACCCGAAAACGGCGGCGCACCCGGAGTTCACCTTCCTGCTGCGCGTGAATTTCAAGAGCTCCAAGCCGCAGGAGGATTTCGGGTTCCGCTTTATCGGCAACGAGGGCACGCTGACGACGGACGTGCGCACGGTGGTGCTCGAGCGCCGTCCGAAGGAGCGCGAGCCGGGCTACACGATCGACACGTTCCCCAAGGCCATCCAGGAGCAGTTCCTGCGCGAATACCGCAAGAAGTACCCGCCCGAGCCGGTGTCGGCGAAGAACCTCCCGGGGAGCGGCCAGACGCGGTTTGCGAGCGCCGCCGACGCGCACCGCCGGCACATGGCGAATTTCATCCAGGCCGTGCGCACGCGCAAGCCGCACTTCGAGGACGCCGTGTTCGGCTTCCGCGCCGCAGGCCCGGCGCTGCTGTGCAACACCAGTTATTACGAAAACCGCATCTGCACGTGGAACCCGGAAACGATGACCGCCGGATAATGGGGCCATGCGCAAGGCCGTTCTTTACGTCGACGGCTTCAATTTCTATTACGGCGTCCGCAACCATTTCAAGCCGGGCGAGCCGCAGCGCGGCTATTCGCTCTCGGGGCTGGTCTGGTGCGATTTCCGCGCCCTCATCGAGCGGCACTTCCTCGAGCCGGACACCGGGCTGCACCGCATCCGCTATTTCAGCGCGCCGGTGACGCGCGAGCTGGAAGCAAGCCCCGCCGAGCATGAGCGTTACGCGCTGTGGCTGCGCGCGGCCGCGCACATCCGGGGCCTCCAGCCGATCTTCGGCTATTACCGCAAGCGGGATGGCGCGCTGCGGCAGGAGAAGGAAACCGACGTCAACATCGCCGTCGAGATGCTGATTGACGGCTTCGCGGGCCACTTTGACACCGCCTACCTGTTGAGCGGGGACACGGACCAGATTCCCGCGGTGGCGGCCGCGGCGTTCCGGCTGGGGCGGCAGAGGCGGGTGCGGGTGCTGGTGCCGCCGTTGCAGCCGGTCGACGGGTGGAAGGCGAGATACCTCGAATACATGCACGGCCTCAAGCAGCGGTTCCCGATCGAACAGCAGGAGCCGCGGCTCGTGGATGCATTGCCGGTCACGGAAGAAATCCTCGCCAACAGCCTGCTGCCCTACGATCTGCCCGATGCGCCGTGCCCGGCCTATTGGCGGCTCCCCGAGAGCTACCTCGCCGCGAGGTGCAGGCCCGAATGGCGCCGCGACCGCCGCGGCGCCTGACGGCGGCGAGCATATTCAAGGCTTGCGCGTCCAGTAAAGAACGCAGTCGTGCGGCATCTCGACGAAGCCGCCGCGCTCGTGTTTGTCGAACAATTGCCGCAGGGCGGCGGCCATGGCGGGCCAGGCGGGCGAGTCCGGGCGCGGCATCCACGACATGGAGGTTACGCGGGCCAGAAGGGCCTCGAAATCGAGGCGGTGGACGTGGGGGAAGTGCGCCTCCTGCATGCCCGGCCAGCGGCGCTTGTCCATCCGTTCGGCCCAGGAGACGTCTTCGGCGGCGAAGCGCTCCAGCAGGCGTTCGAGCTGCTCCAGGAACGGCGAACCCGTGCGCACGCGGTTGTTCCACAGCAGCGCGATCCAGCCGCCGGGGCGGGCGATGCGCCGGAACTCCTGCCAGGCGCGGGGCTGATCCATCCAGTGGAATGCCTGCGCGCACAGCACCAGGTCCGCGCACGCGTCAGGCAGGCCGGTGTCTTCGCCCGTGCCCGGGCGGGCGTCGATGCCGAGCCGGACGGCGGCAGCGCGCATGTCATCGTTCGGCTCGATGGCGATGACGCGGTATCCGCGGCGGAGAAAGAGCAGGGACGCGGCGCCCGTGCCGGCGCCGATGTCGGCGACGAGCGAGCCGGGTTGCAGGCCTTGGCGCTCGAGTTCGTCGACAACCGCCTCGGGATAGGGAGGGCGGCCTTTCAGGTAGTCGCAGGCGCGGCCGGCGAATCGGGCGACGTGCATACGTTTCCCAGCAAAACATTTGCTGCCCGCCCTGTTCAAGCCGCTTGCGGCCCGGGCGACTGAAACATCGAGATGCCCGCGATGCCCGCGGCGCCCGCGGCGATGCACAGCGGGGCGTTTTCCGCGGTGACGCCGCCGAGGGCGAGCACCGGGATGCGCACCCGCGAACAGGCGCGGCGGAGACCCTCCGGCCCGTGCGGCGGGCGCGCGTCTTCCTTGGAAAGCGGGCGGAAGACCGGCGAGAAGAGGGCGTAGTCGGCGCCCTCGCGTTCGGCCAGGACCAGCTCCTCCTCGCTGTGGCAGGAGACGCCGATGCGGAAACCCGGCGGACAGATGGGGCGGAAGGCGTAGGGCGGGGGAGAACCCGCGGGCAGATGCAGGCCGCCGGCGCCGCAGGCGAGAGCGACGTCGGCGCGGGAATTGACGATGATGAGCGCGCCCGGGGCGCGTCGAAGCGCTTCCAGAACCAGCTCGGCCAGCGCGCGGCCCTCGAGATCCTTCTCGCGGATCTGGATCCATTCGACGCCGGCGCGCGCGTTGGCCTCGATCCTGTCGAGCAGGGCCTCGATGCCTCCCGCGCTGCGCCGGTCAGTGATGTGGCAGCGGATCATAGTAGCGCTCGCCCGCGCAGCTCCGGCACAGGGTCCGGCCGTCGCGCATCACCTCGCGGCCGAAATTGATCCGCTCGCCGCATTCGTCGCAGACGACGCGCGGCCCCCTGAAGCCGGGCAGGTCCTGAGGCAGCAGCCGGACCTCGACCCACTCGGTCCGGAAAAGTTCGCCGGGCGGCAGCACGCGGTAGGCCTGCATCTGTTGCTCGTTCGGTTTTTCCAGATGAGGGAAAAGCTCGCGCGCCCGGTCTTTGGCCGATTCGAGGGCGGAAACACGCACCGCTTTTCCTGTTTCGAGATCGCAAAACGTGGCTGCCATTTTCCCGAAATCGAGGAATTTGAGCGCGCGTTTTCCGAGCCGGCAGCCGGTGACGACGCCGATGGCGTCGGTGGCGCAGCGGTCGATCTCGACGAACGTGATGAGCCGCTTGCGGTGCACGCCCAGGGGGTCGTCGAGCCGCAGAAGAGAGAGGCCGTGAAGGGCCATGCGGATGCCGAGGATCTGGCCGGCGCAAAGGTGCCCGTGCGCGGCCCGGGCCAGTTCCTCGTATTCGGGAAGCGTCTTCAGCATCGTTTGCCGCTCCGGGGGCGACACTGCCATTGTGCGGGCAGAGGCGGGCGGGGCGCAAGGCGGGGCGCGTCAGCCGGGGAAGTCCGCTTCGCCCAGCGTGGCCGGGGCGGTGATGTCGACGGTGCGGCCGCGGTAGCGGACGCGGCACCTCCTTGGCGCGGCGCAGCGGATTCGGGCCTCCTGGAGCCGCCCCTCGCGCCAGCGCAGGTCGACCTCGAAGGCGCCCCGGGCGAGAAGGCCGCGGGCCTCGCCGGCGGGCCAGGCGTCGGGCAGGGCGGGCAGAAGGTGGATGGCGCCCGCGTGGCTCTGCAACAGCATTTCGAGGATGCCGGCGGCGCCGCCGAAGTTGCCGTCAATCTGGAAAGGCGGGTGGGAGCAGAGCAGGTTCGGCATGACGCCGCCGCGGCGGTACTCGCCCGGGGCCGTGCGGGCGGGCTCGAACAGGCGGGCCAGCAGCGAGAAGGCGCGGTTGCCGTCGCCGAGCCGCGCCCAGAGGCACACCTTCCAGGCGCGCGACCAGCCCGTGCCGCCGTCGCCGCGAAGCTCGAGGCTGCGGCGGGCGGCGGCGCAAAACCCCGGCGCCGCCTCCGGCGTCCACTCCACGCCGGGATGCAGCGGGTAAAGGTGGGACAGGTGGCGGTGCTGCGGCTCGCGCTCCTCGAAGTCTTCGGGCCATTCCTGGATCTGGCCGCGGGCGCCGATCCGGTAGGGAAGCAGGCGGGCGCGGGCCTCCGCCAGGCGGCGGCGGAACTCCTCGTCGAGGCCGAGGATCTCCGCCGCCGCGATGCAGTTGGCGAAGAGGTCGCGCGCCAGGGCGAGGTCCATGGTCGGGCCCATGCAGACGCCCGCGACCCGCTTTTCCCCCTTTTCATCCCGGTAAACGAAAAGATTTTCCGGAGAATTTCCCGCCGGAGTGACCAGAAATCCGTCTGGATTTTCGATCAGCCAGGAAAGCAAAAACTCGGCCGCGCCCTTCATCAAAGGATAGGCTTCGGCCAGGAATTTGCTGTCCTGCGTGAATTCATACTGCTCCCACAGATGGCGGCAGAGCCAGGGGGCGGCCATCGGCCAGAAGGAGGGCATGGCGTCGTTGTCGACCGGCCAGGCGCCGCGCCAGAGCGTTGTGTTGTGGTGGGCCACCCAGCCGGGGCGACGGTACATCGAGCGGGCCACGCGCGCGCCCGTCTGGCTGAGCTCCCCGATCATGCGCAGCAACGGCTCGGCGCACTCGGCCAGGTTGCCGGCGGTGGCCAGCCAGTAGTTCATTTCGGTATTGATGTTCAGGGTGTAGCCGGACGCCCATGGCGGAATGACCTGGTCGTTCCAGATGCCTTGCAGGTTCAACGGCTCGGAACCCGGGCGGGAGCCGGCGATCATCAGGTAGCGGGCGTAGTGGACATACAGGGCCGGCAGGGCGGGGTCGGCGCCGGAGGAGAATTTTTCGATGCGCTCGTCGGTGGGCAGCAGGGACTGCTCCGTCGCGCCGAAATCGACCGTGCAACGCCGGAACAGGCGCTGGTAGTCGGCGATGTGGCTCCGCAAAAGGGTGTCCCAGGACGAGGCGAGGGCGGCGCGCATTTCCGCGTCGAGATCGTTGTTGCGCACGGAAGTCCAGGAGCCCAGCACGAAGACGGCTTCGGAGGCGCCGTCCACCACCAGCGCGTTGCGCTCGAGGCCGGCCATGCCGTTGTGGAAGAGCAGGGCAAGCCGGAGTTCGAATTCCGTCCCGCGGCGGCCGGCCTCCCCCTCATAAAGCACCTGCTGCGCGCCGGGCTTGCGCGTGCCGTCGGCGTTCCACAGCTCCGGGTACTTCCACTGTTCGCCGCGCTTTTCCACCCATTCGAGCGTTCGGCGGAGCACGAAGCCGGGGATGCGGCCGCGCAGGCGGAGGCCGGTCCGGCCCAGCGGTTCGACGCGGGCGGCGGGATGGATGCTCGTCAGCCGGGCGCGAAGGGATATGGAGCCGAACGAGGAGCCCAGAAAACGGAGAACCAGGACGCGGTGAGGAAACGAGGCGAAACATTCCCGGGTGAAAATGGTTTCGGCGCGCCGGAACACGGTGCGGGCGACCGCCGTCTCAAGGTCCAGCTCCCGCCGGTATTCCTCGGCCGGGCCGTTGCGGGCCAGAGCGAAGAAGGCGTCGCCGGCCGGTTGATAGCACTGCCACGAGCGGCCGGTCCAGCTCCGGGTGATGACCTCGCCCGCCTCGGCGAACCTGCGGGCGCGCAGCAGGGCGACAACCTCGTCGAAGCGGCGGGTGACGTCGAGCGGCAGCTCGTCGATGCCGGGCGCGCCCGAGACGAGCGTGTCGTCGTTGATCTGGAGCCGCTCCTCGTCCGCGCCGCCGAAAACCATCGCTCCGAGGTGGCCGTTGCCGACGGGAAGGGCCTCGTTCCAGTGCGCCGCGGGCTCGTCGTACCAGAGGCGGAAAGCCGGGTCCGGGGGCGGCCCGCCGGCAGGCGCGAAGGCGGCCGCAGCGGCGGAGGCGAGGAAATCGCGGCGTGTCGGCATTGCAACAAAAAGCTGGAAATTTGATTTTATCCGCGGCAGCTACGGCCGGCACAGCTTGCCGAGTATGGCGGGCCGCCGGGCGCCGGTGGCCGAGGGGAGGTTCGCCGGGCGGCCCAGAAACGTTTCGCGGGCCAGCACGGCGAAGGCAATGGCCTCCTTGGCGTCGGCGTCGATGCCGAAGATCTCGCTGCGAACCACCTCGCTTTCGGGCAGCTCGGCGCGGAGGAACCGCAGCAGGGTCCGGTTGTGGACGCCGCCGCCGCTGACAATCACCTGGTCCGGCGGGTTCTCTTCGGCGCCGGCGAAGCGGGCGAGGCCTTCCGCCACGGCAGCGGCCGTGAAGTAGGTGGCCGTCGCCACGGTGTTTTCCGGCGACAGGCCGAAGGCGAGCAGGCGATCCACAAAGGCGGAGCCGAACTGTTCCCGGCCGCAGGACTTCGGCGGGCGGAGGCGGAAGTAGTCGTCGTCGAGCAATTGCTCCACCACTTCGGGATGCACGGCGCCGCGGGCGGCGAAAGCGCCGTCGCGGTCGTACGTCTCCTTCCCGCCGGTGAAACGCGCCATCAGCTGGTCGATGACCATGTTGCCGGGGCCGGTGTCGAAGGCGATCACGTCCTCCGCGCGGCAGCCGGCCGGCAGGCAGGTGACGTTGGCGATGCCGCCGATGTTGAGGGCGACGCGGGAGACCTTTCTGTCGCGGAAAAGAAGGTAGTCGACCCAGGGCACCAGCGGCGCCCCCTGGCCGCCGGCGGCGATGTCGGCCGGGCGGAAGTCGCACACCACGGGGACGCCGGTGCGGGCGGCCAGAACGTTGCCATCGCCGATCTGGAGCGTGCAGGCCACCGGGCGGCCGAGGTATGGCGAAGGGCGCCCTTCATGATAAATGGTCTGGCCATGGCAGCCGAGCACCGCCACGCGCCCGGGCTTGATGCGGGCCTTCCGGCAGGCCTCGAGGAAGGCTTCGGCGTACAGCTCCGGCAGGAGGAAGTGCAGCCGCGCGATGTCGCGGGTGTGCGTGTTCGCGTCGGAGACGGCAAGCAGGGCGGCGCGGACCTCGCCCGGCCAGGCAACGGTGTGAAAGGCGAGCGTGTTGACGCGCGCGTCCTGAAGCTCGACCACCACGGCGTCAATGCCGTCGAGCGAGGTGCCGGACATGATGCCGCCGGCGAGGAAGGGTTCGGACCTGGATGCTGGCATCGTCGGGTTGCTGGACTGCCTACAGGATATCCGCAAGCGGGCCGCAGTTGCACAAGACGGGAACAAACGAACAGGGCGGGACGTTATGGTAGTGACGAAGCCATGACCTCAGAGCAACAAAATACTCCATTATCCGAATTCGGGCGCCTCGCCGGGGTTTTCGTCGACCCGGCGCACGCCTTCCCTGACATTGCCGAACGAGGACGGTGGTGGCTGGTGGCGCTGCTGCTGGTCCTGATGAACGTGGCTGCAGTTTCTGCGATGGTGAGCCGTGTCGGCTATGACCGGATGATCGAAAAAGCGTTTGAACAGAACCCGCGGCTCCAGGAAATGACTCCGGAGCAGCGGATGCAGGCGATGGAAACGCAGCGGAAGTTCCTGCCGGTCGCTGTGCGCGTGTTTCCTCCGGTCGGAATCTTCGCCGGCGTGCTGGTTGTGGCCGGCGTGCTGCTGTTCAGCTACCGGTTCCTGCTGGATGCCGACGTGAAATACAGGCAGGCATTGAACATCACAGCCTATTCGTGGCTGCCGCCCGCGGTGGCGGGCAATCTGATGTTTTTCGCCGTGCTGTATCTGAAGCCTCCGGACGAATTTGACGCCGAGTCCGCCAGCGGGCTGGGCATCGGCTCGTTTCTGTCGCGCGATACGGCTGCCTGGCTGCGAAGTCTGGCGAATTCCGTGGATCTGTTCACGATCTGGACCATTGTGCTGATCGCCATGGGCTTCTCGGCGGTGTGCGGGAAACGGAAAATGCCGTTCGGCCGCGCTCTTTGGGGCGTGCTCGCCCCCTGGCTGGTGTACGTGCTGGGCAAGATGGGGTTCGCCGCGCTCACTGGCTGAGGCCGCGCCGGGTGCGGCTCGAGCAGTGCGCGCAGGAGGATGAGCACGGCAGCAGAGCCATGCCGGCGCGGCCGGCCGCTTCGGCCGTGTCTTGCCCGGGCGGTTCCTGACCGCATCGGCCAGGCGTTCCTGCGGCGCGATTTTCTGCGACGCCCTTTGTGTGACCGCCTGCCCCAATGGAGGAGCAGTGCCGGTTCCATGAGCCGCATTCGGCGCGTAAGCGCGCCAGGGCGCCTGTGGCGCGTGCATCGAGTCTGTCTGGTGCAGGCAGTCGCGCACGTGCCGGGCGCGGATGAGCCTTGCCCGAGGCCGCTTCCCGGGCGGGGCGGTCCGGTGGCGCTTCACTGGTCAACGATCTGTTTACGAGGCACTCAACCGGCGCATCCCCAAGGGGTCCCGTGGCGCGCGGAGGCAGCCGGGCGCACACCGCACCCGGTTGCATGACGGGTCAAGACGTTGTAACATCACAACATCCCGGAACCCGGCATGAAACAAACTTCGGTGGCAGAAGCAGCGGTTCGCTCTGCGGAGCCCAGGCCAACTCCGCCCCGGACAGAGGGGGTTCTGGATCCAAGCAAGGGCAACTTTTTCCGTTACGACGGGCCCGCCGGCACAGTGGTGTTTCTGGTGGCGTTGCCGCTTTGCCTGGGTATCGCGCTGGCTTCCAACGCGCCTTTGTTCTCCGGCATCGTCGCGGGCATCGTCGGCGGCATCGTGGTTTCCCTTTTGTCGGGATCCCATACCAGCGTGACGGGTCCGGCGGCGGGTCTTGCGGTGATCGTGGCCGGGGCGGTCGCCACGCTGGGTTCCTTCCAGGCGTTCCTGACGGCGCTGGTCCTGTGTGGAGTGCTGCAATTCCTCATGGGGGTTTTGCGGCTGGGCGCGTTGGCGGATTTCGTGCCCAATTCGGTGATCAAGGGAATGCTGGCGGGCATCGGGGTGGTGATTGTGCTCAAGCAGATCCCGCACGCTCTGGGGCGGGACGAGAGTTACCTCGACGAGTTCGCCTTCTTCGAGCACTGGGGGCCGAACACGTTTACCGACATTTTTGCAGCCGTATTGTCTCCGCATCCTGGAGCAGTGCTTGCCGCCGTGTCGGCTCTGGGAGTCATTCTGGCCTGGGAAACAATGCAGCCGAAGCTGCCCGGGCTACTGCGGCTGGTTCCCGGAGCGTTGCTGGGCGTTGTCGCCGGAACGGGCCTGAATCTGCTGTTCCGTGTTGCCTTGCCGTCGTTGGCGATTACGGAGAAGCAGCACATGGTGGATTTGCCGGCGCCCGACAGTCTTCTTCAGCTGGTCTCCAGCCTGGTGCATCCGGATTTTTCGCGAATCGCAGACATGAACGTGTGGGTGATTGCGGCGACGCTGGCGGTTGTGGCGAGCATCGAGACGTTGCTTTCGGTGGAGGCGGCCGACCGGCTGGACCCGTATCACCGGATCACGCCGACCAACCGCGAGCTGATGGCGCAGGGGGCGGGCAACGTGGTCAGCGGGCTGCTCGGCGGGCTGCCGGTGACCAGCGTGATCGTGCGCACGTCGGCCAACATCTTCGCCGGCGCGCGGACGTGGATGTCCTCGTTCATCCACGGCGGGCTGTTGCTGGTGAGCGCGCTGTTTTTCCCGAAGCTCCTGAACCGGATTCCGCTGGCCTGCCTGGCGGTGGTGCTGATTTTGGTGGGATACAAGCTCGCCAAGCCGTCGCTGTTCCGGGCGATGTACGCGCAAGGCTGGAGCCAGTTTCTTCCATTCGCCGTCACGCTGGCCGGAGTCGTCTTCCTGGACCTGCTGAAGGGCGTCATGATCGGGATGCTGCTGGGGGTGTTTTTCGTCATCCGCGCCAATCACCACGCGGCGTTGACGGTGGTCAGCCAGGACAACCATTATCTGGTGCGGTTCAACAAGGACGCCTCGTTTGTGATCAAGAACGAGCTGCGCAACACGCTGCGCCGGATTCCCCAGGGGGCGCACGTCATCATCGACGCCACGAAGTGCCTCTACATCGATCATGACATCCGCGAGGCGGTGGAAGACTTCATGGCGATGGCGCCGTATCGCAACATCACTGTGGAGACTCGGAGTTTCTAGGAGCCGGCCATGGAATCCTATATGAAATTACTGCTGGCCAACAAGGCCTGGGTGCAGGACAAGCTGAATGTGGATCCAAGGTTTTTCGAGCGCCATGCCGGCTCGCAAAAGCCGGATTTCCTCTGGATCGGCTGCTCCGACTCGCGCGTGCCTGCCGAGGAAATCACCGGGGCGCAGCCGGGCGAGCTGTTCGTGCACCGCAACGTGGCCAACCTGGTCAACCATACCGATTTCAACGTGCTGAGCGTGTTGCAGTATGCGGTGGAAGTGCTTGAGGTCAGTCACATCATCGTTTGCGGGCACTACGACTGCGGCGGCGTGAAGAACGCGATGACGCACAAGGACCTCGGCCTGATCAACAAGTGGCTGCGGCACATCAAGGACGTTTACCGTCTGTACGAAAGGGAGCTGGAGGCGATCGACGACCCGCAGGCGAAGCTCGACCGGCTGGTGGAGCTGAATGTGATCGAGCAGGTCAACCACATTGCGGAGACTTCCATGGTTCAGAGGGCCTGGAGACAGCACAGCAGGCCGACGGTGCACGGCTGGATTTACGACATCCGCACCGGCTATCTCAAACAGCTGGCCTGCCTCCGGCCGGGGGCTCATATCGAATCGATTTACCTTTTCGATTTTGAAGGCCAGCCCGTGAGGGCGGCCGAACCGGCGGCGCAAAAGCCCTGACCCTGCGGCGCACGGGGGCGCGGCTCCGTTCGAGCGCGCACAGCTGATTCCCCGCGCGTGCACCGGATTTTGCGCAGCCCCGTGTCTGCATCCCGCGGCGCTGTCCGGTTTGCCGGGCATTCCCTCAAGGTTTTTGATTCCTCGGCCGATCCGGATCGTGTAAGGTTCCCGAATTCATCGTTCGAGGAGGAATGCGCCGGGCTTATGCAGACAGTGATTCAGATTGTAAGCAGCAAGACGGATTCGCTGCGGGAGCGAATCGTGAATGACGCAGATCTGGGCGAGTATGGCCTCAGGGTGGAAAAGGAGAAGAAAAAGGGCCGGACGCATGGCTGGGCCAAGCTGTCTGGTGATGGTGCACAGGGTGCGCTGAATCTTCAGTGGCTGGCCGCGCCGCGGGCGTTGCTCGGACGCATCGTCACCAAGGGTGACAGCTGCCCGGCGCAGCTGGCCGGCGCCTTCCTGTGCTACGTCCTGGCGCGGTACCGGGACGAGATCAGGGCCATTCACATCTGGACGCAGGAGGGAAACGAGGAGACGGCGGAGGACGCCTGAGCCGCAAGCCTGCGCCGGGTACACTGGAAGCAGGCAGATGGCGCTGGTGATCTTCGACCTCGACGGGACGCTGGTGGACTCGGTCGAGGACCTGTGCAATTCGGTCAACGCGGCCCGCGCCTACATGGGTCTGCCGCCGCTGGCCCATGAGCTGGTGGCATCCTATGTGGGCAACGGGGCGCCGGTGCTGATCCGGCGTGCGATGGGGCCGGAGGCGACCGAGGAACAGGTCCAGGAGGCGCTCGACTTCTTTCTCAGCTATTACCGCGAGCATATGCTCGACCACACACGGCCGTATCCCGGCGTGGTGGAGACGCTTGAGAAGTTGCATGAATGCGGCGTCCGCATGGCTGTGCTGACGAACAAGCCGCAGCGGTTCTCGCGCGACCTTTGCGCCGGGCTCGGGCTGGCGCAGTACTTTATCCGGATCTACGGGGGCAACAGCTTCGAGCAGAAGAAGCCGGACCCGGTGGGCATCCGGACGCTGATGCAGGAGGCCGGGGCGAAGCCGCAGGAGACGTGGATGGTCGGCGATTCGGCGACCGACGTCCTGACGGCCCGCAATGCCGGCGTGCGGGCGGTGGGCGTAACTTACGGGATCAGCCCGGAGACGCTCAAGCAGGCGCCGCCCGATTTCCTCATCGATTCGATGCCCCAACTCCCATCCATCCTCGGCCTGTAAAAATGGGGTCAGACACCCAATACCCCTTTTTTTATGGGGTCAGACACCCAATGCCCCTTTTCGACTGAGAGCCGCGCCCGCGCCGCGGCACTATACGGTCAGGATGGCAAGGAAGCCGCGATTCATCGTTCCAGGGTTGCCCCACCACATCACGCAGCGTGGCAACAACAAGCAGCGGATCTTCGACACCGACAGAGACCGGCAAAGCTGGCTGGAGCGTTTCCGCGAGCATGCGGACGCTCTCAGGGTGAAAGTGCTCGCCTTTTGCCTCATGACGAACCATGTTCACGTCATCGTGGCGCCGGAGGAAGCGGACAGCCTTTGCAGGCTGATGCGGCGCGTGCAGGCCGACTATGCGAGGGTTGTCAACTTCCACCGGGGTGCTTGCGGCCACCTGTGGCAGGGGCGGTTTTATTCCTGTGCGCTGTCGGAGCTGGATGCGCTGGCTGCCATGGCCTATGTCGAGCGAAACCCGGTACGGGCCGGAATGGTGTCGGATGCCTGTGAGTACCCGTGGTCGAGCGCGCGAATCCACGTCGAGGGGATCGATCCGCAGGGATGGCTCGACCTCTCCCTCTGGTCGCAATACTACACCCCGGAACGCTGGCGCGAAGTATTGATGTACGGCGTCCGCGAGGAGGCCTGGCGTGAGAGGTTCCGGCAAGCAACGCGGCGCGGCCTGCCGCTGGGACCGGAAGAGTACATCAAGACGCTCTCCTGCCGCTTTGGCATGGATCTCCACATGCGGCCGGTCGGCAGGCCCCGGAAGGCCGGGGCGAACCACGCATTGACGGCGAACGGGGCCAGTTAACGGGGCTGTGCCCGGGAGAGTGTGGCGCCCGCTGAAGGGAGGCCGATTCTCCTTGGGCGATCGCGTGTAAGCTCCAGATCAGGCCCCGCTCTCCGGGCGTGTGCCCGGACTCGGTTCTCACCCGGACAGATGAAAACGGTCCTTCCGCCAAGAGGTCCGAACGGGATTGTTGGCCCGAGGAAAATGGTGCATTGGGTGTCTGACCCCATTAAAAAAGGGGCATTGGGTGTCTGACCCCATTTTTGGCGTGGGGCGCGTGGTGGGATTCGAACCCACGACATCCAGAACCACAATCTGGCGCTACTACCAGCTGAGCTACACGCGCCGCA